>Ga0209161_10001326_pt1 | contig 20406 bp, 20 predicted proteins | sample GraSoiAngelo_155_FD_186169 | JGI IMG/M metagenome (GOLD analysis project Ga0209161, IMG submission 186169) | Grasslands soil microbial communities from the Angelo Coastal Reserve, California, USA - 14_1009_13_30cm (SPAdes) (version 2) | ecosystem: Environmental > Terrestrial > Soil > Grasslands... | reverse complement strand
CTCGGCGCGGATACCCTCGCACTCAAGGAGATCGTCACGCGCTCGTCGGCGACGGGTGGTCGCACTCGCCCTGACGGGATCCGGCTCGAGTGGCGCACCGCGATCCTCTCGGCGCCCCTCCCGTTCATCATTCAGGACCTCACCTCCAGGGAGCTGCGGGTTCCGCAAGGCGCAGCGGCGCAACACGCGAATGGGGCTGGCGGGATCGCGAAGGTGATCCTCGGCGCGAAGGAACTCGCGGATGCGGAATGGCGGTATGCGCGGCTCCGTGAGCGCGGCGCGCCGGAGATCGAGCTCCGCGCGGACGAGCGCGACGCGGTCCTCGACGTCCGCTTCAAGGGCGACTAGCGAGCGGAGTGGATCGGCCTCCCGAGCGCTGAGAGCATGGCCTCGCGGAAAGTCTCGGCAAGCGTCGGGTGCGCGTGTATCGTCGCCGCGACGTCCTCGACGGTCGCCTCCAGCCGCATGGCAAGAGCGGCCTCCGCGATCAGCTCGCTGGCTTGAGGCCCGACGATGTGCACGCCGATGATCCGCTGTTCCTTTCCGATGGTCACGACCTTCATCAAGCCGTCGGACTCCCCGAGCGCGAGGGCACGACCAGAGGCGCGGAAGTTGTAGCGCGCGACCTTCGTTTCCGCACCGTACTTCTCCTTGGCCTGCGCCTCGGTGAAGCCGACCTGGGCAACCTCGGGGTGCGTGTACACCACATTGGGCACGACGTCGTAGTCCATCACCGCGTTCTCGCCGAGGATCGTGTCGACCGCCACCTCCGCTTGTGTGAACGCGACGTGGGCGAGCTTCGGCGATCGCGGATCACCGATGCAGTCCCCGATGGCCCACACGCCGCCGACGTTCGTGCGCATGCGGTCATCGACCGTGATGCCGAGGCGGTTCGTCGCAAGGCCGGCCTGCTCGACACCGGAGAGGTTCGCGATCCGGCCCGCCCCGAGCAGGAGCTGATCCCCTTCGAAGGACTCCTGCTTGCCATCGATCTCCGCGGTGACGACGATCCCAGCCGCGCTGCGCACGACCTCGGTCACCTTGGCGTTCGTCTGCACCTTCACGCCGCGCGGCTCGAGTGTCCGGACGAGAACGCGCACGATCTCGGCGTCCGCGTAGGCGATCGGCTGCGGCAGCATCTCGAGGATCGTCACCGCTGAGCCGATCTCGGCGAAGAACGTGCCAAGCTCCAGTCCGATCGCGCCGGCGCCGATCACGACGAGCCGCTTCGGTATCTCGGTCAGCGCGAGCGCGCTGACGTTATCGAGTGGCTTCGCCTCGGCGAGCCCCCTGATTGGAGGAACGCCCACCTTGGATCCTGTTGCGACGATGACGGCCTTCGCGTCGATCATCTGGTCGCCGGCGCGGATCTGGGTCGGCGACACGAGCGTCCCGTCGGCCTTGAACAGCTCGACCTTGCGCCCTTTGAAGAGTGCCTCGATCCCGGACACGAGCTGCGCCACGACGCGGTCCTTGCGCGCGACCGCCTGCGAAAGAACGAACCGCGCTCCATCGACGTGAATGCCGTGTTCCTCGCCGTGGGTCGTGAGCCAGTAGGCATGGCTCGAATCGAGCAATGCCTTTGAGGGAATGCACCCGACCGTGACGCAGGTACCCCCAACGCGATCGCGCTCGACGACCGCGACCTTCGCGCCCTTCGCGCCCGCGTGAAGTGCGGCGACGTACCCGCCGGGTCCGCCACCGAGGATCGCGAGGTCGAACGTGGGCACTACCGAAGGAGCCTAGGGGCTTCGGCTGCATCACGCTCCAACGGATGATCGCGATAGCCGCGCGTTGCGCGAAACCAGAGATAGAGCGGTAAGAACGCAAGACCGATCCGCTCGTACTGCGCGACGTGCCGGAGCTCGTGGCGCCATACGGCCGCCGTTGGCTCGACGTTCGAGACGATGACATGTCCAAATGTGATCGCGCCGAATCCTCGCAGCGTGAGGATGAGGTGCGCGAGGCCCCGATCGCTCACATAGAGGAAGCAGCCGTCCCGAACGCGTGGGACGCCGCCCGACAGGAGACCCACCAGATGGCCGATCGGGTCGGCGTGATGCTCGACGAGCCTGCGGCGAAAGGTCAGGGGATGGTGGCGACCACGCGATCGACGGCCGCGAGGACGCGGTCGCGCGTTGTGACCGACGACACGAAATGGAGCGTCATCAGCTTGTCTTTGCGGTCGACGTCCACCGCGGTCACGCCGTAGATGTCGCGGCAACCGCTGAGGATCTTCTCGGTGCAGCTGCGGCAGAAGAGCTCGAGCACGTTGACCGTCAGCTCGTCGTCGGCAGCTGCAACAAGGATCGGCGCCGGAAGCTCGCGCGCGGCCGTGGTCGGCGCCGGTGGCGCATCGGTCGCCGCAAAGAGGGCGAGTCCGAGCAGCAAATAAAGACCCGAGCGCACGGTCACATTGTGCTCTCGGGTCTGTTTCTAGCGAGGATTTCTACTCTTCGACGCGCTCGTCGTCGTGGAGGCCTTCCTTTAGGTTGCCGAGGCCTTCCTTCAGCTTGCCCTTGCCCTGGTCAACCTTGCCGCCAAGCTCCGTCGACTTGTCGCCGCCAAGCTTGCCGACCTCTTCTTTGACCTTGCCTTTGCCTTGGTCCCACTTGCCCTCGATCTTGTCGTCCATCCGTATCGCCTCCTTCGGCATCGAGCGACGGTGCCGGCAAAAGCGGGCGCAAGACCGGTGCCATTGGTCGCTTGCTGTCATCGGGCGACGTACAGCCTTGTGACGGTTGTGTGTCGAACTGACATTTGACCGACCACGGCGCTTCCCTATCGTCCGCCACGTGATCGCGGAGGATGCGGAACGCGTCAACACCAGGCTCCCCAAGGGGTACCGCGCACGGCCGTTCCGTGACTCCGACCGCGAGCCGCTCGTCGAAGAGAGGAACTCGTGGTCGCACCGCATGGAACAGCAGAGCGCCGAAGAGTGGCGCATGTGGGAACGGATGGCACCCGACGAAACGCAATACCGGATCGTCGTCGAGGACGACGCCGGTCGGGTGGTTGGATCGGCGAATGTCGGCGCCGGCTCGATGATGCGGCATCCTGACGGGGCCCAGAACGGCGGCGTCGGCGTCGCGCGAACGGACCGCCGAAAGGGCATCGGCAGTGCGCTCCTCGACGAGGTCGAGGGCGTGGCGCGGAGCCGCGGTGCGCCGCGGTTCCTCTCCGGAGCGAGCGCGGCGCACCCCGACGCGCTTGCGTGGGCGAGCGAGCGCGGATACCGCGAGATCGGCCGTCGGATCGAGGCGTATGTCGAGCTCGCGACGTTCGACCCAGCGCGGTTTGCCGAGCGCGTGAAGAAAGTTCGAGCGTCGGGGATCGTCATGCGCACCTTCGGCGAGATGATGGATGGCCTCGACCCTGACGGACTCGAGTCGTTCTACCGCGCGCTCTTCGAGGCCCAGGGCCCGATGTGGGATGACATCCCATTTGCGACGCGGCTCGAGCCGATGCCGTACGAGCGCTTCCGCAAGATGTCATTCGAGAGCGGCCAGGCCCTCTATGACCTCTCGCTGATCGCATACGACGGCGACGTGATCGCCGGCTTCACGCAGAGTGGCCGGCGCCAGGAGCAGGACGCGTACACGTGGATGACCGGGACGGCCCGCGAGTACCGCGGGCGGGGCGTCGCGACGGCCCTCAAGGTGGAGGCGCTGTCGCGAGGGAAGGCGAAAGGGCTGCGCGCGATGCTCACGACGAACGACGAACCGAACAAGGCCATGCGCGGGATCAACGCGACGCTCGGTTATCAGACCCTGCCCGCACACGTGCAGCTCGAGAAGAAGCTCGGCTGATCCATCCGGCATGGCGCTCGCCGTAGGCTAGCGGCCATGGGCACGGGCGATCCGGTCGGCTCCTTTCTCATGCTCGGCGCGACCTTCTGCATTCTCGCTGCGACGTACGTCGTCTGCTACACGTTCTTCATGGCCAACTGGGAGGGTTGGGAGTCCTGGTCCGCGCGCACGGGCCTCGACCGAGAGCGCGCCGAAGAAGAGCGCGCAAACAGGCTGCAGCTGAAATAGAAAAGGAGGGAGGCCGTGGCCTCCCTCCGTTCATGCCGCCGGTGTGAGGGCAAAGCCCTCAATGGCTAGTCCGCGGGCGTCGCTTCGGTCATGAGGCCCGGCTCTTCACCGCCGACCTCGCTCCAGATCTTCGCGCCGCGCGGCTCGCGGAGGAACAGCGTTCCGATGACCACGGTCATGAGCGCGACCGTGATGACGTAGGCGAGGCCGAGATAGGGGTTGCCGTTGGGATCGTTCGTGCTGTTGAACGCGCGCAGGTCCCAATTCGTCTTGATCGGCAGCCCAAAGAAGTTGGTGAGGAACGGCACGTAGGACTTGCTCCCCTCCGGGTAGGTCGCTCCGACCAGCGCAGTGAAGAGCAGCGGGAGCATGCCTCCGAACCAGCCGTTCCCGAAGTGGTACGGGATCGAAAGTGACGTGTAGCGGACCTTCGCACGGAAGTATTCGACGAGGAACGCCGCGATCGGCCCGTACACCATCGTGACGTAGATCACCTGAATCCATACCAGAGCGATCAAGACTGGTGTGTTCGGATCCGCCTTGGTGATGAGGCCAGTGGCGTCGCGCGTGACGTTCGCGGCGTCGGTCATGGCGTGGTAGATCGGTAGATAGGTGATCGCGGCAATGAGGCATCCGGCGAGGATGATGACCTTCCTTCCGATCCGGTCCGAGAGCCAGCCGAAGAACAGGAAGAAGGGCGTTCCCAGCGCGACCGCCCACAGCATGATCGTGTAGGACTGCGTGAAGGTCAGCTTCAGGTACGTGGTCATGAAGAAGTTCGCTTGGAACTGGCCTTGGTACCAGACGACGCCTTGCCCCGCGGTGAGCCCAAGGAGCACGAGCGCGATCGTCCCGACCTTGCGGCCGCTGAACGCCTCGCTGGCCCAGTTGCCGGTGCCGGTGACGGTCTGCTTCGACTCCTTGAGCCGCGCGAAGAGCGGTGTCTCCTGAAGTCGGATGCGGATGTACAGCGCGAGAACCACAAGGACGGCGGAGATCCAGAACGGGTAGCGCCAACCCTGTGACGCGAAGTCCGCCGGCGCCATGTTCGTGCGGAAGAACAGGATGATCGCGAGGGCCAGGAAGAAGCCGACAGTCGCGGTGGTCTGGATCCACGACGTGTAGAGACCGCGCTTGTTGTCGGGTGCGTGCTCGGCGACGTAGATCGCCGCGCCGCCGTACTCGCCGCCGAGCGCGAGCCCCTGGGCGAGCCGCAGGATCACGAGGATGATTCCTGCCGCGATGCCGATCTGCGCGTGCGTCGGCAGCAGTCCGACGAGCACCGTCGCGAGTCCCATCACCGTGATCGTGACGAGGAAGGTGTATTTGCGGCCGATGATGTCCCCAAGCGCCCCAAAGAAGACCGCACCAAACGGCCGAACGAGGAAGCCTGCGGCGTATGCGGCGAACGCCGCAAGAGCCGACGCGGTCGGGTTGTCGCTCGGGAAGAAAATCGGCGCGAGGAACGGGGTGAGGGTCGCGTAGAGATAGAAGTCGTACCACTCGATGATCGTGCCGGCCGACGCGGCGGTGATGACGAACGGAAGCCCATAGGTTGGCCTCGTCGCCCTGACGGCGGTGGCCGTCCTTGTTGTCAACTTGCCCCTCCTTGATTGACGACGCGACGTAAAGATCGAACGGAAGCGGTCGCGCGCCGGTCGCTTACCTGGCCGGTCACCTCCCCCCAACCCTGAGGCGAAAACCGATTAGCGCCGTGGTCTACGGCTTTCTTTGCGCATCGTCAATTGCGGCCTTCACTGCATGGAGCCGCTGCGCGCCCGCGGGGCCTGTCCCGGGGTCGGGGTCGCGCCCTCGCCTACCGGTCCGCTGCGCCGCTGAGAGGACCGTACGCCGGCGACGCGGCCGGCCAAACGGCTCGTACGCGACCCTCTCCCCCGTGCCACCCGCGGGTGCGCGTCGCGCCAGACCAATAGGCCGCCCTTACGATGCGCGCCGCCTTAGGAGCTACTCCTCTTTGCCCGAAGCGCTCGCGGTGCGGATCGAGTCGACGACCGTCGCGTCCGCGAGTGTGGTCGTGTCGCCGAGCGGCTGCCCGTTGGCGATATCTCGGAGGAGCCGACGCATGATCTTTCCCGAGCGGGTCTTGGGAAGCTCGGGCGTGAACATGACGGTCTTCGGACGAGCGATCGAGCCGATCGCCTTGACCACGTGCTCGCGGAGATCCTTCGATAAGGCCTCGTTGCCTTCGTTGCCGCCACGGAGCGTGACGAAGGCGAAGATCGCCTGACCCGTCACCGGGTCCTCGCGGCCGATCACGGCCGCTTCGGCGACCTTCGGGTGTGACACGAGCGCCGATTCGACCTCCGTCGTCGAGATACGGTGACCGGAGATCTTCATCACGTCGTCGACCCGGCCCATGAGCCAGAAATAGCCTTCCTTGTCGCGGCGCGCCCCATCGCCGGCAAGAAACTTCCCCGGGTAGCGGCTCCAGTACGTTTCGCGATAGCGCTTGTCGTCTTTGTAGATGCCGCGGAGCATTGCGGGCCATGGCCGCGTGATGACAAGGTACCCGGCACCGCCGAGCGGCACGGATTTGCCATCCTCGTCCAGGACGTCGGCCTTGACGCCCGGGAACGGGAAGGTCGCGCTCCCGGGCTTGCACGTGGTGAGGCCGGGAAGCGGATTGATCAGGATCATCCCGGTCTCCGTCATCCACCACGTGTCCACGATCGGGCAGCGTTTCCCGCCGATGTTTTCGTGATACCAGAGCCACGCCTCGGGGTTGATCGGCTCGCCGACTGTTCCGAGGAGCCGCAGGGAACGGACGTCGTGCTTCTCGGGGAACTCTGACCCCCACTTCATGAATGTGCGGATCGCGGTCGGCGCGCAGTAGAGGATCGAGACCTTGTATTTCTCGATGACCGACCACCAGCGATCCTTGTCCGGGAAGTCCGGGACACCCTCGTAGATCACGCCGGTGGTCCCGTTGGCCAGCGGTGCGAAGACGATGTAGCTGTGTCCGGTGACCCAGCCGATATCCGCCGCGCACCAGTACACATCGTCGTCCTTGACGTCGAAGATCATCTTGTGCGTCGCGGCCACGCCCGCGAGGTAGCCGGCGGTGGTGTGCACGATGCCCTTCGGCTTCGCGGTCGTGCCGGACGTATAAAGCAGATAGAGCATGTGCTCGCTGTCGAGCGATTCCGCCGGGCACTCCGACTTCTGGCGGTCGACGATCTCGTGCCACCACATGTCCCGGCCGCTCGTCCAGGGAACATCCTGCTTGGTGCGCTTGACGACGAGCACCTTCTCGATCGTCGTGGTCTGAGCGACCGCGTCGTCGGCGTTCTTCTTTAGCGGGACGACGTTGCCCTTCCGGTACCCCCCGTCGGCGGTGACGAGTACCTTTGCCTCGGAGTCGTTGATCCGACCGGCGAGCGCCTCTGCCGAGAAGCCGCCGAACACCACGGTGAAGGGCGCGCCGATCCGCGCGCAAGCGAGCATCACCGCAGGCAGCTCAGGGATCATCGGCATGTAGATCGCGACACGGTCGCCCTTGCGGACACCTAGCTCTTTGAGCGCGTTCGCCGCCCGGCAGGTCAGGTCGAGGAGATCTTTGAACGTGAGCTTGCGGCTGTCGCCAGGTTCGCCCTCCCAGTAGTAGGCGACCTGGCTGCCCTTCCCGGCCTTGACGTGGCGGTCGAGGCAGTTCTCGCTGATGTTGAGCTCCCCGCCGATGAACCACTTCGCGTACGGGGCTTCCCACTCGAGGACCTTTGTGAACGGCTTGCGCCAGAGCAGCGTGCGCGCCTGCTCGGCCCAGAAGCCCTCGAAGTCCCTGTCGGCGCGCTCGTAGATCTTGGGGTCCCGCACGTTCGCCTTCGCGGCGAACTCCTTGGGCGGCGGGAACGACCGGCCCTCGGTCGCGAAGGTCTCGAGCGCCGTTCGCCGATCGGTCTGGGTTGCCATCCGAACCTCCCCTAGAGCGCGCTTGGCTGCCCCGCGTCGAGCGCTGCCAGGTGGGCTTTGTAGTGATTTGGCAGCATGAGGAGCCAGCCAAAACAATTCAAATCCCCATAGAAGGGATGGCGCGCCACCGTCCGGACGTCGGGTTCGGCGGGAAACTCGGCCACCAGGCGAGCCGCCGCCGCAGCCACCTTTTCGGCCAGGCTTGCGATCCCAGCTCGCGTAACGGCGGCCACGGCCGGCCGCGGCTGGCCCGTGGGGCCAGGGTCGGCGGCTTGCGCGAGCCTCAGTCCGATCAGGGCGCCGCCGCGCTCGACGATGAGGAGGTGGGTCGCCACCTGACCGAGCCCCCAGTCCTCGTCCGATCCGCGAACGAGCTCCGCCTCGGGCGCCGCCGCGACCCGTGCGAGGAGGCGGTGGCGCTCGGTTGCGGTCGCATCGAGGACGACGCGGATGGTCTGGCGGAGCCACGCGGGCCGGTCCGGCGGGTCGTCCACAAGTTTTAGAGTCACCGTCGCATCATGCGCTCTTGTGCGTTCGTGCAGAATGCGCGCGAACGCATAACCGGAGAGAACGCACTGGAGGAATACGTGGCTGGGATCTCAAAGTCGGAGACCCTGAATCGGCTGTCGGAAAAGACCGGTCTGACCAAGAAGCAAGTAGGGCAGTTCCTCGATGAGCTCGCCGGACTCGCGTACAAGGAAGCGCGGAGCGGCTTCACGATCCCCGGCGTTGGCAAGCTCGTGATCGTCGACCGGAAGGCTCGCATGGGACGAAATCCTGCGACCGGCCAGCCGATCTCGATCCCCGCGAAGCGCGTGCTCAAATTCCGCATCGCCAAGCAGGCCAAGGACGCTGTCCTCGCAAAGCGCACCAAATAAGAGACAAGCGGCCCTAGCACTCATCCCGGGCGAGGTCCGCCGTCCGGCAACACCGGTGGACCTCGCTCCCGTCTCGCACTTCTTGTCCCGTAACCTGAACCGGTGAAAGTCACGCGATCTGCGAACGGCCATCCGTCGTCGGGTCGGCTGAGCGCCGACCAGATCGTCTCGCCCGCGGGGATGAACGTGCCGTTCCCGCCGCAGGAAGCCTTGCTCGTCGAGAAGATCCCGGTCGGTCCGAACATCTGGTACGAGCCGAAGTGGGACGGCTTTCGCGGCGTGCTCGAGAACGACGGCGGTGCGCTCGGTCTTTGGAGCCGCAACGGCCGACCGCTGCTCCGCTACTTCCCCGAGCTGCGACCGCTCGGCGAGACGATGCCGCCGCACTCAGCGCTCGACGGAGAGATCGTCATCGAGCAGGAAGGGCGACTCGAGTTCGACCTCATGCAGCTGCGCTTGCATCCGGCCGAATCGCGTATCCGCAAGCTTTCGGCGGAAACACCGGCACGATTCATCGCCTTCGACGTGCTCCTGTGGAACGGCGAGCCGCTACACGGAAGGCCGCTCGCGGAGCGCCGCGCGTTCCTCGAAAGGAACGTGAAGGGCTTCGAGCTCTCGGAGATCACGCGCGATGTCGACAAGGCCAACATGTGGCTGGAGCGACTCGAGGTGCTCGGCTTGGACGGCATCGTCGCGAAACGCACCGACCTTCCATACATGCCTGGCTCACGTGACGCCGTACAGAAAGTCAAGCACCACCGAACGATCGACTGTGTGATCGTCGGCTACCGCACGAGCGGCAACCGCATCGCGTCGATCCTACTTGGCTTGTATCGGCCGGATGGGACGCTTGATTTTGTGGGACATACCTCCGGCATCGGCGCGGACCTCGAGCCACAGCTGCAGAAGCTGCTGCCACCGCTTCTGGAAGAGGAGGGCACGTTTGCGAAGCAGTTCGCGGGCGACATCGTCGGGCGCATTCCCGGTGGCGGGTCGCGTTGGTCGCAAGGACGCGACCTGCCCTGGCACGAGGTCCGTCCGGAGATCGTCTGCGAGATCCGCTTCGACAAGCTCGAAGGGGAGCGCTTCCGTCACGGCACGCGGTTCGTCCGTTTCCGTCCCGATAAGGATCCGAAGCAATGCACCTGGGATCAGCTCGACACGAGGGCGCGAAGCGGCGATCCGGCGCTGACAGACCTCGTCAGAGAGAGTCCTGCTACGCGATAGCTCAAGTCCGCGGACTCATCCGCAGCGGCGCGCTCGCGGCGGCGGGGAGGTACACCGAGCCAGCGCCGAGCGCGAGAGTGATCACGAGTACGGCAACGGACGTCACGAGGTCGGTCTTCACCGTCATGATCAGGACGACGCCGAGCGCGAGCGCCGTGCGGAGCCGCAATGAGAGCACGAAGGTCGGCCTGTGCAGCGCGTTTCGCGATTCGCTCGACAGCGGACCCGTTCGACCAGCGTTCTGTCGCAACACCCGCGTGATCTGGATCCCGTTGAAGGCACCGAGCGCTGCAATCACGACGAGCGCGAGGATGCCGAGGCCGATCCAAGGCGTGGGGCCCCAGGCCGTCGCCATCATGTAGAGGCCAAAGACCAGGAGCAGACCGATCGAGACCGGGCCTATCCGCCGGAGCGCGCCGTAGATCGTCGACCAGTCGGTGACCTGTTCGGCCGTCGTGGAGCGGCGGAACCCCGACAGGGCGGTCCACTCGAGAGCGAGCGCGGCGAACAGCCCGAGCGCACCGACGATGTGCAAGAAGAGCGCGACAGCGTAGACGGTCATGATCGATCTCCTCCAGCCGGGATGCGGTCAGCCTCGTGTGCGGATGTGAAGCACGGATGAACGAGCGGCGGAAGGTTCGTGCACGAGGGCTTGCCCCTATGGGCCGAACAGGCTGAAGGCGAAGCGGTACGAATCGAACCGACGCTCAGCCGCGACGGAGAGCGTCCGAGCGTCGACGCGCCGGAGGAAGTAGCCCTTCGGGTCGGCGTTCCCGGTCCGTTGCAGAAAGACGTAGAGCCATCGCCCGTCCGCCGACGGCCGAAGCCAGAAGACGTGGTTCTCGTACCACCATTGCTCCATCTTGATGTCAGACCCGAGCACTTTCGTGCTCTCGACATCGAGGGCGGTCATCCCGAGATACTGATAACCGTCCGGCTTCCAGCTCTGCCCGGTGATGTACAGGACCTGTCCATCCGGACCGAAGCTCGCGCCGACCGTCACCCCGTCGTCTTCCTTGGCTGCCGCGATCGCGCCGAAAATCTGTTCGAGGATCGAGGTCCCACGCGAATACTTGCGTTCAGCGCTCAGGTCCCCGCTCGTTGTGTCCAGAAGCCAGTATGTCCCCGCGACGACGCAGCAGTCGAACGCCCGCACGATCGCGAGGCGACGGCCGTCAGGGCTGAGCGCCAAGCCGGGCACGAGCCGTGTCCGGATGTCACCTTCCGCGCCGGTACGTCCCGTCAACCACGATCCCGCGATTAGCCCGGGGATCTCGCGACGCCAAAGCGCGGTGCCTGTCTTTAGGTCCCACGCGCTCGCTGCCACCTGACGCGGGCCGATTGCCTGCGGATCCGCTGCGACGACCAACGCGTAGATCCGGCGCTGCTCGCTGTCGATGAGTGTCGCAACTTCTTCGCCGCCGACCGAAAATGCCGGCTCACGATCGACGATCTTGCCGTTCGACCCGTCGAGGACGAGCCGCTCTGCGGTCAGTGAGGTCGGCGGCCAGGCGCGTGTGTAGATACGCGAGCCGTCGGCGTTCAAACCGTCGACGATGACCGGTACCTCGGGGATCGGCCGCGATCGAAGCGAGCTGGTCCGGGTGTCGAAGATGAAGATCGCCGGCGGGCCCTTCGCCTCATAGCCGACCACAGCGAGCGAGCGCCCGTCGCCCGATGGCGCGACAAGCGCGCATGGACCGCCGACCGGGCACGATGGCATGTCGCTCGGGGTGCCGGTCAAGAGCTGCCTGTTCGAGATGTCGCCGAGCGTCAACGGATCGATCGCGATGAGCCCCGAGCCGTCGAGCGAAGCCGTGAGGTAGAGGCTCGGGGAAGGCCCGGACGGTGGCTGTTCACGGCTCGCGGGCGCTGACGTGCACGCCGCCACAAGCAACGCGCAGGCGAGGGCCAGGCGCATACCCCTCTCTACATCCGCGCGCTGCCTCCGGTTCCCGCCGCTACCGGTGACTGGGCCCGCGCTGGGTTCCGCGATTCCAACCCGAACCGCCGGCCTTGCGAGCCTCGTACTCGGCCCGCCAGTCTCGCGGGGGCCCGGGTCGCGACTTCCGCTGCGGAGCGACGCGTTTCACTTTCAGTGTGTCGAAGAGCGGTTCGAGGCTCGTGGCCTTCTCCCACATCCCGGCGGTGAGGTCGCCGACCTTTGAGATCCGATCGCGCATGGTCTTCATCGTGAAGTCGCCTGGCTCGACATCGGGGACCTCGTCCCAGCGGAGCGGCGCCGACGCTCGCGCGTCCTCGACCGGGCGGATCGAGTACGCGGATGCGATCGTGCGATCGAACGCGTTCTGCCCGTAGTCGACGAACACGCCTGGCCGTCCGGCGACCTTCCACTGTGTCGTCGCGATGTCCGGAACGAGCTTCACGATCGCCTTCGCGATGGCACGTGCGAGCTCCCGGACGAGCGGGAACTCGAGCTCGGGCTTGATCGGCACGAGGATATGCAGACCGGTCACGCCGCTGGTCTTCGGGAAGCTCGCGACGCCAAGTTCGTCGAGCACTTGTTTTCCGGCCATCGCGATCTGGCGGACGTACGACCACGGATTTCCTTGTGACGGATCGAGGTCGATGAGTAGATAGTCGGGGCGATTCACATCGTCGATACGTGAGTGCCAGGTGTGGAGCTCGATGCAGCCGAGGTTGGCGATCCACGCGAGGCCCGCCACGTCAGTGACGACCGGGAAGTCGGCCTCGTTCCCGGATGGATAGTTGATGTGCACCGTCTCGAGCCAATCGGGATGCGGGTTGGGTACACGCTTCTGATAGAAGAAGTCGCCCTCGACGCCGTTCGGATGCCGCTTCATCTGCATCGGACGGCGCGCGACGTGGTGTAGCACCGCATCGGCGACATCGACGTAGTAGCGGATGAGGTCGCCCTTGGTCAGCCCGACCTTGGGGAAGAACGGCTTTTCGAGATTGGTGACTTTGACCTCGCGGCCGCCGACGATCATCGGCTGGTCTGCGTCGGGCACGCACGGACTGTAACCTCGCTTCGGCGGAGGAGACCGACCCGCGGGAAAGCCGAGGCGCTAGACGAGGCTCCGGTACTTGGGGACGTACGCCTGAGAAACGATGTAGTCCTGAAGATCGCCCTGCGGCCGCTCGACCGTCGCGAGCCCCTTTGCGAAGATCATCTCCGCAACTCGGCTCGCCGCGTGTATCTCGGTCTCATGGATCGCCGAGATCGGGGGGTAGATGAGGCCGTTGCCGAGGTCCTGCTCGGTGATCTGCTCCGCGACGCCGGCGGCCGACGCGATGAACATCTCGTCGGTCACCCGTTCCGCACCGGTCGCGAAAACCGCCATGCCCATCGCCGGAAACACGTAGACGTTATTCCCCTGGCCGGGGACGAATGTTCGTCCGCCGTACCTGACCGGGGGGAACGGGCTGCCGCCCGCAAAGACCGCTCGGCCCTCCGTCCAGCTGTACGCCTCCTCCGCGGTGCACTCCGAACGCGATGTTGGGTTCGAATACGGAAAGATCATGGGACGCTCGTTGATCCGCGCCATGGCCTCGATGACGCGGCGGTCGAAGCCACCGCCGACGGTGCTAAGGCCGATGATCGCTGTGGGCCGGAGCTGCTCGACCGCGCTCGCCAGGTCGGTGATCGGAGCGCGGCGCTGCGCGAAGGGGCGCTGGTAGTCATGCATCGCCTCGCGGTCCGCGGTGACCAGGCCCTTGCGATCGAAGAGCGCGATGCGCGAACGCGCCTCATCGGCCGGGAGCCCCTCATCGCGCATCGCGCGCACGAGAAGCTCTGCGATGCCCGTCGCGGCCGAGCCGGCGCCGAAGAACAGGAAACGTTGCAGGCCAAGCGGAGTCCCGGTGATGCGAAGTGCGCTGAGCACACCGGCGAGGGCCACGGCTGCCGTCCCTTGGATGTCGTCATTGAAGCAACACACCTTGTCGCGGTAACGCTCGAGAAGCCGCACCGCGTCGTTGCCCGCCCAATCCTCGAACTGGATGCAGCACCTCGGGAACTCCTGCTGCACGGCTTTGACGAACTCGTCGACGAAGGAGTCGAGCTCGTCGTCGCCGCAGCGCCGCTGCCGCAGGCCGAGGTAGAGCGGGTCGCCGAGGAGCTCCTCATTGTCGGTCCCGGCGTCGATGAGGAGCGGCAAGGTGTACTGCGGCGGGACGCCGCCGGCGGCCGTATAGAGCGCGAGCTTTCCGATCGGGATGCCCATGCCGTTCGCGCCGAGATCGCCGAGGCCAAGGATGCGCTCGCCGCTCGTCACGACGATGAACCGCACGTCTCGCTCGGGCCAATTCCGGAGGATCTCCCGGAGATGGCCGCGCCGTTTGATCGAGACGTAGAGGCCGCGTGGGCGTCGGAAGAGATGTCCGAACTTCTGGCAGGCCTCACCGACCGTCGGCGTGTATACGATCGGCATGAAGCGCGCCGGATCTGACATGAGCACGCGATAGAAAAGCGTTTCGTCGGTGTCCTGCAGCTGCGAGAGGTAGATGTAGCGCTCGAGGTCCGTCGTTTTCGCGTCGAGTTGCACGAGTGCACGACGCAGTTGCGTATCGAGATCGTCGACCCCTTCAGGTAGAAGCCCGACCAGGCCGAGGGCCTCGCGCTCGGCTTCGGTGAACGCGCTCGATTTGTTGAGACGCGGATCGTGGAGGAGTCCCGCGCCACGCGGAACGCTCGCACTACGCGGGACGCCCATTGACGTCAGCCTAGCGGCATCCTTTGGCCCGTGGACACGTTCGGCGCGGTCGCGGCCGCAGTGTCGATCGTCGCCGGGGCCATCGCGGCGGTCGCGGGATTCGGCATCGGCAGCGTTCTCACGCCGGTCCTCTCACTTCGATTCGACGTCCGCCTCGCCATCGCGATCGTGTCGCTCCCCCATGTCGCGGGGACGCTCGTGCGATTCATCCTGGTCCGCGCGCACATCGATCGGAGAGTGCTGCTTGGTTTCGGTGTCGCGAGCGCGATCGGCGGCCTCGTCGGGGCCGCGCTGCAAGCGGTCGTGCAGAGCTCGGTGCTGGCGATCGTTTTCGGAGCGCTCCTTGTATTCGCTGGCCTCGGCAGCCTGACCGGGTTCGCCAGACGCATGCGGTTCGGCGACCGGAACCTCGCGCTCGTCGGCGGCGCGCTGTCCGGGTTGCTCGGCGGTCTCGTCGGAAATCAAGGAGGGATCCGCGCGGCCGCGCTGCTCGGATTCGACGTCGACAAGGAAGCCTTCGTCGCGACCGCAACCGCGGTCGCGCTCGTGGTCGATGGCGCGCGGATCCCTGTGTATCTGCTAACGCAGGGCAGCGACCTGGCGGCGCAAGGTCCGCTGATCGCCGCGCTCGCGGTCGGCGCGATCGGGGGGACGCTCGCGGGAGGTTGGACTTTGCGGCGGCTGCCCGAGCCCATTTTCCGTCGCGTGGTCGGCGCGCTCTTGCTGCTGCTCGGCCTTTACACGCTGGCCCGCGCGGTCTCCTGATCGGGAGCGGCGAGCATTTCCGCGACGCGCTTGTTGTAGACGGCGCCGTACTTCAGGAGCATCCGCCGCACCATGAAGTCGACGAGCGGGGCTTTGATCCCGTGCGCCTGCCACGCGATCGCCGTGTCCACCCGAGTCGTCGCGGGTCCCTCCGCCTCGATGCGATCCGTCCGCCAGACTGTGCCGGCGAGCGGGAAATCCATCTGCATCGTGATCTCGTTCGGGGCTGACGAGTCGAGCACCTTGAAGACGGTCTTTTGGTTCTCGCCGTGGATGCAGTGGTACTCGGCGCCTACGAGCGATCCCCTCGCCCCGGGCACGAAATCGACGCGGGGCACGCCCATCCAGAGCTTGCGCAGGCTGGCGTCGGTGAAGTACCGGAAGACCTGCTCGGGCGTGCCCGGGTAGCGCACGGTCCCGCGGATCTTGGCGCTCGCCGGGTCGACCTTCGGGCGCGGCTCGTTCCAGACGCTGTCACGCACGGGGCGGAGATCCAGATACGCGGCGTCCACCGCGCCGACGTCGTACGTCTGGGGTGCGGCTTTCAGCTGAGCCCGCAGGCTCTCGGGCCATGAGGTTTGCGCGGCGGCGGTCGCGAGCAGGTACTCGCGAAGCGGCACGGTGTTCTTGAGCAAACGGTGCACGACGTTCACGTCGTTCCCGTGGAGCTGCACGCGGCCGGCGACCTCATAGCGCGAGAACTCGCCCCGATGGACGATGAACTTGAGGCCGAGGTCCTGCACCGTCGCGCAGGCGCGGCACGGACACGTTGTCGCGGTGCGGATGTCGCGAAGGCGACCGTGAAAGAGCCGGAAGGTCTCGCGCAGCCAGTCGACGACCCCGACGTCGGTCCGTTCGGTGGTGCACGCGAGCGCGTCGCCCTCGACCTGGTCGATCGCAAGCCGGCCGCCGAAGCTCTTGGCGATCCCGTCCATGAGCTCGGCGAGGATCTCGCGCGAGTGCTCGGCCTCCGTACCGGCGACGAATTTCGTGTAGCCGGAGATGTCGGCCATGACCAGGAGCCCTTCCATCGCGATCAGATGGTACGAGCGCGCCCGCGCGCCGGATGTCTCCTAGGCCGATCCTTCTTCGACGAACTCTGGATGCAGCCGGAGCTCGACGAGTTGGCTATCGCGTATCGCCGCGACCGCCCCTTCTACGACGCTTTGCGCGGTGCTCCTTTACGCGGACGCGTCCGCCGGCCCTGTCCAGAGCTCGTGCGTTCCAGACGAGACACACCGGCCTCGAGAATGCCCTTCATAAAGGTTTGGTAGCGGACACCCGCCTTCGACGCCTGACGCTTCAGCCTTCTCACTAGATCAGGCGCCATGCGCAGCGAAACCGCGACCGTCGCCGGCCGAGCGGCGAACAGATCGTCGACGTGGGCGTCGAACTCCTCATCCGACATCTTGTCGAACGGATCGACCCACGTGCGCGCCGCTTTCATCGGTAGTACCTCCTTGCGGCTCGGCGCCCAGCTTGCCGGGCGTGGACCGAGCCGCTCTGCTGGAGCGGTGTTGGGTCCTAGCTTTCTCCGAGACTAAGCACGAACCGCGCGCCACCGTCGTTCGGACGCTCAAGGCGCACCGAGCCGCCGTGCGACTCCGCGACGTCCTTCACGATCGCGAGCCCGAGTCCCGACCCAGGTAAATGACGTGCATCGTTTGACCGCCAGAACCGGTCGAAGACCCGCGACGCATCCTCAGGCGCGACGCCGGGACCGTGATCGCGCACCGAGACCTCGCCGTTCGTGACGCTGACCTCGACGAGCGCACCCGATGGACTCCACTTCGCCGCGTTGTCGACAAGGTTGGTGACCGCACGCGCAACGCGCACCTTGACGCCGCGGACGGTCGCCGGCTGCACGTTGAGCGCGAACCGAATCTTCGGATAGCGGACCTTCATGTCGTCGACGACCTCGTACGCGATCTCGTCGAGTCGCAGCTCTTCGAACGGCATCGCTACCTCTTCGTCGCGAGCGACCTCGATGAGGTCGTGGACCAGCTCGGTCATCCGCTCCATCTGGCGGACGAGATCGCCGAGCATTTGCTGCCGCTCCAGAGGATCCGCCGGTTGGCCGCGCTCGAGGAGCTCGAGGTTGGTGCGCAGGCTGGTGAGCGGCGTTCGCAGCTCGTGCGAGGCGTCGGCGACCAGCTGACGCTGCGAGCGCAGCGAGGTTTCCAGTTGGCCAAGCATGGCGTCGAAGCTCGTGCCCAGACGGCTCAGCTCGTCGCGACCGTGTGCCGCCACGCGCCGCGAGAGATCGCGGGTGCGCGTGACTTCCTCGACGGTCGTAGTGAGCCGCTTCACCGGCGCGAGGACCGCACGGCCGATGAGGAAGCCGAGCGTCGCGGCGAGCAAGATCGCAGCGCCCGCGAACTCGGCGAGGCGTACTCGGGTCTCCGCGAGCGCGCCGTCGACGACGTCGAGCTCCTGTACGACCTCGATCGCGCCGCCACTCTGGATCGGGACGACGAGCACCCGAAGGCGCACGTCCTGCGCCTGCGCCGTCGCCTTGAACGCCGGCTGACTGCCCGCCGCCACCTCCTTGACGTCCGACGTCACAAGCGAGTTCTGCGGAGTGCCGAAGTCGGTCCGGATGACCGTGCCGCTCGTGCTGATGATCTGCGCGTAGATGTCCGGCCGGCCAGTCATGAATCCGCTCGGTGGTCCGAAGCGTCGCTCGCCGGGGCCAGGCCCGCCGCGAGCCGCGTTCTGCGCGGCGAGCGCGAGGTTGCCGTCGACCTGTTCGATCAGCTGGTTTTGCACGACGAAGTACATCGCGACCGACGCGCCGATCGCAGTGACCGCGACGGCCGCCGCGATCAGGAGGGTGACCCGAAGACGGAAGCTCATGGCTCCTTCATCACGTAGCCGACGCCACGCACGGTCTGGATCACGCGCGCGCCGCCGTCCTGCTCGAGCTTTCGTCGCAGGTATCCGACATACACGTCGAGCGAGTTCGAGTCCGGACCGAAGTCGTATCCCCACACCCGATCGAAGATCACGTCGCGCGGCAAGACTTTGCGCGCGTTGGCCATGAAGAGCTCCAGGAGCGAGTACTCGGTCCGGGTGAGCGGGATGAGGCGGTCCCCCCGCCGGCATTCCATCGCGTCGCGATCGAGCTTGATGTCCATGAACTGGAGCGCGCCGCGGCCTTTGGCCGCGCCTCCATCCTCGCTGCGCCGCCCGAGCGCTCGGATCCGCGCCAGTAGCTCGTCGAGCGCGAAGGGCTTGACGAGGTAGTCGTCGGCACCGGCATCGAGCCCTTCCACCCGATCCTTCACGGCGGCGCGCGCGGTAAGCATCAAGACGGGGACTTCGTTCCCCTTCGCGCGCAGTCGGCGGCAGACCTCAACGCCGTCGAGGCCCGGAAGGCCGAGGTCGAGGACGACCGCGTCGTAGGGATTGGTCATCGCCATCTCGAGGCCCTGCGGGCCTTCTCTGGCGAGGTCAGCTTTGTGGCCTGCGCCACGCAGCGCGCGCTCGACCGCGTCCCGTACCGCGGGTTCGTCCTCAACGAGGAGGACTCGCACGATGTCGATTTTACGGACGGACCTCTAAAAAGCGCCTAAGGGAATCGGCCCTTAACGAACTCTCAGGTTCCTCTCATGCAACGAAACCTGGGCCGCCGTTGTCTAGTAACACGACCTAGATAAGGGGGCGTTCGCATGGCGTCCATCCAACCCGCGAAGGCGCTGCTCTTCGCCGCGGTCATCGGCCTCGGCCTGTCGGGCGGCTTTGCCGCCGCAGCCTTCCTTCCGAGCGGCGGTTCCGACCTCGCGTCGCAGATCTGGGACAACACCGTCGGCCGCGCGATGCAAAACGGCCCGGGCGCAAAGAGCTCGGTCTTCGCGGCGGCCGCGAGCTACATCGGCATCACCGAGGCGCAGCTGCGCACCGAGCTCGGCACGGACAAGAGCCTGGCCGACGTCGCCGTGGCCCACGGCAAGACCCGCGACGGCCTGATCCAGGCGCTCCTCGCCGCCCAGCAGCAGGAGATCGCGACGCTCGTCGACCGCAAGGGCATCGGCGCCCGGCCAAGCCCGGGTCCGGGCAGGCCCGGCACCGGCCCGGTACCCGGATTCCCTGTCGGCGAAGATCCGTTCGCGGCAGCGGCGACGTATCTCGGCACGACGACCGCCGACCTCCAGACCAAGGTCCGGGCAGGACAGACGCTCGCCTCGATCGCGAACGCGACGCCTGGCAAGAGCCGCGACGGTCTCGTCGCCGCCCTCGTCGCCGACGCGACCGCGAAGATCGACGCTGCCCAGAAGGCCGGCACGATCACCGCCGACCAGGCGACGCAGCTCAAGGCCAATCTCACGACACGCGAACAGCAGTTCGTCGACTCGAACCGACCCGGCTTCGGCCGCGGCTTCCCCTTTGGACAAGGTGGACCAGGCCGCTAGGACACCGATCCTCCCATCCGCTCAAACGGTGCCGGATCGCCCACGATCCGGCACCGTTCCGTCTTGGGGGCTGAAGCTCGGAACGGTGACAGCGGTCCTCAACGTGTTCTTCCTGGCGTTCGGCTTCGCCGCCTCGCACACGAAGAACGTGACCGCGCCGCTGCAGCCGCCGGTGGTGAGGACTGAGGGCAGCCAGGCGGCGCCAGTCGCGACGGCAGCGCCGACCCTCGCACCGGCCACACGCCGCGGTGGCCGCCCCAGCGCGACGCTGGCACCGGGCATCCGCACTTCGCCGGGAGCACCGCTCACCTCGACCCGTCACTCTTAACGGCGGCGATGCCGGCCGACCCGCAGGTCCTCTTCTGGGTGATCGCGCGCGCGACCGGCCTCGCGGCTTACGCCGCGATCTGCATTTCGATCATCACCGGCATCTCGCTGCGGACCGCGACTCTTCGGTTCC
>Ga0209161_10001325_pt1 | contig 20425 bp, 19 predicted proteins | sample GraSoiAngelo_155_FD_186169 | JGI IMG/M metagenome (GOLD analysis project Ga0209161, IMG submission 186169) | Grasslands soil microbial communities from the Angelo Coastal Reserve, California, USA - 14_1009_13_30cm (SPAdes) (version 2) | ecosystem: Environmental > Terrestrial > Soil > Grasslands... | reverse complement strand
CCGGGCCTTACTTGGAGATTTTCCTCTGGGCCCTGGCCGTCATCATTTGGCGGGTCACGGAGCCGGGCACCTGGCCCAGCGCTGTCGCGCTGGTGGTGGTCGCCGCGTCTGCCTTCAGGCTCTTCATCAACCTCAATCCCCTGATCAAGCTCGACGGCTATTACCTGCTCAGCGACGCGCTGGGGATCCACAATCTCCGCGCGCGTGCGTTCGGCTATCTCAAGCGCCGCCTTTCCGCTCTGGTGATATCGCCAGGCCCGACGCCAGCGGAGCCGACGCCCCGGGAGAGATGGGTCTATCTCGTGTACGGCCTCCTGTCCGGCGGCTACTCCGCGTGGCTCCTTGGCTGGGTGGCGTTGATCGTGGGCGGGTTTCTGACCGAGCGCTACCAGGGCGCCGGGGCGATCGTCTACGCCGGTCTGCTCGGGCTCGCGTTCCAGAATCCGCTGCAGCGCTGGGCGGCCAGACCCGGGTTCCGAACGTGGCGCGAGCGCGTGAACCCGCGCTGGGCGCCGATCGGTGGACGGGCGCGGGTTGTCCTGCTCTTCGCCCTCATCCTGGCCGCGCTCTTTCTCGTGCCGTGGGAGCTCACGGTCTCGGGCGAGTTCGCGGTCGCCCCGCGCCACAACGCGGACGTACGCGCCGAGGTCGACGGAATCATCGCCGAGGTCTACGTCGACGAAGGCCAGCGGGTCGCCGCCGGCCAACTGGTCGCCCGACTCGAGGATCGAGACTATCGCGCCGAGCTCAGGTCCGTCGAGGCGCAGAGCGACGAGATGCGGGCCCGGCTCAAGATGCTGCGAGCAGGCCCACGGATGGAGGAGCGGCGTGTGGCCAGTCAGAATCTCGAGACCGCCGAGACCCGGCACGAGCATGCCCGTCGCCGGGTCGAGGAGGCGGAACGGATGCAGACCGCCCGCCTTGCCAAGGCGACGGCTGATGTCGCAGTGGCCGGAGAGCGGCTGCAATACGCTCGTAACGATGTCGAGCGATCTCGGGCGCTCTTCAACGGCGAGCTGGTCTCCCGGCGAACACTCGAGGAGTCCCAGGAGCGGGCGGCAGTCGGCGACAAGGAGCTGGCGGCTGCCCGGGCCGACCTCGCGGCCGTGTCAGCCGGCGATCTGGCGTTGACCGGCGATCTCGCCGGCTTCCGCAAGGATCTGGCCGTGGCCCAGAAGGAAACGGAGGAAGCCCGGGCCCGGCTCCGGCTGCTCGAGGCCGGGAGCCGGCCCGAGGAGATTGAAGGCGCCGAGGCAACGCTGGCGCGACTCCTTAGCCAGCGAAGCCACCTCGAGGAACAGCTCCGGCTCGTTACAGTACGGAGCGCAGTTGACGGCGTCGTGACAACGGCAAAGCCCCGCGAGAGGGTCGGACAGTACATGAAGAAGGGCGACCTCATCGTCGAGGTGCACGAGTTCACCACGGTCAGAGTGGAGATCGCCGTCCCAGAGCGGGAGATCGGCGACGTGAAAGTAGGCCAGCCAGTGATCGTCAAGGCCCGGGCCTTTCCCGAGCACCCCTCGGAGGGCCGCGTGACCGCGATTGCGCCGGTTGCCGTGAAGGACGAGGAGGCCTGGCGGGGCAAGGTGGTCAAGGTGACGACCGCCGTCGACAACCCCGATCTCCTCCTGAGGTCCGATATGACGGGGACCGCCAAGATCTATTGTGGGCAGCGTCGGCTGTTCGATGTCCTCAGCAGAAGATTGGCCCGGTACGTGCGAGTGGAGTTCTGGTCTTGGTGGTAACGCCACCCGTGTAGCAACGCGCCCCCCACGCGCCTACGAGCACCTCTCACGAGCACTGGAAGAAGCCCGCGCTTAACGCTGCGCACGGGCGAAGACATACCGCCGCGTCGGCTGGCGAGTCAAGGCCGACCACCGACGATAAGCGGAACCAGGCGAGCGTGTCAGCGAAGAGGATGGCTGAGGTGGGAGTGGACCGGTCTTATCTTGGCAAGGCCATTCGGTCATGCTTCTGTGAGTGGAAAAGGCCGGCCAAACTTGCCGGGGAATAGAGAGGGACCTCTCGGGATAGCCTTAAGTGTTTCGGATAACGCGTGCAGATCATCGGCCAATAGATTGGCCATGGGGACATGCAAGGGATCGTCCACATCCACAATGCGAAACCATGGAGCCGTGCCCATTGCGTAAGGAAGATAAAAACGCAAATTCGTTCGCTGGGAGAGATTACGGAGACGGCTTTCGCTTATACCCGATTCCTCTACGGGTTGAAAAAGGTCCCAGATGGGCATATACCATGCCCAGAGCCGCGTGAAGTTAAAGAGATTTCCCGTTTCATCGCGAAAGCCTGCAGATTTTTTGCCTGAGTGAACCAATCGAGCACAGAGCACGAGAGGTTTTCGTTTTCCTCGTAGCCGTTCAATCAGAAGGTCGACGGACTCATCCGTGATAGCGGAATCCGCTGTGCAGGCAACTGCTGCATCATCCGTTTCGAAAAGATAGCAGTTCCAGAATGTCTTAAGGGAGGACGGCATTTCTGCGAAAAAGGGGAACGCTGTCGCACGGATGTCACCGATCGTTATCGTCTCCCCGTGCTTCAGGCGGATTACTCTCCGCCTTCGGCCCAGAACGTTGTGGATGACAGCCAAAAGATCAACCTCCCACATGTGATCCGGGTGGCAGTCCGGCACAACAATGGGGATGTCCTCGGGCAGCATCATGAGAACTCCCAAGTTGCAATGATCAATGTCCTGATGGGTGACAAAGACAGCATCCAACGGCGGAAGCTGTGCTGGTGACAGCTGGGTCAGCTGGGGGCCGTATGGTTCGAAGAAAAAACGATCTCCGAAGGTATCTGAAAAGGACGACTTCAAATCCTTTTCTGTCCACTTAATATGCGGTCGAAGAAATGGATCAACACAAACCGATGATCGAGCGGTTTGAAAGAGAATACAGGCGTGTCCCAACCAAGTGAGGCGGTCCTTCTTCCCCTCCAACAGGCTTTGAGAGACGATCTGCGCCGATGGGTCGATCTCTTCAATCAATTCAAGGCTGCGGAGACCCTCAATCACTGGTGAAAGATTCACGTCGCACTGCTCAAGAATTCGCGAGAGCGCTTTTTCCGAGACTCCCTGTGAGAGCTTTGAAATGATGTGGGAAACCTGCGGCGAGTAGCGTCCTGCAGGGATACCGGGACTCTCGGTGCGACGGTGGAGACCGTCCAGGAAGTTGATCCTCAAGCGGTCCTCGCTAAATACGATTCTGTCGCGAGCGCTTGGAATTTCCGTAACACGGGGTTCTCCGCTTGTGTCGATCTTCACCAGTTCCGAGTGCGGCAATTGTGCGAGGAACTTTTCAAGGCGGGAAAGTGCTTCCGATTTGGAGTAACTCTTTCGAAGGTTCTCGAACAGGCCATTAAGATAAGCGACCATCCCCTCTAAATACTTCAGGCGTCTCGAATCGAACTGGCTGTTTTGAGGTGTTAGCGGAGCGCGGCCGATCGAGAGTTCAGGCACTGTGAAAAGGGATAGTCGGAGGTGTCTATTTCTTCTCATGGAAATTACACGCGGTAGCCCCGCTCACTCCTCATAGACCTCGTTCAGCAGCTCGGCGATGTGGCGCATGGCCACTTCCCTGCACAGGCCGTTGTTGTGCTTTCCCGCGCTCTCGTCATTGCCCGGACAGAGCCCCGCCCAGCTGGCTAAGTGAGCCGCGCTCGGGAACGCGGTCATATCCGGATCGATCTCGGCGAGAATCACCTCCGCAGGTGCGCCTCTTCACGCCAGGGATCGGTTACGTGGGAAGCGGCGCGGCTCCCCCCGACGTTGGTCAGTCGACGCCGGCCACGGCCAGCACGCGGCGCATCCGATCGGCAGCGAGGTCGGGGTCTCGCAGGAGTCCCGCCGCGTCCATCAGGACGAACTGCTCGGCGAGGTGGACGACCGAGCGCGCGCTCTCCATCCCACCCACCATCTTGAAGCCCGACTGGTGGCCGTTGAGGTACGCGGCGAACACGACGCCGGTCTTGTAGAAGCGCGTGGGCGCGCCGAAGACGTGGCGCGAGAGCGGAAGGGTCGGCGCCAGGATCGCGCCGTAGCGGGCGAGGTCCCCGCCGTCCAGGGCGTGGAGCGCGGCGGACGCGGCCGGAGCGATCACATCGAAGATCCCGAGGAGCGCGTCGCTCCAGCGCTCGCCGTCGCCGCGGATCGTCGTCGGGTAGTCGAAGTCGTCGCCGGTGTACATCCGGACGCCCCGCGGAAAGCGCCGCCGCATCGCGATCTCGCGCGCCTGGTCGAGGAGCGAGATCTTGACGCCGTCGATCTTCGGCGCGTGCTCGCCGACGATGGCGACCAGCGTCTCGGTCGCGCGGTCCAGGTCCGGCGAGCCCCAGTAGCCGGCCAGCGCCGGATCGAACATCTCGCCGAGCCAGTGGATGATCACGGGCTCGCTCACCTGCTCCAGAAGCTTCCCGTAGACCTTCGCGTAGTCGTCTCCACCCTTGGCGCACGCCGCGAGCGCGCGGCTCGCCATGAGGATGATCCGGCCGCCGACCGACTCGATGAACGCGCACTGCTCCTCGTACGCCGCCTCGACGTCCGCGAGCGTCACGCGCTGCCCGGGCTCGAGGTGGTCCGTCCCGGCTCCGCTCGCGATCACGGCGCCTGGAATCCCCCGCGCCTCCGCCACGGCGCGCCGGATCAGCTCCTTGGCGGTGGACCAGTCGAACCCCATCCCGCGCTGCGAGGTGTCCATCGCCTCGGCGACGGCGAGGCCGAGCGACCAGATGTAGCGTCGGTACGCGAGTGTCGCGTCCCAGTCGAGGGCGGCCTCGAGCGTGGGATTGATGGCGGCCAGCGGGTCAGCGACGACGTGCACCGCGGCGTAGGCGATGCGGCTCCTGATCGGTCCCGCGGGCGGCGCCACCGGCGTCGCCCCGGTCAGGCGGTACGCGGTCAGGGTCCCGTCGGCGCGCGGCAGGCGCAGCGTCCTGGCCATGGCATCCCCTCCTGCGACAGGAGTCTAGCAGACGCCTGTATTGACAGGGGCGGTCCCCCTTGCGTATCGTTAGCGCACTTTTCACGGGGTCCCGCCGCCACAAGATCCGAAGGAGGCAGCGCATGGCGACTAAGGCCGGCGACAACACCAAGTTTCTCCTCGACGAGAAGGACATCCCGACGAAGTGGTACAACATCCAGGCCGACTTCAAGACCCCGCTGCCCCCGCCGCTTCATCCCGGCACCGGCCAGCCGATCGGGCCTCAAGATTTGGCGCCGCTCTTTCCGATGGAGCTCATCAAGCAGGAGGTGAGCCAGGAGCGGTGGATCGCGATCCCCGAGGAGATCCGGGAGATCTATCGGCTGTGGCGACCGACGCCGCTCTACCGCGCCCGACGCCTCGAGCAGGCGCTCGATACGCCCGCGCGCATCTACTACAAGTACGAGGGCGTGAGCCCGGCGGGCAGCCACAAGCCGAACACGGCCGTCGCCCAGGCGTACTACAACAAGAAGGAGAAGGTCGCGCGGCTCACGACGGAGACGGGCGCCGGCCAGTGGGGCTCGGCGCTCGCCATCGCGTGCAGCTTCTTCGGCCTGCAGTGCAAGGTGTACATGGTCAAGGTCTCCTACCAGCAGAAGCCGTACCGGCGCGTGCTGATGGAGACGTACGGCGCGCAGGTCGTCGCGAGCCCGAGCTCCGACACGCAGTCGGGCAAGAAGGTGCTCGAGCAGGACCCGAACTCGCCCGGCAGCCTCGGGATCGCGATCAGCGAGGCGGTCGAGGACGCGGCGGCGCGCGAGGACACGAAGTACTCGCTCGGGAGCGTGCTCAACCACGTCCTCATGCATCAGACCGTCGTCGGCCTCGAGGTGAAGAAGCAGCTCGAGAAAGCGGACGCGGAGGCCGACATCCTCGTCGGCTGCATCGGCGGCGGCTCGAACTTCGCGGGCTTCTCCTTCCCGTTCCTCGCCGACAAGCTCGCCGGCAAGAGGAAGAAGCTCCGCGTCGTCGCCGTCGAGCCGAGCGCCTGTCCGAGCCTCACGAAGGGCAAGTACGTCTACGACTTCGGCGACACGGTCGGCCTCACGCCGCTCGTCAAGATGTACACGCTCGGCCACACCTTCATTCCGCCGTCGCTCCACGCGGGCGGTCTCCGCTACCACGGCATGGCGCCCTTGATCTGCAAGCTCTACGACGAGAAGGTCATCGAGGCGATCGCCGTGCCACAGGTCGCCACCTTCCACGCCGCCGTGCAGTTCGCGCGGGCGGAGGGCATCCTGCCCGCACCCGAGGCGGCCCACGCCGTGCGCGGGGCCATCGACGAGGCGCTCCGGTGCAAGAGCGAGGGCAAGCGGAAGACGATCGTCTTCAACCTGTGCGGCCACGGTCATCTCGACCTCTCGGCCTACGAGGCGTTTCTCGCGGGCAAGCTCCAGGACTACGAGTACCCCGCCGAGAAGGTCCAGGAGGCGCTCAAGCACCTGCCGAAGGTGAAGGCGTAGGGAGAGCCGCGCATGGCTGTGGGACGTCGCGCCTTTCTGCGGACGGGCGCGGCCGCGGCGGCCGCGGCCGCGCTCGGTCCCGCGCCCCTCTCCGCGCAGGGCAAGGGCCCCATCCGCCTCGCCTATCTCCAGCTCGGCTGGGCGGCGACCGAGATTATCCATAAGGAAGATCTGCTCGGCAAGCGCGGCTGGCAGGCCGAGTACTCGATCGTGCCGGGCGCGCCCGGGCCGTTGCTGAATCAGCTCGCCTCGAAGAACGTCGACGCGATCGACATGTCCTTTGCGCTCGCCGCCAAGGCGTTCGAGGACGGCGTGCCGCTCAAGGTGACGGGCGTCGCGACGGCCGTGCTCGGCGCCATCGTCGCGCGCAAGGACGCCGGCCTCGCCAGGGTCGAGGACCTCAGGGGGAGGAAGATCGCCGCGGTCGTCGGAACGTCGACGTTCTTCGATATCAGGGCGCTGACGCTGAAGGGGTATGGGCTCGACCTCCAGAAGGACACGCAGATCGTCACGGCGACCGCGCCGCCGGACATGGTGACGTTGTTGGGAAAGAAGGACGTGGACGCGATCATCGCGTGGCAACCCATCACGGACGCGGTCGTCTTCCGCGGGGAGGGCGTGTACCTCGCCAAGCAGATCGACCTCTGGCGCAAGGCCACCGGCCGCCCGACGGGGTTCCCGGTGCACGTCTGCTACCTCGTGCACGGCGAGTTCCTCCAGAAGCACCCGACGATCGCGCGGGACCTCAACGACGCCCAGAAGGACGCGGTGGAGGTCTGGTACAACAAGCCCGCGCGCGCGATGGAGATCGTCCAGGAGGTCACGAAGCTACCGGCGGACGTGGTCCAGGTCGCCCACCGGGAGACCGTGAGGATGCTCTACGGCCTGCCCGACGAGCAGGTGGACACGCTCATCGCCCAGCTCAAGATCAACAAGGAGTTCGGCTTCCTCAAGTCGGACATCTGGGACACCCCGGACCGGATCCGCCGCGAGTTCTTCCACCGGGCGTAGCCTCGGAGGGAGGCTCGGCCCTCTTCCGAAGCCTCCCCCTCGGGACGGCGCGCGGGCAAGCCCGCGCGCGAACGCGGCCATGAGCCAGCGCGAGTGGAGCACGAGACTGCACCTGCCCACGGCCGGCGCGACGGCGCTGATCGTCGCCGTCTGGTCGCTCCTCTCCTGGCGCTACGGCGCCTACGTCCTCCCGTCGCCCCTCTCGGTGGTCCTCGGCTTCGCGGAGATCGTCGGCTCGGGCGAGGTCTGGAGGCACACCGGTGCCTCGCTCGCCCGCATCCTCGTGGGCTTCGGCGGCGCCGTGGCGGCGGCGATCGTCATGGGGCTCGCCGCGTTCGTCTCGCGCCTGGCTCGCGGGCTGGTCCACGACGCCCTCGCCATCCTGAACGCCACGTCGGTCTTCGTGTGGATCGTGATCTCGATCATCTGGTTCGGTCTCTCCAACTGGGCGCCGATCTTCACGACGTTCATGATCACGCTCCCCGTCGTCGCGTCCAACCTCGTCGAGGGCGTCGCGGACGTGGACCGGCGGCTCCTCGAGATGGGCGACGTTTATCGCCTCTCGGGCGGTGAGAAGTTCCGGGCGATCGTGATTCCCTCGACGCTTCCCTACCTCGTGGCGGGGATGAAGGTCGGCTTCGGCTTGGCCCTCAAGGTCTCGGTCGTGGCGGAGATCTTCGGCGTCACCTCGGGGATCGGCTACATCATGAACTACAGCCGCGAGATCCTCGCGACGCAGATGGTCTTCGTGTGGGCGCTCGTGATGATCCTCGTGATGATGGCGACCGACTCGCTCGTCTTCGGCTCGATCTCCCGCCGCCTGGCGCGCTGGAAGTAAAGGCATGGACGCCGGTGGAATGAGAAGCGACATGCGGAACGGCGCCGGGGCGCACCTCTCTCAGGCCACCCAGCGAGTGGGCCCGGCCTCGCGGGCCCCGCTCCAATGAAGCTGGACGTGACCGGGGTCGGGAAGGACTACCTCATCCCGGTCCTCGACACCGTCACGTTCCGCGTCGAGGCCGGGGAGTTCGTGTGCGTCCTCGGCCCGAACGGCTGCGGCAAGACGACCCTGCTGAGGATCATCGGCGGCCTCGAGCCCGCGACGCGCGGCGCGGTGCTCCTGGACGGCACGCCGGTCGTCGCGGGGGACGCTCACGACCGGAAAGTCGGCGTCGTCTTCCAGGAAGACCGGCTGCTCCCGTGGATGACGCTCGAGGCGAACGTCGCGCTCGTCTTGAGGCCGCTCGGCCTCGCCTCCGCGGCGCGGCGCGCGGCGGCGCGCCGCTACTTGGCGCTCGTCGGTCTCGTCGGCTTCGAAGCGTACTACCCGGGCCGCGTGTCGGGGGGCATGCGCCAGCGCGCCGCGATCGCGCGCGCGCTCGCGATCGAGCCGGACGTCCTCCTGATGGACGAGCCCTTCGGCGCCCTCGACGCCCAGAACCGCCGGATCATGCAGGCCGAGGTACGGCGGATCTGGAAGGAGACGGGACGGACGATCCTCTTCGTGACCCACGCGATCGAGGAAGCGGTCGCGCTCGGGACGACGCTCGTCATGATGTCGGCGCGTCCGTCGCGGGTGCGCGAGCTGATTCGGAACGACGGGCGCGTGGAGCGCGGCAGGCTCGTCGACGACCTCAACACGATGATCATGGAGGAGGTCCTACGCCAGCAGGGAGGGGCGACGCTCGGCTGATGGGCGCCATTCAGGTCCGTCGCGTGCGGCTGGGGGCGGCGTTCGTGCTGCTCACCTATCTCATCCTGCACTTCAGCAACCACGCCCTCGGGTTGGTCTCGCTCGACGCCATGGAGACCGGGCGCCGCTGGTTCCTGGCGATCTGGCGCAGCCAGCTCGGAACCCTCGCGCTCTACGGGGCGATCGTCGTCCACGGCGGGCTCGCGCTCTGGCTCCTCTACCAGCGTCGGACGCTCCGCATGCCCGCATGGGAAGCCGCGCAGTACACCCTCGGCCTCGTGCTGCCGGCGTTGCTCGCTTCCCACGTCGTCGGGACGCGAATCGCGTGGTGGCAGGCCGGCTCCGACGACCGCTACGCGCGCTTGCTCTTCCACTTCTGGGTGCAGGCGCCCGAGCGCGGGGCCTGGCAGGCGGTGGCGCTCGCGGTCGCGTGGACGCACGCCTGCATCGGCGTGCACTACTGGCTTCGCTTCCGGCCGTGGTACCCGCGCGCGGTGGGCTGGCTTTTCACCGTCGCCGTTCTGCTGCCGACGCTCGCCCTGGCGGGCTTCGTCGCCGGCGGCCGCGAGGTGAGCGTCCTCGCACGCACGCCGGGCTGGACCGACGCGCTGATGCGCGCGACCCACCCGCCCGGTGCCGCCGAGACCGCGGTGCTCGGCCGCGTGCGGAACGGCTTCCTCGACGCCTACCTCGTCGCGCTCGGGGCCGTGCTCGCGGCGCGGGGTGTCCGCACCCTCTGGCAGCGCCGACGCTCGGTTCGCATCCTCTACCCCGCCGACCGCGTCGTGACCGTGCCGGTCGGCGTGAGCGTGCTCGAGGCGAGTCGCCTCGCCGGCATCCCCCACGCCTCGGTCTGCGGTGGCCGTGGCCGCTGCTCTACCTGCCGCGTTCGCGTGGTCCACGGCCTCGCGGACCTGCCGCTCGCGAGCCTAACCGAGCAGCGGGTGCTCGCGCGCGTCGGCGCCGCTCCCGACGTGCGGCTGGCCTGCCAGGTCCGCCCGGTCCGCGACGTCGCCGTCCTCCCGCTACTGGCGCCGTCGATCGCCGCCGCCGACGCCTTCGGCCCGGACGTGCGGCAGGGTCGCGAGCAGGAGGTCGCGGTCCTCTTCGCCGACCTGCGCGGCTTTACGCGCGTCGCGGAGCACAAGCTACCCTACGACGTCGTGTTCATCCTCAACCGATACTTCGAGGCCGTCGGTGGCGCCATCCAGGAGGCCGGGGGCATCCCGAACCAGTTCACAGGCGACGGCGTCATGGCGCTCTTCGGCGTCGAGACCGGGGTCGAGCTCGGCTGCCGCCAGGCCGTGGCCGCCGCCCGCGCGATCGTCCGGCACCTCGCGGCGCTCAACCGCGAGCTCGGCGAGGAGCTTCAGGTACCGCTCCGCATCGGGATCGGCATCCACGCGGGCCCGGCGATCGTCGGACGCATGGGCTACGGCGAGGGCGTCTATCTCACGGCGGTGGGCGACACGGTCCACGTCGCGAGCCGCCTCGAGCAGCTCACGAAGGAGTATGGCTGCGCGCTCGTCCTCTCCGAGCAGGTCGCGTCCCGCGCGGCCCTCGACGTCTCGGCGTTTCCGCGCCACGAGCTGACGGTCCGGAACCGCGGCGGCCTGCTGGCGGTGCGAGTGATCGACGACCTCGGACGCCTGGAGAGTGGTTGAAGGCCGCCTCCAGGCTGTCGAGCCTCGACCTGCCCGTGCGCCTCATCGCCAGCAGCCCGAGGCGCCCACCGGCTGACGCACGTGTCTCTCGTTCTTGCCGGGGCCCCCGCTTGACAGCGGCTCGGTAGGGCCATATCATCCTCATCGTATGGCCATAACGACCATCAAGTCGACCTACGCGCTCGACGTGGCGACTGTCCGGGCCCTCGAAGGACTCGCACGCCGGTGGAATGTCTCCAAGTCCGAGGCGCTGCGCCGCGCCGTGCGTGTCGCGTCGGGCCAGAGGACGCCCCAGCGCGAGGCGCTGGCCGCGCTCGATCAACTCCAGAAATCTCTGCGTCTTACACCGGCGAAGGCACGCGCCTGGGCGCGCGCGACGCGCCAGGAGCGCCGGGCGTGGTCGACGCGCCGCGAGCCGCGGCCTGGATGATCCACCTCGACACGGACTTCCTGATCCGTGGCTTGTCTCGGGGATCTCCGGAGGACCGCCGTCTCCGGTCATGGCTGGCCACTGGGGAGCCCGTCGGGATCAGCGCCGTGAGCTGGGCCGAGTTCCTCTGTGGGCCGGCCCATGCCGGGGACGTCGAGCTCGCCATCAGGATTGTCGGAGAGCCGTTGCCGTTCCTCGGCGACGACGGGCCGCTGTCGGCGCGGCTGTTCAACCTCGGGGGTCGACGTCGGGGCTCCCTCGGTGACTGCATGATCGCCGCAGCGGCGATCCGGACCGGCGCCACGCTCGCCACCGTGAACACGATCGATTTTCGCCGCTTCGAGTCTGCCGGGCTCCGGCTCGCGGCCGGATAACCCTCGACGGAGGACGCCCGCCCATGATCAAGCCCTATACCGCCGTCGGTCTGGTCCCCACCGTCCGCGGAATCCGCAAGCGCAAGGACATCAAGATCAACCTCGACCATCTCTCGCACCTCGTGAAGGCCGCCTCCTGGCTGTCGAGCCTCGACCTGCCCGTGCGCCTCATCGCCTTCCCCGAGGGCGCGCTGCAGGCGTTCAACGACGAGGTGCTCGACCTCGACCACGCCACCTTCGCGCGCGAGTGCGCGATCGACATCCCGGGCGACGAGACCGAGGCGCTCGGCAAGATCGCGAAGGAGTACGACGCGTTCGTCATGGCGCAGGCGAAGGCCAGGCACCCCGACCTGAAAGACCGGTTCTTCAACGTCGGGTTCGTCATCAACCCGCGCGGCCGGGTCATCCTCAAGCACTACAAAGTCTCGCCCCTCTTCCCCGTCGAGCACTCGGTCTGCCCCCACGACGTCTACGACTGGTGGGTTGAGAAATACGGTCGAAATCTCAACGCGTTTTGGCCTGTCGTCGACACTGAGATCGGGCGCCTCGGAATCATGATGGCGAACGAGGGGTCTTATCCCGAGAACGCGCGGGCGCTCGCGCTGAACGGCGCGGAGGTGGTCTATCGCGCCTCCTACCCGCACCCCGCGACGGGGAACGAGATGTTCGAGATCCAGAGCCGGGCGCGCGCACTCGACAACAACCTGTACATCGTCGCCCCCAACATGGGCACCTACTACCTCTTCCCCGAGGAGACGACGCCCATCGACACCTTCGGCGGCCGCTCGTACGTCATCGACTACAAGGGGCGCATCGTCGGCAAGCAGGAGTACGGCGCGGGCTCGACGTACGTCGCGGGCGTCATCGACATCGAGGCGCTGCGCGACCATCGCGCGCGCGCCCAGTGGGACAACTGGCTCAAGGACGTCCGGACCGAGCTCTACCAGCTGCTCTACGAACAGCCCATCTACCCGAAGAACCTCTACCTGAAGCGCGCGCCGATGAAGCACGCCGAGTACCGCGACAAGGTCATCAAGCGGCAGATCAAGCTCATGCACGACCGGGGCATCTGGACGAAGCCCGAGCGCTGAGATGCCGCGTCCGGCCCGGCGCTGATAGGGCAGTGTGCCCGGGAGGAACGGGCGAACTTCCCCGGCACACCGCGCGACTGTCGGGTAAATCTCTAATTTCCGGTAACTCTCCCTTGGCACGGCGCGTGCCTTACAAGGTTCATCAGACGTAAGCGACCGCAGAGGGCCGCAGGCGCCCTGGAGGTGATACATGACGATGGACCTCTGGTACGACCTGGCCATACGAGAGCAGCCCGATCTGGACACGAACGTGATCGACCCGTGCGAGCCAGAGGACACGGAGCAGGTGGCTCCCGAGGCTCCACCGAGCGGGCCCGTCGCCGTCGATTTCTTTTGAGCCGCTTCTAGCCGACTGCCCGGCGCGCGGCCGCGAGCACGCGGTCGACCTCTACGCGCTCGAGCGAGGCGGTTGACACGACCACCGGCTGAGCGCGCGGCTCCCACGACTGCCACGCGAGCGCATCCCGGACGAAGAGCACCACGGCGGGCGTGCCGAGCGCCGCCGCCAGGTGGCTCACGCCCGAGTCGTTGCCGAGGTAGGCGGTCGCCCCCCCCAGGATCCCCGCGAGGCGCGGCAGCGACGGCTCGTCGAGTCCGATGGCCGGGCCCGTGAGCCGCGCGCGAAGCGCCGCGACGGCGTCGGCGTCGGCCGGCCCCTGGTGAATCGCGAGCACGAGCGCGCGCTCCGAGCGGAGCCGCTCGAGGACGGCCGCGAATCCCCCCGCGGGCCAGCGCTTCAGGACGCCCCCGGCTCCCGGGTGGACCACGACGAGCGGCGTTCGGCCGTCCCACCCCACGTCCCGGAGCGCGCGCCGGCCCTCGTCGACCAGCGTCGCCGCGGGCACGACAGGCTCGCGCCAGCGGGCCGCGTCCTCCATCGGCGCTCCCACGCTCGCGAGCAGGTGCTCCCACACCGGACGCGCCTCGCCGACCGACCGGACCACGACTGTGTCGGGGACGAGCGCGGTGAGACGACGGACGAAGTCGGGGTCGCGCGCGCCGAACCACGACACCACACGCGTCGCGTCACGCAGCAAGGGCGCGGGCTCGCGCGGCTCGGGCCCGAACAGGCGCTCGAGGCCAAGCGCGTCGAACGCGATCGCCCGGTCCACGACGCCGAGCGCCGCGAGAAGCTCGCCGATCCGGGGCTGGGCGGCAAGCAGCAGGGGCTCGAGTGGGTCCCTGTGCTTCAAGAATCGGAGCGCCGGGACGGCGAGCAGAACGTCGCCGAGCGCTCCCGGATGGACGGCGAGCGTCAGGGGGAGAGGAGCGCCAGGGCGGCGTCGTGGAGCCGCCCGTTCGTCGCGAGCGCGGTACCCGAGTAGATCGTGGCCCGCCCCTCGAGGTCGGTGAACCGTCCGCCCGCCTCCTCGACGACGATCTTCGGGGCTGCGAGGTCCCAGGGCTTGAGGTCGAGCTCCGCATAGATCTCGGCCTTGCCCTCAGCGACGAGCCCGTAGCCCAGGTAGTCACCGAAGCCCCGCTGGCGGTCCGTCGCGTCGATGAGCCGCACGAAGCCGTCCCAGTAGCCGCTCTTGCGGACGACACCCAGCCCCGCGTGCACGAAGGAGCTCTGGTGGAGCTCACCCACGTCCGAGACCCGGATGCGCGCGCCGTTGAGGCAGGCCCCCGCGCCCCGACGGGCGGTGTAGAGCTCGGCCGTCACCGGGTTGTGGATCACGCCCACCGTGACCTCGCCGCGCTCCTCCAGCGCGATCAGCGTCGCCCAGACGGGAATGCCCCGGACGAAGTTCTTCGTCCCGTCGATCGGGTCGATGATCCAGCGCACCTCGCTCGTCCCGTGCCCGCCGAACTCCTCGCCGAGGACGCCGTACGCCGGGAAGGCGCGGCCGAGGATCTCGACGATCGCTCGCTCGGCCTCGCGGTCGGCCCGGGTGACCGGCGTGTCGTCGGGCTTGAGCGCCACCTCGACGCCGCGGTGGAAGTGCTTGAGCGCGATGTGCCCCGCGGCGCGCGCCGCGTCCACGGCCGCGTCCAGGGCGTGCTCACTCACGTCGGCTGCTCCTCGGCGGGGAAGGGCTCACCGCGCTCGGCCAGCACCCTCGCGTAGACCTCGAGCGCGTCCACGACGACGGGCATCCCACCGTAGGTGACCATCTGGAAGATCACCTCCGCGACCTCCTGGCGCGTCGCGCCCACGTTGAGCGCCGCGTGGATGTGGGCGCGCACCTCGTTGGGCCGGTGGAGCGCCGTGAGCGCGGCCACGGCGCACAGCTCGCGCTGCTTCTGCGACAGGACCTCGCGGCTGTAGAGGACGCCCGTGAAGAACATCGACAGCTCGCGCGCCAGGCCCCTGTCGAACTTCTTCCACAGCTCGAAGCCGGTGCCGCTCGTGAGCGTGTGGAAGAGCATCCGCGCCGTCTGCTTCGTCCGTTCCCTCAGGGTCCGCTCATCCATCTATGGTACCCTCCGACTGCGCCGGCGGTCCGCGCGCCGTCACAATAACGTAGCGAAGAGGGTCGCACAATGCTCAACCCGCACGTGTTCCGCGCCTACGACGTGCGCGGCGTCGTCGGTCGGGACATCAACCCCGACGTGTTCCGTCAGGTCGGCCGCGCGTACGGCACGCTGATTCGGAGAAGGGCCGGGCGCCGGGTTGCCGTCGGGCAGGATAACCGCGCGTCGTCGGAGGCGCTGAAGGCGGGGTTCGTCGAGGGCGTCCGCGCCGCCGGCGTCGACGTGGTGGACGTCGGTGTCGTGCCGACGCCGATCCTCTACTTCGCCGCCGCCCACTGGAAGCTCGACGGCGGCGCCAACATCACGGGGAGCCACAACCCGATCGCGTACAACGGCGTGAAGATGGTTCACCGGGGCGCGGCGCCGCTCACGGAGGAGGAGATCCAGCTCCTCCGTACGCTCGCCGAGCGCGGCGACTTCGAGCAGGGCCACGGGACCCTCGACGCGCGGAGCCCCCGCGACGACTACTTCGCCACGGTCGGCGGGATGATCCGCCTCGGGCGGCGTCTCACGGTCGTCGTCGACGCGGGCAACGGCGTCGCCGGGCTCTACGCGCCGGAGCTCCTGCGCCGCATCGGGTGTGGGGTCGTCGAGCTCCACTGCGAGTCGGACGGCCGCTTTCCCCATCACCTCCCCGACCCGGAGGACCCGGCGAACGTCGTGGACCTCCAGGCCAGAGTCGTCGAGGTCGGCGCCGATCTCGGCATCGCCTACGACGGCGACGCCGATCGCGTGGGCGTCGTGGACGAGCGCGGCCGCCGTCACGAGGCCGATCTCATCCTGGTCCTGCTCGCCCGCGACTTCTTGAAGCGTCACCCGGGCGCCAAGGTCGTCTTCGACGTGAAGTCCTCGCAGTCGCTGATCGACGACATCCGGGCGCACGGTGGCGTGCCCGTGATGTGGAAGACGGGGCACTCGCACCTCAAGCGCAAGATGCGCGAGGAGGGGATCCTCCTCGGCGGCGAGGTCAGTGGCCACATGTTCTTCGCCGAGAACTACTACGGCGTGGACGACGGCATCCTCGCCTCCTGCAAGATCATCGAGACCGCGGCCCGCTCGCCCGAGCCGATCTCACGACTCTTCGACTCGGTGCCGCACCTCCACGCCACGCCCGAGCTCAAGGCGCCGTGCCCGGACGGCGAGAAGTTCCGCGTGATCGAGGAGCTGACGCGCGAGCTCAAGACGCGCTACGAGACGATCGACACCGACGGGGCGCGTGTCCTCTTCCCCGGCGGGGCCTGGGGCCTCGTGCGCGCGTCGAACACGAACCCCTACCTCACGCTGCGCTTCGAGGCGCGCACGGACGCGGAGATCGAGGCGATGAAACGCGTGATCTACGGCGCGCTCCGCAAGTACCCGTTCGTCACGCTACCAGACTGAGCTCCCTCGGCGGGGGGCTTCGCCCCCCTTCCGAAGCCTCCCCCCGTGGATCGGTTGCGCCGGCGAAGCCGGCGCTCGAACTTCGAGCGACGGCCGTTGTCTCCGACAGGCGCCGCCGGGGAGCCGCGACCGGGCCATGCGCACGGCGGGAACGGGTCTCGCTATCCCCCGGGGCCTCTCGTGCCCGCCCAGCCCGACCCCGCGCCGGTCGGGTCAGCGCGAGTCGAGGATCAGGCGGACCGCGGCGAGCACGTCCGGCGCGCTCCGACAGTCGCGCGCGCCCCACAGCCCGGCGGGATCGAGCAGGACGGCGTCGAGGCCGGCCGCGCGCGCGCCGCGCACGTCGACCGAGTACAGGTCGCCGACATAGACCGCCTCGCGCGGCGCGACGCGCGCCCGCTCGAGGGCGAGCCGGAAGATCCTCGGGTCGGGCTTCTCCACGCCCACCTCGGCGGAGTCGAGGACGAAGTCGAGGGACGGCAGCAAGCCGAGCGCCCGGAGGGTCGCGCGGATCGTCCCGTTGGAGTTCGAGATCACGCCCGCGGTGAGCCCCCGGGCCCTCGCGAGCTCGAGCGCGGGCTCGGCCGACGGGTCGGCGACGGTGAAGAGCCCGGCGGGCGCGTTGTACGCGCGCCGCCACTCGGCCATCGCCTCCGCGACCGCCTCGTCGGTGACGCCGAGCGCCTCGAGGATCAGGCGAACGTAGCGCCCGGCGCTCGACCCACTCTCGGTGGACGCGGCGCCGGACGCCGGGGCGAAGACCTCGTCGTCGAGGCGAACGCGCGCGCGCCACTCCGCGCGCTGGACCTCGTCTGGCGTCGCACGGACGCCGTGTGCCGCGAGCTCCACGGCGATCGCCGCGTAGTTCATCCGCACGAGCGTGTTCCCGGCGTCGAAGAAGACGGCGCGGATCACGGCGCCAGCCGGAACGCGAAATCCCCCTCGGTGACGTGGGAGTCCACCGACACGACGCGCCAGAGCACCCGGTACCGGCCGGGCGCGAGCGGGACGAGCGTGGTTCGCAGGAGTCTCGGGTCGGACGGATCCACCGCGCCGTCGGCGCGGTCGACGCGCTCTCCGGCCTCGTTCACGACCTGGACGCGGCTGAATGCGGGCTCGAGCCGCTCCGTGAACCAGAGCTTGACGTCCGCCGGAGCCGTCCGCACCGTGGAGCCCACGCGCGGCTCGGCGCGATCGAGGACCGCGTGCGCCCGCGCACCGGCCACCCCGAAGAGGAGGGCGGCCGGGAGGAGGAGCAGCGTCGCGCGGGCTCGAAGCATCAGTCGATCGGCACTCTACCCGAACAACGCCCGTCGCTCAACGCCGGTTCCGCCTTCTTGTACACTAGCCCGGTGCTGGCACTCGGGCTCGCCGTCCGCTCGACGCATCTCGCCTGCTCGGTCCTCCTCGTCGGCGCCGCGACGGTCATCGTGCTCGCCGGCCGCTCGGATCGCGCGACGGCGATTCAGTGGGAAGGACGCCTGCTCGCCTGGTCGCGCGTCCTCGCGCTCGCGGCCCTCGCGTCCGGGCTCGCCCAGGTCGCCCTCCAGGCGGCGCGCCTCGAAGGGCGCGCGGCGGCCGCGCTCGAGCCGTCCGCGATCGCGCGGGTGCTCCTCGAGACCCAGGCGGGTCACGTCTGGCTCGTCCGCTACGGCGTCCTCGTGCTGCTCGCGACGTTTCTCGCGCTGCGCCTCGACGTGGAGCGACGCGTGGACTGGCGAGCGGCGCGGGGCGAGCCCGTGCTGCTCGGCGCGGCCGCCCTCGTTCCGATCGCGGCCTCGGGCCACGCGGCCGCCGTGGAGCCGTCCGCGGCGCTCGCGATCGCCGCGGACGGCGTTCACCTGCTCGCCACGGGTGTGTGGGCCGGCGGGCTCCTCCCGCTTGCCCTCCTGCTCCGCGCCGCCGGGCGCGACGGGGGCGCTGACGCGCGGCCCTACGCCGTCCTCGCGGCGCGCCGCTTCTCCCGCTGCGCGCTCGCCGCGGTGATCACGCTCGCCCTCTCGGGCACGGTGATGGCGGTGACGAATGTCGCCACCGTCGCCGGGCTCGTCGGGACTTCATATGGTCGCCTCCTGCTGTTGAAGATCACGCTCCTGCTCCCGATCCTGGCGCTCGCGTCGCTGAATCGCTCGGTCCATCTTCCGCGCCTCTCCGGCGACGGCCCCACCGTCGGGCGTCCGGCGATGCGGCGGCTCGCGCGCTTCGTAATCGTCGAGGCCGCCCTCGCCCTCGCGGTCCTTTCCGTCGTCGGCGCGCTGACCCTCACGCCGCCCGCGCGCCACGAGCCGCCCGCGTGGCCATTCGCCTTCCGCCTCTCGCTGGTGGGGCTCGAGGGCGGGTCGAGCGCGGCCCTGCGGGCGCTCACGGGCAGCCAGGTCGCGGTGCTCGGCCTGATCGGGATGATCACCGCGCTCCTCCTCCGTGCGTGGCGGCTGCCGCTCCTCGTCGGGGGAATCGTCCTTCTCGCCGCGGGCGCCGGCCTCGCGCTGCCGCCGCTCGCCATCGACGCCTACCCGACGACCTACCTGCGGCCGGCCGTCCCGTACCAGGCGGCGTCGATCGCGACGGGCGCGACCCTCTACGAGACGAACTGCACCGTCTGCCACGGGACGACGGGAGCCGGCGACGGCCCGGGCGGCGCCCGTCTCCCCCGACGTCCCGCCGACCTCCGCGCGCCCCACACGGCGCAGCACACGGCGGGCGACCTCTTCTGGTGGATCACCCACGGCATCCCGCGGGGCGAGATGCCCGCGTTCGGCGACCGCCTGAGCGAGGAGGAGCGGTGGGACCTCGTGAACTTCCTCCGCGCGCTGTCCTCCGCGTACGCCGCGCGCACCCTGGGAGGGAGCGTCGAGCCCGAGCGCTCGTGGCTCATCGCGCCCGACTTCACGTTCGCCGTCGGCCCGACGCCGGCGCGCGCGCTCAAGGAGTATCGCGGACGGCGGATCGTGCTGCTCGTCCTCTACTCGCTGCCCGGCTCGCGGGCGCGGCTTGCCCAGCTCGCGCAGCGCTACGACATCCTCGTCACGCTGGGGGCCGAGGTCGTCGCGGTACCGACCGACGCGGCGCCCGACGCCATCACGCGTCTCGGCGCCGAGCCGCGCGTCTTCTTCCCCGTCGTGACCGGGGACGCCGACGAGATCGTCGCCGCGTACCGCCTCTTCGCCCGCCCGCCTCACGCCGAGCTCTTGATCGATCGCCAGGGCTACATCCGCGCGATCAGCCACGGGAGCGGCGCGGCCACCGAGATGAACGCGCTGCTCGCCGAGATCCAGCAGCTCAACGAGGAGAAGGTGCAGGCGCCGGTGCCGGAAGAGCACGCGCACTGATGCGCGCGTGGAAGGCCGTCGTCCTGATCAACCTGGCGCTCGTCGTCGGCGTCGGCTGCGGGTACGTGTCCTGGGGACTCCGCGCAAGACACCTCGAGCGCGAGCTCGCCGCCACGCGTGCGGCCGCGGCCGGCGTCGAGCGGGAGTGGAGCGTCGAGGGCGTGGTCCGCGCGGTCCTGCCCGAGATCAACGTGCTGGTCCTCACCCACGGCGAGATCCCGGGCTACATGCCCGCGATGACCATGGGCTTCCGCGCCGCCTCCCCAAAAATTACCGACTCGATTCGAGTGGGAGACGCGGTACGATTTACGTTACGGGGTGTACCGCCGAACGTGATGATCACCGCGATCGAGAACGCCAAGTGAGGAGGACGGGCGTGTCGAAGCCGCTCGCCGCGCTGCTGCTGGCCGCCGGGCTGGGCGCCGCGACGCCCGCCGCGGCGGCGACGCTCTTCATCACCAACACCAAGTCCGACTCGGTCTCGGTCATCGACACCGACACGCTCGACGTCGTCGGCA
>Ga0209161_10001319_pt1 | contig 20442 bp, 18 predicted proteins | sample GraSoiAngelo_155_FD_186169 | JGI IMG/M metagenome (GOLD analysis project Ga0209161, IMG submission 186169) | Grasslands soil microbial communities from the Angelo Coastal Reserve, California, USA - 14_1009_13_30cm (SPAdes) (version 2) | ecosystem: Environmental > Terrestrial > Soil > Grasslands... | reverse complement strand
GTGGCTTCGGTCATCTCTTGCTTATGTTCGAGGAATGATTTACCATGCGTTAAGGCGTTCGTCGTATGGGGACTGTCACGTTGGGATGAGGGGAGCGACTCCGACCACGTGACAGGTCTGAACCGGGATAAATGGTTGGTTGGCCACTGTAAAATCCTTGCTGGCAATGGGCCAAGCTACCACGCTATGGGCGTGAGGGGGCGGTTGAGGTTCGACCGTTCCCTGTCAAGAAGAGACCATGTGTCTCTGAGGCGCAAGGGCTCTCAGGTGAAGCAATGAAGGGGAACCCGACGACGACGGTAATCCCCGGAGTCGATGAGAGCAAGTCTAGTCCTCGAACAATCAAAGACTTGACAGAACCGAAACGGTTGAAATACTAGGAAGGGGGCTTTGTTAGTAGGGTTACTGCCTCGGACAACTATGATCAACTGCTTGACAGAGCACTGGCAGGCATTACGAAGCCTGGTTCTACAGGGGAGCGTTTCGAGCTTCCCATCGCATCAGTATCGGTGATTGGGGCCCGCACAATAGTTCACAACTTTGCCGATGTCGCTAACCGTTTGGACAGAGACCCCCTTCAGATTCTGAAATACTTGGCAAAGGAAATGGCTACAGCAGGCTCTTTCGAAGGCGGAAAGGGCTATTTCCAGGGCAAGTTTTCCAGAGAAACTATCAACAGGCTAATCGGAGCCTACTCAAACAGATTCGTCATCTGCCCGGTATGTCATAGACCGGATACTAGGGTCGAGCGTCGGGACAGGTTGTCCTTCCTCGTGTGCGAGGCGTGCGGTGCGCGGTCCTCGATTCTCACAACGTAGAGGGCTTACTTCTTGGGCCTCGTCTATGCCCGGTCATACAAGACGGAAAAGGGCACGATGGTGGCTTGTTGCGACAAGGAGTTGCTTGGAAGGATCTTTCGAGAAGGCAAATTGAAACTCTCGCTTCAGACGAATTTCTACGGAAACGCTGCAGTGGACCTCTTAGAGGCACTGATGCTGTTGGATGGAGCTGACATTCTCAATCTAGTAGGCGAAAACATTGTCAAGGCCGCAATAGATAGAGGACTGGTTCATCCGCACGCTGTGATATCGGTCGCGGGCGTCCCGCACGTGCAAGTCATGAAAGTCTAGATCCTCTTCCCTGGTTCACCGGTTTAGGAATCGGGGAAGGCTTATTGGATTAATCGATCGCGAGAGTCGATTGTAGCCCGGTGGTGTAGCGGACAAGCAAGGGCACAGATGCCCGGCCAGTGACGGGCTTTGGACCGTTACTATAGGGAAGAAACCCGTCGACGGGAGTTCGAATCTCCCCCGGGCTACCAAAGCGGGCGCTAGAAATAGGCGGTATATTATTGGATTTGAAGACGCTTTGAGCGAAATCTGGCTTTATGTAAGAGGGGCTTCGCGATTCAACTTCTTTAGAAACCAAATTGACTATCACGAAGACAAGCGAGACACTGGACATGCTCACTGTTAACCGACAGGATACTGAGCACTTGCGAATTATGTTGAAAAACAACCAGGTCATCAATGGGATACTGAGACGAGCGTCAGGCCTACAGATGCCGAGTTGGTATCTCGGGGCCGGATGCATTGCTCAGACCGTATGGAACCTGAAGCACGGGTTTGACCCCATGCAAAACATAGCTGACTATGATTTGGTTTAGTTCGACCCGACAGATTTGTCGGAAGGAGGTGAACAGAAGTATTGCGCAAAAGCCCAGTCAATTTTCAGAGAACTCGGAGGCACCATAGATGTCACGAACGAGGCCCGAGTCCACCTGTGGTATGAGAAGGAATTTGGATCTCCAATCCAGCCGTATACTTCTGTAGAGGATGCCATAGGCTCACGGCCTACGACAGCAACAAGCATTGGCACCAAATACGACGAAAGCGGAAAGTTCGCGCTCTACGCCGCTTTCGGGCTAGGCGACCTGTTTTCAATGATTGTGAGAGCGAACAAAAGACAAGTCAGCCAAGAGGTCTACAACAAGAAAGCCGAAAGATGGGGGAAAGCGTGGCCGAAGCTTACCGTGATCCCGTGGGAAAGCGGGCCCTAGTCGTTTCCCTGGAAAATCTAGTCGGTTGAGAGGTCTTGCCGAAACGTGGCAGGAGCAATCCATACTTTGTTTTCCGATGGGCGGTTCTCGACCGTTTCAATAACGGCCAAGGCTGGTCCGTTCAAAGCTGGTATTTCTTGCTGATGGGCGCGCTCTGAATCAGTCTTTCGGTTTGAGGTGCTTTCTCACTACCAGATACCAGTCAGCATCACGATAGGTCGTGAACCCATTCTTCGGTTACATGACAGTGGACTAGGAAAGTTGTAAGGATACTGAAAGTCCTATGGGCCTAGGGTAAGCGGTCGCTCAAGGGTTGTCTCCTGGATTATGCTTCTGCCTGTCGGACTGGCAGACGTTGCTTCTGCTTAGACGCAATTCGCGCAGTAGTAGTATACTATGGTTAGTGTGGTGCTTGCGGTGATTTGTCCGCTCTGGCCGGTAATGGTCCATTGGTAGATGTTTGCTTTCCCTCCTCCATGGGTCGCCGTGATAGTAGCAGAACTGGACCCTCCCGCTGGTACAGTGATGGTTGCAGGGCCGGTGACACTTCCCCAGCTCCCAGTATAGGTCAATGATACTGTGCCAGCGAAACCATTGACGCTGGTTGCAGTGAGGGTCGAGGTGGCGCTTCCGGGATCACAGCCGAATCGGTTGCATGCCAGGCTAACTGATGATGGATTTATCGATAGAGTGAAGCCTTGCATTTGCATCTCGACGATGAATGTTGCCCATTTGTTTGGGCTGTTGCTGTATTGGCCGGCAACCCAGACGTTTGATGGACTCGAAGGGTCAGGTGCAGCGCCGAAGTAATCGCCGTAGCGACAGTACCACGGCCCGTTTGGATAGATAGGCTGTGCGCAAAACATCGCATTATACGTCGTCCCTGATCGAATTGTCACCGGGGCGGCCAACGTATTTGGTAGATCTGAGACCAATCGTCCGGTTATCGCGAGGCTAGGATAATCGTTTGCAGAACTAAAGCCATAGACTACGTCTAGATTCCCGCCCTTGTCCAGGCTGAGCGCGGGATAGAAGTAGTACTTGCCGTTGGCGCCGAAGTCAAAGTTTTGGGCAAGGGACATTGTGGATGTATTGAGTTCTATGAAGCGTATACAGGCGCGCTGAGAATCTCCTGGTGGAGTGCAACCATCGTTGAGGGCGAACCAGAGCATTCCTTGGGCCCAGATAGCTGTTTGGACGCGGGTATCCTGATTGTCAATGTAAACCTGTTGCGTACCGTACCCGGTGAAATTTCCTTTCTGAACCGTATTTGGTGGTGCATTGATGGGCGGTATGCCGAGTGATACTGTCTGATTCGAGACGGGTCCAGGAGGAACGCCGGTGAGAGAGATGACGACGCGGTTGTTGCAGGCGTTGCAATAATTAAGTTCTGTCGAGTTCTCTCCAACCGTGATGATGTACGAGGTTGTCGTTGAGCTTAGCGACTGCACTGGGTGAAGCGATGCGAAGCTGCTGTCCGGTCCATGAGTGAAAAAGTCAACGGTTCTTGCACCGGACACCATCTCGCTCTTGTTGAGGACCCAGTATTGGCCGCCGATTAAGAGGCCCCCGCCATGGTGAAAGACGTTGGCGCTTACAGTGACCTTGTCGTCGCTCACTCCCAAGATTGGCTGATCGGGAAATAGTGAGCTGGGGCATATTCCGCTATTGCCAGGGCATAGATTGTATAGGTTCCAGACAAAGGGATCGGCAGTGGTGGACACGGCGATTGTGACGTTCCCGGAGGCAAAGGTATTGGTTTTATCGCTGAATATGGATGCGAACCATCTGTTGCTATTACTATCGAACAGGATTTTCGGGTCTGTAACACCGATTGTGTTGAAGAGTGAATACAGGTTCACGGTTTGATAGAGGCTGCCCTGCTTTGTGTATATCGCGCCAAGGTCGTTCACCATTTCCATCACGTAATTAGGTCCGGTGGCCACTTGTACGTCAGGGGGTCCGGTGTTTCCCGATTGGGTTGAGTTGAGCCCGTTGAATCCGATCGAGAATGTCGCTAGGGACTGGCTGGACACGACGCTTAACGGAGCATTGGCTGTCTGACGCGGCAGAGTTCTCACATCCATGGTTCCCATAATCGAGACCTTCCCGTAGCCTAAGTACGAGATGGTGCCCTGAGCCTGACCCTGGTCATATTGTGAACTGCTTCCTCCATTCTGGCCTGAAGGGGTCGGACGCACCATCAACAGACTGAGAAAGGATAGCCCAACCAGCAAGAATGCTAGTGTTTTACGTTCGCGATACATAGCATTGTTAGTAGGTCTGAAAATTATCTGTGTTTTTTTCAGAGAATTAACGAGCCCCGTTGAGTAATTATCGGCAAATTTTTTAGTATGAGATCGGATCTTAGATGCACTCGATCATCGGACAATTTCCAGGCGGGCTCTTGACTCAAATCCTAGACAGTCCGGAAAGCTACAAGGCAAGATTTCAGTGGTTACAGGCGGCCAACGCGTACAAAACAATCCTAGATTCTAAGGGGGCAGATGATCGCGCAGAGCTATTGGAACGTATCGGCAGTTGCTTCTTTCATGCCGCAATGCAAGCAAATTCGAATTCTATGTTTCAGAACCGAATAAGACGCGCCTTAGCACAATACGGAAGGGCGAGTACTCGAGCGACAAATAATACTGCACGAATATTTCGTTGTCGCGCATGGCAAGACTTCCTGAAGTTCTGGCTTGCGAGAAATGCTGTCCTAAAGAAGAGGTCGCTTGAGAAAGCGTTCACACTGGTCGAGAAAGCTCTGGCTCTCTCTCACGAAAGGCGTGACGGTGTCTGTTATGTTCGGACCTTTGATGAGTTATGCTTTGTCTATTCGTTAGGCTTCGACTATGAGACCGCGGGCGACAAGCGTGCTAGGAAGCTTCAGAAGGGGATCGACCACTGTCGTCGAATTATTGGACTCCTTCAAGAAAATCGCGATAGGGAAGTGCTGTCGAGAACACTTGCCCGTTTCGCCCTTTTCATAGATCAACAAGGAGATGAAACATTCGATCTCGAAAAAAGGGATAGGTTGGATTCGGAGGGCCTTGAAGCGTGGAGGAGGGCAGTGAAGATTGATAGGAACGCTGCGCTCTTAGCCGTGGGTTACCCGCCTGCTGGATTCTTTCGCCTACTGGACGAAGAGGAATGCAAACAGGTATGCATCGATGCCCTAAACATCGCAGAAAAAGCCAAGGACAACTTTTCCATCGGATGGCAGTTAGACCAAATGGCCGGCCGGGAATACATGAGGGCCACCTGGGGTCTTGAACCTAGAGAGCAGCTCATGGTCGCGCATCAAGGCATCATGTTCTCCGAGAAAGCCGAGAGGAAGCATCTGCTGACCAACTTTGTTACACCAAATAATGGAATGGTGTGGTCGGGTGCCCCTCACGCGGAGTGGTTCCTCGGCTTCTCGAAGATCGTTTCAGACACGGCACAGAAACTACTCTACTTGGAGAAGGCATGGCGCGAAACAAACCAGCTACTACGCCTAGCAAACGCGTCTGGTTTCCCGAGAGTGATGATGTACGCTCACCATGTAATGTCCTGTATCCTGCAAGACCGAGCCGAAGTCGAGACAGATGTCACTTCTAAGAAAAGGTCTCTTCGTGGAGCACTGTATCATCGACTCATCTTCCTCAGAATCAACGAAAAAATCCATCCAGACGATGCTTGGAGCAATGCGACTGCGTTGCGATATACCTCTAGGAATAGGTCGAAATTAGCGGAATTTGAACCTCGGAAAGAGCTGAGAGTCGCTCTCCTCAAGGCAGCAGCCAGGGACAAGAAGCTCGCGTCCGAGTTCGCGGTGAGCTACGCAAAGAATGTATCAAGAGGACAAGACAATTCCATCCATGACCAAGTAGGGAACATCTTTCTGGAACTCGGGAAGATATTGGACAGTCTCTTCGTCTATACTGGAGAAGAAACATTTCTACAAGAGTCTGCTGAAGCTTGCTTGAGCGGAGCGGAATGGTACGCCGATTCCGCCGACTACAGAACCTTCGGAATAGCCTCCTGGAGGGCTGCTCACGCGTTCGATCGACTCCAAGCATTTACACTAGCTGCTGAGAATTTCGAGATTGCTTCCAAAGCCTATCTGACCCTCTCCGAGAAACAACCGACCTTTCTCGCAAATCTTCATAGGGAATATTCTCGATACTTGGAAGCGTGGAACAAGATCGAGTTAGCCCGTATCGCCCATCGGCGACTCGATTTTGATGCTGCCAGAAAGCTTTACGAAAGTGTCGCGAGTCTACATCACACAACAAACCGTTGGAAATTCCTAACGACATACTACCAAGCTCTAGCAAAACTCGAGCAAGCTGAAGAGGAAAGCAAGCAGGGCTTACATCCCCAATCCGTATCTACACTGAAAGAAGCCGCGGAACTGTTCCGACAATCGAACATTGCATTACAACGACATTCAGTACAATTGGAGAGAACCCTAGAAAAATCCATGGTGGACAGCCTAGCTGTTGGATCAAAAGATGATTACTGCATTGCGAGAATCCAACTTGAAGAAGCCAGAATAAATGAAACTCAAGGAGACCATCACAGTGCAGCAGAGAAATACCGTCGGGTAGCAGATCGATTCCTCGAGATTGCGAAAGCTAGTTCGAAACCCTACGAACGGAAGGAAATGCTATTCCTTTCAAATCTGAGCCGTGGCCTCCAAAGCGTTGCGGAATCGATAATCACAGACCACGCCACCTCGTTGAAAGGAGCATCCAAACACTTTGAGAGATCAATGAAGCAAGCCGCCGATGAGAATTGGAAATCTCTCGCGTCTGGCTACAAGTACCTCTGTCTCGCGACAATTTCATGCAATCAATACATGGAGACTTTCGACCGACCACATTACGACGAAGCATCAAGGTATCTCGATCTAGCAAGTAATAATTTTGCCAATTCAGGATTTCCAAGCGCCTCGGCCCAAGTTCAATCCTACAAGCTGTTGATTGACGCTCAGTCAAGAATCAGGGAAAATGGTAATGAACAAGACGCGCAGAAAAGAAGCGTCAGCCTTGAAATTGCTCGTTCAATGATTCGTCAAGCCGCAGAAACCCTTGCCAAGAACCATCAAGGGGTCAAGGCACAGAAATTCTATAGACTAGCAACGAGTCTCAACGAGCAGGTTGAACTCTCGAATAGAGTTGCTGAAGTTTCACAGTTTGCCTCTCATAATATTACAACAACCTTCGTTTTCCCAGGATCTCTGGGAGCAGACGTAGCAGCTGCGATCGGACATGCGAGATTGGCAGAAGCAGGGGTTGAGGCTAGCTATGATGTTCGAAGAACCTCCGAGCACCAGATTTCAGTAAGACTCCAAATTGTGAATACCGGTGATCAGCCAATCAAGCTGCTCCGAATCGAAAACATTGCTCCAGAGAAATCGAGTTTGTTCGAGACGCCTGAGGGCTCAAGCATTGACGGACAGTCTTTGGTACTAAGGTCCAAAACTTTGGGACAACTCGCCCTAGAAACCGTAACCATTGGTCTCCGGACAAACAGAAGGCAAAAAATTGCAGTTCTTCGTCCAAGAATCGTCTTTCACGGCAACAACGGACAAGAACTGTTCACTAACCTTCCAGTGAAAATCCTCGGACCGTCACCGATAATGGATTTCGTCACACGAGAATTCTTTGATGATTACAACAAGAAACGATTGTCCCTAGAACACGCAGGGTGGCGATCGATGACGGCCGTGGCCGAGACGATGAAGATTCCCAGGAGCCAACTATACGGTGAACGGAGATTGGGCCGCTCCTATGGCTACCAGCTTGAAACCCTCATCAAATCCGGTCTGGTCGAATTGCGAATATTCCCTGGTGAGAGAGGTAGAGGCGGGAGAATAACAAAGATCCGGCTAGCTTTTGACAACAAGTTCGTGCAAGAATACGTCAAGACGGTCGAGAATCCGAGAGATTTCAGCCTGACATAGCCAGACTCAATCCCGGGTACTCCCCCCGTAGCATTTCGAGCGCACCGGGCCGAAATATTTCCTTGAATGATCGAATACACTACGTTTTTGCGGCGACTGATGGTCGGAGGTGTTTTCTTACCACCACGTACCAGTCATTGTCGCGGTATTCTGTGAAACCATTCTTGAGATACATCGACAAGGGACCCGGAAAATTGTATGCAGCCGACTGTGGCTTCTTGACCGGATAAGCTTCAGCGAACTCTAATCCTTTTTGGGAAAACTTCTTGCACGTAGCGTTCAGGAGCTGGGATGCGACTCCTTGGTTGCGATGTGTAGAGGCTATTACGAAGCATACGATTGATCCGACTCGCTCATATTTATCGGGACCGGGACCCATCAGCCACTGGACTCCGGGATAGCTGCTGCGAGGAGCAGCGTTACACCAGCCAACGGGCTTTCCATTATCGTACGCGAGGAATCCGTGCATCCTATCCTCCTCGACAAGATTTGAGGCCTCACGGCGACTCTCGGCTTTTCCCTTATTGTTTGTGAAATGATAGGCTGAACAGTAACAGTCAGACCAGTCAGGATTGTCCGCGAACGCAACACTGTCGAAGAACCTTAGGAAGTCATCTCTCAGGGACGGCGTCAGATCCCTGACGACTATCTCCATCATGAGAGACCGTGATAGAGTGCTCTTCGATATCTGCTTTCTTCCGGCGTAGCAGGAGATAGTAGTGCAGTCTCTGGAAGGACTTAGTCTATCATGCTACATGGTTCGCTGGAAGAAGAGGGGCGACGTCGGATCCGTATACTAGATTCGCGAAGCGCTCGGGCTTGATTCAGAATCGGCTGGTCGAACCGGAAGTCTTGTCTAAGTCACATTAGTAGACCGACCGGAACGGATGTCTCTAGTCATCCAGCCATCTGAGTGGTCGTATCAAGATCGTTTCACCCAACGTATTTCCCCTTTCTGCAACACGTGGTAAGGCTGGAGGTAAGAAATCAAAAATGTCGTCAAGAACAACCGTCGAATACCCAAACATTCCGTCGATACTAGCTCTCGTAGGAGGCGCTTTGATAGTACTCTTTGACATATTCCTCCTGACCATCAGCATAGTCATACTGCCACATCTCAACTACACCAACTTCACTACGCCACGAGGCTACACAGGCAGTCCCGGCTCTCTCGCCGCAGGTTTCGTCGGAGCAATCGCAATATTCGGCCTCATCTGTGGCATCATCGTCACAATTTCCGCTGTACTGCTGCGCCTAAAGCCTAACCAGCGACAGACGTGGGGTATACTGGTACTAGTCTTCAGCATCCTAGGCTTCTTCGGCTTCGGAGGCTTCATCATCGGATCAGTTCTGGGAATAGTCGGCGGAATAATGACCCTCAGATGGAAACCACTACCGACAGCACCAACAACACCCCCTCAATAGGGAGAACCGATTGGACTAGCGCAACGGAGAAGGGTGAGGCGAAGACATGGAGAAACTACAGATCCTCCTGATAATGCTCGTATCGGCTGCAGGCGGACTCGCAGTCTCGGGATACATCCTCGCCCTAATCCTAACCCCCACAGAATCACCCTTGGAAGTTCTCTCTCAACTTCTCACGAAAGGATTCCCAGCCACCTTTCCATTTCTGGTATTGTTTTCCTCGCTTCTATTTCTCTGCACAGTACTAGCCAGCATGGTTGGGGTCATCTATTTCCTGGTACTACCTGAGATGAAAAACTACTACGCACCCGGCAACGGTAACGGGAAAGAAAACACGGCCATGGTCCTGAAAACTCTCAAGCCTGAAGAAAGGAGCATCGTCAATGTTCTAGATGCGCATGGAGGCACTTACTTGCAAAAGTACATCACGAAGGAAGCGGGGCTATCACGATTGAAAACCCACAGAGTGGTCGCAGCATTGTCAGAACGCGGAATCGTCCAGGTTGAGAAGTACGGAAACACGAACCAGGTTAGCCTTGCGAAGTGGTTCCATGCCGGGATGCATCCGGCGCAGTAATGGATCAAGGTTAAGTCGAGCTCTCTGTTTCGGGTGCGCCTACATAACTGGGCGCCAATCTCTCACCCATCCGATTCCGCGAGATCCTTCCGCGGTTGCGTGTCTTTCGAATTACAAATTTCGCGTCCCTAGCCGGTCTCTGGGTCATCATAAGGGGGTGAAGAGGTCTTGCATTTCCGAAGGTCATTGGGGTCATTTTCAATCTACTAGCCTTGTTCTTTCTTGAGCGTCGTCGGCCTTGGAGGAAAAGCGTTGTTAGTAGTCCAGTCAGCCCGGCCATTGCAATCTCGATTTGAAGGTTCGAAACGCTGAGTTTGATCCCGTCTTTGACGTAGCCTTGGAGTGAAGCGGAGAGGAAGGGCTTGAGAAGAGTCCAACTAGAAAATAACATTGCTGAGACAAAAATTGTGAGCAGCAACGCTTTCACAACTGACGGCATTCTGGCCGGTCGAGTAGTGCCTGGATCAATTTCCGCCATTTCAGTTCAGCTATTGAAAAACAGGGATTGGAGATATTGGTAATTCGTAACCAGGCGTGGGACGGGCCAAGTATCAAAGACGTGCCGCCTTTGCGACGGTTCGACCCTTCGGTCGGTGGAGATTGGTCTATGAAGACTGGGCTCGCGACTAAGCGGTTTTCAATCTTTCCCGGTAATGTTCACGTAGCTTCACGATCTTCGGGGCAATTACGACCTGACAGTACGGCTGCCGCGCGTTATTCTTGAAATATTCCTGATGATAATCTTCCGCCTTGTAGAAGGCCTTGAAGGGCACGACCTCTGTTACGATTGGCTTACTCCAGAGCTTCGCAGAGTTCGTTTCCTTAATAACCTCCTTTGCTATGGCTTCCTGTTCGAGATTGTGGTAGAAGACTGCCGATCTGTACTGGGTTCCCACATCGGCTCCTTGACGATTCAGAGTAGTCGGATCGTGCGTCGTGAAGAAGATCTGTAGGATATCTTTGAAGGAGATTTGTTTGGGATTGAAGGTTATCTGGATCGACTCGGCATGTCCGGTTGCTCCTGTGCACACGTCCTCGTAGGATGGATTTGCAACCTTCCCACCGGAATAGCCAGATTCGACCTTCTCGACTCCTTTCAGTTGGTCGAAGATGGCTTCTGTGCACCAGAAACATCCTCCACCTAGAGTGGCTACTTCTCGCTCTTTACCAAGAGCTTGTTGCGAATCCATGATCGCCTCTCTTCCCACTAGTTCTTTCTAGTCCATGGAGGTTCTGATGCTGGAAAAGTCCGCCCAGAACTTTGTCTTTCGATCATCCAGTTCGGGTACTGGGCCCGGTGTCTTGTTAGTTCGTCTAGTTTTCCAATCTGGTCGCCGGAGAGATTGACGTCCAGCGCGCCTAAGTTCTCTTCGAACTGCTCCATCGTCTTCGCTCCAACAAGGACGATGTGTCCCTTCGATAGCAACCAGGAAAGCGCCACCTGTGCCGGGGTTGCATCCTGCTCCTTCCCAACCTGCTTGACTCGATCGACAATATCGAAACCCGTCTTCTCATCGAAGAATGGGAAGAAAAGTCCTCGATTGCCCGCTCGCGTTCCAGGAGGCTTGGACTCTTTGGAGTATTTGCCGCTCAGCACGCCGCCGTGAAGGGGGCTCCAGACCAGTAGACTCATCTTGCTATAATTGAGAAATTGTAGAATCTCATGCTCGACATCCCGGTTTAGAAGGCTGTAGTTCATCTGAGCCGTTTCATATCTGGAGAAGCCTCGCTCTTCCGCCCTAGCTTGAGCCGTAGCCATCTGCCAGGCGGTAAAGTTCGACACACCGGGATAGTTTACGAGTCCCTCTTCGATCAGATCCTGCATTGACTCAATTGATTCATCGAGCGGGACGTGGGCGTCCCAGGAATGGAACTGGTACAGGTCAACCCATTTGGTGCCGAGGCGTTCGAGACTTTGCCGGACGGCTTGGCGAATGTGATGTCTTGAGAGGCCTATCTCGTTGATCCCTGGTCCGCTTTTGCCTCTGACCTTGGTTGCGATTAGGACTCGGTCTCGGTACGGTTGGAGAGCTTTTCCGAGTGTCTTCTCGGATTCGCCTTCATCATAGACGTCCGCGGTGTCGAAGAAGTTGATTCCGGCGTCGATGGCGCGGGAGACCATCTTGTCCACTGTGTCCTGGCCGAGTCCTCCCAGCTTCCACGCATCTTTGGTTCCGAATGTCATGGCACCGAGGGCGAGAACTGAGACGTCTACCCCGGTGTTTCCCAGGGGAGTGTACTTCATCTCGGCCATGATTGATCTAGGTGTGAAACGTTACTTAAACGTGCAAAACGGGACGCCAGAGGGGATCTATGCAGGAGTTTCCATCAGAGCTGCAGCGGCTTAGCTGACGGGATGGGTATCAAGGAGAGGGTAGCTGTTCCTGCTAACACGGGCCCATAAGGCAAGGAATGAGGCTGCGAAGAGACCCGTTTCTACGGCTTGGAGGGAAAAGATGACCCTCTGAATGATGGCAGGGTAGTATGGGAAGAGTCGTAGGTTCTGGGAGTCGAACGCGATGGCTACGGCGAGTCCAACAATAGCGCCCAGCCACAACAATGTCTTTCCCTTCGGAGACTGAATACTGTAGGTTAGGAATACTATTCCGATGATTGCGACTGCAGTTTCGGCTATGCTGAGAATTGTAGTTGAAACGTACCACGGTATCCCACCCGCGGAAACTGGCAGGACGATGTACGGAATGAGGACAAAACCAAAGAGAGCTGTAGCTGCAACCATGAGGAAGCCGATTGATGACTGTTGGGAGTGAACTGGTCCGAAAGGCTTGCGGCCGCTGACTATCAGCAATCCTCCTATCGAAGATAGGGCGATCAGGAGAAAGGTGATCCATCCATCGATCTCGTAGGAGAATATCGGACTGGCGAGGTAAGGTGTCGAGAAGGCACGAAGCGGCTGGATGATAGTGAAGCCAATCAGACTCGCGATCAAGAACAGGAGGCCGATCTCCGTCCGAAAACGTGCAGGGGTCCTCGGCAGGCCGCTCGCACGAGCTAATATAGTGTCCGATTGGTTCCTTGACAATCCGGACAGAGAGACCTTGTCATGAGTGAAGAGATTAACATTGTGGATCAAAGGCTCTGTTAACTTATCGTCGGTTCCCTCTCTGAGTTATACCGAGGATCTTGGCTCCTGGTCGTTTTATTGTGTTGGCTGTCAAGTCTGTCTGGCAGTACTATGTTCCCGTAGACGATGTTCTCCGATTGCTGGACGTGTTCAGACGGATGGTTAACGATTCCATACGGATCGGTCTGTTGAACGATGCGAGTTCGCTGAGAGGGCTTTCACTACTCTCCTACAACCAGCTCGCCCATTATGATTCTCCCAGCTGCTACAAGCTCTGCGCAATATCACGCGCCGCGGGAATACTGGCGGCTAGGAAGAAATCTGTCAGGAGAGGGTTCACGACTAGGACCCCGTACGCTGTCAGACAACAGCTCGTCTCCTGCTACGGATTCAAGATAGAAAACGGATATTTGCGTATTCCAGTATCGAGAGGCAAACGTCACAGCGTAGCCTTGACCAGGCATACTGTCGAGATCATCTCTCAACCAGGAGTCAAGGTTCGCTCTTTCACCCTCACACAGAACAGATTGAGCCTCAGCATCGCCCGCGACCCTCCCATGATAGAATGCGCCTCCACGATAGGTGTGGATCGTAATCTCCGTAACCTCACAGTTGGAAACGACGATCACACCCGTCAGTATGACCTCTCGAAGAGTGTGAGAATCGCCAATACTACTGTGCGTATAGTCGCCTCTTTCACACGGGACGATGCTCGGATTAGAACAGCGATAGCGTCCAAGTTTGGACATCGGAGAACCGATAGGGTTGGACATCTCCTCCACGCTGCGACAAAGACGATTGTTGCCTTGGCAGTCCAGCGGAGAGAAGCAATAGTTCTCGAGAATATCGAGGGCATACGATCTCTCTACCGTAAAGGGAATGGCCAGGGTCGAAAATATCGGGGTAGAATGAACGGGTGGAGTTTCGGCGAGGCCCAGCGACAGATCGAGTACAAGGCGCGATGGGTCGGACTACCGATAATCCGTTTGTCTAGGCGTGAGACCAGAGGTTCCAGTATATCTTGTCCGAGATGCGGGGAGAGACTCCAATCGGACAAGAGACTGGAACGTAAGCTCTGGTGTGGTAAATGTCGAGTAGTAATGGACCGGGACCAGGTGGCGGCTGTAAACCTGGCTCGGCGGGGACGGGTGAGGTTCGCACGTTCCCGGCCTCCCATAGCTGAGGCGCAAGGCAGGGCAGTTGAAGCAATGAAAGGGAACCCGACGCCTACGGTAATCCCCGGAGTCGATGCCCCGAAGCTAACTCAACCAACAAAGAGTTAACAGAACCTGGATCAAACACGACACTAGAAAATCACTCATGGTTTGTAACAGAATAATCTGCTATCTTATCTCGAGCCCCTAGTTGGGCTTTCTTTCGGGCCTTTCTTCTTTCGTGAATTTCTACAGGTTTCTCAGGATACAGTGGGCTGTCGCGTTGACGCTCCACTGTACGTTACCTATTTTAGTCAAATACCTCTAATACTCGCTACCCGATTTACGCAAAAAAGTAGGTCAACCAACGCAACCATGTCCCGAATCGACGAAAACCTCCATCGAATACTCAAAGACCACGGGCTAACAGAATACGAGATCAAAACCTACCTCAAACTCGTATTCGACGGGCCCGCAACCCCCTTCGAGATCAGCGAGAGCGTCCAAATCCCCTACGCACGAGTCTACGGAACACTCGAAGGATTAGAGAAGAGAAAGTGGATCAGAGCCAGGCCGGGTAGACCGGTCGTTTATGAGTCGAATCCGCCGAGGTCTGTGGCGGAACTAGAGCTCGAACAGAAACAATCGGAAATGGTCGCTTTCACGAACCTGATGAAACAGGATCTCCAAGCGATCTATGAGCGTCGCGAAGTTGTGAAGAACATTAGCCTCTGGGTTATTCATGGAGGCGATAAGATCTCGGACAAGATTGGAGAGATAGTTTCGACCGCGAAAACCCGGGCTTACCTCCAATTCGCGACCTTGATCCCGAAGGACGTGGAGGATCTTCGGTCGCCGCTGAAAGCAGCCCGGGATAGAGGGGTATCCGTAAAAATCCTGTCGTTCGTCAATCCTCGTTTTGTCGATCAGAAGAGCTTGTCACTGCTTTCCGATGAGGCAGAAGTTGGGGTGATACAGGAGCCAAACGAAGAATCTCCGAAACCATACAATGTCTGCGCGGTTGACGGAAGGGATACCATCCTAACTTATCTCTGGAATCTTGAAACCCCTAACGAGCCTGGGTCGCGAATCGCTTTCCGATTATCAGATGAAGAGTTTGCTGGAGTTATGGATAGGTATTTCGAATATTATTGGCTGAAAGCTCGTAGAATCTGAGCATCTGGGCCATCCGGAGCCCGGTGTGGTGCCCTAGGCTAGAAGGATTTGTTGGGACTGATCTAGTTCGTTGGTGCGGGAGGCCTTTGTGGACCCGCGGGTCCTGGTCCTGGCTGCCGTGCGTCCAACTGCGCCATGAGCATCATAAGTTTCCGAGTCTCGTCCAATCGCCTAAGCATGCTTTGCATCTCGTTCTTGTAATAATCGCGTTGCTGAGTGTATTCTTGTTCACTTAGTTCACCGGAGCTGTACTTTCCTTGTAAGGCTAGATAACCGGTTAACGTGGTTCCGCCAAGTTGTTCGCGAAGGTTTGACAAGCTCTTCCCGACTATGTCGTTGAGCTGGGCCGCTCGCTCGCCTAGGGCTCTGCTCACTTTGGCGATTTCTTCTTTGATCATTGCCGTTCGCTGTCGGAAGCCGTTAAGCTCGACGACTACTTTCTCTATTCCTATTTCACTCACGACAAGGCACCTTGACTGTTAACGACAAGCTTGGAGATGGGCCAAATAGCCGCACCGTAACCAACGACGACTATGGGAAGTGACCAGTCAAAGGCGAGACCTCTATGGCAATGAGTGTAGCTTCGTTAGTGCATGTCTCAACAGAGATCGATAGACCCGTTGGTTCCCATGGGAAGGAAACGGAACTGGTCCAGTGTTCAATATCCGAGACCGAAGTCCGGATTCCTCTAACGCGATAACTACTGGATTGAAAATCGAGGATTTCACGACAAGAATGTGAGGCGGGTCAAGGTCGATGACATCTTTGACCAGCCGAGGTATTTGTTGCAGAATGGCCTCTCTTCTCTTCATTGGTCGGAGCTTGTCAACTGGAAAGTCGCAAGTGTCGAGTAGATAGAGACCCATCGATTGAAAGCGCACCAGCATTGGTCGCTTGTCAACACCTTTGCGCATAGGTTCGTTCCTGGGCCATAAGTCGAGAGCTTTCATCGTCTCGCGAAAGAGGTGGTCTTTGCCGATTGTCATCGGAAAATAGAAGAATCCGCCCGAGGATGGCGGGGACTCCGCAATCAGCAATAGCCTAATCTTGCGGGGTCGATATTTTCGCCTCGCACGGTTGAAATTTGTCAAGTTGGGTTCATCTCACGAATGAATGGCACAGGGGATTAATCCTCGTTGGACACTTGACGCACCTTTTCTGCCAAAGAAAATTCGACAACACTCTTAAAGGTCAGCGGGGAAAATGAAAAACAAGCAAGGGTCTGGACGCGAAGAGAAATTGTCTACTTTTCACGGATTGAAGGAGGGTGACGAGGCCGAGGTAGAAATCACCCAGACGGCACGGGACGGCCGAGGGCTAGGTCGCCTCAATGGACTACTCGTCTTCGTCAGCGGTGCATCTCCCGGCGAGAAGGTGAAAGTACGAATTGTAAAGCTAGGAGTAAGACACGCAGAAGCCGAAGTTGTCAAAGCTCACACTATGGCCACTGCAAGCGCGAGAGCATAGAAGAAGAGAGTAGCCAGCGAGTTTACAAGATACCATTTCGGCAGCCAGCGCTTTCTCACATAGTATCCTCCTCCCCATGAAGTCCAGTCCTGCGGTCCCGGCCATGCGCCGGCAAAATGATACCATGAGATGTCCTCTCCCAGTGGGAGGAAAGCCCAGAGTCCGAAGGCGATCAAGACTCCGACCCAGGAGGGATTATAGATCAGGACCGCAAGTGGAAGAGCGGAGAACAGCCCGAGCATGATGATGTGATAGTTGGAAAAGTGATTGAAGAAGCGGAGGACAAGGTGTTCTGCGGGAGGAATGTAGCCGTGCTCGATGAACCCGTAGAGGTACGCGAAGACTACGCCTAGGATTACTATGAGGCCGGCTCTGACAATATCGATTAGCACATGTTTCCTCCTGATTATCGGTTGGGAATGGCGATTCTTCGAACTTGGTTAAACCCCTTTCCGCTCCAGTGAAAGGACTCTTGCTCTACAACAGTTAAATCGAAACCTGGCTGAACCGCCCGGCAATGAAGCTGAAGCTTGAGGGAATTTGGACCCCGATTCCAACACCGTTAACGAAGCAGGGCAAGGTCGACACCAATGCAACCAGGAGGGTAGTTGATTTTCATATTGAAGCGGGAATAGACGGTCTCCTCCCCTTGGGCACATCAGGAGAGTTTGCGCTTCTCTCGCGGGAAGAGAGGTCCATTCTAGTTGAATCGGTAGCCAATCAGGCCGATAGTAGAGTCCCGGTGGTCGCAGGAGTATCCGATCCGTCCATCGAGAACGTCATACAACTCTCGTCAGATGCAAAAAAGGCGGGAGCTGACGCGGTCCTGGCTACACCGCCCTACTATTTCACAACAGGTGACGAAGGTCACTATCTCCATTTCAAAACGATCTCGGAAGCCATTGACCTGCCACTCATGATCTATAATATTCCTGAATGGACCCATTCATTTGTCACACCCGAGACAGTTCAACGGCTGGCTGATGACAAACTTGTTGTGGGAATGAAATACACCGAGAACAATCTTCTAAATCTGATCAGATTTCTGAAACGCAGTCGGAGCAAGATATCGATCTTCGCGGGGTCGGATGCTCTGGCCTACTCCAACCTCGAGTTTGGTGGAAGCGGGGCAATAATGGGCTCTGCAAACCTAGCGCCCCGAGTTGCAAGCGAAATATTCGATAATCATAGGAAAGGGAATCTGGCTGGGGCGAAGGCGGCTCAGGAGAAGCTCCTACCAATTATCGACGCTTTTGCGATCGGAAAGTATCCAGCAGCGCTGAAAGAGGCGATGAGTCTCATCGGGATGCCTGTCGGACCCTTGAAAGAACCTCTCACCGCGCTTTCAACCAGTGAGAAAAAAATAGTAGCAGGGCTTCTTAGACAAGGCGGATTTTTGAGCTAATCCCAGAGTCGGGATTGACTCTTATTTCTGAGACGAGCCCATGAATTGAGCCCTGCTTCCAAGCTCCTCTTCAATCCTGAGCAGCTCGTTGTATTTGGCGGTCCTCTCTCCTCTCGCCGGCGCGCCTGTCTTGATGAAAGAACTCTCTTGAGACGTGGCTAGGTGGGAGATGAAAGTGTCCTCTGTTTCGCCTGATCGATGTGATACGACGATATCCATGCCCGCTTCCCTAGACATCTTGATGGCATCCAAAGTCTCCGTGACCGTTCCTATCTGGTTGAGCTTGATCAGAACTGCATTGGTCGCCTTGTTCTGAATCCCTCTCTTGATCCGTTCGGGGTTCGTAACGTAAAGGTCGTCCCCGATAATTTTGATACGGCTCCCAAGCTTCCTAGTTATCTGGACAAAGTGATCGAAGTCGTCCTCGTCAAAGGGATCCTCTAGGGTTCTGATCGGGTATTTTCGCACCAGATCCTCGTAGTAGTCTTCGAGGTCTCCACTGCTGAGTTTCTTCCCATCTAGTTGGTAGGTTGAATCCTTCTTGTTATAGAAGCTGGATGAGGCCGCGTCGATGCCGATGTGAACCATTGACTCATCATAGCCTGCATCTGATATTGCCTGGAGAATCGCCTCAAGCGCGTCACTGGTTATCTCCAGTGGTGGGGCGTAGCCTCCTTCGTCTCCTACGTTGATCGCGCTCGGGCCATATTTGGCCTTGAGAACTGAGTTTAGGGACTGGTATACTTCATCCCCGATTCTGATCGCCTCGGAACAGCTGGATGCCCCGACAGGTTCTATCTGGAACTCTTGCACCGCGAGCCTGTTGCCTGCGTGTTTTCCTCCGTTGATGACGTTCATCATAGGGACGGGGAGCCTGTAGTTTCGCAGGTCCCTTAGGTACTTGTAAGCCGATTCTCCACGGGACGCTGCTGCTGCTCTGGCAACAGCCATTGAGACTCCGAGAATCGCATTTGCACCGAGCTTATTCTTGTTAGGCGTCCCATCGAGTTTGATCATCAGAGTGTCGATGTCGCGTTGGGCTGTAGCATCTTTGCCGATGATGCTTGGTTTGATTATCTTGATCACGTTGGAGACGGCTTTGAGAACTCCCTTGCCATGGAATAGCTTCATGTCTCCGTCACGCATCTCCAAGGCTTCGTGGATTCCGGTCGATGCTCCCGAGGGAACAGTTCCCCGTCCCTTGCTTCCATCTTGAGTCCGAACATCCACTTCTACTGTGGGGTTTCCTCTAGAATCCAGAACCTGCCTTGCTTTCACATCTATGATCTTTGAACCTCCCGAAATTTTCTTCGACAATGGTCTTCACTGACTCCGTGATCGTGTTGCCGTATCATTCTTTTGATTTCCGGGCCCTACTATACCGATGAAAATGTCGTTGACATTGGTCCCTGTCGGACCAGTAATCACGAGGTCGTTCAATCTCTCAAAAAACCGGTAAGAATCGTTTTCTCGCAGATAGGATTCGGGGTCCATGCGAACTCTCAAACCTCTTTTGACAGTGTTACCATCCGCCACAGCGCCAGCCGCGTTCGTAGGGCCGTCAACGCCATCGGTTCCGATTGAAGAGACGAGGGTCGCAGGATTTCCCCGGATCGATAAAGCTGCCGAGAGAACAAGTTCTTGGTTTCGTCCACCGCGTCCTTTTCCATGGACTGTGACGGTGGTTTCACCGCCAGCTATAACGGCGACGCGAGGGGCAACCGGATGCTGGTTTTCGTGGATGTCGGCGCAAATGCTTGCCAATACCTTTCCTACTTCTCTTGCATCTCCCTGAAGTCTCGTCGAAAGTATCAATGAGTGATATCCTCTTTTCTCCAGAACCTCCGCTGCGGCTTGGCATGATTCCTCGTTGGTTCCGACTAGGATGTTATGGACCCGTTTGAAGATCCGTGAGCTTTTCTTCGGAGTCTCTGGTAGTTTGCCCTCCTTTCCCTTCTGAATCCGCTTCCTAACGGAACTGGGGACGGTTCGCCAAAGTTCATGCTCTTGCAAGATCGTGTAAGCGTCGGCGTAGGTTGTGTCATCTGGTACGGTCGGGCCAGAAGCTATGGATTCCAGCTTGTCCCCTACAACATCAGAAATGATGAGTGAAAGGACCGTGGCGGGGTGCAATTTTTCCG
>Ga0209161_10001317_pt1 | contig 20450 bp, 20 predicted proteins | sample GraSoiAngelo_155_FD_186169 | JGI IMG/M metagenome (GOLD analysis project Ga0209161, IMG submission 186169) | Grasslands soil microbial communities from the Angelo Coastal Reserve, California, USA - 14_1009_13_30cm (SPAdes) (version 2) | ecosystem: Environmental > Terrestrial > Soil > Grasslands... | reverse complement strand
TCCGCCGCCGCGACGGGACGATCGATCCGTTCAGCGCCGGGACGCTGGTCGCGGCCGACGGCACCACGCGCGCGCTCGAGCCCGGCGACGTCCGCGTCGAGACGCTCGCGTACTGGACCAGCCCGCGCAGCGGCGTTCGCTATCCCGCGCGGTGGCGATTGAGCGTGCCGTCGGCAGAGTTGTGGCTGGAGATCGAGCCTCGGCTGGCGGATCAGGAGCTGCTCGTGGGCGCGCGCTACTGGGAGGGCGCCGTCGCGGTCGCCGGCGCCGCCGCCGATCGGCCGATCGCGGGGCAGGGGTATGTGGAGCTGGTCGGCTATGCGGAGTGAGGGTGGCTCGTCGCTACGCAGCGGTCAGTCTCTTACCGCGCGGTCACGCCGCCGACGGTTGGAAATGAGCCGCTGACCCCGGGCCGTGACGGAGAAGGCCAACGGCGGCACACATTTACCGAGCGCGCCAGCCGGGCATGCCGCTTGCGGTGCAAAGGCCCGCAATGGGAGGCGGTCATGTCAATGAGTGATCAGGGCTCGATCCTCGTCGTCGACGATGAGCCCCATGTCAGCGAGATGCTCGAGGAGTACTTCGCCGAGCTGGGGTATTCCGTCGACGTGGCGACGACCGGTGACGAGGCTCTTCGGCTGGCCGTGGCGAAGCGGCCCGACGCCGTGATCCTCGATATGCGCCTGCCCGACATGTCGGGCGAGCAGCTCCTCGCGAAATTGCGGACCCTGGACGGCTCGCTCCCGATCGTCATGCTGAGCGGATACGCCGCAGAAGACATGGCTCGGCGGGTCGTCGCAGCCGGCGCGCTCCAATACCTCCAAAAGCCGTTCGACTTCGACGGGCTCAGCCGAACGATCGTCGAGGCCATTGAAGCCGGGCGTGAGCATCGGTCCGCTGACGCCGAGTGCGTGGCGCGATGATCGACGACGCGCGGTGGCCGTCGCGATGCTCCCTGTGTGGTCAGCGCGTGGATTCCACCGAGCCGACCATTGCGATCCCCGATCTGCTGATCGAGATGCACCAAGCCTGTTATCGCCTCCATCTAGAAAATCACCCAAAGTGCTCAAATATTTGCCATCTGAGCGGGGCCGATCGCCTATAGTCGATTGAGTGGTTGACAAGCTTGAAGGTCCGCTCCGTCGCCGGTTGCGCCGGCGGCTCTGGTGCCTGGCCTTCCTCGTGACGATCGTGGTGGGGTTGGGCCCTCCGGGAACGTACTACCTGCTCGAGATCCGACGGCTCCATGTTGCAGCGCGAGGCTTCGCCCGTGACATCGCCACCCGGCTCGCGAGCGGCCGCACGCCGGATCTCGAGGAGGCGCGGCAGCGAGAGCCCGAGGTTCTGAGGATTCGGATCCTCGACGGCAGTCACGCGCCGCTCGCCGAATCGATCGTCCCTGACCGCCCGCGGTGGTGGAACGCGCAAGCGCCCCGGGTCAGCGTGCCGACGCAGGACTGGTCCGGTGCGATGCGCTTCGTCGAAGTCTCCATGCGCCAGGATCGCGTCGTGAAGTCGACCGCGGCCTTCCTCGTCCTGTTCTCCCTGACGGGAAGCGCGCTGGCGGTCCTGCTGTACGTGCTGCCGCTGGCGGTCGTCACGCAGATGGAAGCACGTAACCGACGGCTGGTGGCCGAGCGAGAAGCGCTCGCGACGATCGAGCGCGAATTGACGGCCGAGCTGGAGACCGATCGTCTGCTTCGCTTGATCGTCCACCACGCCAGTGATCTGTTCAACGGCAACGGCGCCATCTACCTGCTCGACGAAGGCAACAAGCTCGTGCCGCGCGCCTGGACCCACGGCGGGGCCTTCAGTGACGTCCACATCCCGGTGGGACAAGGCCTCGTCGGGACGTCCGCCAAGCTGCGCCAGCCGCTCCTCGTCGACAACTACCCGACCTCTCCGTACGCGCTGCCCGAGTTCGTCGCCATCGGCCTTCGCTCGGCGATCACGCAGCCGCTGCTCATCCGTGACGAGCTGCTCGGTGTGATCGCGATGAACCGGCGCGGGGAGAAGGCGCCTCCGTTCTCGAGTGACGACGTCGAGCGGTTGAAGAGCTTCGCCGCGCAGGCCGCGATCGCGCTCCAGAACGCGCGGCTGTTTGCCGAGAATCGCCGCCAGGTCGAGACGCTGTCGGTGCTGCACGAGCTCTCCCGGGCGGTCACCGGCGAGCTCGAGCGGACGGCGCTCGTCGAAGCGATCGGACGCGAGATGGCGCGGGTGCCCAGCGTCAGGGAGATCGTTCTCCTCTTGAAAACGGGCGACGACGACGCGCCCGTGATCGCCCTGCACAGCCCGGCCGGCCGGGAATCGATCGCCGCGGACAGGGCGCACAAGCTCGGTCTGATGGTGCTGCAGGCCGGCCGGGTCGTCAGAATCGACGCGGCCCTCGCGGGCAGCGACGTGCCCGGCGGCAATGTGAGTCACGCGCACGCGTGGCTCGGCGTGCCCATGAGTGTCGGCAACGCGGACTACGGGGCACTCCTGGTGGCGAGCGACGCGCCCTTCACCGAACCCGACGAGCGGCTGCTGGCCGATATCGGCCAGCTCGCCGGTCTGGCGCTGCGCAGCGTGCGGCTCTTCGAAGAGCGCGGTCTCGCGTATGCCGAGCTCGAGGCCGCTCAGGACAGCTTGATGCGCGCGGAGAAGCTGCGCGCGCTGGGCGAGATGGCGTCCGGGGTCGCGCACGACTTCAACAATCTGCTCGCGGCCATCTGCGGGCGTACCCAGCTGCTCCTCGGTCGCGTCACCGACCCGACACAACAGCGGTGGCTCACCGCCATCAAGCGCGCCGCCGACGACGGCGCTCACACCGTGCGCCGCCTGCAGGAGTTCACGCGGATCCGACGCGATCAGCCGTTCGTCGCGGTCGATCTCAACGAGGTCATTCGCGGCGCGCTCGAGGTGACCGAGATGCGATGGCGAAACGAAGCGCAGGGCCGGGGCATCGTCATCGACGTCGAGACGGCGCTGGTCCCGGAGCCCGCCATGATGTTCGGTGACGCGGCCGAGCTGCGCGAGGTGCTGACGAATCTCATCCTGAACGCCGTGGATGCGATGCCGGAGGGCGGGAGCCTGAAGCTGAGCTCCGTGATCGACGACACGGAGGTGGAAGCGAGGATCGACGACACCGGACAGGGGATGACCGAGGAAGTTCGCCAGAAGCTGTTCGACCCATTTTTCACGACGAAAGGCCCCAAGGGCACGGGCCTGGGGCTCTCGATCACGTACGGCATCGTGTCGCGTCATGGTGGACGGATCGTGGTCGAGAGCGTGCTGGGCCACGGCACCACGTTCCGTCTGCGGTTTCCCAAGCGCGGGCTCGGCGCGGAGGCCGAAGTCGCCGCGCAGGCGGCGGAGCTCACGCCCCTACGACCGCTCCGGTGCCTCGTGGTCGATGACGAGGAAGAGGTCGCCGGCACGCTCGCCGACCTGCTCGAGGCCAACGGGCACGAGGCCGTCGTCGTCACGAAGAGCACGGAGGCGCTCAGCCAGGTGACCGCTCAACGCTTCGACATCGTGTTCAGCGATCTCGCCATGCCCGATCTGTCGGGCTGGCAGCTCGCGCGGGCGGTGAAGGAAGCGGCTCCGAGTCTGCCCGTGGTGCTCCTCACGGGCTTCGGCGTCGAGCTATCGCCCGAGCAGTGCCGGACCAATCACGTGGACGCTGTCCTGACGAAGCCCGTCGAGTTCGCGCAGCTGATGGCCGTGGCGGCGCGTCTCACGCGATGATCCGCGTCACCCGGTGACGCCGGGACGCCCATCCCGGGGAAGCGGCGGGCGCACCTCCGTACCCGAGAAGAGCACGGTGACCACGATCTCCAGGGGAAAGTCGCCGAAGAGGCCGTGACAGCCGATCGCGGTCCGCGTCGGCAGCCCGCGCTCTCCGTAGAGCTCGACGAACAGATCGACGGCGCCATTGATGACGCGAGGCTGCTCCTTGAATCCCGGATCCGAGTTGACGAAGCCCAGCAGCTGGATGATCCGCTCGACGCGATCGAGATCACCGAGCGCATACTTCATGGCTCCCAGACTGACGAGAGCGGCGTAGCGCGCGGCTTCATAGCCCTCGGCGAGGGTCAGGTCCTTGCCGAGATACCCTCGCAGAAATGGCTTGCCGTCCTTGAGCGGCACGGTGCCCGAGAGATAGAGGACGTTCTGCACCGCGACGTGGGAGACGAACTTGGCGCCCGACGGGTTCGTTCGATAGAACTGCTCGAGATCGGGCACGACGAGACCGAGGCGCTCCAGCGACTTCTCGATGATCATGGTCGATCTTTCTCCCTGGGCATCACGCGCCCTTCGGCGCGAGGGCTTCCATCTGGCGCAGGACATCGGTGATCGAACACTCGGGGAACTGGAACGACGGATCCAGGAACACTTCGCTGACGCCCGCGTCCTCGTACCGGCGAACGTCATCGCGAATGTGCTGCAGCGAGCCGCAGAAGACGCTCCGGTGCTGCCCCTGCGGCGTGGACGTCACCCGGAACGATCCGCGCGAGGCGACGATGACCCGGGCGGGATCGCGCCCCGCGCCCTCGGCATGCTCGCGCACGCGGGTCACGATGTGCGCCATCTTCTCCGGCGCCATGTTGCCGCCGGTGTAGCCATCGCCGAGCCGGCCCGCGCGCTGGAAGGAGGCCTCGCTGTAGCCCCCGATCAACAGGGGAGGCCGGGGCTTCTGGACCGGCTTGGGCTCGACGCGCGAAGACGGCACGAAGTAGAAGGTGCCCTTGAAGGTCACTTCGTCCTGCGTCCACAGCGCGTCGAGGCACTGGATGAACTCGTCGAGCCGCTGCCCGCGCTGCGGCCACGGCGTGCCGGCCGCGTCGTACTCGTCCCGCGACCAGCCGATGCCCAGACCGACCGTGAGGCGGCCCTGGGACATCACGTCGAGGGTGGCGAGCTGCTTGGCGAGCACGATCGGGGAATAGAATGGCGCGACGAGCACGCTGGTCCCGAGCCGGACCCGCGTGGTCGTCGCGGCAAGGAATGCGAGGGTGACGATCGGGTCGAGCGTGGACCGGAACGGCGCCGGCCACGGCCCGTTCGGGGTGCCGTAGTACCCATTCAGCGGAGCGACGGGGCAGAGCAGGCGCTGGAAGACCCACAGCGAAGAATAGCCGAGCGCCTCCGCGTGCCGGGCGAGCACGGTCACGTTCTCGACTGTTGCCGTGGTGCCGCCGGTCGGGAGGCCAAAACCAAGCTTCATGGCCTCGCCTGTTGAGCGTTAAAGGTTCCTCGCTTGTTGAGCGTTAAAGGTTCGTTCCCGAGTCGCTGGCCCGCTGCGCAGGATCGTAGGTGAAGAACCAAAGTTCAGTCAATTATTTTCTCCATTCCCCCGCCGAAACGATTTAGAGTCGGAAGGCTTGGTAAGCCTCCGTTCCCACGCCGGCCAGTCGCTCATTGCCACGTTCGTGACGCTCGGGCTGGCATATGGCGTCTGGTATGCATACTCGGTGTTCCTCGTCGCCCTGGCCGAGGAGTTCCACTGGAGCCGCTCGCTCGTGGCCGGCGCCTTTGCGGCGTTCGCCCTGGTCCACGGGCTCTCGAGTCCTCCGCTGGGCTGGCTCGCCGACCGGCTCGGTCCCCGCCGGGTGTTCATCGGCGGCGGGACGGTCCTGGCCCTGGCGTTGATCATCGATGGTGCGATCACGCGCCCCCTGCACCTCTATCTGGCCTTTGGCCTCCTGACGTCGCTCGGCGTCACCGCGACGGCTCTGGTCCCTTCCGTCGTGCTGATCCGCGGCTGGTTTCCGCGACGATTCGGAACCGCGCTCGGGGTCGCGTCAGCCGGAATCGGCGTGGGGATCTTCGCCGTGGTTCCCTTCTGTCAGGCGATGATCGATACGGTCGGATGGCGATGGGCATTTCGAATTCTCGGCATCGTCGTCGCCGTGTGGATCGTCCCGGCCGCGTTCACGCTCGTCCGTGATCCTCCCGCGCTGCCGGCGGACGAACGGCAACCATCATACGGACGACCGGACGGAGCATCGCTGACGCCAACGCTGGCCACGGCGCTCGCCTTTGGCTCGTTCTGGCTGCTCGCGGTCGCTCAGTTCTGCGGGAACTTCGTGTGCCAGATGCTCCTCGTCCATCAGGTGGCGTTTCTCGTCGATCAGGGCATTCCGGCCATGGTGGCGGCCAGCGCCGCCGGCCTCGTCGGTCTGTCCAGCGTCTTCGCCAAGGTGGGCAGCGGCTGGGCGGCCGACGTCATCGGCCGTCGCCTGACGTTCACGACAGGGATGATCGTCGTGCTGGTGAGCGTCGGTCTGCTCGGCGTCGTTGCGCGAAGTCCGCACGGACCGGCCGTCTACGTCTATGGGGTGCTGATGGGCATCGGCTATGCGGCGACGGTGCCGATCATGCCGACGGTCATCAGTGACGTCTTCGGCGGTGCCCGCTTCGGGTCGATCTTCGGCTCGCTCCATCTCGCCAACGCCATGGGCGGGGCCGTCGGCGCCTGGCTGGCCGGCACGGTCTTCGACACGACGGGGAGCTACACCATCTCGTTCATCGCGGCGGCGTTCGCCGCGCTGCTGGCCATCGCGGCCGTGTCGCTGGCACGGCCGGCGCGCTCGCCGGTGAAGCAGGCCGCGCGGCTCTGACCGTGAGCGGCAGCGTGTTCTTCACGCCATCGCCCCACCGAGTCGCGCGATGTCTTCCGCGCCTCGCTCGCCGACGGGCCCGATCGCAAGCTCGGTGACGCCGGCCTCGGCGTACGTGCGGCACTGAGCGAGGCACTCGTCCGGCGCGCCGGCGATCGCGTAGTCCGCGAGCAGCCGATCGTCGATCGCGTCTTCGGGCGGATCGCCGCGACCCAGCCGCACCATCGCGCGCGCGAAGTCCTCGGACCGGCCGTACTCGGCGATCGCCGCGCGCGTCGCGGCCGACGCGGTCTCCATGTACGTGCGGAGCATCGCCGCCACGCTCCGTTTCGCCAGCCGCCGCGCCTCGGCGCCGTCGTCCCGCACCGCGCACGGCACATACTGGACGACCTCGCGCGGCTTCGGACGGTTGATGCGCGCCGCGGCTTCGCGTATGAGCCCGACCGCGCGCCGGGTGAACGCGGGCGGCGCGAGGTTGGAGATGATGACGCCGTCGGCGATCTCACCGCAGAGGCGCAGCGCCTGCTCCCCCATGGCGGCGGTGAGGATCGTCAGATCCCCGCGCCGCGGCGTGAAGTCGAGCCGCACGCCGTCGGCGGAGAAGGCCTTGCCGGTATAGGTGACGGACTCCCCGCGCAACAGCGCGCGCGTGATCGTCACGGCGTCGCGCACGGCGGCGATCGGCCGGTCGATTGGCGCTTGAAGTCGGCGCACCCGCGACGGAATTCCGGCGCCGATCCCCAGCACCGCCCGGCCCTCGGAGAGCTCGTCGAACGCCGCGATCTCCATCGCCATCAGCGTAGGGTGGCGGTTGTGCGGATTGACGACGCCGAGGCCAATCCTGATGTGGTGCGTCGCCACGGCGCACGCCGCCGCCGCTGGCCAGGCTCCGCGCGAGAACGGATTTTCGGCGAACCAGACCGTGGAGAAGCCGGCGCGCTCGGCGGCGACGGCCTGTCTGACGCACTCCTTCGGCGGGAGACCACCATGGCAGCGCAGTGCGATTGCCGGCAACATCCTAGACGCCGCCCGGCCGCGGCGTGTCGCGGCCTTCGGAGAAGTGCGCGTGGACCGTCTTCCAGTCGCCGTTTTCTTTCACGAGGACCATGGTGGAGCGCGAGGTGAAGGACTTGTCCTCGTGACCGGCGTCCGGCTTCCCGGTCTCCGGCTTCCAGCGAGATGTCGTCTTACGGTGGCACGTCACCACGGCCATCTCGCCGCGCACGATGACTTTCACGTCGAACGGCTCCCACCAGCCGCTTTCTTTGTGCTCCGCGTAGTAGCGCCAGAGCCGACTCCACTGCTCGAGCCCGAGGTACGTGTGGCCATTCATGTTGAAGAAGACGTTGGTGGGATCACCGCCCCAGATCGCTTTCAGGGCTTGCCAATCGTACGCAGCGTTGGCGCGCAGGTAGCCGTCGTGCGCCGCGAGGATTTGCGTACGGTCGGCCTCCGAGCCGCCGTCGAACTGCATGATGTCTGGCATTGGCGCTCTCCCGTCGCCACCGAGATGAGCGGACTATAACCTGGTAGACCAAGGTCCAATACCCAAGCCTCGCGACACCGCGTAGATTCGCGGTACCAGGCAACACCAGACCAAGGCCTCGACGAGGTCGGCCATGCTAAAAGCACTGCTCGCTCGCGTCTCGTTTCTCCGCCACCGGGCGTTGGCACTCTCGAACCGCAATGACCAGCTCAAAGCAGACTCTGATGAACGGCGGGAGCGATGGAATCAGGTGATCGCCGAGCACCAAAAGCCCCTGGACCAGCAAAAGGGCACGTCAGCGCCGCGCAAGTGAAACTGTTCTTTGGCTCGCTCCTGCTATTGCTGATCGGCGCGCTCATGGGGCTGGAGATCTTGACGGCAGGCCTGCCTTAGATCGTCGGTCCCTGCGGGTCGCCTCGCGTGGGAACCGCTCCCACGCGCTACTGTGAGGTCGCCGTGGCGGTCGCCGGCTTCGCCGCCGGCCGGCGGCTCGCGGGGCAGGGGTATGTCGAGCTGCCTAACGAATGCTACTCACTCCGGGTCCGAACCGCCAACGGGTGCAAGACGTCGATCGCCCAGCCCACGTCCAGGCGTTCCCCCAGCCAACCCGGCATCGCCGTGCGTGCGTGGATCCAAAGCCCCTGCGATTCGTGCCGCGCTCGCAGGGCGTGGACGGGATCGTGCGCCACGCTGGGCTGAGACGGGACGTCGGGGAGTGACCGTCCGTCCGGGCGCCGGAATCTTAGCTCGCCGTCGGGCAGTCGCTCCACCTGATAACCCTCTTCGTGCACCGCGCGGTGGTGGCGGCGACAGAGGAGCGCCAGGTTCGAGAGCGTGGTCGGCCCGCCGTGGGCCCAATGGCGGATGTGATGCCCCTGGCCGAACGGCCGACCGCAGCCCGGGAAGCGGCGCGGACCTTGGAGTACGACAGCTCTCCGTGCGCCAGTGCCTGCGCAGCCGCGGCAGGGTGCCCAGCGCGCGCGCCACGCGCACGCGCTCGCGCGCGGCGCCCGGGTCGAGCCCGACCCGCCACGTCAGCCAGCCGGCGCAGGACAGGAAGCCGGTGTTCCAGCCGCCGCGGGCGTCAAACTCGCGGATCAGATCGAGCAGGCGGGCGGTGGCGGCGTCGAGGTGTGCGGCCAGCTCGGCGATCTCGTCGCCGAGGCGGTCCAGCTCCGCGGCGGAGCCGACGATGGGTTCAGAGGTGGGCTCAGTGCCGACACAGGACGCGATGCTCATCGGCGACTCCTTTGTTCTGCGCCGACTCTACACCGCGATTTTCGAGCCTCCGTGTTGCCTTCAGGACGCGCGATCACCGCGCGATCTCGAATTTTTCGGGAGGTGTCCGGCGCCGCACGCCTCGGCGCGGATACGAGCCGCTGGGCGGGCATCCGCGCGTGATCGCCGACCCGTCGCGTGCCTCGCACGCAACGTGTGTCAATGCCCAATTTTGGATACGTCAGCTGATACGCGAGGCGCGCGCTGATCACGTCGGGCGGATCCTACCGCCTCGCCGAGGGCAGGCGGGGGCGGGCCGCGCTTCGGTTACAATCCACGCTTCGAGGTCCACGACGCGGACCCGAGGGAGGATGCCATGGCGGATACGCTCTACAAGCGCCTGGGCGGCTACGATGCGATCGCGGCGGTCGCCGACAACCTGTTGCCGCGGCTGATGGCGGATCCACGACTTGGGCGGTTCTGGAAGCATCGCGGCGAAGACGGCGTGCGGCGCGAAAAACAGCTCCTGATCGATTTCCTCTGTGCTTCCGCCGGTGGCCCGCTGTACTACGTCGGACGCGACATGAAGCTGTCCCATCGCGGGCTCGGGATCGATGAGCACGACTGGCAGGTGTTCCTGGGCCACGTCAATGCCACCCTCGACCATTTCAAGGTCCCGACGCGAGAGAAATCAGAGGTGGTCGGGTTCGTCGAAAGTCTCAAAAAGGACATCGTCGAGTAGCACGGCCTCACCGACGAGCGAGACGAGGATGAGCGAGACGAGCGATCACGCGGCGCGGCTGCTGCGCGCCTACCAGGCGCAGGAGAAGCGCTTCGTCGAGCGGCGCTTCCCGCTGCAGTTCGCCCCCGAGGTGCCGGCGATCCGCGAGCTCTACAGCCAGGCCAAGGGCTTGCGCTGGAACCCGGAGACCGACATCCCGTGGGAGCGCTTCGATGCCGAGCGCTACACGAAAACCACGCGCGAGGCGGCGCGCCGCACCTGGAGCCGGCGCGCGTGGAGCGTCTATCCCGGGCTCACCGAGAGCACCGCGCTGCTGATCCGATTCTGCCTCGAGTCGGGCAGCCTGGGCATGGACGCCAAGCTGTTCCTCTCGTTCCGCCCGTCGGAGGAGGCCAAACACCTGGAGGTTTGTCACCTGCTCGCCGAGCGGCTGGGCGGCTACGAGGCCGATCCGGGCGAGGCCGGGCTCGCGCGCGCGAGCAACCACCCGTTCGCCCAGGCCGCGCTCGACCCCGACCTGCCGGTCGAGGCCTGGATCGCCGCGCTCGGTGCGCTCGACGACCAGCTCGACCTGAACCTGTACCTGAGCCACCTGCAGCACGCGAAGGACGAGGTCGTGCGCGCCGCGCTGCGGCTGATCGCCGGCGACCGCGCGCGTCACGTCGCCTTTGCGTGGGCGTTCCTGGGCAGCCGTGTGCCCGGGCTCGACGCGCGCGGGCGCACAGCAGTGATCGACACTGTGCGCGACCTGCTCGAGAACGTCATCCTTTCCGGCTACCGCAACACGTGGCTGCTGCCCGAGAAGAGCCGCGAGCCGTGGCTCGCCGCGGAGGAGGAGACGGCGCGCCAGGGGCTCGGCGCCTCGACGGTCGCCCAGGAGCGTAGCGTGCTGCGCGCCACGCTCGCCCAGCTGCGCGAGCGGTTCGCGACGTGGAAGCTCGACGTACCGCCGGTCGTCCACCCCGAGCTCGGGACGCTGTAAAGCGGCCGCCGTCCGGGCATCACAGTTCCCACCAGAGAATGAGATCCTCACGGAGTCTCGAAAGCGGCATCACATCGCACATGGGATTCATGTGCTTGTCGTAGATGCACGCGAACTTCCAGACAGGAGGATTGGTCGGTGGAGTCTCTGGGATCGTGGCGCAGCCAGCGAGTAACAAGAGCAAGATCACGGCACGGACGATACCGCTCAACGCCATGGTCCCTTACCTTACTCGCGAAGGCGCGGGTCCAGCGAATCCCGCAGGCCGTCGCCCAGGAGGTTGAATCCGAGAACGACCAGCGCGATCGCGAGTCCCGGGATCATGGCGACGTGAGGCGCGGTGATCATGTAGGAGCGCGCGTTGGAGAGCATCGCGCCCCATTCGGGGGACGGCGGCTGAACGCCGAGGCCGAGGAACGACAGCCCCGACGCCGTGAGGAGCACCGTCGCCATCCGGAGGCTCGTCTGCACGATGATCGGGGCCAGCGAGTTGGGCAAGAGGTAGCGGAACACGATCGCGAAGTCGCCCTGACCGAGCGCCCGCGCTGCCTGGACGAACTCCATATCCTTGAGCGTGAGGACCGAGGCGCGCACCACGCGGGCGAACTGCGGCACGAGGAAGATGCCGGCCGCGATGATGACGTTGCCGAGGCCGGTTCCCAGGGCCGCGATGATCGCCAACGCCAGGAAGATGCCGGGAAACGCCATCAGGATGTCCATGAGCCGCATGATGAGCTGGTCCACCCAGCGTCCGATGTAGCCCGCGGCCAGGCCGAGGGCGGCCCCGACGGCGAGCGCGAGTCCCACGGCGGCCAGCTGGATCTGGACGGTGATCCGCGCGCCGTGGAGCACGCGCGAGAGGACGTCGCGGCCGAGCTCGTCCGTCCCGAGCCAGTGCGCGCCGCTCGGCGCGCGCAGACGCTCGCCCAGCCGGCCCTTGAGCGGGTCGTAGGGCGACAGCACGGGCGCGAACAGCGCCACGGCGATGAAGAGCACCACGACGGTTCCGCCGGCCACCGCGGCCCGATTCCGCACGACGCGATGGAGCGTGTCGGCCCAGAATCCCGAGCCGCGCGGCGCGGCCGCCCTGGCGGGATCACTCATAGCGGATGCGGGGATCGAAGAAGGCATACGCGATGTCCGTCAGGAGATTGACGAGCACGAACGTCGTGGCGACCACCAGCATCGCGCCCTGCACCACCGGGTAGTCGCGGGCGAAGATGCCTTCGACGATCAGCCGGCCGAGGCCGGGCAGGGAGAACACCGTTTCCGTCAGCACGGCCCCGCCCAGGTTGTAGCCGAACTCGAGCCCGAAGACGGTGAGGATCGGGATCATCGCGTTCTTCAGCGCGTGACGATAGATGACGATCTGCTCCCGAAGGCCTTTCGCCCGGGCCGTGCGGACGTAGTCCTGCCGGAGCACCTCGAGCATCGAGGCCCGCGTCATCCGCGCGATCACCGCCGAGGACGACGCGCCGAGCACCAGCGCTGGCAGGACGAGGTGGGTCGCGGTCCCGCTGCCCCCAGCCGGGAACCACTGCAGCCGCACCGAGAAGACGAGCATCATCAGGAGCCCGAGCCAGAAGATCGGGAGCGAGATGCCGACGAGCGATCCGAGGAGGGCGGCGAGGTCGAGCATCGAGTTGCGTCGCGTGGCCGCGACGATGCCGGCGACCACGCCGAGCGCGGCCGACACGAGGATCGCGAGGAAGGCGAGCCGCAGGGTGAACGGGAAGCGCTGGGCGATGAGCGTCGCCACCGGCTGGCGGGATTGGATGGAGATGCCGAGGTTCCCCCCCACCGCGTTTCGCAGATAGACGAGGAACTGGATCGCGACCGGCTGATCGAGCCCGTGCTCGTGGCGGATGCGCGTGAGGACCTCCTCCGTCGCCTCCTGCCCGGCGAGGATCATCGCGGGGTCTCCCGGCACGAGCTGCAGGAGCGCGAACGAGCCGATGCTCACGCCGAGGAGCACGGGCGCGATCAGGAGGAGACGCCGGGTGATGTAGGCGATCACGCGAGCCGCCTACTTCTCCTTCCACGACTTCTCGGTCAGGTACGTCAGCTCGAGCGGCAGGTTCACGACGTCGCGGACCTTCTTCGACGTCCCGACGATCATGTTCGGCGAGATCAGGAAGATGTAGGGCGCCTCGTTGATCGCGATCTGCTGCGCCTCACGCAGAGCGCCGAGACGTGCCGGGTCGGTCGTGGCCAGCGTGGCCTTGTCGATCGCCTCGTCGAGAGCCCTGGAGGCGAAGAATCCGCGGTTGTCCCCCTTCGGCGCAAACTGCGAGGAGTGGAGCAGGGGGAACGTTCCCCACCGCGCTTCCCCGGTGGAGGGAGACCAGCCCAGCAGGAACAGCTCGCGATCCGTCTGATCGACCGGCGCCTTCGTTGCCGCCAGGTAGGCGCCCCACTCCAGGGTGGAGAGCGTCGCCTCGACGCCGACCGCCGCCAGATCTTGTTGGACGGCCTGCGCGAGCTCGTAGTCCTTCACGAACCGGCCCTTCGGCGACCAGAGCTTCACCCTGAGGCTCGGCTTGCCCGCCTGAGCGAGAAGCTCCCTGGCCTTCTTCGGGTCGTGCGCATAGCCGGAGAGCTGCGCATACCCGTTCTGCAGCGGGGAGACGGGGCCGGGGATGACCTGCGCGTTGTTCTGGAAGAGCTCCTTGACGATGGCGTCCCGGTTCACCGCGTAGTTCAGGGCCTGGCGCACGCGAACATCGTCGAAGGGCTTCTTCTTGACGTTGATCACGATGAACAGCGCGCGCGCCGTCGGACTCGACTCGATCGTGAACCGCGGGTCCTTCTTGAGCCGCGGGATCTCCTCCGTCGGAATGTTCACGATCAGGTCCGCGTCGCCCGACTCGAGCATGAGCACCCGCGACTGATCCTCGCGGACGGTCTTCACCAGCACGCGGTCCAGATTCGGCCGGCCGCCCCAGTAGGCGTCGTTCCGCTCCATCGTCACGTGGTCGCCCTTCACCCACTCGACGAACTTGAAGGGGCCGGTCCCGACCGGATGCAAGGCCAGGTCCTTTCCCCATTTCTGATGCGCGGCGGGCGAGACGATCGCGCCCGCCGAGTGGGCCATGATGAAGAGGAACGCCCCAAAGGGCTGCTTGAGTCGCACGCGCACCGTGGCGTCGTCCACGACCTCGGCGGCCTGGACCACCGGCGTGTAGAGACTCGCCTTGAAGGGCTTCTCGTCGCCGAGGACGCGGTCGAAGAAGTACTTGACGGCCTTGGCGTCGAACGCGGTGCCGTCGTGGAACTTCACGCCCTTTCGCAGCTTGAAGGTCCACGTCAGGCCGTCCTTGGACACAGACCACGACTCGGCCAGCCCGGGCTCGAGCTGCATCTTCGCGTTGAACCGGATGAGGTTCTCATGCATCATCCGGTTCACTTGCTCACCGGGGTTCGACTGGGTGTTCTGCGGGTCGAGGCTGTCGGGATCGGCACCGGTCGCGAAGGTCAGCGTTCCGCCCCGCACCGCCTGCTGTGCGGCGGTCGGAACGGCCATCGGCAGAGCCGCCGAGCCGAGCAGCATCGCGCTGAGGGAAAGACCAACCACCCGTCGCATGTGGGACTCCTTCGCTGTCTGTGCGGTTAGGGGAAGCGCATGGCGCGGCGAGCGTAGCGCCGCGTCCCAGGGAGGTCAATGACATGCTCGTGGACAAGGAGCGCACCGAAGCCTACGTGCCCGAGCAGCGCTACCCGCTGCCACTCGCGCCGGCCATGCCCGACGTGTGGGAGCTGTGGCGGCGCGCGAAGACGCTCGAGTGGGACCCGCAGACCGACATCCCCTGGGAGGAGCTTCATCCCGAGCGCTACAGCGCCGAGCAGCTGCTGGCCGCGCAGATGTACTGGAGCCGCCGCACGTGGGGCGAGTACGGCGCGATCTCCGAGAGCCCTGCGCTCTTGCTGCGCTTCTGCCTCGAGCGGCGGCTGCCCGACCTGCAGTTCTTCTTCACGATGCGCACCATGGAGGAGGGGCGGCACGCCGAGGCGTCGTGGCTGATGGCCGAGCGGCTCGGGCGCTACTTCCCGCAGCCGCAGAACCCGCCGACCGCCGGCGCCGTCGGCACCCACGGCGTGCGCCGCATGGCGTTCGATCCCGACACCGCGCTCGAGGGCATCTTCGCCAGCCTCGTGTGCGCGGCCGAGGAGATCTTGATCGACGTCTTCAAGGCGACGGTGCACAAGGCGACCAACCCCGCCGTGCGCCGGCTGATGGAGCTGATCCTGCGCGACGAAGTCCGCCACATCGCGTTCGGCTGGCAGTGCCTGGACGCGTGGGCGCCGTCGTTCACTGCCGAGACCGTACGGAATATCGAATCGTCGGTGGTGACGATGATCGAGAACGTGGAGTTCCGCGGCTACCGCAACCTCTGGCTCGCCATCGAGGGCGGCAGCGCCACGCCGGCGGAGATCGACGCCGACCGCATCTCGTGCGAGGCCGGGCTGGGCGGCAACACGCCCGAGGACGAGATGACGGTGTTCCCGGAATTTCTGAAGAAGATTCGCAAGCGGATGGCGCCGTGGGGCGTGAGCATCCCGATGTTCGACCACCCGCGCCTGGGGAAGGTCTGAAGCTTAAGTCATAATCCCCATTGCTCCATATATTTTAGATCAGCTTCGTTGGCCCGAACGCTGGTTCCAAGAACATAGTCAGCCAGAGGGAACACAACATTGAAGTTCCTGTCCCGGTGTCTGTGATGCAGGCAGTGATATCGTGCCAGAAACTTATAGACTGGCCAGGTGCTGAAGACCCTTTGCTCCGGCTTGTGCATCTCCAGATGAATTTTGTTCCACGCCCAGTGATGAAAAATCATAGCGGCCACGAAGACAACTGCCCCCTGCCAGGATACTAATGCGATAAGCGCAGCCACTGGAATAGCCTTGATCGGCGCCTTGCGCACAGTCAGCCGTATCTCCTTGTCTTCACCACGAGCGACAGCTTCATCGCTGAATATCTCGGCGTAATGCTGGTGATGCACGAGAGCGTGAGCCTCGAATACGCGCTTGAAGGACGCAGTATGCGCACTGAGGAAGTTCCTTCTGTGCATCAGCTTCCTGTGTATCTGGTGCTCGATAAAGGACATCAGAATGCACGAAAAAATGAACCAGCCACCAATCTGCAAAATAAACATCAGCGCTTCTTACATTCAGAGACACCCTTGCCGGATCGCCACTCACTCGTCATCGTCTTCACTCCGTGGGCTCATGATCGAGAATCTGCCGAAAAAGGCTGCCCGTCAAGTAGCTTTCCGCGAGTTGCAGGGTGAAGTACCGGGCATGCGGGATGAGGCGTCCGCCCGTCGGCCCACGAAGACCCTTGACGGTGCGACCGTTTCAGCCCATTCTCCCGGCACCCCGGGGGGTCACGAGCGGATGGCACTTCTCGCTCTGGAAAACCTGCACCTGAGCTTCGGCGGCGTGGCCGCCCTGGCCGGGGTGAGCCTCGAGATCAATGCCGGCGACTTTTTCGCCATCATCGGCCCCAACGGCGCCGGCAAGACGAGCATCTTCAACTGCATCAGCGGCATCTACGCGCCCGCGCGCGGACGGATCGTGTTCGACGGCCGCGACATCACGCGTCTGAAGCCGCACCAGCGGGCCGAGCTGAGGATCGCGCGCACGTTCCAGAACATCGCCCTGTTCCGGGGCATGAGCGTCCTCGACAACGTGAAGATCGGTCGCCACGTCCATCTCCGCTCGGGCGTCCTCGCCTGTGGCCTCTACTACGGCCGGGCCGCGCGCGAGGAGCAGGCGCACCGCGCCATCGTGGAGCGCGAGATCATCGACCTCCTCGAGCTGCAGGACATCCGGCACAAGATCGTGGGCACGCTGCCCTACGGCCAGCAGAAGCGCGTGGAGCTGGCCCGGGCGCTCGCGCTGGATCCCGTGCTGCTCCTGCTCGACGAGCCCACCGCGGGCATGAACGCCGAAGAGACCGAGGACATGGTGCGCTTCATCCTCTACGTCGCGCGGGTCAAGCGCCTGACCGTGGTGATGATCGAGCACGACATGGGCGTGGTCATGGACATCTCGGACCGCGTCGCCGTGCTGGACTTCGGCAAGAAGATCGCCGAGGGCGCCCCCGCGCAGGTGCAGCAGGACGCGAACGTCATCAAGGCCTACCTCGGCGAGGACGTAGAAGTGGCATGACCCTCCCGCAGATGCTGGCCGCCCACGCCCGGCGCTACGGCCGCGGCAAGGTCGCCCTACGCGAGAAAAAGTACGGCATCTGGCAGGAAGTCACGTGGGAGGACTACGCGGCGCACGTCCGCGCCCTGGCGCTCGGCCTCGAGGCGCTCGGCCTGCGGCGCGGCGAGAGCATCGCGATCGTCTGCGGCAACCGGCCGGCGTGGCTCTACACGGAGCTGGGCGCCCAGGCGCTCGGCGCGGTCCCGGTCGGCGTCTACGTCGACGGCCTGCCCGACCAGGTGCGCTACGTCGTCGAGCACAGCGAGGCGCGGATCGTGATGGTGGAGGACCAGGAGCAGGCCGACAAGGTCCTCGGCGTCCGCGCCCACCTGCCGCGCCTGGAGCGGATCGTGGTCGACGACACGCGCGGCCTGGAGGACTACCGCGAGCCGCTGCTCACCAGCCTCGAGGAGGTGGAGCGGCTCGGCGGCGAGGCAGACGCCAGGGACCGCGGGCACTACGACGCGCTGCTCGCGCGCGGGACGCCGGACGACCTCGCCCTGCTCGCCTACACCTCCGGCACCACGGCGGCGCCGAAGGCCGCGATGCTCAGCCACCGCAATCTGCTGGCCATGGCGGCCGGCATGACGCAGGTCGATCGCGTGCTCGACACCGACGACATCGTCTCGTTCCTGCCGTACTCGTGGGTCGGCGAGCAGCTGCTGAGCGTGGCCATCGCGCTGCACGCGGGCGCCACGGTGAACTTCCCCGAGGAGCCGGCCACCGTGCGCGAAGACATGCGAGAGATCGGCCCCCACGTCATGATCGGCCCGCCGCGCTTCTGGGAGACGACGTGCTCGGAGTACCAGGTGAAGATCGCCGACGCGGGGCGGCTCAAGGGCGCGGCGGCTCGCGTGGCGCTCGACATCGGCATGCGCGTGGCCGAGCGCCGGATCCGGCGTCAGCCCGTCGGCCTGGGCCTGCGCCTGCTCGCGGCAGTCGCGCATCTGCTGACCTTCCGTGCGCTCCGCGATCGGCTGGGGCTGTCGCGGGTCCGCTACGCCTACACGGGCGGCGCCGCGCTCGGGCCGGAGCTGTTCCGCTTCTTCCGCGCCATCGGTCTCAACCTCAAGCAGGTGTACGGCCAGACCGAATCCGGCGGCATCTGCGTGCTCCATCCGGACGACGACGTGAGGCCCGAGACGGTGGGCAAGCCGACCCCCGGCACGCGGGTCCGCATCTCCGAGGCCGGCGAGATCCTCGTCTCGAGCCCCTCCGTCTTCCTCGGCTACTACAAGAATCCCGAGGCCACCGCGCAGGCGCTCGACGACGGCTGGCTGCGCACGGGTGACGCCGGGCTGATGGAGGAGGATGGCCACCTGGTCGTGATCGACCGCCTCAAGGACGTCCTGCGACTCACCGACGGCTCGAGGTTCTCCCCCGCGCTCATCGAGAACAAGCTCAAGTTCAGCCCGTACGTGCGCGAGGCGGTGGTGGTGGGCGAGGAGCGGCCGTTCGTGGTGGCGCTGATCCAGATCGACATGAGCACGGTCGGCGACTGGGCGGAGTCGAGCCGGGTGCCGTTCACCACGTTCAAGGACCTCGCGGGCAAGCCGGAGGTCTTCGCGCTGATCGGGCGGGAAGTGGCGCGGGTGAACGAGGACTTGCCGGGGGCGGCCCGGATCCATGCCTTCGCGCTGTTCGACAAGGAGCTGGACGCCGACGACGACGAGCTGACGCGGACCAACAAGGTCCGGCGCTCGACGATCCTGGGCAAGTACCGCGACATGATCGACGGGCTCTACGTGAGCGAGAGTCGATGAACGCGCGGGTGCTCGAGGAGCGCCACAGGTTCCCCGGGGCGCTCCGAGCGTTGGGGGGTGTGGGGGGCCATCTCGGGGCCCCCCACGTGAACAGATGAGCGACCAGATCGTGTTTTTGTTGCAGCTGGTCATCACCGGCGTCGCGGTGGGCGCCGTCTACTCGCTGATGGCGCTCGGCTTCGTCCTGATCTACAAGGCCTCGACGGTGGTCAACTTCGGCCCCGGCGAGCTCGTGCTGTTCGGCGCTTACGTCGCGTGGGCCACCATCCTCAACATGAAGCTGCACCTCGCGGTCGCCCTGCCGCTGACGCTGGTGGTGGCGATCCTGCTCGGGCTCGTCATCGAGCGCGGCGTGCTGCGCCCCCTCATCGGCGAGCCGATCATCTCGGTGATCATGGTCACCTTCGGCTTCGCGAGCGTCGTGCGGGGCGTGCTCAACATGACGTGGGGCAGCGACACGCGCCCGTTCCCGGCCCTTTTCTCGTCGCAGCCGTTTCACCTCGGTCCCGTCCCGGTCTCGCCCGTGCACCTGTGGAGCTTCGTGACGGTCATGGTGCTGCTGGCGGCCTTCTCGCTGTTCTTCAAGTACTCCCTGATCGGCACGGCCATGCGGGCGACGGCGGACAACCAGCAGGTGGCGCAATCGCTCGGCGTCAGCGTCAAGGGCGTCTTCGCGCTGTCGTGGTGCATCGCCACCGTGGTCTCGGCGCTCGGCGGCATCATCCTGGGCAGCGTGCGGGGCGGCGTCGACTTCTCGCTCGCGGATTACGGCCTCAAGGTCTTCCCGGTCGTGATCCTCGGCGGCCTCGACAGCGTGGCGGGCGTGATCGTGAGCGGGGTCATCATCGGCGTGCTGGAGAACCTCTCGGGCGGCTACCTCGACCCGATCTTCGGCGGCGGCGTGAAGGAGGTCGCGCCGTTCGTCGTGCTGGTGCTGATTCTCATGATCCGGCCCTACGGTCTGTTCGGGAGGAAGGACGTGGAGCGCGTCTGATGCAGTCCGGCGACTTCCGCGTGACCTACGCCTCCGACGAGCGCATCTTCGAGACCCGCCTGCCCATCGTCGCGCTGGTGGGGCTGCTTGCGGCGCTTGCCTTCGTGCCGCTCGTCGCGGGGACGTACTGGCTCGACGTCCTGAACCGCATCGGGATCGCGATCATCGGCGCCATCGGGCTCAACATCCTGGTCGGCTTCACCGGACAGATCTCCATCGGGCACGCCGCATTCCTGGCCGTGGGCGCGTACAGCACGGCCATCTTCGAAACCAAGGCCGGGCTCCCGTTCTGGCTGGCGATCCCGCTCGCTGCCGCGGTGACCTCCGTGTTCGGGCTCGTCTTCGGCGTGCCCGCGCTGCGCCTGAAGGGGCTCTATCTCGCCATCGCCACGCTCGCCGCTCACTTCATCACCACCTACGGCATCATCCACTGGGAGCGGATGACCA
>Ga0209161_10001314_pt1 | contig 20478 bp, 23 predicted proteins | sample GraSoiAngelo_155_FD_186169 | JGI IMG/M metagenome (GOLD analysis project Ga0209161, IMG submission 186169) | Grasslands soil microbial communities from the Angelo Coastal Reserve, California, USA - 14_1009_13_30cm (SPAdes) (version 2) | ecosystem: Environmental > Terrestrial > Soil > Grasslands... | reverse complement strand
CAAGAGGGCCGCGAGGAGCATGAGGACCAGGTCGGCCCCATTCTGGTAGACCGGGCCGGTCTGCGTGACGCCATTCGCCGGATAGGTCTCGCTATAGTTCAGGTAAGAGACCTCGACGAGGTGCTGGCCCTCCCCGATCGGCGCGATGAAGAATCCGTTCTCGTTCGGGTGGCCGGAAAGGTTGCCATCGACGGAGATATTCACCCCGGTGCCCGGATAGCCGTCGATCGTCATGACATGGAAGGACAAGAAACTCCCCGAGCCGCCGGGGCCGGAGTACCCGCCGGACATCATTCTGCCCATCGTGAACGTCCGGTTGAGAAGGCCCGGGTAGAACCCCGCCGTGCCGAAGGAGTACGGCAGGTAAAGCATGCCGTAGGATACATTCTGATCCAGGGTCGTGCCCGAATCATAGACGACGAAGCCGGTAGCGTTGGTCGTGAGGTTCTCGACGAGCATCCCGTAGGGACTGGTGGGAGGGCCAAAGTCGCCCTGGCGGTACACGGACACCGAGATGCCGGTACGCGGGACTCCGCGCTGGTCTGCGAGCCATCCGATGACGAGATAGTGAACGGTCCCGCTTTCGTTACGGATTCCGGGGTGGACCGCCAAGTCCAGCAACGGGCTCAGCCCAACGTACGGTGACTGCGAGAGCCCGTACGACGCCCCGAAGACCAGGAGCGCTAGCAGGATCACGAGGACGATCAGCCGCAAGCTCTTCAGATGGGACCAGAATTCCATCCATCCGATCCGGGCCGTGCCCGCGAATGGGTTGCCGCTCACGACGATTCCCTCGCTAGGACTGACATGAACGCCTCCTCCAGGGTCGGTTCCGTGGGCCTGAGGGCCCGGATTCGGACGCGGTTCGTCACGAGGATGCGCGCGACCTCGTCCGCGATGTCCGCGCCGGGGTCGGCCTCGACCCGGATGCCGTCGGGCAACCGGTAGACCATTCGGACCTTTGGGATCGCCATGAGCTCCTGGACGACCGGCTGCGTCGGGATGTCGCATTCCACGTCGACCCGGGTTGGCGCACCCGCCCCGATCCGGTTGCGGAGCGAGTCCATCGTGTCCAACGCGAGCATCTTCCCCTTGTGGATGATGCCCACTGTGGTGCAGGTCTGTTCGACCTCCGAGAGGATGTGGGAGGAGAGGAAGACGGTCTTCCCCTCGCCCTGGAGCTTCTTCACGAGGTCCCGGAAGAACCGGATTCCCTGAGGATCGAGGCCGCCCGCGGGCTCGTCAAGGAGGAGGACCGCCGGGTTGTGGATGAGGGCTTGGGCCATGAGGAGCCGCTTTCCCATGCCGTGAGAGTAGGTCTTGACCTTTCGGTCCGCGGCTTCGTCGAGGCCGAGCTCTTTCAGGAGCGCCCGCGCGCGATCCTTCAGCTCGGAGCCATCCATGTCTTGGAGGTGTCCCCAATAGACGAGGTTCTGGTAGCCCGTCATCAGAGGGTACGAGCCGGGCTTCTCCGGCATGTACCCGACGGAAGTCCGGACGGCCATCGGCTCGACCCGAATGTCGTGTCCGTCCACTTCGGCGGTGCCGGCCGAGGGCGTGAGGACGGTTGCCAGGATCCGGAGTGTCGTCGTCTTGCCGGCACCGTTGGGCCCGAGGAATCCGAAGACCTCGCCCTTCGGTACGTCGAAGTCGACACCTTTGAGCGCCTCGACCGAGCTCCGGAATCCCGCGTACCGCTTGCTGAGACCGTGGACGCGGATGGCCCAAGTCGTCCCCGTGCACCTCCTCCCCCGGCGGCTTGCCGCCGCACGGCGGGACCAAGTTCCTCCGAACGATAAATGCTCTGTACACCAGGAGACGTCGCACTCCTCCCGCGGTCCTCGGCGATTGCGCGTCCATGGGCGTCGCGAATCGACGATCGCCGAGCCTGCGCCACTCGTCCTTTCCGTCAGTGAACCATGCCGATTGCGACGGAGATTCGCTTGTATCGATTCCGGATCGTGACTTCGGTCACGCCCGCGACCTCGGCAACTTCCTTCTGCGTACACGGCTTGTTGCAGAGGATTGCGGAAATGTAGATCGTGGCCGCGGCCACGCCACTCGGCGCCACGCCGGATGCGAGTTCGTCCTTCTCGACCTTGTCGAGGATTTCCTTCGCCTTCCGTTGAACATCCATGTCCAGCTCGAGGCGGTTGCAGAACCGGGCGATGTAGTCGCGCGGACTTTGCGGGAGGAGCTTAAGACCGAGCTCGCGCACAAGCGTCCGATACGTCCGTCCGATCGACTTCCGGTCGACGCTCGACTTCGAGGCGATTTCGTCTAGGGTCCTTGGAACCCCGGATTGGCGGCAGGAGGCGTACAGCGTCGCGGCCACCACCTCGTCGATTGAACGTCCTCGGACGAGATTTTTCGTCGAGGCCCGTCGATACAGGACGGCGGCGTTCTCGCGGACATGCCGCGGCAAACCCATCTTCGAGGCCATGGTGTTGATCTCCGTAAGGCCCTGGGCGAGGGAGCGCTCCCCACTCTTCGACGTCCGGATGCGGTGCTGCCACTTCCGTAGTCGGTAAATCTGGGCCCGCGACTTGTGCGGGATCTGCCGGCCGTAGGCGTCCTTGTTCCGCCAGCCGATCGAGGTCGAGAGGCCTTTGTCGTGCGCCATGATCGTGCTCGGCGGCCCCGCCCGCTCGCGCGACTCGCGCTGCTCCGAGTCGAACGCCCGCCACTCCGGGCCTTCGTCGATAATCATGTCGTCGAGGACCAACCCGCAGTCCTCGCAGACGATCTCGGCGCGGGAGTAGTCCCGCACGAGGTGGTCACCGCGGCATTCCGGGCACTGGGTTGTGATCTCTACCTCTCGCACCTTATCCGTCCTCCCCCGACAGAAGAATAGAATCCTTACGAAACAGGAATTATTTAACCCTTCGTCCTAGCGACGAGACGATTTCTGGACCAGGCTCTTCTGGAGTGTGCGAACCAGCGTTGTGCAATGAATTTCCTCTCCCTGGGCGCCTCAGGGTCGAATCTCGACGAATTCACCGTTCCGAAACATCCGCCAGCGGCCGGGGAGCGTCGGGAGCACTTCGGAGCAGACCACGCGGGCGTCGTCGGTCCCGGTCTCGTGGAGGGTGTAATACGGCACGCACGTTCGGGCGTCCCGGTGTGCGATGACGCGATCGCCGTCGATGAGGAGGAACGTGTACGATTCGACTTTCCGCGGGAACTCCGTGTCGATGGCCGCTTTCGCCTTCGCGATCGCTTGCTTGAACTCGGCGATGGGCCTCTCTGCGGTCCCGAGCGACTCTACGAACCGGTCGTAAATGAACTGGGAGTCGATGTTCCCGTCTCGGACGCCGAAATCCTCGATCTCGCCGTTGTGGGCGAAGAACATGACCCGGCCGTCGACCTCGCGACGGAACGGATGGGAATACCGCTCCTGGATCGTGTCCTTCTTTGACGCGTACCGAAGATGGGCCACGAGGCTCAACGGCGGGCTGCAGACCCGCGACAGCCGCCTCACCGCGTCCTCGTACCCTGGGTCCTCCGTCGCCTTCCCGGGCCCGCGCGCATAGAACTCTCCTTCCTGACCGACGCACGCGATCCCCCAGCCATCCGGGTGGCCGGATTTTGGATTCGGCTGAGGGCATCCGAAGTCTCGGAAGTTCCTCCCGGTGTCCGCGAGTTGTCGGAACGCCATGAGCGTGTCGACCGGGGCGGGCTTTTGGCTGACGATGGCGAGCATCCGGCACATGTCAGCCCAACTTGTACCCAATCTTCCGGAGGAATGCCATCCGCTCCGCCCGGTCTTTCTCGGTCTCCAGCCCCTTCGTCCGCTCACCGTCGACGACCCCGAGGACGCCTCGGCCCCGCCGCGTCGTGGCGACGACGACGTCGATCGGATTCGCGGTCGCGGCGTACACGGTCACGATTTCGGGCACGTCGCGCAGCGTCCGCAAGACGTTGATCGGATATGCATCCTTCAGGAAGACGACGAAGAAGTGGCCGGCACCGACCGCGAGGGCGTTCTTCGCGGCGAGCGCCCTCAGGCTTTCGTCGTTCCCCTCCACGCGGACGAGGCACGGCCCGGAGGCCTCGCAGAATGCCACGCCGAATTTGATCCCGGGCACGGAGCCGACGAGCGCCTCGTACACGTCTTCCGCCGTCTTGATGAAGTGGGTCTGACCGAGGATCACGTTCAGCCCGCCCGGGTTCTCGATGGGGACCAGTTCGGTTTCCACCGGCATCGTCAATGTATCGGACCGCGTGAATTAAAGTCTTCTTCTCGCGAAAGTGGAGGTACGCTACGTGCACGCGCAAGGCAAAGGGCCTCGGTCTCCGATCGGAACCGCATGGCGGGAATCAAAGGGTTGTGGGCGATCCTGGGCAGCGTCGACAATGCGGAGGATCGCGAGGATCTCGCGCTCGTGGCGACCGCGATTCAGGTGCATTTCGCGGGCCGGATCGCGCGCGAGCGGTCCGTCGTCGAATTCATGGCGGTTCGGTTTCGCTGGCCGGCCTCGCGAACCCGCCGACGGCTCGGGGCCTTGGTCGAGCTCGGCGTCCTTCGTGTCTCCCGCGACCTGGCGGACAACTGGACCAAGGTGTTCGAGGTCGTCGACCGCCCGCACGTGCCCGCGGCGATCGCCGTCGAGCTCGGCGCATGACCTAAGCGGGGCCCGTCGTGGCCTTCTTAAGCCGCTCGAGGAACCCGGCCGCACGGAGGGGCTGGTAACACAGCATGAGGAAGTCCGACGCCACCAGGACGAAGATTTCGCTCGGCACCGCGCGCACCGATCGGTGGCGAATGGCGGCGATTTCGCCGTCGGCGTGCAACTCGAACGGAAAGCCCATTCTCCGGCTCACGGACGCCAGCCGGTGGACGGCGCTGTTCGGTCGTTCCACGAGGTCGCGGTGCAGGGCCGACTTCGCGGGTTCCACGAATGCGTAGGCAACGACCTCGGGAGCATCGGTAATCCCGGGCAGGGCGTCGTTCCGAAGGGCGAATCCGAAGCTGAACCCCGCCACGGAGTCGCGTCGTCCGCGCGAGAACCGATAACCCACGAATCGGCGGCTGGCGACGTGCTTTCGCCGGAAGTTTTCCATCGGCCACCGCAACGGACGTCGAATTCTCTCGAACGTCGCGGCGATCTCCCGGCCTCGATCTTCGTGCATCGCCCCGTCGGAAAACCTTCGCGGCCCATAAGAACTCCGACGGTCCAAAGGGATGAGGCGGCTTCGGAACGTCTCACCACGGGGCAAGCCTAAATAGGCCTCGACCGTTTCGCCGCGCACTGGATTAGGCCGGGGGTTTCCGGTGAGCGAATTTTCCGAATCGTGCCGGCGTGTGGGTCTCGCCGATGGGCCGAAACTCTTCGCTCCGCCGGATGCACCCGAGCACCCGCCCCGGGACCGGACGTTCCTCGTCCAACACGTCCGGCTGGAGATCACGATCGACGACCGCGAGCGCACGGTGTCCGGGACCGTCACCCATCGCCTGTCGCCGATCAATGACGGACTCACCGAAGTCGCGCTGGATGCCGGTGACCTGAACATTCGCAACGTCGTCGACGACGCCGGCCACAACCTGGAGTGGGAACTCCACGATGAAACCCTGTCGATCCGTCTTCCGAAGGCCCGCAAAGCCGGCGAGCCATTGGAACTGCGGATTTCGTACGACGCCAAGCCCCGCAAAGGGATCTTCTTCACCGGGCCCGACAAGGCGAACCCGAAGCGGCCCCGGGTCACCTGGACTCAGGGGGAAGACACCGACAACCGCTACTGGTTCCCCTCGTACGACTATCCGAATCAGCGCTTCACGTCCGAAATCCTTGCGACAGTCGACGAGCAGTACGAGGCCCTGAGCAACGGCCGCCTCGTCAACGTGTCCGCCGACAAACGTCGCAAGACGAAGACCTATCACTGGTCCCTCGACCGGCCGCATTCGAACTACCTGATCGCCCTCGCGGTCGGCGAGTTCGAGTCGAAGGAATGGAACGCCGACGGCGTGCCGGTTCACGCGCATGTACCGAAAGGCCTCGGTTCGTACCTGGATCGGACCTTCAAGAACGTCCCCGACATGGTCCGGTACTTCAGCGAGGCGACGGGCCAGAAATACCCGTGGCCGAGGTACGCGCAGGTCTGCGTTCCGGAGTTCGTCGTCGGCGGTATGGAGAACACGTCGATGACGACCCTGACGGACTACTGCCTCACGGACGAGAAGGCCTACGACGACTATCGGCCGGAGGGGCTCCTGTCCCACGAATTGGCGCATCAGTGGTTCGGCGATTTCCTCACGTGCCGGGCGTGGGGACATCTCTGGCTCAACGAGTCGTTCGCGACGTACTTCCAGGTCCTGTGGTGGGAGCACTTCTTCGGGAAAGACGACGCGCTCATGGAGCTCGAGGCCGACCGGGATAACTATCACGAGGAAGCGAGTAAGAACTACAAGCGGCCGATCGTCACCATGAAGTTCGTCGAACCGTCCGACTTGTTCGACCGCCACACCTACGAGAAGGGCGCGAACGTGCTCCACATGATGCGGAGCGAGCTCGGAGACGACCTCTGGTGGAAGGCGATTCGGCAGTACGTGAAGAAGTTCGCGGGCCAGAACGTCGAGACGAACGATTTCAAGGAGGCGATCGAGGAGGCGACGGGCCGGAACCTGGACGTGTTCTTCGACCAGTGGCTCTACCACGCCGGGCATCCGGAGTTCGATCTCTCTTGGTCCTGGGACGAATCGGCGAAGCAGGTCGAGCTGCGCACGAAGCAGACGCAGGAGGTCAAGGATCCGGTGCCGCTGTTCAAGCTCTCGGCATCCGTGGAACTCGCCTGGCCGGATCGGACGCAGAAGGAATCGATCCGCATCGAGAAGGCGGACCAGGTGTTCCGGTTCGACGCGCCTCGCCGTCCTCGGGCGGTCTTGTTTGACCCCGATGACACGATCCTGAAAAAGGTGACGTTCAAGAGGCCGCGGGACGAACTGCTGTGGCAACTCGGGAACGTCGACAGGATTTGGCCGCGAATCGATGCGTGCCGGAATCTCGGCAAGCTCGCCGGAGACGCCAAGGCAATCGAAGGCCTCGAGGCCGCCCTGAAGAAGGACACGTTCTGGGCGGTCCGACGCGAGGCCGCCGCCGCCCTGGGCGAGATCGGGACGACGGCCGCGCGAGATGCACTCCTGAGAGGGACGAAGGACAAAGACAGTCGGGTGCGGCGGGGCGTGTACCGCGCCCTCGGGAATTTCCGGAAAGATGACGTCGCATTCAAGGCCCTTGCGAAGGCGTACCGGGAAGACGGCTGGTATTACCCGATGAACGCAGCGGCCCTCGCCCTCGCAGAAACCCGGCACGAACAGGCGTTCGAATCGATCGTGAAGGGGATGGACCGGCGTTCCCAGGGAGAAATCCTTGCGCGAGGGGCGTGCATGGCCCTCGCGAATCTGCGAGACGAACGCGGCTTCCCGGAACTGGAGAAGCGGACCGCGGACGAATACTTCGAGATGGTCCGTTACGGGGCCGCCTGGGCGCTCGGGAAGCTCGGCTCGTTCCATGAATCGCGGAGGGACGACGTCCTCGAGGACCTGTCGACGCTCGTCCGGGATCCGAACTACCGCACCCGGCTGGGAGCGACGTTAGGGCTGGGGGAACTCGGGTACGCGAAGGCCGAAAACGAGCTCGAACGAATCTCGGAAGCCGAACCGATGAGCAACCTTCGGACGAACGCCCGGAAGGCCATCGCGACTCTCCGGGAGAAACACGCCGAGGTGGCGAAGAAGGTCGAACAACAGGCGGAGCTCGACAAGTTGAAGGACGAAAACAAGGAGCTCCGGTCACGCATGACCGCGATCGAGGCTCGCTTCGAGGCGATCGGAAAGCGGCGGAAACGGTGACCGATTGGCCGCTCCACGAGAACGCAAGAGGCCGGCCGGGGAGTCACACATCCGATTATGTCGGGACGTTTCGGGGGCCCGCGGGCTTCTCGGTAGACGGAAGACCGCGCTTTGATTCGACTGACACGCCCTCGTTCGCGGCCGTCTTGGGTGCGTTGGAGAACTCGAGGACCACCGCGTTCTCCTGAGGTTCCGTCCGGATCCCTCGGCCGCCGAGGTCCGCGAATAGGGCGCGCGCCACCTCCTCGTAGAACAAGGAGTACTTGTGGCCGCTGCCGTGTCTCAAGACGATGACGGTCCGCGAACCGTCTCGCTTTTCTTCGTACTCAAAGGCCCTCGTGTATCTCGATGCGAGCTTGGGTATGACCTGCAGTACCGTCTCCAGGTCCAGATGCTTGAACATGAACGTCGTGAACGCTCGATAGACGTCCTCTCCCGCCCACCGGCCGAGCTCTCGCACCTCGTCCTCGGAGAGGAGACCGATCATTCGTGAGAGGGCTTCCTTCGGCATCGCGGTGAACCCGAACCGATCGGCGTACATGTCCCATTCGACAAGCCGTCGGAGGGCTTTGTTTGCCAGAAAACTGACGGTGACGCCTTCCCGCTCCGCCAATTCGCGGAGCTGCCTGTCGACCGTGTCATCGATGCGAAATGCGCGCGTCGTGGTCTTTCGACCTTGCATCTTCGGTATCCCACGCGGGACCGGGAGGGGGTCGGTGAAAGTGAAGAATGTTTGCGTTCAATTATCAGTTCCGACTCGCCATATGACACCGCGCACAATGTGATGCGATGCAAACGTGATGGCTATCTCGGGTCCGTGCGATACCCCGGTCGGACATGACCCACCTGGTCCGCCACGCCACGAGGCCCAGAATCACTGCGAGCCGCGCCGGCGCCGATGCGGGACCATTGTCCAAAGGAGACGCCTCCATGCAAACTCCTCATGTGCGTGAAACTGCCTGGAATGGAAACAACCGAACCTTCGCCTGGGACCACCTGAAACTCGCCCACACCCTCTTGGACCCCGAGGCCCTCGAGATCTTCCGGTCAACTGCTACGGAAGAGGTGACGGCGTGGGATCTGAGCCGTCGTTGCGGAATGTCGCTCGGTCGGTGCTATCGGTGGTTGCGCCGGCTCGAGTCCCTGGGGCTCATCGTTTCGCGGGAAGGCCGCCCCCAGAGCAGCGGAGTGCCCCCCCGGCGGTACCGATCGGCGCTGCAGTCGATCGGCGTGAGCCTCGCGGACGACCAGATTCGGACCCGCATCGCGGTGAGGGAGGGCTCGAGCCCCCTCGTCTCGGAGTGCGTCACGACGATCGAAGGTTCCGACATGATTCAGGTTCCGGGTGCTCGTTCGCGGCACCGGAAGGGTGGCGCGGAACAAGTCCACTTCATCGACCCGCCGAAGTCGATGCGCGCCGTTCGACGCAACCTCCGGATTAACCTCCCGGCGTTCCTAGAAGAAGAACCCCTCTCCCGCCTTCCGGAGCGCCGGTGAGGTCCATGCAAGCCGGCGAGCTTCAGAAACACGCGGTCCGCCAACCCGTCCAGATCGTCCCGACGCCGGCAGATCGGGAAGTCGTCCAGGCCGCGCAACATCGACTCTTGGAGGACCCGGGAGATGCCGACGCGCTGTTCGCCGTCGCGGCCTGGGATGAGATCGTCGGCGACCTGGACAATGCGATGGACCTGTTGAATCGGCTCGTGTCTAAGGAGCCGGACTACCCCGGTGTCTGGTGGCTGCGCGCTCGGGTCTTGAAGGAGATGGGACGGGAACGCGATGCGATTGCATGCGAACGGATTGCCCGGATCTATGCCGAGCCCGAGCTGCCCGAATGCGTGCGCAAGTTCCCGTTTTGAGCTCATTTCGGGCGTAAGGTCGTACGGTCAAACGGCTCCGCCCGGCGAACCGCGGTGAAACGGCCATTCGAGCTGGACGCCCCGGGACATCACCGCTGCCGGCCCTCGCCGCAGTGAGGCTTAAGTGGGAGGATTTCATCGAGTCCGCTTGTGGCCGTGTCGATCAACCGCAAGCTCACCGCCGGACGGTGGCCGATCGTCAAAGTCTTCCCGGGCCTGGATCGGGACGCCCACTTCAGACGCCTCTTTGACAACGATGGCTTGCGAGAGACGGTCCTGAAGGACACGCTGATTCACCTGATCCCGGAAGATGCCTACGCGTACATCGATGACGAGAAGGGGCACGTCGTGGTCGGCCTGTATTATCTGCAGAGCGGGGAGGAGCGAACGCTCTATCTCGACATCCTTCACGAGCTCGTCCACATTCGGCAGTGGCACGAAGGAAAGAAGCTCTGGGATCGTCGCTACAATTACGTCGACCGGCCGACCGAGGTCGAAGCCTACAAGTTCGCCGTGGAGGTCGGTCGCAAGCTCGGGATGTCGGACCGGGAGATCGCGGACTATCTCCGAGTCGAGTGGACGAGCCGCGAAGAACACGAACGTCTGTGTCGTCGACTCGGTGTCCGTTTGACCGATTCCCGTGCCCACTAGATCCGGCCTGACGATGCGTCCTGGAAAGGGTCAAATCGACCGAGGCCGTTTCGCGCGACGGGAGACCATGGCCACCGTCACCTTCGAGGATTTTCAGAGGATCGAAATGCGCGTCGGTCGGATCGTTGCCGCCGAGGACTTCCCCGAGGCGCGCAATCCGTCGTACAAGCTCCGAGTCGATTTCGGGTCCCACGGCGTGCGCAGGTCCTCTGCCGCAGTCCAACCGTGGTACCACCGCGACGATCTGATCGGTCGGCCGGTCGTCGCGGTCACGAACTTTCCGTCGCGCCAGATCGGTCCGTTCATGTCGGAGGTCCTTTGTCTCGGGGCGGTCCAGACGGATCGACGGGTCATCCTGCTCCGCCCGGACTCGGAGGGAGAGCTCGGTGCTCGGATCGCATGATCCTGCGCGAGAATTCCTCGTCCGCGCCTGCGGCATCCTGGTCCACGATCAATCCGTTCTCGCCCAGGAGGCGGACGATGGCCGAGGAGGCAAGAGTTACGCACTCCCCGGAGGCCATCTCGAATTCGGAGAGAGTCTCGCGGAGTGCATGAGCCGCGAAATCTACGAGGAGACCGGACTCAACGTCGAAGCCGAGAAGCTGGTGTACGTCCACGAGAACTTCTATTCCCTGAAAGGCGTGACGACTCACGAAATCGGGTTCTACTTCCTCGTCGATCTGAATTCCGAGTTCCCCATGCCCGACAAAGCCGGATACATTCCGAGCCGCGAATCACACATCCGCATGCGACTCCTTCCACTCCCGGGCCTTCCCGCGGTCGCCTTGATGCCCCCATTCCTCCGCGCCGAGCTCCCCGGCGATGCCCGTGAGCATTTCGCCCATCCGACCCGTCATCTGATCACCCGGGAGGAGTGATGCTGGCGATTCGAATCCGTCCCCTGCGACAATCCGACTACGACGCGATGATCGAGCTATTCCAGATGTCTGGCCTGAACCCGAAGACCAAGGGGCGGGACAGCCCTCGGATGTTCGCCGAACAACTGCGCCGGAACCGCGGCGCATACCTGGGCGCCTTCGATGGAGGGCGACTCGTGGGCACGGTCTTGGGGACGAACGACACGCGCAAGGCCTGGATCAACCGCCTCGCGGTCCATCCCGAATATCGTCGTCGGGCGATCGGGGCCCGCCTCGTACGGGAGTGCGAGCGCGTCCTCCGAAAGCGAGGACTCGAGATGTTCGCCGCGCTGATCGAGCCTGACAACGTAGGGTCGGCCGCGTTCTTCCGGTCGCTCGGGTACGACATCCTGCCGATCCTCTATGCGCGAAAGAAACGGCGCGAAAGCGTCTAAGCAATGACTTTCAATTCCTTCCCGATTTTCTCGTAGGCGGCGAGCGCTTCGTCGAGATCCTCCCGCCGCAGCCCCGCATTGACGATGTTCCGGATCCGAGCCCGGTCCTTGGCGACCATCGGATAGATGATCGGCAACGCGAAGACGCCTTCCTCGAAGAGGCGTTCGCTGAATCGTTTGGCGGTCGCCGAATCCCCGAGCATCACCGGCGTAATCGGCGTCTCGCTCCGTCCGATGTCGAATCCCATCGAGACGAGTCGTTTCTTGAAGTACTTCGTGTTGGCCCAGAGCTTCTTGACGTGGCGGGGCTCCGTCTCGAGGACGTCGATCGCCGCGGTGCAGGCCGCGGCCACGGCCGGCGGGTGGGAGCCGCTCAAGAGCCACGTCCTCGATTTGTTGAGGGCGTAGTTCCTCAGGTCGCTCGACCCCGCGACGTATCCTCCCACGACGCCGAGGGCCTTGGAGAACGTTCCCAGTTCGATCTGGATTTTCTCCTCCACGTGGAAATGAGACGCGACGCCCCGGCCCCCATCGCCGAGGACGCCTTCCCCGTGCGCATCGTCGACGTAGATCATCGCGCCGAATTCCTCGCCGACCCGAGCGATGTCGCCCACGGGTGCGATGTCGCCGTCCATCGAGAACACGCCATCCGTGATGATGAGGATCTTCTTCGCCCAGCTATCGACCTCCTTGAGAGCCCGCTCGAGGTCCCCGACGTCGCAATGTCGGTAGATCACCCGTTGGGCCTTCGTCAGGCGGACCCCGTCGATGATGCTCCCGTGGTTCAGCTCGTCCGTCAGGATCGCGTCGCCTTCTCCCGCGAGCTGAGGAATGAGTCCCGCATTTCCCGCGAAGCCGCTCATGTAGAACAAGGCCGCCTCCCGACGCTTGAAGCGCGCGATCCGCCGCTCGAGTTCCTCGTGGAGGTCCAAGTTGCCCGCAATCGGCCGGACGCTCCCGCTCCCGGCGCCATGGGTCTTGACCGCCTCCCGGGCGGCCCGCTTCACCTTCGGGTGGTTCGAGAGATTGAGGTAGTTGTTCGAACAGAGCATGATGACGCTCTTGCCATCCACCACGCTGCGCGGCGCGGAGGGCCCCTGAAGGACCCGGAGTTTCCAGTCGAGGCTCTGCGCGACGAGCGCCTCGTACTCCGCGCGCATCCACGAGGTCGGGTCCCGCTTCGACATCGTCACCCCTCCATCGGGAAGGCGACCTTGCCGCAGTTCCCGCTGCGCATCACGCCCATCGCCTCGTTGTAGTCGTCCAGGGGGAACTTGTGCGTGAGGATCGGCTTCAGGTTCACGTTCCCGCTCTTCAGGAGTCCCCCCATCTGCATCCATGTCTTGTACATCAGGCGTCCATGGATCCCGAACATCGACAATCCCTTCGTCACGAACTCGGAGATGTCCAGGCTGAGCGGCTTTGGGAATAGTCCGAGGAGGTGGATCCCGCCCGCCGGCCGGACGACGCGGATCGCCTGCTGGACCGCCGCCTCGCTCCCGGAGAATTCGAGCACCTCATCGACCCCCTCGCCCGCGGTCGCGTCCATCACCTCGTCGACCAGGGAATCTTCGGACCGCAGTACGAGGCTCGCTCCGACCTTGTTCGCGAGGTCCATCCGGTAGCGATTCTTGTGGCCGATCGCAATCACCGTGCGGGCGGCCATGGCGCGGCAGAGCGCGACCGCCATCAAACCGATCGGACCGAGGCCGAAGATCGCGACCGACTTCCCGGGGACATTCGCGTTCGTGACCGTATAGACGGCGTTGCCGAGCGGATCCTGCATCGTGGCGAGATCGAGCGGAAGGTCGTCGTCGTTCACGATGACATTCGACGCGGGGACGGTCATGTATTGCGCGAACGACCCCGCGCGATCGATTCCCAGGATCGAGACGTTCTTGCACACGTGGGCGTTCCCCGTGCGACACATGTAGCACCGGCCGCATGCGATGTGGCCCTCCGCGCTGACGTAGTCGCCTTTTCGGAGGCCCGTGACGCCGGACCCCAGTTTCTCGATGTGTCCGGCGAATTCGTGACCCTGGACCAACGGCACCTTGATCCGTCGGGCAGCCCACGCGTCCCAATCGTAGATGTGGACGTCGGTGCCGCAAATCGACGCGATGTCCACGCGGATCAGGACTTCCTGATTGGACGGTTCGGGGATCGGGATGTTCCGGAGTTCCGTGTTGTTCGGTGCCGGTTTGAGCTTCACCGCGGCTTTCATCGTTGACGTCATAACCGGGTCCCCGTCCGCGCTCTCGCGCATGGGCTTGCGGTATTTCAACTTTGTATCATTCGATCGCTTGCCCTGCAACCGCGGGCGTCGTCACGATGCCCACCGTTGAATCGGGTGGAGTTTCGAGGTCCGGTAACCGATGAGCACGAACAGGTACTCTCGTTTGTGGAACTCCTCGTCCAGGGTGGGATCGCCCGTGTCGACGCGGAGGACCGGCGTCATCGCGAGTTTCGCGGGGGTCGCCACCACGATCACGTTCTTCGTCCCGATTCGTCGGAGGACTTCGGGGCTCACCTCGAGGTTCCCACGGCCCAGGATGAAGCCTTGGGCCCCGACCGGGCTCACCACGAGCTTCGCCTCCGGGTAACGGTCCAGGAGATCGAGGATTCCCCTCTCGTTCAAATTCTTTGCAATGGCCTGGCCGCCGACGACCGCGTCCACGCCGAGCAGCGTCTTGTCGATCCCAATTGCCGTCGCGATCGAACTGAGCGTCGAGCCCGGACCCAGCAGGAACAGGGTGTGCGGTTCGTTCTCGAAGAGTTCCGAGAAATGCACGGCGAGTTCCCCGCGGATGGCGTCTTCGCTCACCTCGTCGATCATGACCTTCCCTCCCGCGACGAGGTTCGGTTCGACCAGGGTCTTCGCGGTAGAGAACAACCGGATTTTCCATTCGCCCTCGCGGTAGGCCACTTCATCGAGGTCGAGGATCTCCGCGGTACCGATGCGGAGTTGTCCTCGCAAGTACCCCACCAGGATCCGTGCCGCGGCCGGGGGCGAGACCGCGAAGAGACCGGAATGCATCTTCACTCCCGCGGGAATTCCCAAGATGGGGATCCGATCCTGCGCCGCTTCGGCGACGTCTCGCGCGGTTCCATCGCCGCCGCAGAACAGGAGGAGTTCGGCGCCTCCGTTGATGCTGGCCTCCACCGCCGTCCGTGTGTCGGCCGCGGTCGTTCGCTCCTCAGGCGTATAGACCACCTCGATCGTCTCCGCGCCTGCGCCGGCCGCTCGAAGGGGGTCGGCCCCCATTGCGCCCCCGCATGTGATCCACCGCACGCGAAGGCCCGCGTCCGGTTTCGAGAGCTCAACGAACGTCCGTGCGAAGATGGACGCCCGGGGAACTGCGATTGGCTCCGCACCGGCCGCTTGAGCTTCGTTCGCCACGCCGTCCGTCCCCTTCAGGCCGACGCGGCCCCCCATCCCCGCAATCGGGTTCACGACGAGGCCGATGCGATGCACGGTGTCTGGACCGGACCGGATGTATTTCCGTCTTCCGCGGCTCCTTCAGGATCGACGCGAATCAGAATTCGTCACGGGAACCTTTCGCCACGCACGGGCCAACTCCGGGGGCGGCGCGGCGACGGCGAGGTGCGCAAAGTATCCAAGCGCGGCAATCGGGAGCAGAGGCCACAACGGGGGTGCGAGGCCTACAGCGGTCGCAAGGCCGGCCGCGACCCCGAGCTGGATGACGCGCAGTTCGTTCCGGGTCACCGATCTCAGGTCCGTCGGTTCGATGTGGAAGTGGATCCACGCGGCGGGCACGGTGAAAATCGCCCCCAGGAAAAATGCGGGATGGACGATGGCCCCGAGGATCGCGTAGAGCGCAGCCGCGATGCCGGCCATGATGCCCGCGTATCGCCTCGCGTTCGTGTAGCCGAGGGCCACAACCGTGGTCCGCTTCGGTGGCGTCGCCCCGGCGTCCATCGGCTCATCGAGATAGTGGTGCACGACGAGCATCGCGGTGCAGACGAGGGCGTGAGCGACGAGGGCCGTCGTGGCGACGAGCGAAATCGAGAGCGTCTGGATCGCGTACGCGCCGAGCCCGGAGAGGAGGACCCCGGGAAAACCGCCTAACCACTCGCCGGCGAAGGGACGGTACGACGTCGACACCGGCGGCGCCGTGTATGCGAGCCCAAGACCGTAGCCGGCGACGATCAGGAAGGCGAGCCAAAGGGCGCGCTCGATGACCACCCAGACCGTGAGCACGGCGACGGCGACGCTCGAGATCGCGAAGATCCACCAAAGATCGCGTTCCCCGAGAAGGCCGAGGTTCCGGACGTGGCTGCCGCCGGACAAGGCGCGTCCTCCGTCTGCCTGATCGGTCCCGCTCCTCCAGTCGTAGATTTCGTTGATCGCATGGGTCTCCCATCCTTGGATCAGAGCACCCAGGCCGAGCGCGACGACAAACCACAGCGGGTTCAGCGAGCCGGACGCCACGTACGCGACCGCGGTCCCAAGGACGACCGCGGTGTACGACCACAAGAGGACGGGGATGAGGCGGAACTCCAGAAACCATCCTTTCGCCTTCCGCTCCCAGCGATGGTCCGGCGGGATGGAGGCCAATAGTTTGACTATTGAGATAGTAATATTAGAACGTTCGCGGATGGGGTCTTCGATGGACGTCTCGCAACCTAGATTACCGCAAGACGGTTGGGGGCGCCGCTTCATGGACAAACGGTTGTGGTACCTCATCGCGGGGACCCGCGGCGGCATCAACCGCGCCCGCATCTTATGGACGCTCCACGACCGGCCATACAACGCAAACGACCTGGCCACCCGACTCGCTTTGGACTACAAGACGATTCGCCATCACCTTGATGTTTTGCGAGAAAACGATTGCGTGATGACCCTGGGGAATGAGAGCTACGGGACGCTCTACTCTCTGTCGCCCCGGTTGCAAGTCCACTTCGAAGACTTCTTGGAAATCTGGCGGCGCATCGAGCCGCGACTGGGGGAAAAGTAGATATGGAGCGGACCCGCGTCTCACGGTGATAGCGTGGCGTTTGGGACATTTTGGATGATCGACCTGGTCCTCGCCGGGGCTAGCATCGCGGTCCTGATCGGCCTCCTGTACATCTACGTCGGCAACTACCGCGGGCTCCGATCTCCGTTTTCCGCAGGCCTCATCGTCTTCGCCGCCCTCTTCCTGGTCGAGAACCTCGCGGCGATGTACTTCTACGTCGCGATGAGCGAGTGGGCCGGCGCTGGGGTTGCAGTGCCGATGCTCGCCCTGAACGCGGCCGAGCTCGTCGGCTTCGCGACCCTCCTCTACGTGTCTTGGCGGTAGCCGCCGCGGGCGTTGCGGTCAAATACGCCCGCCCCCTTTGCGGGCGCGGAGGAACGTCGTGGTCAACTACCGGCCGATGGGGAAGAGCGAACTCGAAGTGTCCGAAGTCGGATTCGGCGTGTGGACACTTGCCTCCGGCCGCTGGGGTTCGTTCACCGACGATCAAGCCGTCGACTTGTTGCACAAGGCGTATGACGCGGGGATCAATTACTTCGACGTCTCGCCGACCGACGGAGGCGGCCGAGGGGAACGCCTGATCGGACAGGCGTTCGGCGACAAGCGGGAACTCGTGATTGTCTCGAGCAAGGTAGGACGCTCGGCGACAGGAACCGATTTCTCCCCGCCGTCGATCCGGAAGTCGTTGGAGGGGACCCTCGAACGATTGGGCTCCTCGTACGTCGACGTGCTCCAGTTGCACTATCCCGATGCATCGACGGTCGCGAATGCCGCCGTCTGGCAGACCCTCGAGGCGTTGAAGGGGGAGGGCAAGATCCGTTACTACGGAATCGCCCTCGGCCCGGGCCCCGGGGGCCTCGAAGAGGGACGGGCGGCGATGCGGAAGCACGACCTCGGCTGCATACAGGCGTACTACAACATTCTCGAGGAAGAACCGGGCCGCAAGTTCTTCCCCGTGGCCCTCGAGATCAACCAGGGGATGGTCATCCGCGCGCCCCACGCGGGCGGCGTACTCGAGTCCGATGCCAACGCGACGTCGTTCCCGGCGGACGGCGATCTCCAGACGAAGGACGCGGCGTGGATCGAACGGGCCCGCAAACAAGCGACGAATCTCCGTTGGATCTATGAAGGAAAGGGGATGACTCTTTCGCAAGCCGCTCTGAAATTCATCCTCTCGGAGGAGACCGTCGCCTCGGCGCTGCCGAACATCTATCGCGAAGAACAGCTCGCCGAATATTCCGCGGTCTCGGATTTCGAGACGTTCTCGCAGGTCGAACTCGGCGAGATTGCGGAGCAATTCCGGAAGGGCTTCGGGGTCTGAGGCGACGGATGATCCTCGGCTACGTGGACGTGGAGGATCGCATCTACGATCTAAACTTCGCGACGTTGCGACTGCGGGTGAGGGTCGAGGCGGCGGGGGCACAAGAGGGATCCCGCGTCACCTTCTCCCAGGTCGCGGGTGCTGGCTCGGCCTCGTATCGAGTGCTCGACGAAGCCGACGCGACCGCGGAAGTGTCGATGGATCACGATGGGAAGCGAGTGCCGCTGCTCCGCCCCGTCGAGGGCCACTTATTCCGCCACGAGGCGGGATTGCTCTTCTTTGCGACCCCGGCCCACCGCGACCCGGACGATCCTGGTTTCTTCCTCGTGAAGCTGCGCGCGATGCCGAGTGCCGTCCGCTACTTCTTCGAGGACCAGGAAGGGCGGGAGATGATCTCGATTCCGAGGGATGAGATCTTGCGGACGGAGAACGAAGGCGATGGGGTCACCGTGTACGTGAGTGCCGCGAATGTCGCACTTCCCAAAGAGAAGATTGCATATGCGGTTCAGCTGAGACCTGCCGCCGGCGTGCAGCGCCTTCTGCTGAACATCGGCTCGTCGTCTACCGGATGACGAAATCCTTATTACGAGTCCGCAGCTTCGGCGGTCGAGGTCCGACATGTCGTACGATGTCGCGGGTCTGGGTCTCGGCGGCGAGAAGAAAGGCAAGAAGAAGATGTACCTCTACGTCGGAGTCGCCGTCGTGGTCATCGTGATCGTCATCGTCGCGGTCTGGTGGGCCCTCTACAGGCCGATGTAAGGCCGTTGAGGGTTCCTTCCGTCCCCGATCGACGTCTCAGGAATCACACTCCGCCAGACCGAGCGAGTCCGGTCGCGTTTTATCTCGGATTCGAGATAGAAAGAGTAATTTTTAAATACTGCCGGCCGTATGCTTCGGCTGTCGTTTTTGACACCCTTTTGAACGGGAGTGTACGAATGGCAACGGTTTCCAGAGAAGTCGAGACCGGCACCACGACGCTGGGCCTCGTCTGCAAAGATGGCGTCGTCCTCGCGGCAGACCGCCGCGCGACCGCCGGGACCCTGATCGCCCACAAGCGAACGAAGAAGGTGTATCGACTCGACGACAACATCGGGCTCACGACCGCAGGTCTCGTCGGGGATTTGCAGGTCCTCGCTCGATACATCACCGCCGAAGTCGAGCTGTACAAGCTGAAGCGAGGCATCGCGATGCCCGTGGAGGCGTGCGCCACCCTGACGGCGAACATCCTCAGCGGCAGCCGCTTTTATCCGTACTGGGTCCAACTCGTCATCGGTGGCTGGGACCGGGCCGGCGGGCACGTCTACTCGCTCGATGCGGCGGGCGGATCCTTGCCTGACAAGTTCGTCTCCAGCGGTTCCGGGAGTCCATATGTGTACGGAGTCCTCGAAGACCACTTCAAGGACGACATGACGCTCGACGAGGGCGCGAACCTTGCGATCCGCGCCGTGACCGCCGCGATGAAACGCGATGCGGTCTCCGGCGAAGGAATCGATGTGGCCCTCATCTCGAAAGACGGTTTCAAGATGCTCGACGACAAAGAAGTCGAGAAGCGCAAGACGAGTATGAAACTGGCCTGAGTCCCGCAAGCGGCTCCGGCCAAAGTGATGTCCGATGACCATCGAGGACATTCTGAACGACGCGCGAAGCGTCGTGAAGAAAGTGGTCCCTGACCACGTGGAAATCACGCAGGTCGACTTCGAAGGCCCCACGATCGTGATCTACACGAAGAACATGGAGGTCTTCGCAGAGTCCAACGACCTCGTGCGACAGATCGCCCAGCAGCTGCGGCGCCGGATCGTCGTCCGGCCCGACCCGTCACTGCTCGCGACGCCGGAGGAAGCGGAGAAGGTCATCCGCGAGGTCATCCCGCCGGAGGCGCAGATTACCGGGATCTATTTCGAGACGGAGACGGGCGAGGTGACGATCGAGGCCCTCTCGCCGGGAATGGTCATTGGTCGCCACGGTTCGATTCTCAACGAGGTCAAGAAAAAGATCGGGTGGGCCCCAAAGGTCGTCCGGACGCCGCCCATTCCGTCGAAGACCGTCGAAGAGATCCGCCAGTATCTCCGGACGATCAACGACGAGCGACAGGCGTTCCTCAAGCAGGTCGGACGTCGCCTCGCACGCGAGGTGCCGGCCGGAGAGAACTACGTTCGAATTACCGCCCTCGGCGGATTCCGTCAGGTCGGGCGGTCCGCGGCCTTGCTGAGTACCCGCGAATCGAAGGTGCTCATTGACTGTGGCGTCCTGATCTCGGAAGACAACGGCTCTCCGTACCTGAACGCCCCGGAGGTCACACCGCTCAGCTCGATCGATGCGGTCGTCATCACACACGCTCACCTGGACCATTCCGGCCTGGTGCCCGCGCTGTACAAGTACGGGTACGAAGGCCCTATCTACACGACCGCGCCGACCCGGGATCTGATGTCGCTCCTCCAACTCGATTTCATCAAGGTCGCGATGGGCGAGGCCCGCAAGTCCGCGTACGACTCGAGCCACATCCGGAA
>Ga0209161_10001310_pt1 | contig 20539 bp, 11 predicted proteins | sample GraSoiAngelo_155_FD_186169 | JGI IMG/M metagenome (GOLD analysis project Ga0209161, IMG submission 186169) | Grasslands soil microbial communities from the Angelo Coastal Reserve, California, USA - 14_1009_13_30cm (SPAdes) (version 2) | ecosystem: Environmental > Terrestrial > Soil > Grasslands... | reverse complement strand
GGCACACTTCAAAAGATGATCGTGGAAAGCGGAAGCGTCACGATCGATCTCGATCTTAATGGGTTTAACGGAAACAGCTCCCTCGTGGCAAGACCTGTCACACTCCAATTCGCGGTAGGAGCCAACTCGTTCTTTCCCATTCTTGTGTTCAACGATCTGTTGCGCGGTCCTGAGCAGGGATCGATGGCCTTAATCCCAGCCGAGATCAACGCCTCCGGCTATAGTTTACCAGCGGCGCTGGGCGCGTCTCTCCAACAGCTCGTGATCGAAAAGCTTCCTTCGGATCGAGGCTTTGATCTTGCCGTGCGCGACGGCAACACGGGATTTACTTTTTTTAATGTCGAAGGACACCATTACGATTACGATGCAAACGCGCGGGCATTAAGCATAACAAAGGGCCGGCTACTCGTTTCAAAAGAGTTTGCTGACGCGCTCGGCCGTCCATCAGACGCGGGCTCCATCGTTGGAAAAATCTCCGTCGGCGCAGCGATGCAACCGGTCGAGATCGACCAGCTTGTTAACGGCGAGCCGCAATCGGCCGTGATGCCGGGCGTTGGAACTGTTCCTGGCCCCGATGTCATCGTCGGTGATCTGATTGGGTTGGAGCAATCCCAGAGTGGTTCCGTCGGAGGCCGCGTCGGCCTCGCTCTGGGGACTGATGCGTGTAACAAAGGAGTCCAGAACGCGGCTTGGATTGCCTTGCCGAGCAATAACCATCCGTTTATTCCGCAGAATCTTTATCGGATGAGTGGCGGCGCCACCAACGACGACCGATTCGAACAAATCGGCGAGTCCTGGGGTAAGCACGCGTTTGCGGCCGCATCGTCCAACACGTGCAACTTCGGATGCAACGGTGTAGGAGGGGACCATCTTGGCTCCGGCTGCTCCGACGCATACGGCGCCGGTTTAAACGGCAGCCAGGGCGGCATCGGTTCGCGCGCCTGGGTCAATCCATTCACCGGAAGTTTCCCAGGTAATCCAGCAAACGACCACAGCGGCCACAGTCATGACGTAACGTCCCACCGAATGCTGGTTGACGTTAACGACTTGAATACGTCTCTAAACGCGGGGGCGAAGTACTTTGCCGAAGCGAATTACATCGTCCCGGACGAAGGCATCTGGTGCCAGGCGCATCCTACGGAATGCAACATGTATAACAACGCTTCGTACCGTCAGTACAGCGTAATCGGAATCAATCAGCCGTTCAGTTTTCAGTCCGTAGGCGCCACTGTGCGAGAGCAACCCGCCATTATGGCTTGGACTGGCGCGACGGTGAGCGATCCGATCCAACCCGCACCGGGAACTGACGGTATCTGGTTCATGGGCTACAAGGTCACCAACCCATCAGCTGGCGTATGGCACTATGAGTACGCCCTCTATAACCAAAACCTCGATCGTGCCATCCAATCTTTCACCGTACCTTTGGGACCCGGAGTGAACGTCACTAATATCGGATTTCATGCGCCGATCCAACAACCCGGCTGGCCACACGATGGCACTCTTGGAGACGCTGGGTATAGCACCACACCGTGGAACGTTGATACCACAAACGCGAATTTTATCACATGGAGCACAGAGACGTTTGCGACAAATCAGAACGCTAATGCGATTCGTTTTGCTACTATGTATAACTTCCGGTTTGATGCCGACCAGGCGCCAAATTTTACAGACGCAACCGTAGGCTTCTTTAAGATTGGCTCGCCAATTGGCGTTGTTATCCAGGCCCCGGGAGGCGTCCCATCGCCGTCGCCCACACCAACACCGACGGCTACACCAACAGCTACTCCGACGGCGACAGTCACACCTACATCGACGCCTACTGTTACCCCTGCCAGCCCGACTCCCACCTCGACACCCTCTGCAACACCCACACCCACGGCCAGTCCTTGCGGCGATTTCACCATCATATCGAGCGCGGGAGCAATCGTGCCGGGTGACACCGACACGGGTAGCCATTGTGACGATTGCGATACAGCCATCGCACTGCCTTTCCCTGTCCAGTTCCTGGGTCAAACCTTCACGAGTGTGAACGCCAGTTCCAATGGGCGTCTCGACCTCGTCTGCGTTAATGAGCCGGGCGGCTTTGTTACACAGTGTTTGCCGGCGTCGCCGAATCAGTGTGCATACGACAACACCATATTTCCATTGTGGGAGGACATGCGCACTGATATGGGTTTAAGTGGTTGCGCAAATTTCCCAGGCGCAATCTGCGGTGTTTTCACTTCAATATCAGGCAGTGCGCCTAACCGGATCTTTAACATTGAATGGCGCACGGTGCTTTTTGCCAATAATGACGCGACGCAGAATTTTGAGGTGCGCTTCTATGAAAACGATCCGAGTCTGCACTTTGACGTAGTTTATGGTGCGATCGACTCGACCGGAGCTGATCACAACTATGTAGCTGGCTTACAGGGTCCCGACGGATGCTTTATACAGGACTTCTGCACGAATCCCGCTCCTGTGCAGAATGTGGTACACACCTATGCTGGGCAAACAGGCACGCCTACACCAACGCCGACCGTCACACCAACAGCGACCCCATCGGTCACGCCAAGCGCAACGCCCACAGCTACGGCTACAGCCACAACTACACCTACAATTACGCCTACAGTTGCACCTACCGCTACCGCAACAGCAACAGCAACAGCTACGCCCACTTCAACACCAAGGGCCCGTCCGCGCGCTCGTCCGACGCCACATCCGCGCCCCAGTCCGTGAGCGTAATTGGTAGGGCGCGCCCGCCGGGCGCGCCGACGGAACTCCCGAGTCCCTGCTTAAGGTGGAACGCGTTGTCCTCAACGCGTTGGCAAAAAGCCCTGCGGCTCTACCGCTTGATATCTGCGCGTTCGGGATTGTTTGCCATCGTCCCGTCGCGGCGGGCGCGATCCACCTTGACTGCGCGCGACGTTAATGGAGAGGCGAGCTCCGCGAGCCTTCCTCCCCAATCCTCGCTCGGCGTCGCAGAGCTCCGCCCTCCATGGTACGAGTTTAGCAATCGAAGCCATTCTTGTGGTGATTAGTTGTAGTCGGACCTGGACTTAGCGAAGTGATTATCGAATCGGCGCCAAAAGTGAATCGCGCCTTCAGCGCTTACCTTGCGGGGCGATCGAATTCCTGACGCGCTGCCCCAGGCTATATTGATGCTGCGTCTTTGGCGCTAAATATGCGCTCCTGCAATCGGATCTGCCTCCGGCATTTCAATCTTTTAGTTTCAACTTTCAAGTTTTCCGGCTAAAACAAGGTTTCTGCGCGATAACTGATGTAGCAAATGAAAAAGAAATCCAACCTGCAAGCCGTCCCTGCCTGCCTGCCTGCTCGCGAAGGCGGGTTTTTTAATTTGCGTGTTTCAATCGGTCTGCTTACCGTCGTGGCAGGACTCCTCTTCGTACTGTTCGCCACGGCGAATCCCTCCAAGGGCGGTGGACGCGGATTCGGCGCACGCTCGAACGGGCCGACCCCATCAAGACCGTCATCAGGGCAACTGACCGGCCGGACATTCGCGCGGGTCACACCTAACGGGGTAATCACCGAGAACCTCCTCGGCTCGGAGCGACAAGATCCAACTCGAGCGACATCTGAACGGTTCGTGTTGGGGCCGCTCGGAAACACGCTCTGGCAAGTCGATGACCTCAACGCTATCGCGGACGGCGTCGCCATCGACGCTAATGATGTGTGGGGCGCGTGGACCCTTCAGGGTGCCCGACTCAGCGCCTACCCGATTGGCGGCGATGGCACACCTGACTTTGAGTTTTCCTCTTTCGGTAGCGGCAACTCAGGTGTGGCTTCTGCTAAGGGCGCCGATCGCATGGCCTACATGGAGTCCAATGCGGCAGGAACCGACTTCCGAGTGCATGGTTTCAAATCCACGAGTGGCGGCGTACCGGACTGGTCGTTTCCGTTTCCGGTCAGCGATCCAAACCTGCCGGCCAGCTCCAAGAAGGTCGCTGTGTCCTATGACGGCTCCACGGTTGCATCTGTCGTTAGCGATTCGGTAACACAGAATTCAACGCTTTATGTCTTTGAGGCTGACACCGGCGCGGTTAGATCGAGCTGGACAGACCCTCTCCGGATGGATGCTGTCGATTTGACCGATGACGGCTCGATCGCACTCGTCACCCAGGATAATCTCGCTGTGCTGGTCGATACCAGCAACGGCAACACATTATTCAGTGTCGCAGGCTCCGGCGCCGGTAACATTTTTTACCGGATTTCCGGCGATGAAAGTGTCTTTGTCACCGGCGGCTTCAACTTCGACGTCTACAAGTATGATGGCACCACCTACCAGCGAGTGATTCATTTCACTCGTCCTAGCAGCTGGTTCGGCGGAGCGGCTATAGTCTCTCGCGACGGTTCCACCGTAGGCTCGTTTGCCGGGAATTATGCGAACAACTGGCTTACAGGCGAGGTTTTCTTGTTCGATGTGGCAAGCGCGCAGATGATCGGTTCCTACCCCGTTTCCGGCACCGGTCAGTATCAAGGCACTCCCGTTGGCGCCGAATCTAACGACAACGGCACAGTGATGGCTTTCGCTTCGTGGGGTACCGAGTTCCATGACTGGCCGGAAGTCATGGTCTTCAATCGTAATGTCGATCTGATCGGTGCGATCAACTTCCCGGGCTCAGCCTTCGGAGTTGACGTGTCGACTGACGGACAATATGTGGTAGGCGGCTCCAAAGCCGTTCACGCTAACCAATTCGGCAGTGGCGGGCGTATCGAGTTAATTCAGCTACAGCCCCAGCCAACGCCAACGCCGACTCCTACGACTACGCCTAGCCCGACAGTAACGCCTACAGCGACAGCGACAACTACGCCGACGGCGACGCCAACAACTACCCCAAGAGCGACGCCGTTGCCGAGGCCTCGTCCCAGCCCGCATCCTCGCCCTACGCCGCCGTGATAACCGAAGCAGTGATTAGTGAGAAGTGATCGGTCATTAGTTGTAGCCGCCCAGTGCAGGTGGATCGGCTTGTCCTGAAATGCCAGTCCGGCTCGGACCGATGGCAAAGGGATTCGCTGAAGGCGCAAATATCAGGCGGCAAAGCCGCATTACTTGCCAACGCGTTGAGGACAACGCGTTCCACCTGTGCGCGCCAGACACTCTCTCAGGGCAACCGAGCAGCGGACATCGATGCGGCTGCGTCTAGAGAAGGAGGAAACGACCGTGAAAACGTGGAATCTTGCGCCTTTCCTTGGCGGTGCTCCTTTCCAGGCGGAACCAAAAAACGTAAAAAAATAAAAGAAATGTTGACGGGTTTCCGGTCTTTCGGCTACAAGCGACGTTTCACACTTCAATTCCACTTCATTAACCATTCATGAAAAAGAAATCCACTTCGCAATCCGCGTTTTTTAATCTGCGTGTTTTAATCGGCCTGTTCGTAGCGCTAACCGGGGCCTCCCTGCTCGCCTTAGGTCAGTTCGCCACGGCAGCCAACCCGTTTAGACCGGGTGTTGCCGCCTCCTCGCATGCGCGCACCACGCAAGCACAGCCACAATATAAAGTTACTACCAAATCCCATTACTTTAGCCCGCTTGTCCCTCCGGGATTTGACTGTTCCAAGATCCGCCAACTCGGCATCAATAGGATGGAAAACTTCCGGGCCGGTGCGATCATGATTCACTGCGGCCAGGCAAAGGGAGGCAGCGAACCTGACCAAATTGGGGGTTCCAGCGCGTTCTCGAAGCTTGTGCGCAACCTGACAGCGCCCCTGGTGTATGGCAGCACGGACGTGGATTTGATTACCGGTGCTGAGAGCTTTCCCAACATCACCCAATCGGAGACATTCAGTACCGCAAACCCGGACGATCCCAACGAGATCGTAGTCGCGTACAACGATTCAAGAGGCGTTAACGCCAACCCGATCAACATCTCCAGCATATCGTTCTCTACCGACGGCGGCACCACCTTCACCCGCCTGACTCCAAGCCCTTTCCAAAATACCTTTGGTGATCCGGTTGTTCTGTATAACAAGCCAACCCAGACTTGGTTTACTGTGTGGCTCGACGGGGCTCCGGGCTGCACCCTGGGTGGGTATAAGAACACCGATCCCTCGGACCCAAATAACTGGGTCCATTTCTGTGTTCACCCTAGCGGCGGCGACGACCGCGAGTCTGGCTGGGCAGACAACAACCCAGCCTCTCCCTTCTTCGGAAACATGTACATTTCCTGGAACGACTTTAACGTGGGTGCAGGCGCCCTGGTCGTGAGCCGCTCCACTGATAATGGCAACACATGGAGCAGCGCGATAACGGTGGCCAACACTGGCACCTTCATCCGCAACACGCAGATCACCGGTGACATGTCTGGCAGCGGGACCCTCTACATCGCCGGCATGGACGAAGGCGGCGGAGGCTTTCCTCACAACGATACCAACCTGATCTATAAATCGACCGACGGCGGTGCTACCTGGGCTAACACCTACACCGGCACGCCCTTCCCGGGACCGGGCGTTGGCTCTGTTGGCTACTTCGCCGTCATGTTTCCCGATCTGGGTGGCTACTGGCGACACGAGGGCTGGGGTGAGCCTGCTGCATTCAATAACGTGGTTCACCTGGTCTACGCCCAGCACGGCGCTGGCAGTGATCCTGGTGACGTTTTCTACATCCGCTCCACCGACGGTGGTGTGACCTTTGGCACGCCCCTCATGTTGAACACCGACGGCGGTACCCGTCCTCAGTGGCAGCCTAACCTCTCAGTCAGCCCGACCGGCACGCTTTTGGCGACGTGGTACGACGCGCGAGAGAGCGTCAACTGCGCAGTCGGTGACGAGGGTACTCCTTGTTACCGGATGTGGTCGCGCAAATCCAACGACAACGGTCTGAGCTGGCTACCTGATGATACGTTCTCGGACGTGGTCAGTCCGTTGCCGGCGCAACCTGATCCGAGCATCGTATCCGTTTACGTGGGCGACTACGACTACGGCTCGGCAATAGCGACGAAGCACGTCACTTCGTGGGCGGATGGGCGAGTAGCCATCAACAGCCAATCGCAGCAGGATGCCTTCACCGACAGGGATCTGGTTGGTTTTTCTGTCACCACCGCTGATCCGGCTTGCGGTAGCGTGGTAACGACTCAGCCGACTGACTTCATTGTCCACCTTAGCGATCCGGTGGACCCAAACACCGTCCAGCCAAGTGATTTCACGGTTAATGGAACTCCGGCGGACACGGACGTGCTCAGCGATGGTAACCAAACCATAACCTTCACCTTCAACAGCACCCCGGTGGTAAACCAGGGCGAGCAGACGATGCATATTCCCGCCGGCGCCTTTAACCAGGCCTCCAATAACGACCCGGTCTTGGAATTCCAATGCACGTTCCGTTACGACGCCACACTACTGGCGGTCACCGACACGGTTCCACCGGACGGCGGCACCTTCGAGCCGCCAGGGCCGGCCAGCTACACGTATGACATGAACTTCAATGAGCCCGTGGATCCAGCCTCAGTGCAGACCAGCGACCTGCACTTTAGCGGCGTCCCCGGTACAAGCGTGACAGCGGTGAGCGTGATCAACGGGGACATGACCGCGGAGTTCACGATTCAAATCAACAGTATCTTCTCAGGCACATTAACGATAAACCTTCCCGCCGGAGCGATCACCGATCAGTTTGGCAATGCTAACGCGGCCTTCACGGGGAACTACGAATACGTGGGAACCGCCCCGAAGGGCTGCGGGTTGCTGATTGGATCAGGGTTAACCCAAGGTTGGCCGGGGAACACCTGGAGCGCGCAGCTGGCTAGCAACACCGTTCAATACACGTTTGCTATCAGCCAGCCCGCTGCGAACGACTTCGCCTTATTTGAGACGCACGATCCGTGGGGCGCTACCTTTATTAAGGACGCCATCACTGCTAACGGACACACTTACACTGAGTTTACGCCAGCAGATTTGGCGACGGTCAACTTCAGCGATTATCGAGTAGTTATCTGTAACTGGGATGACACGTTCCTGACTGATTTCATCACTCCCTACACCGCAGCTATTCCTGCGTTGGAAGCTTATGCTGGCGCAGGCGGCGTGGTGTGGGTGCAGGCGGCTCTTCAGGGCAGCGGGGAAACTTTCCCCATGCCCTTCGGGGGCCAGGGGAACGACGGGCAATTCAGCCCCAGCGACAACGTGGTCGATCCGGCTAGCCCGATGATGATTGGCATCCCTAATCCCATGGAGGGTAACTCTGCCAGTCACGTTTCATACACCGACCTGCCGGGTCCAGCGCACATCGTGGTCATGAACCCCAGCAATAACCAGCCAGTGCTCTACGATCTGCAATTCGGCGGCACCTGCGGTGCTACTCCAACGCCGACGGTTACTCCTACCGTGACACCAACGGTTACTCCTACAGTGACGCCAACGGTTACTCCTACTGTTACACCAACCATTACGCCGACGGCTACGCCTACAGCTACGCCGGCGCACAGTGCGACACCGCGCCCGCGGCCAACACCACATCCGCGGCCGACGCCCTAAGGGGAATAGGTTACCAGAGTTAAAAAGTTAAAAGTGGTAAAGCGGGAACTCGCGAGGCAACTCGCGAGTTCCTTGCTTTTGTAGCCAGATCGGTGATCCAGGTGCGACGCTGGAGGTGTGTTACTTGTTAGGCGTCGCAGAGCTCCGCCCTCCAATGTGCGTGGCCTGCGCGATGGAAATGGAGGGGCGACCTCTGCGAGCCCTTCACCCTTGCACCTCAAAGCTCTACTTTCGATTAGCGGACGTATCGCACGCCGAAAACATTTCGTGCAAAATCCATGGAAACGGATATCCCAGGTTTCGCGAAGCTTCGGGAGTGCGCACGCATTCTTGCGTCGCTTTCAATCGGGACGCTGTTTTAAATAGCGTATGCGGCTCTAAAGTCCCGCCGCCCGCTTGGACGAAACGGATTTGCCAATTATCTGAATTCGGCGTTGGACGTTTCCCAAAAAAAGAAGAGTTTCGGCTTTTCAGCACTTCAGTTTTTCAAGTATCATCTCAACGTTTTTGAAAATTAAATGAATACTCAACCCGTAAACTTCTCTAAAATTCTACTTCAACTCGTCATCGCAGCCACGCTGGGCGGCATCGGTCCCAGTTTGGTGATAGCGGACGTTGTCAATATCAACCCGAGCAAGGACAACACGCTGTACGAGTTCGTTCCAGCAGATGGCGACCTCAGCAATGCGCTCGGCTTTCACTTCTTCGCCGGCGAGACAGGCATGGGCGACCTTCGCCGGGGCGTGCTTGCCTTTGACATCGCTGGAAACATTCCCGCAGGCTCAACGATCCTGGGCGTGACCTTGAGCTTGAACATGTCGAGAACTTCCTCTGATACTGCTCGAAACGTGGAGCTGCACAGCCTGCTTGCCGACTGGGGCGAAGGAACGTCCCAGGCTTCTGGAGACGAAGGCATGGGAGCCCCAGCCACCCCGAACGATGCCACGTGGCGCCACCGCTTCTTCGATACGATTTTTTGGACCACAGAAGGTGGAGACTTCGCGCCCACGATAAGCGCAAGCCAGTCCGTTGGCGCCATTGGAGTGTACACGTGGAGTGCGCCACAAATGGTTGCCGATGTGCAATTTTGGTTGGACGATCCCACCGGTAGTAACTTCGGCTGGCTGGTGCTAGGCGATGAGTCGGCCGCTGCAACAGCGAAGCGATTCGATACCCGGGAGAGCGCCACTCCACCGGTGCTGACGATCATCTACGACCCCAACGGTCCAAGACCTCTGCCGATGCCAAGGTCGCGTCCTACGCCTCATCCTCGCCCCACACCGCGTTAGCGAAAATCGGTAGTTCGTAACGAGTAGTGATGAATGCAGGCGCAAGCCTTTCAATAAAGCCATATGCCCCTTAGAACTTTATTCCCGCTTATCCTTGCGGCCTGCCTTGTGGCCATTGGTATCCGTTTAGCAAGCGGGGCAATTATCAATATCAATCCCAGCAAAGACAATACCCTCTATGAGTATGTTCCTGCTGATGGCGACCTCAGTAATGCGCTCGGCTTTCACTTCTTTGCCGGCGAGACAGCCATGAGCGAGCTCCGCCGGGGCGTGCTTGCCTTCGACATCGCGGGGAATATTCCGGCAGGCTCAACAATCACCAGCGTGACCCTGAGCATGCATATGTCGAGAACGGCATTGTCTACTCCTCGAATCGTCGAGTTGCACAGGTTGGTCGCAGATTGGGGAGAAGGAACATCCCAGGCGTCGGGCGAAGAAGGCATCGGAGCGCCCGCGACTCCCAATGATGCCACGTGGCGCCATCGCTTCTTCGATACCATTTTTTGGACGACGCAAGGCGGAGACTTCTCAGCCACGGTCAGCGCAAGCCAGTCCGTTGGCGCAATTGGAGTGTACACCTGGAGTTCACCACAGATGACCGCCGATGTGCAGTCATGGCTGGATAATCCAGCCACTGACTTTGGCTGGCTGGTGTTAGGCGATGAGTCCACTGGCGCGACAGCGAAACGTTTCGACACCCGAGAGAGCGCCAGCCCACCTGTGCTGACTATCCAATACACGACAGCAACACCGACGCCCACGCCAACGGCAACAGCTACTCCGACGACTACGCCATCATCCACGCCGACGCCAACTCCGACTACAACAGCAACGCCAACAGCAACGGCGACTCCGACAATAACACCCACCCCTACGCCTTTTTCGCATCCATTGGTTTTCCCGCCTGTCGACACAAATGCACACGTCTCGATAGGGATTGACGAGGCCTGTGTCCAGATACTGGATGGGCCATGCACTAACATGTGGACCTATGGTGGAACATACCCTGGTGTAACAATTCGCAGACCTACCGGGCAGATGACTAATGTTACCTTCACGAACGACCTCGACGCGGCGGCAGGCGAGTTGACTGTGCATAACCACGGCAACCACTCTTCTGCGGAGAACGATGGCCAACCAGACAGCCTTCTTATCGCGACCGGAGGCTCGCGCACCTATTTCTACGATGGCCTGCAAGAGGGCGCTAACCAGCGAGGTAAGACGCAATTTTACCATGACCACCGCATGGACGTTACAGGCCGTAACGTCTGGATGGGTCTAACAGGCCTGTACATTGTCGATGACCCGGCCGATCCGCCTACGCTGCCTACCGGCGCCTTCGATCTTCCTCTGGCAATCGCCGATCGGCAATTCGACGTGAACAACCAAATCCCATACGTGTTCGACCCTAACGGCGTAACTGGCGACAAGTTCCTGGTTAACGGTGTTTACCAACCCTATCTCGAAGTTGGGGACCGCAAATATCGGTTTCGGATCTTGAATGCATCCAACCATCGCACCTATAGCCTTACCCTAAACACGGGCGATTCGTTCATACAGATCGGTACGGAGAGCGGCCTGTTGCCAGCGCCAGTGACACGGACGGGGATGCGAATGGGACCGGCCGAACGTCTGGACGTTGTTGTCGATTTTGCTGGAGAACTAGGACAGAACGCCTATCTCACCGATGCGCTCACGGGCATGCCATTGCTTGAGTTTCGCGTCACTCAGCATATCGTCGACGACAGCTCGATTCCGCCAACGCTGCGCCCGCTTCCGGACATCGGTGAGCCGACTGTGACACGCAACTGGAGCTTTGACCGGACAGCTAGCCATTGGACGATCAACGGCCTGAGGTTCGACCCCAACCGTGTTGATGCCCGGCCTACGCTGGGAACAACTGAGAAGTGGGTCTTTACGAATCCTACAGGACAGGCTCATACTGTGCATATTCACGACGTCTCCCAGCAGTGCATTAGTCGCAACGGAGGCGCGTGTTATCCTTACGAAACGATGAAGGAAACTTGGTACCTGGATCCCGGCGAAACACTCGAGGTTAAGCTAAAGTTCACCGATCACGTCGGCATGTACATGCTCCACTGTCATATGCTGGAGCACGAGGACGACGGAATGATGACTCAATTTGAGGTGGTTCGTGCGACTCCAACACCGCGGCCCCGACCGACTCCGCGGCCACGTCCGACACCGTAATCCTGAAAAGGACCGCTAACTGTTTCGGCGCGACGCCGAAACCCACACACGAGACGCGTGTACTACCCTTAGCGCGTCAGTGTCGAATCCAGCTGGCTCGCACGCTGGAAATGTTTTTCGGCCAGCTCGGTCATACCAAGGTCCTGGAGCCGGCGTCCAATCATCCAATGGAAAAGTGGATCATTGGGGGTGAACTGATCGGCTTGCCTTTCATGACTATTGGCTTCTTCGACTTGGCCTAACGACTGTTTTGCGCCGGCAAGCTCGTTATTTACCAGCGCCAGGCGCGGATTGCGCTGCACGGCATCGGTCCACATCGAAATTGCTTCGTCCCTGCGGCCAAGCTGCCACAGCGATTCGCCCTTTTCCTGACGCGCGAGTATCAAATCATCCCGTTCAGCCAGTGCCTGACTCAGACTCGCCTGGGCCTGGTCGTAACGCCCCAGCCGATTCAAGATAGCGCCGCGGTAATAGAGACTCAAAGCCTTCCCCTCTGCTTTCTGATAAATCGCGGCTTGGCCGAGCAAGTGCACGGATTGTTCTGTGTTGCCCAGGAGATATTCAAACCATGCCAGCTTCGGCAGCGTTTCACTATTTACAAACAGTCCAAGCTTCGCAGCAGCCTGAAGATGTCCCTCTCCCTCGACGATGTTATCGCGGTCAACGGGATTGAGCCAGCGAGCGGGGTCGATCTGCGCCAGCGCCAGCTCGTCGGGCAGATGAACTTTCTGGAATGCGCGGTTACCCAGTACCTCGTGATAGCGCACCCAGCCACTGTGAATATTCAAGCCAATCCAGACACAAGCGAACGCTGCAAATGCCCATCCCGTTTTTCGGATTTTACCCGCGGACTTCAAATTGAAACGGTAAAAGGACAATTCTTTTGCACGAAACAATCTCCACATTTTCAGCGTGAGAAACGTCGTAACCGTGGCGCAACCGAGCGCCATCAGGAACGGGACCAGTGCGTAAACGGCGCGAACAGCGAGGAAACTTCCAAAAAATACGAGTGCACCAACGATTTCTTCCGGCCATGTCAAAGAATAGTTTCTCTTAACTGCGTCTGATTTGGGAACCAGGATCGACGGTTTGCCGAAACCAAAATACAAGGCGTCGTTCGGACAAACGCTGACGCAATCCATGCATTTCATGCAACCCGGATCGACCACCATTCCGTACTGCTTCACTTCCGCGTGCACCTGAACGTTTGAAGTGCACGTCGCAGTGCAGTGGCCGCATTGATTGCAGTCAGGCGTAACGCGAATTTTGCCGGGCGACAATTTGTCGGCTAGTCCAAAAAATCCACCATAGGGACAGGCATAAGTGCAAAAACCTTTTTGCCCCAAAAAATAGACTGTCATGAAACCGCAGACGAAAAGAAACGGGATGGCAACTGCGACGGAGGGAAATGTCTGCCAAAAATTAGTGGTCACCAGATGATTGGTGAATCTGGGAATAAGGGGTTCGTGCGGTTCCGAGAACATTCGATACACGACGGGCCAGACAAACATGTACAGCGCGCCAATAATCGGCACGTAAACTAACAACCGCGATCGAAACGGTTTCGGATGAAGCCCCATCTTCTTTAAGAGCCATCCACAGAAATCCTGAAGCGCTAGGATGTGACAACCCCAGCCGCAAATGTATCGCCCGAAGATCAAGGTCGCCAGGATCGCCAGAGAAAAAAAGATGAATCCCGCGTTAATGAACCCCTTTTGCAACGTGTACATGGTCTCCGAAGGTTCGATCGGCGAAACTGTCCTGCCCACGACGCGCCACTGAATGATGTGCGCGATCATGAACAAGTTGAGGAGGATCAGCACCGCCGCGCGCCATCGGCCGGTCTTTGATTTACGAATCCCGGCTCTGCTGTAGCCTGGTGCGTTGACCCCGGCGGAGGCACGCCGGGGAATCGGTCCCTGTTTCTTTAGTTCTTGGCTGACGCAACCGCTTTTCACGAAGTTGGCGAATTTACTTCAAAACAGGCGGGATGCCAGCGGGTAAGACCTTCCAAACAAATCGTCGCCAGATTATTTCAAGATTTCCTTTACTTCACAGAGGCACCCATGAGACATATTGCAGCCTTCTCCAGCGCATAAGCTAAGAAGCCAATCACTCGGAGAATTCAAAACAATGTTTAAAAAAGCCCTCGCCATCTTTATTCTTCCGTTCGTCTTTCTCCTCACCCCATCCGACGCGGGATTCGCCAACCCTGCCGCACAACGCCCGACATCCAACGCCGAACGCCCAATGCTCAATTCGCGTCAAAGCCAGAACGGGGCCACCGGGGTTCTTCAAAAGATGATCGTGGAGAGCGGGACCGCGACGATGGAACTCGATCTCAATCGTCTGAATGCAATCAGCGTTGCGCCGCAAAAACAGGAGCAGATGCGTTTCGACTTAGCGGCCAATTCGTTTTTCAGCATTCTCGTATTCAATGATCGTTTGCGCGGGCCTGAGCAGGGATCGATGGCGCTTATGCCGGCCGGGGTCAACTCCCCCGGCTACAGTAATCTGCCTGTGGCGCTGGGCGCATCCTTCAAGCAGCTCACAATGGAAAAACTTCCTTCGAGCGAACAATTCGATCTCGCCGTGCGCGACGCAAAAACCGGCTTCACCTTTTTTAATATCCAGGGACATCAGTACGATTACGATGCCGTAGGGCAGTTGCTTACCATCAATGGCGGAAGGCTCTTGATGTCGCGCGATTTTGCCAACGCTCTTGGGCGGCCTTCAGATGTCGGGGCAGTGGTGGGAGAGATCTCTATCGGCGCGGCCATGCAGCCGGTCGAAATCAAGGAGCTTGCGAATGGCGAGCTCAAACAAGTAACCATGCCACCGCTGCATAGGGCTGCCGACACAGAAACGCCCGTAGCGACGCACGGGCCCGATGTGATTGTCGGGGATCTGCCAAACCTGCAACAATTCGGAAGCGCCGGAACGCAGGTGGGTCTTGCGGTGGCAACGACTTCGTGTAACAACGGCGACCAGCCACTGGATTGGTTCCAATTGCCAAATACCGATCACCCGGTCATCCCACAGAATCTCTATCGAATGGCTGGTGGCGTAGACAATACTCAGCGCTTTGAACAGATCGGCCAGTCCTGGTTAAAGCACGCGTTCTTCGCATTAGAAGATACGGTTTGCAGCACGTGTGACACCAGTAATTGCCAGACCGGCAGCCATCTTTGCCCGGGGTGCTCTGATCCGTACTCTGCAAACCTAAATGGTGACCAGGACCAGATCGGCTCGCGCGCCTGGGTCAATCCTTTCACGGGCGCCTTTCCTTCGAATGCCAACGATCACAGCGGCCATGCGCACAATGGCACATCGCACCGTATTCTCGTTGAGGTCAACGATTTGAACACAACACTCAATCAAGGCGCGAGCTATTTTGCCGAAGCGCAATACGCGAGTCCGCACGAGTATGCCTGGTGCCAGACTCACCCTACGGAATGCAACATGTTTAACAACGCCTCATACCGTAAGTACATTGTGAGTGGTACCACGAACTTCTCCTTTACTCCTGACGGTCTCACAGCGCGAATGCAGCCTGCTATCAGGGCTTGGACGGGCGCAACGGTTAACCGGATCGAGCCCGATCCGGGCAACGACGGCATTTGGTTCATCGGTTACAAGGTGACCAACCCTTCTGCCGGAGTCTGGCATTATGAATACGCGGTTTATAACGAAAATCTCGATCGCGCTATCCAAGCTTTCAGTGTTCCCTTAGGAGCTACCGCTAACATTAGTAACATCGGGTTTCATGCACCGCCCCAGCATCCTGGCTGGGCAAACGATGGCACGCTTAACAGCGAGGGGTACAGCAGCACACCGTGGACGCCTACCCAGACTGCCAACTCGCTGACATGGAACTGCGAAACCTTCGCGCAAAACCAGAATGCCAACGCGATTCGCTGGGGCACATTGTATAATTTCCGATTCGACGCCGATCAACCGCCGCAAGCTACAAACGCCACCGTCGACTTCTTCAAAACAGGATCGCCTATGCCTGTTGCCATTCAGGCACCTGTTCAGGGTGGTACTCCGACTCCTACTCCTACACCGACAGTTACTCCTACTCCCACACCTACTACGACTCCACGGCCTACTCCCACTCCGCGGACCACACCCATACCAAGAATTCGTCCCACCCCGCTGCCTCGCCCAAGCCCGTAATAGGCTTGCACGTGGCATCGGCCGGCATCCCTGCCGATGAGTTTGGATTATCGGCTGGAAGCCGAAGCTGCGACGCCCCGCTTCGCGACCTTATCGCATGCCCGAGTCGCATTCCCACTGGACCTTTGTCATTTGGCCAGCCACGACGTCGACTTCGAACGGTCCGTATCGCCCGATACTGCTTGTCGTTCCCTTGCGCGAAACTTTGTAATGCCCCGGCGCCAACGACATCCGAAAGTGCCCCTCGTTATCCGTGGTAAACGATGCGATCTCGCCCTTTTGATTTTCCACCGCGAAAGCCGTGTTCGCGAGTGGTGTAACGGGAGCATCAGCCCGCACGGGTCCGGGCCGGGCGGGATTGAGCGTAATGACTCCTTCGATCCCCGTTTCCGAACCAGATTGCGTTTGACCTGGTAAAAAACCGGCGCACATGATTAGAACTGCCAGAACAATTGAGAATCTTGTCAATTGCATTGGCAAATTTACTCTCACAGCTTCATATCGGTCAATAATGACGGAGCTGCCGCTTTTACGGTTTCCGGTGGTCGTTCTATGCTTGCCCTTGACGACTGATTCGTTGCGCCGAAACTTTTCGCTCTCTGCTCGTAATTTATGAAGCGATATTTGCCTTTCGTTATTGTTGCGCTGGTCGCATTGGCCACAATCGGAAGCGGTGCGATGCTCTACCGGGCAAGGCGACCCCACGTTTTATCCATTCCCGAGAACAAGACACTTTCCGCAAAGAGCGATGCAGATGCACCGCACATTCGTGGGAACCCGGACGCACCCGTAACGCTTGAAGAGTACGGCGATTTCCAATGCCCGCCCTGCGGTATGTTCGCGACATTTCTTGGTCAACTTGAGAACGAGTACGATTCGCGTTTACGCGTAGTCTTTCGGAATTTTCCACTCACGATGCACGAGCACGCTCGCGAGGCGGCGCTGGCCGCTGAAGCGGCCGGGCTGCAGGGCCGTTTTTGGGAGATGCACGACGTGCTCTATCGGGAACAAGAAACCTGGAGCAAGGCCCCTAATGTGCGCGAATTGTTCGAATCTTACGCTGGAACGATCGGACTCGACGTTGATAAGTTCAAAAAAGACATGGACGGCGAACAGGTCAAGGCACGAGTCGAAGCCGATCGCCAGCGCGGCCAGTCACTTGGGATACAGATTACCCCCACGCTGTTTATCAATAATCAGCCCCTGGATCCGAAAGACAAAAACCCGGAGGGCATTCGCGCCGAGATCAACGCTGCGCTGGAGAAAAAAACGCAGACATGACCGTATCGCGATTTCGCACGATCATTTACATCGTTGCCGCGATCGTTTCGCTGGCTGGGCTCGCGGACTCAACTTACCTGTCGGTGCAGGCGTTAACGGGCGAGACGCTCGGCTGTGGCGGATCGCCTGATTGTTTCCGGGTCCTGGGCAGTCCGTACGCCAGGATCGGAGGAATTCCCGTTGCCTTATTCGGCTTGGTGGCCTATTTCAGCGCGTTTAGTTTCGCTACGTTCGCAGCGTTCGGATACGCGCGCGCCCGGATATTTCTCATTCCAACCATTGGCGCGATGTTTCTCGGTACGCTCTGGCTGCTTTATGTTCAGGCCTTCCTGCTGCACGCGTATTGCCGCTTTTGCCTGTTCTCTGCGGCAACCACGTTTCTGCTGGCAGGGCTGGTGATTGCTCTGCCGGCCGGACGAGACAGATCGATCTCATAAGTCGTCCACTCTCTTCTCTTGCCCATTCTCTTGCTCTCGCTCATGCTCTTTAGACTCTGTCATGGAGCACGCGCAGGACTATGAGTAAGAAAAGATTATCAGGTTTATGCGAATTCTGGTGATCGAAGATGAAAAGAAGACGGCGGCTTTTCTGGCAAAAGGTCTGCGTGAAGCCGGTTTCGTTGTCGATGTTGCCCCTGACGGCGAGGCGGGGCTGGCGGCCACGCGCGCGAGCAAGTTTGATCTTCTCATTGTCGATATCATGCTTCCGAAAAAAGATGGCTGGGCTCTCGTCGAAGAATTGCGCGAGGCCAGGGTGCAGACGCCCGTCATTTTTTTGACCGCGCGCGACAGTGTGCGCGATCGCGTGAAAGGACTCGAGCTCGGCGCGGACGATTATGTGGTGAAACCATTCGCGTTCTCGGAATTGCTCGCCCGCGTGCGTTCGCTTCTGCGTCGTACTCCTGCGCGTCGGAGCAAGCTGCGCATTGGCGATTTGGAAATCGATACGCGTCATCAACGCGCCGAGCGCGGTGGTGTGCCACTAAACCTTACGCCCAAAGAGTTTCTCCTTCTCACCCACCTGGCGCATTCCGTGGGTGAAGTAGTATCCCGCGATGAAATTGCAGAACATGTGTGGGACATAGGATTCAAAACCGATACGAACGTAGTCGATGTGGTCGTGCGCCGCTTGCGGGCAAAGGTGGACGATCCGTTTAAGACCAAACTGGTTCATACGATCCGCGGCATGGGTTATGTTCTCAAAGCGCCCTGAACCGCCGCACAATACACTGCCGACGATCGTTTTCGTCCTCGTAGTCGTCCTCGTCCTCGCCATTTGATGGATCTTCCATGACGAGGAAACGAATAGAAAATTGAGATGAGAACGTATTTCGATCATGAAAAACTGGATGTTTATCGGCTAGAGCTTCGTTTTATCACGTGGGTGACGAGGCTGCTCCTCGACATCAAGCAGCGCTCTACGAATGCTCGCATCGCAGACGTTTCGGATCAACTTGATCGAGCTAGTCTCTCCGCTTTGCTGAATACGGCTGAAGGGAACGGCCGACGCCAGCGACGAACCCGAGCGAAGTTCTTCGATGATGCACGTGGTTCGGCTACTGAATGCGCGGCATGTTTGGATGCGCTGGTCGCGAAGGCCGTTTGCAGTGGAGGAGAGATCGACGAAGGCAAGCAACTGCTCCTTCGGATCGCTTCGATGCTGACTAAACTGATCGAGCGCTTCGATGTTTCGTCCTCGTCGTCCTCCTCCTCCTCGCTTATTCAAGAAGAACCGGAGGAGGAAAGGTTCGAGGACGAGAATGAGCACGAGCAGCCCTGAACCGCGCTCCATCGCCTCCCAGCTCATCCTCCTCTTTACGCTGGCGGCGGCCCTCCTGCTCGCTTGCGGACTCGGTGTCTTTTACTGGGTCGTCGTCCGGCATGCATTCGCGGAAGATAATGCGGTGCTCGCTGACAAAGTCGATGCGTTGCAAACAAGTTTTGAACAACGCGGCGGTTTGGAGGCAGTCGCTGCGGAGATCAACACCGCAGGTAGCCGGAAGCGCGCGCCGTTTCTGGTGCGCGTGCTCGACCCGACTGGCGCGACCATTGGGCAGACAACCGGGATGGAAACGCTGTTGCCGGCAAATATTTTTCCACCGGTCGCTTCACGCGAAATTCCAGTGCCGACGGAACATCGAGTTGCAGGGAAATCGTTTGCACTAACCACGAGACGCGCGGTTGCAGACGGCCAGCAGTTTACGATCCAGGTGGCACAAGACCGCTCGAGCGACGAGCAGGTCGAGAGAAGATTTGGTATTTTGGTTCTGCTCGTTCTTTCAGGCAGCATTCTCGCCTCTGTTCTGATTGCGATCCCGGTCACCAGGCGCGGTCTGCGTCCGTTGGAAGAAATGAAGCTTTCCCTGGAGCGAATCGGGCCGACGCACCTGAACGAGCGTGTCGCGTCCGCGAACTGGCCGCGCGAGCTTCAGCCCATGGCCATCGCATTCGATGAAATGCTTAAGCGCCTCGATGATTCCTTTACGCGTCTCTCTCAATTCTCCGCGGATCTCGCGCATGAATTACGAACTCCCATCGCAAATATGCTGGGCGAAGCACAGGTCGCCCTGTCGCGCGACCGCAGCTCTGCGGAATACCGTGAAACCATCGAGTCCGCCATCGGCGAATGCGAACGGCTTTCAGGAATCGTGGATAACTTGCTCTTCGTTGCACGAGCCGACGCAGCACGCGAACCGGTCGAGCGGAAGCGGTTCGACGCGCGCGCGGCTGTAGAGAAAATTGCGGCGTTTTATCAAACGATCGCAGAAGACCATCATGTCGCGATCAGTTGCAGTGGCGAAGGACAGATTTCTGCCGATCCCGCCCTATTCGAGCGCGCGGTGGGCAATCTTGTCGATAACGCGCTGCGTTTCACTCCTGAGAATGGTTCAATTGAAATCGCGCTAGCCGATGGCCCGACGGATTTCGAGGTGGCGGTCAGCGACAATGGCTCGGGAATAGCTCCCGAACATTTGCCGCGGGTGTTCGATCGATTTTACCGGGCAGAGCCATCGCGCGGATCTGATGGAGCAGGCCTGGGCCTGGCTCTGGTAAAGTCGATCGTCGATCTTCACGGCGGCACCGCCAGGATTCAAAGCGAAATCGATCGCGGTAC
>Ga0209161_10001309_pt1 | contig 20540 bp, 17 predicted proteins | sample GraSoiAngelo_155_FD_186169 | JGI IMG/M metagenome (GOLD analysis project Ga0209161, IMG submission 186169) | Grasslands soil microbial communities from the Angelo Coastal Reserve, California, USA - 14_1009_13_30cm (SPAdes) (version 2) | ecosystem: Environmental > Terrestrial > Soil > Grasslands... | reverse complement strand
CTCGAACGCCCGGTACAGCGCCTCAAGCGCCTCCAGGTCGCCCGACTGCGCCCGGGCTACGAGAATGTCGGGGACGGCGAGTGAGATGGTCATCTCCTGAACTACAAAGATGCGTGAACTACGAAAGACGTCGCGCAGAGGCGTCAAGCAAGGGCGTGACGCCTTTGCGTGACGCCGTCTAACCCATTGCTATCCTGTAAGTTGCGGCTATCTTCCGGCATGCCCGATCTCGACAAGGCAACCCTGCACACCTGGCTGCACCATTGGCAGGACGAATACGACGCCGCCTACCTCTACCTGGTACTGGCCGGCCAGGAGCCGGACCCCAAGCGCAAGGATGTGTACATCAAGCTCGCCGGGGTGGAGGAGCGGCACGTACAGATGTGGGACCAGCTCCTCGCCGACCACGGCCACCGCGTCGGCCGGCCGCGCCCTTCCCTGAACGCGCGTCTCAGAGCCTGGTTCGGGCGCCGCTTCGGGCCCAACTACCTGCTGCCCCTGCTGCTACGCGAGGAGGGGCAGGAGGTGAAGGGGTACATGGACCTCCACAAGGAGGTCAGCTTCGACGACGCGCGGGAGGTGTCGCTCAAGCTCGCCAAGGAGTCGGCGGCACATGCCGAGACGCTGGCGGGTCTCGCCGGTCGGGCCGCGGAACCCTGGCACAAGACGGGGTCGGGGGGGTTCCTGCGCAACGTGGTTTACGGCTTCAACGACGGCCTGACGGCGAATTTCGGGCTGGTGGCGGGCGTGATCGGGGCCGATGTCGCGCCGCACATCCTGTTGGTCTCGGGGATCGCGGGGATGTTCGCCGACGCGCTGTCCATGGGCGCCTCGGGCTACCTCGCGGCGAAGAGCGAGCAGGAAGTGTACGACCACGAGATCGCGATGGAGAAGGAAGAGATCCGCATCATGCCCGAGGTAGAGGAGGAAGAGCTCGCGCTCGTGTATCAGACGAAGGGCATCGAGGCCGGCATCGCGCGCAAGATGGCGGCCGAAGTGATGCGCGACTCGCAGCGCGCCCTCGATGAGCAGGTGCGGGAAGAGCTGAAAATCGGTGAAGCCCACGCGACGCCCTTCAAGGAGGGGTGGCTGACCGGCGCGTCGACGGCGATCGGCGCGTTCATCCCCGTGGCGCCGTTCCTCGTGTTCAGCGGGCACACGGCCGCCTGGACCGCCTTCACGATTGCGATGTTCTCCCACTTCGCGGTCGGCGCCGCGCGCAGCGTTTTCACCGGGCGGGGCGTGCTCCGGAGTGGGATCGATATGTTCGCCGTGGGGCTGGGCGTCGCGGGCGTCGGCTACGTCGTCGGAGATGTGGTCGCAAAGATCTTTTAGACCACGAAGTTCAACAGACGATCCTGCACGTAGACGGTCTTCCGGACCGGTTTACCGTTCACGAACTTCCGCACCGACTCGTCCTGCAGCGCCCGCGCGACGACTTCCGCCTCGCTCGCCCCCCGGTTCACCGTCACTCGTCCGCGCACCTTGCCGTTCACCTGCACCACCACTTCCACGTCTCCGGCTGCGGCGAGTCGCTCGTCGAACGCGGGCCACGTCGTCGTGAAGATGGAGCGCTGATGTCCGAGCAACGACCACAGCTCTTCGGCGAGATGGGGCGCGTACGGCGCCAGCATCACGAGTAGCGGCTCCACCGCATCCCGCGCCGCGCATCGCGCATCCCGCAGGGCGTTCACGTACTCCATCATCGCGGCGATCGCCGTGTTGTAGTCGAGGCCTTCGGTGTCGGCGGTGACTTTCTGGATCGTCTGGTGCAGCTTGCGGGCGACCTCCGAGGGCAACCCCGGGGGCGCGCCCGGGGTCAGTCCCGCGGCCTCGTGTGCCGAAGCCCATACTTTGTCCAGAAAGCGCCGAATCCCCACGATGCCGGTCTCCCGGAAGTCGCCGCCTTCCTGGAAGGGCCCGAGAAACATGAGGTACATGCGGAAGGTGTCCGCACCCCACTGCTGGATGTAGGAGTCGGGGATCACCACGTTGCCCCGCGACTTGGACATCTTCGCGCCGTCCTTGATGATGAGCCCGTGCGCGCGGAGCTTGGGGAACGGCTCCTCGAAGTGCACGTGGCCCAGCTCCCGCAGCACCATAGTGACAAACCGGGAGTACAGCAGATGCAGCACGGCGTGCTCGTTCCCGCCGATGTAGCTCGTCACGGGGAGCCACGTCGTGGTGCGCTTCGGGTCCCACGGCCGGTCGTCGAACTCGGTGGACGGGTACCGGAGGTAATACCAGGCCGAATCGAGGAACGTATCGGAGACGTCGGTCTCGCGCCGCCCTTGCGCGCCGCACTGCGGGCACTTGGCGTAGTACCACTCCTTGTGCCGCGCGAGCGGGCTGACCCCGCTCGCATCGGGGCGGAAGTCCTCGATGAGCGGCAACAGGACGGGGAGGTCCCGCTCCGGCACGCCCACCGGACCGCAGCGGTCGCAGTAAATGATGGGGATCGGCGGGCCCCAGTAGCGCTGGCGCGAGATGCACCAATCGTGCAGGCGATACTGCACTTGGGGAGTGGCCAGACCCTTCGCCTGGAGCCACGCGACGATGCGACGCTGAGCTTCGCGACACGCCAGCCCGTCGAACTCCCCCGAACTGACGAGCACCCCGTCCTCCGTCACGCTCGGCAGCGGCTCCCCCCCGCCGGTACGCACGACCTCGCGGATGGGGAGCTTGAACTGGGTCGCGAACTCGAAGTCGCGCGTGTCGTGGGCCGGCACGGCCATGATAGCCCCGGTGCCGTATTCCATGAGCACGTAGTCCGCGATCCAGATGGGGATCGCCTCACCAGTGGCCGGATTGCGGGCGTAGGAGCCGAGGAACACACCGGTCTTGGTCTTGTCACCGACCCGGCGGGACACGAGGTCCCGCCCCAGCACCTCGCGCCGGTACGCGTTGACCTCGCGCCGCTGCTCCTCGGCGGTGAGCTGATCCACGAGCGGGTGCTCGGGCGCGAGCACGAGATAGGTCGCGCCGAACACGGTGTCGGGGCGGGTCGTGAATACGGGGATCTTGGCGCCGGCCGGCGTTTCGAAAATCAGCTCCGCCCCTTCGCTCCGCCCGATCCAATTGCGCTGCAGCGTGCGCGTCGAGTCGGACCAATCGAGCTGGTCGAGGTTCTCGAGAAGCCGTTCCGCATACCGGGTGATCTTGAAGAACCACTGCTCGAGGAACCGCTGCTCGACCTTCGTGTCGGGATGGCGCTCGCAGAAACCGTTGATCACCTGCTCGTTCGCCACGACGCTCATATCCTTCGGACACCAATTGACCGCCGCCTTCTTCCGGAAGGCGATCCCCGCCTTGAAGAGCTGCAGGAAGATCCACTGCGTCCACTTGTAGTAGCGGGGGTCGGTGGTCGAGAGCTCGTGACGCCAGTCGAACATGCCCCCGAAGCGCCTCAGCTGCCGGCGGAAGGTCTCGATGTTCTGCGGGATGAGCTTCGCGGGATGCGTGCCGACCGAGAGCGCGTAGTTCTCGGAGTGAATGCCGAACGCGTCGAACCCGATCGGCTCGAGCACGTCGTATCCGTGGAGCCGCTTGAACCGGCCGTAAATGTCGGCGCCGGTGAACGCGAACATGTTCCCCACGTGCAGTCCCTCCGCGGAGGGATAGGGGAACATCATGAGGTTGTAGAACGGCCGGCGAGGCTGGTCCAGGTCGGGCTCGTTGGTGCGCTCGCGCGCCCATCGCTCCTGCCACCGCGCTTCGACGACCGCCGGGTCGTAGCTGGGCACCTGAGTCATAAGTGCATGAAAATAAACAGGCTTGCCCCGCCGGGTAACCCTGCGTAGCTTCGCTCCCGACCCTCGACATGTCCAGCCGCACCCAGCAGCTCCGGCAGAGCTTCCTCCTCATGGGGGCCGTCGTCGCCCTCGTCCTCGTGGCCGGGTTCGCGCTGTTCTCGAGCCGCAGCGTCACGCGTGTCGTCGAGCGGCAGGCGAACGAGCGCGGCCAGGACATGGCCACGCACGTCGCGTCCCTGGTCGGGATGTATCTGCGGGAACGTCGCCGGGAAGCCGAGGCGCTGGCGCGGTCGCCCGCGGTGGTGCGGGCGGCGCTCGACGGGTCGCAGCAAGCGATCAGCCGGCGCCTGCCGCAGCTCGACACCCCCACCCTGGAGCGGATGTTCAACCAGCGTCACGTGTTGGGGGGAGATCCCGAGCTCGCGGCCTACTTCCGCGACTACGTCCAACGATCCGAGTTCTCTGAGCTGTTCTTCACGGAAAGCCACGGGTACTCCGTGCTCGCCTCGAACCGGACGTCCGACTTCGTGCAGTCGGATGAGGAGTGGTGGCGGCAAGCGGTGGCGGAGGGCCTCTACGAGGGCGCGCCGCGCTACGACTCGTCGGCCGCCGCCGTGTCGCTCGAGTACGACGTGGCCATCCGGGCGCCGCGCGTGAGCGCACCGGTGGGGGTGCTCAAGGCGGTCGTCCCGCTCGATCGCCTGTCCCAGCTGCTCACGGCCGCCGACGCGGGTACCGGGGTTCGGCTGCAGGTGGTGGACGCGCAGGGCACGCTGATCGTGGGAGGGGGTGGAGGCGGGGGGAAACCGAATCAGGCCGACTTGCTGCACCCCATTCCCGACGCCGCCGCCGTGCCGCGCCGGGAGCGCCCCGACACGGCGACGGTACCGGGGGCGTCGGGCGAAGACCTCGTGGTGACGGTCCCGGTCGACAACGGCAAGTGGTGGGTGGTGTTCCGCCAGCCCAAGGCGACGGCCTACGCGGCCGCGCGCACCACGGCCGCGAGCATCGTGATCTGGACGGTCGTGTTGTTCGGCGCGACGCTCGCGCTGCTGTTCGCGTTCTGGCGACGCCTCAACAAACGCGTGACGGAGCCGGTGAAGGCGGCGGGGGCGATCGCGAGCCGCGTGGCGGGCGGCGACCTCTCCGTGACCGTCGTGACGGAGCGGTCCGGCACGGCCGAGGTGGGCGACCTCCTGACCTCGGTGCACAGCATGGTGGTGGCGCTGCGCCGCCTGGTCGGCGCGATCCGCTCGGCGGCGGACGAGGCGGCGGCGATGGCCACGGAAATCTCGGCCTCCACAGAGCAGATGAGCGCGTCGACCGAGGAGATGTCCGCCACCTGCCAGGACCTGACCAAGCGGGCGGCGGAGCAGGCCCAGCTGGTGCGCGCCGCGGCGGACGATGCGACCAAGATCCTCCAGATCGCGACCATCCTCGCCGCGGGTGCCGAGGACTCGGTGCGACGCAACAGCGCCGTCGCCGACGTCGCCCGGCGCAACAAGGACGTGTTGGATCAGAGTACGGTGCAGCTCGCGACGCTGGCAGAAGAGGTGAACCGCGGTGCCGCCGAGGCCGAAGCGCTGGCGCGGGCCTCATCCGACATCCAAAAGTTCGTGACGCAGGCCAAGGCGGTGGCCACGCAGACGAACATGCTGGCCCTGAACGCGGCGATCGAAGCGGCGCGCGCCGGGCCGCAGGGACGCGGCTTCGCCGTCGTGGCGGACGAGGTGCGGAAGCTCGCCTCGGTGGCGGCGGCCGCGGCGGGCGACACCGCCGACACGGTGCGCGGGGTGCTCACCCGCGTGCAGGCGACGCGCGACCGGCTGACACAGCTCGCCCAGGGTACAGGCATCGCACGGGACGCAGCCCAGACGGCGGCCCAGGGCCTCGGGACCGTGGCCGCTGAGGCTCAGGCGAACGACGTGTGGGGCCGGGAGATCGCAAAGATGGCGGGCGAGATGCGCGCCCTGGTGGAAGAGATCAGCGCACGGCTCGGATCGGTCGCCCAGGGGACCGAGACCCTGCTCGCGTCGGCGCAGGAAATCGCCGCCTCGAGCGAGGAGCAGAGCGCTTCCACGGAGGAGATCGCATCGTCCGCGAACCAGCTCGCCGAGGCGGCCGACAAGCTGACGGGCGCGGTGAAGTCGTTCCGCCTGCTGGCCGACGAAGAGCCGCCTCCCCAGCAGCAGGCGGCGGACTAGTCCCCGAAATTCACCAGCCGGACGAGCTGGATATCCGGCACCCGCGCCAGCTCGTCGAGCACGCCGTTCGTGAGCGGCTGATCCACTGTGATGGCCGCGAGCGCGTCGTGCCCCGGGAAGGCGACGCGGGCCTGGTGGTAGCTGCCGATGTTGATCCCGGCCCCCCCCAGCAGCGTGCCCACCCGGCCGATCACCCCCGGGACATCGCGATTCCGGATCACCAGCATCCACCCCTCGGGCGCCACGTCGACCTGGTAGTCGTCGATCCGAATAACGCGGCCGTGCTCATTCCCCATCACCGTGCCGGCCACCCGGGCCCGACCGCGCGCCGCCTCGAGCGTGACGCCCACGGTGGTCTCGAAGCCCGGCTCCGGGGCTCCGGTGCGACGCGCGTGGCGGATGCCGCGTTCCTCGGCGATGAGCAGCGCGTTCACCAGGCTCACCGGCTCGACGCTCATCCCCGAGAGGAGCCCCTCCACCGCGGCCATCAACACCGGCCGGGGCGCCGCATCGTCCTTGCCGCCGTAATCCACCTCGACCGCCTTGACCGGCCCATCCACGAGCGCCATCGCCAGGCGGCCGAGCCGGCGCGTCAGGTCGAGCAAGGGCCCGAGCCGCCGCAACAGATCGCCTGAGATACCGGGGACGTTGATCGCGAACGAGAGATCGCCCACCAGCAGCGCGTCCCGCACGGCCCCGCAGATCTCCACGCTGACGCGCTCCTGCGCTTCGGCCGTGGAGGCCGCGAGGTGCGGCGTGAGGATCACGCGCTCGAGCTTGCGGAGCGGCGCGTCCGCGGGCAACGGCTCCACCGCGAACACGTCGATCGCCGCGCCGCCGATGCGTTTTTCACGAACCGCCTCGGCCAGCGCCGCTTCATCCACCAGCTCGCCCCGCGCGGTGTTCACGAGGACGGCCGTGGGCTTCATGAGCTTCAGCCGCTCGGCGTTGATCAGGTGATGGGTCTGCTCGGTGTGAGCCACATGGAGTGTGACCACGTCCGCCTGGCCGAGCAGCTGATCGAGCGGGAGCAGCTTGAGTTGCAGCTCGGCGGCGCGCTCCGGCGAGAGGTACGGATCGTGCCCCACCACGTGCATCCCGAACGCGCGGGCCAGCTGAGCCACATGGCCACCGATGCGGCCCAATCCGACGATTCCGATGGTCTTACCGCGGAGCTCGGTCCCCTCGAACCGCTTCCGATCCCATTCGCCGCGGCGCATCGCCTCCGCCGCCCACGGAATGTGGCGGGCCTGCGCGAGCAGGAGGCCCATGGCATGCTCCGCGGCACTGACCGTATTCGCGCCAGGCGCGTTCATCACGGCGATGCCGCGCCGGGTGGCGGCATGCACGTCGATGTTGTCGACGCCGGTCCCGGCGCGCGCGATCACGCGCAGATTCGGGCCACGGGTGAGCAGATCCGCCGTGACGCGGGTCTCGCTCCGCACGATGAGCGCGTGCGCGCCCGCGAGCGCGCGCTCGAGCTCCTCGCGCGGCTTGCCGGCGCAGTTGGTGACCTCGATCTCCGGCGTCTGCGCGAGCAGCTTGAGTCCTGCCTCCGCCACCTTGTCGGCCACCGCCACGCGGTAGGTCACGCCACGAGTCCCGCGAGCAGGTCCAGGAGCTGATCGAGCGCGGCCACGGTGTGGTCGCCCATGTGCCCGATGCGGATGGTGGACTCCTTCAGGGAACCGTACCCCGAGCCGATGGTCCAGCCCGCCTGTTTCAGCGCGCCGACGATCTGCTTCGCGCTCTTCCCTTCGGGCACTTTGAGACACGACACGGTCCAGCTGCGGCGTCCCTCCCGCGGCAGATACGCGATGCCGTGCTGCTCGCTCCATTCCTCAACGCGGCGGCGCATCGCATCGTGCCGACGCCAGCGCCCCTCAGCTCCGCCCTCGCGCTCGATCCGGGCGAGCTGCGCCTCGAGCGCATACAGCAGGGAGATCGCGGGCGTGTTGGTCGGCTGATGCTTGGTCGTGGCTTCCAGGAAGCTGACCAGGTCGAAGTACAGCCCCCGCGCGGGGAGCGTCCGGGCCCGCTCGAGCATACGATCGGACGCGGCGCCGAGCGCCAGGCCGGGCGGTAGCGCGAGCGCCTTCTGCGAGCCGGTGAGGACGAAGTCGAGGCCTCCTCCCCACCGATCGGTCTCGACGGGAGAGCCCGCGATCGAGGTGACGGCATCCACGAGCAGCAGCACGTCGTCGAACTCGCGCACGACGCCGGCGAGCGCCTCGACGTCCTGCAGCACGCCCGTCGACGTCTCCGAGTGGACCAGGGTCACCGCGTCGACCGGCGTGCGGCGCAGCGTGTCGCGCAGCATGTCGGGCTCCACGGCGCAGCCGAGCGGCACGTCGAGCCGGACGCACTCCTTGCCGCACGCGCTCACCAGCTTGGCGAACCGCTCGCTGAACGAGCCGTTGACGAGCGACAGCGCGCGGTGCCGCACGCCGTTCCGCACCGCCATCTCCATGAAACCGGTCGCCGAGGTGGTACCGACGAGCACCGGCCGGGCAGTCCGCAACAGCCGGGCGAGCGGCGCTTCGATGCCCGCGAGCAGCTGCTCCATCGCTCCCGAGCGGTGTCCGATCATCGGCCGCTGCATGGCCGCGAGGACCTCGGGATGGACGTCGGTGGGACCGGGCAGAAAAAACCGCCCGAACGCGGGCGGCGGCGGGACGGGTGCGGTCATGCGCTGGCGCGGGCGAGATCTTCGACGAGCCCCTCCTCCACGACTTCCTTGGTCTTCACGAGGCGCACCCCTTCGTCCCCCCAATCTTTGAGCAGCTGCTCCGAGACGTCCTTGTCGATCCCCTTCACGGCGTCGGTGACCACGAAGAGCCGGGTATGAGGGCGACGCTCGAGCAGGCCTTCGACCGCCGCCTTGTCGCACACATCGGTCGCCACGCCGTACAGCACGATGTCGTCCGGCGCGAGCACGTCGAGCACGGTCGGCACGTTCTCGTTGGTGAACACGTCGAAGCGATGCTTGTGGAACAGGACATCCCCCTGGTGCGCCCGTAGCCGATCGGCCAGGGCCTTCGCATCGGTCCTCACCGGCTCGATGACGAGCGGATCCCTGAGTGCCGTCTCGGGAATCTTCTTCTGGCCGGCGGTGCCTCGCATACAGTGTGCCGGGAAGGTGCTCTGCCAATCGGGACTGTCGGAGATCTCGGGATGCCCCATGACGTGATCGTCCGCGCTCGCCACGATGCGGATGCCGTGGCCGTGCGCGTAGTTCGTCAGGCGCTGCAGGTTCGTGATGATCCGCTCCGCCTCGGGCACGTACAGCTTGCCGTCGGCGTGCATGAAGTCGTATTGGGTGTCGACATCCCAGAAGATGACGCGAGCCATGGCGGGGAATCTCTCCGAGGATACCGGAGCGTGTCAACAGCGGGGAGGACGGACGAAATCCTTGCCCGTCCTAGAGTTTGAGGATTACGGCGACCTCATCACAACAGTCGTTGCGAGGGCACCTCACACAGTCCGCCCACACCTTGAGCGGGAAGTGCTCGCGCTCGGCGGGCACGAAGCCCGCCTTCAGAAAGAAGGCCGGCTTGCGGGTCAGCGCGAGGACTTCGGCCAGTCCGTGCGCGCGCGCCTCGGCGATCAGGGCCGCGAGCAGCGCGCCGCCGACGCCCGTCCCTTGCCAATCCGCCCGGACGGCGAGGGCGGCGAGCTCCGCGAGCTCTCGAGAGTAAACCTTGAGCGATCCGCAACCGATGACCTCGCCCGCCGAGGCCTCCGCGACGACGTATTCCTTGATGTGGCGGCAGAGGTCGTAGTTGCTGCGCGGCAGCAGGTCGCCGGTCTGAACGTACGGAGCCATGAGGGCTTCGAGCTGCGTCACGTCCGCCAGCACCGCTTCCCGCAGCGCCACGCCGTAGAGAGCCAGACTCCCTGCTCCCTGCTCCCCGAAGATGGGTAAGGCGCTCACGCCAGGATCTCCTCGAGAATCGCGACTCCGCGCTCCAGCTCCGGCACCGTGATCACGAGCGGCGGAAGCAGGCGAATCACCTGCGGCCCCGCCGTGACCACCAACAGCCCCCGCTCCCGCGCCGCCGCGACGATCGGAGCGGCCGGCTCGGCCAGCTCGAGCCCCCACATGAGCCCCCGCCCCCGCACCTCGCGGACCCGTGGCGCCCCGGCGGCGAGCCGGGCGAGGTGCGCGCCCAGCCACTCGGCCTTGCGACGAACGTCGGCGAGAAACGCGGGATCGGCGATCGTCCGCACGACCTCGAGGGCCACGCCCGCGACGAGCGGCCCGCCGCCGAACGTGGTGGCGTGGTCACCCGGCTTGAGCGCCGCGGCGACGGCGCTCGTCACGAGGACCGCCCCCATCGGTAGCCCGCCGGCGAGCGGCTTCGCGAGGGTGAGGATGTCGGGCACCACGCCGGCCTGCTCGTACGCGAACAGCGTCCCCGTGCGACCGAGGCCGCATTGCACCTCGTCGAAAATGACCGCCACGCCTCGGGAGTCGCACAGCTCGCGCAGGAATCCCAGCCACTCGGCGTCCACAGGGCGCACCCCGCCCTCCCCCTGCACCGGCTCGACGATGACCGCCGCCGTGCGGGACGCCGACACGGCGTGATCCACGGCCGCCCAGTCCTCGCGCGCGACGATGCGGATGCCCGGCACGAGCGGCTCGAACGGCTTGCGATAGTCGGGACGGTCGGTGGCCGCGAGGGTCGCGAACAAGCGCCCGTGAAACGAGCCCGAAAACGCGACGATCTCGCTCTTGCCCGACCACTTGCGGGCGAACTTGAATGCGGCCTCGTTCGCCTCGGCCCCCGAGTTACAGAAGAAGGCGCGGTCGGCGAAGGAACGCGCGACCAGCTCCTCGGCGAGCCGCTCGCCGGCCTCGCTGCGGTAGAGGTTGGAAACGTGGATGAGCCCCGAGGCGAGGGCGCGCTCGAGAGCCACCCGGATGACGGGATGATTGTAGCCGAGCGCGTTCACGCCGATCCCGGCCACGAAGTCGAGATACCGTGTCCCGTCTTCCGCGATGAGCTCGGCGCCTTCCCCCGCCACGAACAAGGGGCCGACGCGGGCGTATACGTCGAGCAGGGCCTGCGCGGCCTGCGTGGCCTGCGCGGCCTGCGTTGCCGGCGCGGTCGGCACGGCCGACCCGCCTGGGGGAAGGGTGGTCACGCCGGTTGGACGGCGGGGGCGAGAATGCGGGTGCCGGCTCGGGCGTCGTCGAGGAGATGCACGTCGCCGATGCGGACCGCGCGCGCTCCGGCATGCAGCGCGGCGGTCGCCGCGCGGAGCTTGGCCGCCATGCCATCGGCCGCCACGCCCAGCTCGATGAGCGTCTCGACGTCGCCCACCTCGAGCGTGGGCCGCACCGCCCCGTCCACCTCCACGCCCGATACGTCCGAGATCAGCAGCAGCTCGGCAGCCCGGAGCGCACCGGCGATCGCCGCCGCCGCGTCGTCCGCGTTCACGTTGAGCGGGGGTCCCTCCGCCCCGGACGCCTCCGGAGCCATGGGGGCGATCACGGGCGTGAGCCCCGCGAGCAAAAAGCTCTCGAGCAACGCCACGCGCACCTCGGCGATATCGCCGACGTGCCCCAGCCCGCCGGAGGCCGGCTGGGCGGTGAGCAACCCGCCGTCCACACCCGACAGCCCCACCGCGTCGAGTCCCGCGGCGCGTAGCGCCGCCACCACCTGTCGGTTCACGGGTCCACCCAAGACCAGCTCGACCACTTCCGCCACCTCCGGGGTCGTGACCCGCCGACCGTCCCGCTTCTCGACCGGCAGCCCCAGCCGGCGCGACAGCGCGCTCACGGCCCGCCCGCCGCCGTGCACCACGACGACGGGATCGAGTCGCACGAGGGCCCGCGCGCACGCGGCGAGCCACGCGGGGCGATGGAGCTCGTTGCCGCCGAGCTTGACGACCCGAGTGCTCAGCATGTGAGGCCCGCCGTCTCGGACAGACCAAGCATGACGTTCATGTTCTGAATCGCCTGCCCCGCGGCGCCCTTCACCAGGTTGTCGATCGCGGCGATCACCGTCAGGCGCGGCCGGCGGACGTTCGCCACGGCCGCGACGCCGATGGCCACGCGATTGCGGTACACGACGTCCTTGAGCGACGGCAGCGCGCCGTGCAGCACCGCCACGCAGGGCTCGTCGGCGTACACCGTGTCGTAGATCCCCTCCGCCGTCGTCCGATCGATGGCGCGGGTGAGCGGGACGTGAATCGTCTCGAGGATACCCCGCTTGACGGGGAGCAAATGGGGCGTGAAGACGAGGTCACCTGTGAATCCGCTCTCCCGCGCGAGGGTGGCCCTCAGCTCCGGGAGGTGACGGTGCTCGTTTCCGGCCGCGTAGGCCCGGAAGTCCTCGGCCACCTCACCGAACAGGAGGTCCCTCTGGAGCGCCCGACCCGCGCCCGTGACGCCCGAAGCGGCGTCGATCACCACTTCCCGGGACTGGTCGATCAGCCCTTCCCGAGCGAGCGGGAGCAGGGCGAGCAGCGCCGCGGTCGGGTAGCAGCCGGGGTTCGCCACGAGGTCCGCCGCCGCGACCTGGGGACGGGTGACCTCGGTCAGGCCGTACACCGCATCGGGGGACAGGCGGAAGTCGGCGGACAGATCCACCGCGCGCTTGCCCAGGCCCCGCGCCTCCTGCACGTGGCGCGCCGACACGCCGTGCGGCAGGGCCGACAGCACGATTTCGGCCCGCGCGAGGGGCGCGTCCTCGATCCGGACGAGGGCGATGCCGTCACGCCGCTCACCCGCGGCCGACTCGGCCGTGGCGAACGCGACCGAGGCACCCGGATGACCGGCGAGGAGTCGCAACAGCTCCTGTCCCACGTAGCCGGACGCCCCGAACACGCCCACCGGCACCCGTGCATTAATATTCATCGTAACGTAAAAATATTCACTCTGGCACGAAGTGCAAGACCTGGGTTAGCCTCCCGCATGATCGCGAAACTCATTCCGACCCTCGCCGGGCTGGCGCTGGTGCCGGCACTCGGCGCGCAGGCTCCCACGGCCGTCTCCCGCTCCGCCCCGCCCCGGCCGTTCTCGCTGGACGACGTGCTGCACGTACGGGACGTGCGCGATCCCGAGATTTCACCGGACGGCGCCTGGGTGGCGTACACGGTTTCGACGCCGGACACGTCCGAGGATCGGAACAAGAGCGCGGTCTGGATGGCGAAGTGGGACGGCACGCGCAACGTCCGCCTGACCACCTCGAAAGCGGGTGAGAACACGCCGCGTTGGAGCCCCGACGGGCGATGGCTCGCGTTCCTCTCGAGCCGCGACGACGAGCACACCCAGCTCTGGCTGCTCGACCGCCAGGGCGGCGAGGGGCGCAAGGCCACCACTTTGCAGAGCGATGTGGATGACTACGTGTGGGCACCCGACGGGAAGCGGATCGCACTGGTCGTGGAGGACGCCGACACGGCCAAGCCCAAGACCCCACCTCCGATTGTGATCGACCGGTTCCAGTTCAAGCAGGACGAGGGCGGATACCTCGGCAAGCAGCGGCGGCACCTCTACGTCCTGGACGTGGAGTCGGGGAAGACGACCATGCTGACGTCGGGGGACTACGACGAGCTCTTGCCCGCCTGGTCGCCCGACGGCAAGTCGCTCGTCTTCGTGAGCAAGCGGCGTCCCGACGCCGATCGCGACAGCAATTGGGACCTGTACGTGATGGACGCCGCGCCCGGGGGAAGCGCGGCGCCTCATCAGCTCACGACGTTCGAGGGCCCGGACAACGATCCCGAGACAGAGAGCCGACCGGCGTGGAGCCCCGACGGCCGGTCGATCGCGTACCTCCAGGGCGGCCCGCTCAAGCTCATCTACTACGCCGTTCAGAAACTCGCGGTCATGCCCGCCGCCGGAGGGGGGGGCGCGCCCCGGATCCTCACCGCGGCGCTCGATCGCAACGTCGCGAACCCCGAGTGGTCGAGCGACGGGTCGTCCATCTACTTCCAGCTCGAAGACGACCGCACGGTCGGGCTCGCGCGCGTGCCGGCGGCGGGGGGAGCGATCGAGCGCCTCGTATCGGGCCCTCGGGTCGTGAGCGCGTTCGCGGCGGGAGCGAACGGTAAGGTCGCCGTGCTCGCTTCCACACCGCTCGAGCCCGCCGAGGTGTTCGCGCTGGACGGCACGACGCTGCGGCCGCTGTCGCGCCAGAACGACGCGTGGCTCTCGCGGGTCAGGCTCGGCCCCGTGGAGCCGATCAGCTTCAAGAGCCGCGACGGCACGGCGATCAACGGCTTCGTCGTGAAGCCGCCCGACTTCGTGGCCGGAAAGCGGTACCCGACGATCCTGCGCATTCACGGCGGGCCCGTGTCGCAGTACCAGAACGAGTTCGACTTCCAGCTCCAGACCCTCGCCGGCCACGGCTATCTCGTGGTCGTCGCGAACCCGCGCGGCAGCTCCGGCCGGGGCGAGCAGTTTGCCACGGCGATCTTCGCGGACTGGGGGAACAAGGACGCCCAGGACGTGCTCGCCGCGGTCGACTACGCGGTGGCCCAGGGGCTCGCCGATCCTGCGCGGCTGGGCGTCGGCGGGTGGAGCTACGGCGGGATCCTCACGAACTACGTGATCGCGCAGGACCGCCGCTTCAAGGCGGCGGTCAGCGGGGCGAGCATCTCCAACATTCTCGCCGGGTACGGTACCGATCAGTATGTGCGGGAATACGAGGCCGAGCTGGGTGTGCCGTGGAAAGCCGCCGACACCTGGGTCAAGCTGTCAGTGCCATTCCTGCACGCGGACCGGATCAGTACACCGACCCTGTTCCTGTGCGGCGACAAGGACTTCAACGTCCCGCTCCTCAACTCGGAGCAGATGTATCAGGCGCTCAGAAGCCTCGGCGTGGAAACCCAGCTGGTGATCTACCCCGGCCAGCACCACGGCATCAACAAGCCGAGCTACCGGCGTGACCGGCTGGAGCGATATCTGGCGTGGTACGACAAGTACTTGAAGCCATAGGGGCGCAGCAGGCGGCGCCCCTGCATCATTCGACCCGTTCGAGGCGCGGGTTAGGCTGGTAGCTCCGACCCACCTTCGCCAGCGGTTTGCCCTCGACCCGGACGACGTCCGCGGTGAAGTCGAAGCGGCCCTGGAACAGGCTCGACCCCACGCCGTACATGTCCACCGGCACCTCCTGCTCTTCGAACTGCCGGATCTTTTCAACAGTGAAGCCGCCCGAGACGACGATCTTCACGTGCTGGAACCCTTCCCCGTCGAGCGCCCGGCGCACGTTCCAGACGAGCTGCGGATTGACGCCCGTCGGCTTGAAGGTGCCCATCTGCGGAATCACCGACTTGTCGACGAGCGTCTCCGACGTGTCGATCCGTACGCCGTAGAGCCGCTCGCCCAGCGCGCGCGCCACCTTGAGCGCCGTCCCGACACAGTCGTTCTCGAAATCGACGAGGGTGATGAGGCGCATGTTCCCGTCCATGAGCTCGGCGAACTTCTTCGACGCGAGCACAGTGTCGCCGCCGTAGGCGGCGATGAGCGCGTGGGGCACCGTGCCGACGCCCTCGGAGCCCCACCACGATGCCTGCGCGTCGGTGGACACGCCGATCGCGCCCGCGATGTGCGCCGCGTACCCGTCCCCGGTCTGGACCAGCCAGTGGTCGTGCCGGGCCGGGAAGAACATCACCTGCTTCGGCCTGGCCGCTTCCACGACCAGCCGGGTGTTGGTCCCGACCTTCGTGCGGCGGGCGAGCACACCGAGGTACAGGGTCTCGAGGTGGGCGAACGCGTCGTACGGGCCCTCGATGAGGAGCACCGTCTCCCACGGCGCGATCTCGTCACCGTCGTACAGCGCGTACACTTCGAGCTCCGGCCATTCCATGCTGCAGAGCTTGAGGATCGCGATCGCCTCATCGATGCCGCCGAGGAAGGCGTGGGCCTTGCCGAACACCTGCATCGTCACGCATGGGCGGTGGTCGTCCTTGAGCAGCAGCTCGCGGGTGCGGACGAAGTATTTGTCGGAGTAGTAACCCTCCCGCATCTTCTCGACGGGGAGGTGGAAGATCTCGGGGTCGAGCCGTGGCCTGCGGACCATCCGTGGATAATACGTCGCTCAGCGCGCCGGTGGCCAGCCGAACGTCGCCATCAACGTGTCGCCGCTGACCAGCGCCACGCGGCGCGCGATGTCGTCGAGCCGGCCGCACCGGACGCGGGCCGCCTCGGCCGACTCGGGCGGAACCACCCGCAGGCAGACGACGTCCACGGCCACGGCGAGCGCGCTGTCGCGGCCGGTCCGGGGCGGCTCGGGCCGCTCCAGCGCGACATCGAAGTCCAACCTCTCACGGCCCAGCCTGAAACTGACGCGCCGACCGGTCGTTTCCGGAACGAGATCCACGACCTGCCGGCTGGACGCGGTGTCGCCTCGCACCAGCCACATCCGAACGGTCACGCGGCGGGGTGGAATCACCGCCTGGGCACTGAAGGCGACGGCACTGTCGATGATGGTCGCTTCTTCGCTCGCTCGGGTCTCTCCCGCGGCGAATGCGCGGCTGACGGTGATTTCCACCCAGACCACGCGCCTCTGGCCGACGCCCGGCGGCCCGAAGGGGTACAGCACGGTCGTTCCGCCCCACGGGACCCGAGACCACCGACGATAGCTGTCCTCCTCCCACAACGGCAGGCCACGACGCGAGCGTCCGACCTGGCGCCGGCTGAAGAACAACCCTGCCAGGTTCACGGTGTCAGGCTCAGGGAGCGTGCCGAGCAACCCTTGGAGCTCGGTCGCGCCGGCTCGCAGCGCGAGCCGCATGTCCGTCTCCGGCGGGCCGCTCACGGCCGCGCTGGCGAGCAAGCGCGTCTCCCCGGCCCTACGCTCGACCACCCGCAGGTGGTACGTCACGCGGTAGTTCGGGGCCTGCGAGGCGGCGCTGACCCCGACCCACGCGCTCATCCCCAGCGCCGCGACCATCAGGTTAGCGCGTGACGAATGTCGCACGTGTGGCCTCGATCGCTTCCGACCCCGGCCCGCCCCAACGGTTGTGCCCCAGCCAGCCCGCCGCCGCGCCGGCAACGAGGCTTGCGGTCATCCAAAACGCCAGCGTGCGCCCGCGGATCCGCGGACGCGGCACCGTGCGCGCGTGCGGCTCCCCTGCGGAGCGGGCGAACGCGACCCGCAGCTCGAGATGGCTCACGCGCGCCTCGGCGCAGTGCCGGCACCCGGCGAGGTGGCGCGCCAGCGAGGCGCGCTCCGGGAGACTCAGCTCGCCGTCCAGCTCGAGGTCGATCTGCTGTACCCATTCGTCGTGGTTCACGGCAGCTCCTCCCGCACCCGGTAGCGCAACGCCCGACGCTGCATCCAGCGCACCGCGAGCGCGTCGATCAAGGCGCGGAATACGCGGTTCCACATCCCGTACTTCGTCTTCCCGAAGCGGCGGGTCCGGTGGTGCACGGGCACTTCGGTGACCTGCCCCCCCTGCATCCTGACGAGCGTGGGCAGGAACCGGTGCATGCCGTTGAACAGCGGCAGCGCGCGCAGCGCCTCGGCGCGAAACGCCTTGAGCGAGCAGCCGGTATCGCGGATCGTCTCGCGGTTGAGCCGGTTGCGCACGCCATTGGCGATACGGCTCTGCAGGCGCTTCCAGCCCGAGTCCCGCCGGCCCACCCGGTACCCGACAACCGCCGCCGCCCCGCTCCGCTCGAGCTCGGCGACGAGGACGGGAATGTCGGCCGGATCGTTCTGCAGATCCGCGTCGAGCGTGACGATGACGCGCCCGCGGGCCGCGCCGAAACCCGCTCCGAAGGCGGCGCTCTGCCCCGCGTTGGCCGCGAGCGCCACGATGTGAATCTCGGGGTGTTCGCGCTTCAACACCTTGAGGACGTCGAGCGAGCCGTCGGTCGAGCCGTCGTCCACGGCCACGATCTCGTAGGGTTCCCCCCCTGCCCGGCCGGCCAGCGCCCGGCCGATCTCCTCGACCAGGACCGGCAGATTGTCGCGCTCATTGTACACCGGGATGACCAGCGAGAGCTCAAGCGGGGCGGACATACTTGAGCTCGGGCGCGTCGGGGTACCGGCTGATCAGCCGGGCAATGACGGCCTCCGCTTTGGCGGCGTCGTGCTCGTGCGTGCGGTAGATCTCGGCGAGGCGGATGCCGGCGAGCACGACCCGGTGGGGTGGCGGCGGCGGATCGGCGTCGACCAGGCGCTCGAGCATCACCGTCTCGTCCTGGATGGTGATCACGGTGCCACCCGGCATTCCCCCGCCGGTCAGCGCGTTACCCACGAATTGACCGAGCGGCTCGAGCACCCATCCGAACAGCGAGTCGAAGAAGCCCCACGCGCCCCACAGCGCGAGCACCAACGCAGCGAGCCGCCATTCGATATGCCCCGCACCGATCGATACCACGACGAGCGCGAGGCCGGAGAGCGCCATCGCCACGCCCAGGATCCCACGCACCACCCCGCGCAGGCTCGGCGGATCTGCGAAGTCCACGGGGAGCAAGTTGACAGGGCCCGCCCGGCCGCGCAACCTACGCACGCGCACTTCACCAGGAGTCTCTACGTGTCCGACTTGCTGTCGCGCCGTGAGTTCCTCGCCTCCACCGCCGTGGGCGTCGCGGCCACGGGGGCCTACGACATCCCGTTCCCGATGCGGCCGCCGCGGCCGCTCCCGCCGCGGAGCCGCTGGGCGGCGAAGCCCGTGGCGGTCGCGAGCGCCAACGGGTTGCGGGCCGTGCAAAAAGCGTTCGACCTGCTGCTCCAGGGGGCGGACACCCTCGACGCGGTGATCGAAGGGGTGAAGATCCAGGAGCTCGATCCGAACGACGACTCGGTGGGCTACGGCGGCCTCCCCAACGCCGAGGGCGTGGTGCAGCTCGACGCCTCGTGCATGCACGGACCCACCAGGCGCGCCGGCGCCGTCGGCGCGCTCGAAGGGATCAAGACGCCCTCCGAGGTCGCGAAGCTCGTGCTCAAGTACACGAATCACATCTTTTTGGTGGGGGAGGGCGCGAAGCGGTTCGCGCTGCAGTACGGCTTCAAGGAAGAAGATCTGCTCACCCCGCACGCGCGCGAGGTCTGGCTGCACTGGCGGGCCAATCTGAATCCGAACGACGACTACTTGGACGTGCCCGAGGCTCAGGACATGTCCGTACGGCCCACGGGAACCATCAACTGTGATGCCGTCACACCCCAGGGCGATATCTCCTCGGTGACGACCACCTCTGGCCTGGCGTTCAAGATCCCCGGCCGGGTGGGCGACAGCCCGATCATCGGGGCCGGCCAGTACACCGACAACGACATCGGCGCCGCCGGGTCGACCGGGCGCGGCGAATCGAACATCAAGGTATGCGGCGGCTTCCTGACGGTTGAATTCATGCGCCGGGGGATGAAGCCCACCGACGCGTGTCTCGAGACACTGAAGCGCGTGGTGCAGCTCACGGAGCCACGACTGCTGGGCCCAGACGGCAAGCCGACGTTCGATCTCAAGTTCTACGCAGTGAACAAACGTGGGGAGTTCGGCGCCGCCTCGCTCAACCCGGCCCGCTACGCCGCGCACGACGGCACCGAGGCCAAGCTCCGGGACATGGCCCATCTCTACGAGCGGCCCGCTGCGAGCCGCTAGCTGCGCGCTCGTGCTCCTGGCGGCCGCCGCCCCGGGGCTCGCCGCGCAGCGCTACTGGCGCAGCACCTTGTACCCCAACCTGTCCCACAGCCCGGGCGACGGGTTGTGGATCGGGCTCCACTATGGGCGGTACAGTCCCGTCGGCTTCGTCGAGCGGCCGGAGCCGAACTTCGCGTCGATCAACCTCGATGCGGGCGCCAGTACCCAGGGCAGTTACGCGTTGGTCGTGGACGCGCAGGCACCAGCGTGGTGGGCGGGCTGGCGGGCCGGACTCACCTTCGGCGCCGTGCGCGTGAACCGACTCGGCTATTACGGCCTGGGAAACGACACGCAATACTCGCGCGACAGCCTCACGACCGCAGGGTCCTACTTCTACAAGGTCAGCCGCACCACCCAGTTTGCGCGCGCCACCGTGCAACGCCGGGTGATCGGACCGCTGCGGATCCTGGCCGGCGCTGCGATCGACCACTCCGACTTCCGCGCCCTGCCAGGCCGGAGCGTGTTCAGAAACGATCTCGCGGGCGGGGTGGTAGATACGGGCACGATCCCGTTCACCGACAAGGTGCTCCGCGCCGGCATCGTCCTCGACACACGGGACAACGAAATGGACCCGCATCGCGGCGTCGCCGCGGAAGCGCTGTTCGCGAGCGGCACGGGCTATACGCGCACGACGACCAGTGCCCGGGTCTATGTGCATCCGTTCCGGCGGCTGGTTCTCGCGGGGCGGCTCGCGGCCGAGGGCACCGGCGGAAGCCCGCCCCTCGCGGTGATGGAGCTGATGGAGACGTCCGAGCGGCCCTTCGTGGCGGTGGGCGGCTACAACTCGCTCCGGTCATACTACAACGGTCGCTTCACGGGGCCGGGCAAGCTGATCGGCGGGCTGGAAGCGCGCTACGCGGTGCTGTTGGTGCCGAGCCTGGTGGAGGTCAAGCTGGTGGTGTTTTACGACGCCGGTCGCGTGTTCGGGCCGGGCGAAGGGGTGCGGCTCACCGCCACCGGCCTGCACCGCGCCGGCGGCGCCGAGCTGGCG
>Ga0209161_10001307_pt1 | contig 20560 bp, 11 predicted proteins | sample GraSoiAngelo_155_FD_186169 | JGI IMG/M metagenome (GOLD analysis project Ga0209161, IMG submission 186169) | Grasslands soil microbial communities from the Angelo Coastal Reserve, California, USA - 14_1009_13_30cm (SPAdes) (version 2) | ecosystem: Environmental > Terrestrial > Soil > Grasslands... | reverse complement strand
GCCGGTTGGATCATGTCGATCGCGGGCGCAATGATTTTGCTTTTGCTCTATCGATTGATTGTCAGGCGAAGGATGTAACCGAAGGGGTTTGGACGCGCCACAGGCGCGTGGCTACATTTGATATTTGATTCGCCGCAAGCGGCGCATGGTTGCTCTGTCGCGTGAATGGCAGATTGTCATTGCTTCATGCCCGCGCCGACAAAATTTTGGATCATCGTCGCCTTCGCCGCCCTCTATTTGATTTGGGGTTCGACCTATCTTGGAATCCGCTTTGCCATCGAGACCATTCCGCCATTTTTAATGGCGGGCACCCGGTTTCTGCTCGCTGGTCTGATCATGTACGCAATTGCCCGGTCGCAAGGCCTCGGTAAATCGAGCTGGGCGAACTGGCGCACGTCTTTGATTATCGGCGCCTGTTTGCTTCTCGGCGGAAACGGCGGCGTGACGATCTCAGAAAAGTATATCGACTCGGGATTGGCCGCAGTAATCGTAACGATCGTTCCGATTTACATCGTGGTCTTAGGGTGGGCGACAGGAACGGCGTCAAGACCAACAGCAGTTGTTTGGCTCGGCCTGTTGGGAGGCTTCGCCGGTGTTGGGATTTTACTCAGCCCGGCATTGCGGTTTTCTCCGAACGATGTGCATCGTCCCGCCGCCGGAATTTCAATCTTGCTTGTTTCATGCTTCCTCTGGTCCGCGGGATCACTCTATTCGCGTATGGCAAAACATGCCGCTTCTCCATTTTTGACCGCGGCCCAGCAGATGATCTGCGGAGGACTACTGCTGTTGCTTGCTGGCATCGTGACTGGCGAGACGCGACAGCTTCATCCAGCTTCGATGTCGATCTTGTCGATGGCTTCGTTTGTCTATTTAGTGATCATCGGAGCTGTGGTTGGATACACAGCCTATATTTGGCTGTTGCGCCATTGCGATCCAGCAAAAGTCGCGACCTATGCATACGTAAATCCGATCGTGGCAGTATTCCTCGGCGCGGCTTTCGCAGGGGAAACTTTGAGCATGCGCGCTTTAGTCGCCGCCGGCCTTATCATCGGCTCAGTGGCGATGGTGATTACCGCGCAGCAGCTAAGAGCGCGAGTAGCGCCCCCGTTTAGCGCCACAGTGGCACCAGCCGACTGAGCACGATGAAAAACGAAAATCCATCGGATCACGGGAAAGATCGACAACAAACGATCGAAGTGGTCGAGCGAAATTGGCGCGCAGAAGTCGAGACGGCGCAAGTTTATCGCGATTTGGCCGAACGCGAACGGGATGAAAAGCGCAAAGGCATTCTTTTGCGCATGGCAGAAGCGGAAGAGCGACATGCCCAGCGCTGGGAGAAAAAACTCAAAGACCTCGGCGCAGAACCGCCTGTTTTGAAGGATACGGTTGGGCGCAGGCTCAACCGTTGGTGGAACAAAATTGTCGGAGCGGAGATTGCTATTCACCGGATGGAAGCGACCGAAGAACGGCAGGAGGCGGAATTTCATGATCAAGCCCAGCGCGCCCTGGCTGGCGAACAGGATGTGCAGGAATTCTTGCGGAAAAGCGCACTAGAGGAAAAAGCGCATGCGCGAGTCTTGAGCACAATGGCCCCACCGCCCGGCCCGCGTACCGCACTCGACAAGATCCTGAAACGCGAACGATGGCACGGGCGAGGGGGCAGTTGGGTGGCCGATGCCATCTACGGCGCGAACGATGGACTAGGCGCCGTGTTCGGAATTGTTTCGGGCGTTGCCGGCGCGACGAACAATCAGCAGCATTACATTCTCGTATCTGGCCTCGCGGGAATGATTGCTTCGACATTATCGATGGGCGCCGGCGCTTATCTTGCGGCCAAGAGCGAGGCGGAAGTTTACGAAGCCGAAATCTCGCGCGAGCGCGCAGAAGTGGAGGAAAATCCGGAGGAAGAAATCGAAGAGATGTCGCTCTTCTATCAATTGCAAGGCTTCACCCCCGAAGAATCGCAGAGAATGGCGGAGCGCCTCGCGCAACAGCCCGAACAATTCGTACAGGCGATGGCGCAAAACGAGCTGGGCTTGTCCGAGCATCGTTTCCCGAATCAGTGGACTGCCGCGTTCTCGGCTGGGATTTCCACCGCGATTGGCGCTTTCGTTCCAATTATTCCATTCTTTTTCTCGGGCGGAATTACGGCGGTAATTCTTTCCTTCAGCATCAGTTTAGTGGCGCACTTTCTTGTAGGCGCATTGAAATCGTTGATCACGATCCGTTCTTGGTGGGCTTCGGGTCTGGAAATGACGTGGATCGGCATTATTGTCGCCGTCGTTACTTACGGCCTCGGTCTCGCCTTTGGCGCACTGGGTTAAAGGAGAGTTAAGTCGTGACCCGGATTCTTCTCGCGGATGATCAGCGCGACGTGCTGGAAGCGCTTCGCATATTGCTCAAAGGTGAAGGTTATCAGACGGAAGCGGTCACATCGCTCGCCGCGGTCTTTAATGCGCTGGAAAAGAAAGATTACGCGCTTTTGGTAATGGATCTTAATTACACACGCGATACCACGTCGGGACAGGAAGGTTTGGCGGCCATTCCCAGAATTCAGGAGATCGATAAAATGTTGCCGATTGTCGTGATGACAGCGTGGGCGACCATCGATCTGGCAGTGGAAGCGATGAAACGTGGCGCGCGGGATTTTGTGCCAAAACCGTGGGACAACGAGCGACTGCTGACGATTGTGCGCACACAGATTGAACTGGCGACGGCCCTCCGCCGCGGCCGCAAGCTCGAAGCCGAGAATCAGTTGCTACGTGGCAGCATGCCAAATCTGATCGCCGAATCGCCCGCGATGAGGCCGGTGATGGAAATGATTTCACGCGTCGGGCCGTCTGACGCGAACGTGCTGATCACCGGAGAAAACGGAACAGGCAAAGGTTTGATCGCACAAGCCCTTCACACGCTCTCGCCACGCGCATCGCGAACGATGATTACAGTCAACATGGGCGGTTTGTCGGAAACGCTTTTTGAGAGCGAATTGTTTGGACATGTAAAAGGCGCCTTCACTGACGCAAAGACAGATCGCGCGGGACGATTTGAACTCGCGGATGAGGGAACGCTTTTTATGGACGAGATCGCAAACATTCCGCTTGCCCAACAGGCAAAGCTTCTGCGCGTAATCGAGACCGGCAATTTTGAACGTGTTGGGTCCTCGAAAACAATGCACGCAAATGTGCGCATCATTTCCGCCACAAACGCAAATCTGCAGGATGAAATCGCGGCCGGGCGTTTTCGGCAGGATCTCCTCTTTCGCCTAAACACAATTCAAATCTCGTTACCCTCGTTGCGTGACCGACGAGAGGATATTATGCCGCTGGCCAACAGTTTTCTACGCCAGCACGCGCAACGATATCGGAAACAGATTAGCGGTTTCGATGACGCCGCGCGGGAGCGCTTATTGCAGCATCGGTTTCCTGGAAATGTTCGCGAACTGGATCACGTCGTCGAACGGGCCGTGCTGATGGCGCAAGATCGACAAATCAGGGCGGGCGATCTAGGCCTAACGAGCGGCGGCGGCGATTCACGGAACCTTGAGCAGATGAGTCTTGAGGAAGTGGAGGCGTTTCTCATCAAGAAGGCGCTGGCGCGAAATGACGGTAATGCGCGTAAAGCAGCGGAAGCTTTGGGCTTGAGCAGAAGCGCATTTTACCGGCGGCTACAGCAATATGGATTATGAACTGTAGAGGCAGCCGTGTCGGCTGCGGATTTTTCGATTTTGCAGGCGGCACGCCTGCCGCTACAGCGCGCAAATGAAGCAGGCCCCGAAAAGTCGCTACCGGCTTTCGCATGAAGGGAAACTGACCTGGCTTACGCTGAGCGCGGCCGCTCCTGCCATGGTTGTTGCGCTCGCCCTTCTTTGGTTCGGCGATTACAGCGCGAAAGTGCAGTGGACGCTAACGATTCTGATTATTGCATGCTTCGTTGGGTTCATCTCCAGCGCGCGCGAACACATCGTTCATCCGTTGCAGACCATGTCCAATCTGCTCGCTGCATTACGGGAAGGCGATTACTCGATTCGGGCGCGCGGCGCCAGTGGAGACAATGCACTAGGGGAGGTTCTGCTGGAGATCAATTCGCTTGGCGAAACGTTGCGCCTGCAACGTCTCGGTGCTTTTGAAGCGACGGCGCTTTTGCGCACGATCATGGGGGAAATCGATGTTGCGGTTTTCACCTTCGACCCAGAACGGCGTTTGCGTCTCGTCAATCGCGCCGGGGAAGCGTTGCTCGGTCAGCCAATGGACAAATTACTTGGCAAAACGGCAAAGGAACTTGGGCTCGATGCCTGTTACGATGCCGACGAGGACGAACCGCTTACGCTCAGCTTTCCTGGGGGATCTGGTCGATGGGGCGTTCGTCGCAGCACGTTTCGGGAGAAGGGATTGCCGCATGAGTTGCTTGTACTGACGGATCTCAGTCGCACGCTGCGCGAAGAAGAACGCCGTGCCTGGCAGCGATTGGTGCGCGTGCTTGGTCACGAGATGAATAATTCGCTTGCCCCAATTAAGTCGCTTGCCGCCAGCTTGGAATCGCTGCTGCGCCGCGATCCACCTCCGCCGGACTGGCAGGACGATGCGCGCAGCGGATTACACTCCATTGCATCGCGTGCCGATTCGCTCAGTCGTTTCCTGCAGGCTTACACGCGTCTGACAAAGCTTCCGCCGCCTCAAAAACAAGATGTCGATCTTGCTGAACTTGTGCAGCGTGTCGTGGATTTGGAACCAAGGCTAAACGTCAAGATCATGGCTGGCCCAAAGAGAAAGATTCATGTCGACGCGGCGCAGATCGAACAGTTGCTGATTAACTTAGTGCACAATGCCGCTGATGCCGCGCTTGAGACGCGCGGAAACGTCGCGATCGGCTGGCGGGAGAAAGAAGATTCGGTTGAGATCGTTGTTCAGGACGAGGGTCCGGGCATTCTCAACACGGCGAATCTGTTCGTGCCGTTTTTCACGACAAAGCCCGAGGGCTCTGGGATTGGTCTGCCGTTGAGCCGCCAGATTGCCGAAGCCCACGGTGGATCGTTGGTGCTAATGAATCGGCGCAGCGGCAAGGGCGCGGAAGCTTTGCTGCGACTCCCGCGCTAACGAAAAGGCTGACGAAGTGCGTCCCGCAATCGGGACGGCGCAGTCCCACAAGCGGAGTAATTAGATGTCCGCCTTTTTTCAGCCACCAAACGTAAGCGCCTGGTCGGACAGGCAATGTGACTTCGTTATCGCCGTTGGCACGAACATTGCAATAGGTGTTGCCGACCAGAAAAACTTTTGAATCCAACAAACTCCCGAAACACATCCTAAAAAAAGTATGAAACCAACCTCCTTAATAGTTCGCAGTCATGCGAGCTTCCCACTGACCGACTACAATTACAATTCGGTCACCATTACCGGTTATCGTGGCCAGTGCGCAAAACCGCTGGCGCCATCTTTCCGCAACATCAGTCGTCAGTACTTTCAACACGAAGCGCGGCATGATTTCGTCGGCGAAGCGGTTTTGTTCGCGATGCTAGTGATCGCCGCGGCTGTGCCGTTAGTGAGCGGAGCCTATGCCGTAATCGACCTTTGTCGGGCTTTCAGTCGGCTTTGATTCAACCGTGATTCCACAGCGACAATCAAAAGAAGGAACAATCGTGCGGCCGGCCGGATTCACACCGACTCTCTCGTCGATGGATGTGCCGCGCGCGGGGGTTGCAGCAAAAAAACGCAAGCGGCGCGTCATTATCATTGCTGCGTCTGCGCTTGGATTGATTCTAATCACGATTGGCATCTCGCGTTTGAAACCGGCGGTGCCGAGCGTCGATCGCTCGACCGTCTGGATCGACACTGTCAAACGCGGACCGATGGTGCGTCAGGTGCGTGGCCTTGGGACGCTCGTTCCCGAAGACATCCGCTGGATTCCGGCAAACACGGAAGGCAGCGTCGAGAAAATTTTGATCTGGCCGGGAACAAAAGTCGAGCCCGGTAACGTTATATTAGAGTTGACCAGTCCGGAACTAGAACAAAGCGCGCATGACGCCGAGCTGCAGGCGAAAGCGGCGGAGGCGGAACTGGCAACCATGCGCGCGACTTTGCAGCGCGAATTGCTCGACCAGGAGTCGAAGACAACCGCAGCGCACTCCCAGTACGAGCAGGCGAAAATGGAGCGCGAGACGAACGACCAATTGGCAAAGAACGGCCTCGTGGCGGCGCTCGTTTACAAGACCTCGAAGATCAAGGAAGGGGAACTTGCGAAGAGCGATGAAATCGAGCAAAAGCGTTTGGCATTCGCGCGCGATTCCATCGAGCCGCAGCTGGCCTCGAAACAAGCCGCAGTCGATCAAGCCAACCAATTGGCGAAATTGAAACTCGACCAGGTCGAAGCGTTGCATGTGAAAGCCGGGATGTCGGGCGTGTTGCAGCAATTGCCGGTGCAAATCGGCCAGCGACTCAAGGTAGGTGACAATCTTGCCCGCGTGGCCGATCCATCGAAGCTCAAGGCACAGGTGAAAATTGCCGAAACGCAGGCGAAAGATATTCAGATCAAACAGAAAGCCGCGATCGATACTCGCAACGGCACCGTCAATGGGCACGTCACGCGGGTCGATCCCGCAGTCGAACAGGGAACAGTCACTGTCGATGTTGCGTTCGATGAGGCGCTGCCGAAAGGCGCGCGCCCCGATCTTAGTGTCGATGGAACAATCGAGCTCGAACGTCTCGACAATGTGGTTTATGTCGGCCGCCCAGCGTTTGGCCAGGAGAACAATACCGTAGGAATGTTCAAACTCATCAATGGCACCTCGGACGCTTTCCGGACGCCGGTGAAACTTGGTAAGAGCTCGGTTAACACGATTGAGATTTTAAACGGCCTTCAACCCGGGGATCAGGTGATTCTTTCCGATACCAGCGCATGGGATGCGCACGAACGCATTCGCCTTAACTAGAACAGAACCAATATCAATGAATTCAACATCAACTGCTACCGAATCAATGCAAACTCCTATGACAAACGGCTCGAGTCCTTTGATACGATTGAGTGGGGTAACGAAAGTCTTTCTCACCGATGAAGTGGAAACGCATGCGCTTTCCGGGATTCACCTGGACATTCGCGTCGGTGAGTATATTTCGATTGCGGGGCCGTCAGGTTGCGGCAAGACCACGTTGTTGTCGATTCTCGGCCTGCTCGATACTCCTTCCGGGGGCAGCTATTCGTTGAAAGCGAACGAAGTTGCTAATCTTTCTTTTGCCGACCGTGCGCGGATTCGCAACCGTGAGATCGGATTCATTTTCCAAAGCTTCAACCTGATCGGCGACCTCACTGTTTACGAAAACGTGGAATTGCCGCTGACGTATCGCGGGATGGGCGCGCACGAGCGTAAACAATTCGTCACCGAAGCGCTCGAGCGCGTCGGAATGGGACATCGCGCTAAACATTTGCCAAGCCAGCTCTCGGGTGGCCAACAGCAGCGCGTAGCAGTTGCCCGCGCACTCGCCGGGAGACCGGCTATTCTGCTCGCGGACGAGCCGACGGGGAACCTTGATTCGCGCAACGGCGAAGCAGTCATGGTCCTGCTCAGGGAATTGCACGAAAGCGGCGCGACCATCTGCATGGTCACACACGACGAACGTTTCGCGCAGCACGCCGACCGCACAGTGCACTTATTCGACGGTCGAGTGGTTGAAGACAGGGTCGCGGCCTGATGAAGCGATAAATGCAAGCGCTTCTCCAAGATCTTCGCTTCGGTCTGCGAATGCTCCGGCGGAGTCCGGGTTTCTCCATTCTCGCAATCCTCTGTCTAACACTCGGCATCGGGACGAACGCCGCCGTCTTTAGCTGGATCGAAGGAGTTCTGATTCGCCCCTACCCTCTGGTTGCGCACCAGGACCGAATGTTCGCCCTGGGCGGGACAACACGCGGGGCAACGGAAGGTCACGGCCTGTCGTATCCTGACTTTGTCGATTTGGAAAAGAACTCGACGCTTTTCGAATCGTTCATAATTGATCGGATAGTGGGGACGACGTTGAGCGTGGGCGATCGGGCGGAGCGCGCCACGGGCGGAATCGTTTCGGCGAATTATTTCGATGCGCTCGATGTTCGCCCGATGCTTGGCCGCGGCTTCAGGCCGGAAGAAGGCACGGGGCGCAATGCGCATCCGGTCACCGTAATTAGTTATCTAACGTGGCAGGACCGTTACAAGGGCGACCCGGCGATCATCGGCAAAACGCAATATCTGAACGGCGTTCAACACACGATCATTGGCGTCGCGCCGGAAAAATTTCACGGCACCTTCATCGGCTACTCGTTTAACTTCTGGGTGCCGACGTCGATGCAGGAGACATTTGATTCGACCGGCTACAAACTCGAAGACCGCGGAGCGCGCTGGATTGAAAGTTACGCGTTTTTGAAACCGGGGGTTACCCGTCGACAGGCGCAAGCCGAGCTTTCATCGATCGCGCAACGGCTCGAGAATGATTTTCCGGAGACAAACCGGGGACAGGGTTTTGAACTTCTGCCGCTTTGGAAAACACCGTTTAACGCCGCCGGTAATCTGTCGCCTGCGCTGGCAATCACAACTGGGGTCGCATTTTTCGTTCTTTTAATCGCCTGCGCGAACGTCAGTAATCTTCTGCTCGCGCGGTCACTCCTTCGGCGTCATGAAATGACCATGCGTCTCGCGCTCGGTGCTGGGCGCCGGCGTTTGATTAAACAACTTTTCACTGAAGGCCTGCTTCTTTCTCTAATCGCAGCGGCCGGTGGAATCATGGTAGCGTACTGGTGTCGTAACGCTCTCGTGCTGGTGTCTCCATCCCGCACTCCAGGCGTCACAATTGATTATCCCGGACAGCTCGACTGGCGTGTTCTGGCTCTAAGCGTGGCGGTTTGCATCGGATCGACAATGCTGTTCGCGTTGATCCCTGCGATTCAAGCGAGCCATGTCAATCTTTCTGGCGCGCTGAAGAGCGAAGGCGGTGGCCTGGTTGCGGGAAGTGGCAGATCGCGAGTGCGCTCGGTGCTTGTGTTCGTTCAAGTGGCGCTGAGTTTTGTACTCATGGCTGGAACTGGATTACTGCTCCGAAGCCTCGTGCAAATGCAAAATTCCGATCCGGGATTTTCGACACGAAACGTCGTCGTGTCGGCGGCAGATCTTTTTTCTGCCGGCTACAAAGCTGATCGGGCCAAAATTTTTTACGAACAATTGCTCGAGCGCGTCCGGGCACTGCCCGGCGTTCAATCGGCAGCATTGGCGCGGGTTAGGCCTTTCAGCTATACGGTTTACTCGTCAGCACCGCTGGAGATCGAAGGTTATCAGCCGCCGCGCAATGAGCAGATTGCGGCGGATTACAATCAAGTTAGCGAAGGATACTTGGCCACGATCGGAATTCCAATCGTGGCCGGCCGCGAATTCACGCGCAACGATGACGAAAACGCACCACCGGTCGCGATCGTCAATGAAACGATGGCGGCAAAATATTGGCCGGGAAAAGACGCGCTTGGTCACCGTCTCAAGGTGAAAGACAAATGGATGGAGATCGTCGGCGTGGCAAAAAATGCGAATTACCGGACCAAGCTTGAGCAGCCGACGCCATTCTTTTATGTGCCGGTTCGCCAGAATTTTTTCGTCCAAAACGGCTTCCTCATTCGGACGGACCAGAGCGCGGCCGCGATGATGAACGCGCTTGCTCGCGAAATCCACGCTCTCGATCCGAATCTCGCGCTGCTGGACGCAATCAGTTTGCAGCAGCAAGTCGATGTCATGAGTTACACGCAACGCCTGGCGGCAGCGTTGCTGGCGATTTTTGGTGGAATGGCGCTCTTTCTCGCTGCGATCGGACTTTACGCGGTGATGTCCTATTCGGTTTCGCAAGGCACGCGCGAACTCGGCATGCGCATGGCGCTCGGCGCTCGCGCCGACGACGTACTACGATTAGTTATCTCACGCGGTATCCGCCTCACGGCGGCCGGAATCGTTATCGGCGCCGTCGCAGCGCTCACACTTACTCGCTTGATGGGCAATCTGCTTTACAAAGTAAGCCCGCGCGACCCTCTCGCATTCGCGTCGGCATTTGTGATTATGAGTGTCGTCGCGCTGGCCGCATGCTTTTTGCCCGCATGGCGCGCAACGCGGATCGATCCAGCCCAGGCCTTACGTGACCAGTGATGAATATGCTGAAGAAATCACGAGATTCCACGCTCGATGCTACACGCTCATCCGATAGTCGTCCTTGCACGGTGGATGGGCTATTGATCCGCCTTCGCTGCGTCGAGCGCTCTTATTCAGTTGGGCGCAGCCAGTTTTTTTACGTTCTGCGCGACATCATTCTCGAGATTGCGGAGGGAGATTTTGTTTCGATCATGGGTCCGTCGGGCGCAGGCAAATCGACGCTGCTGCATATTCTGGGCATGCACGATCACGCCTGGAGCGGTGAATATTTCTTCGGCGAAACCGCAGTGCATCATTTGAAACCGAAAGAACGTGCCACGCTGCGGAACGAGCAGATCGGCTTCGTATTTCAGCAGTATCATTTGCTGGATGACCTCACGGTTTACGAGAACCTTGATATTCCGCTGTCCTATCGCCGCTACAGCAAGAGCGAGCGCGCGGCCCTCGTCGCGGGCATGCTCGATCGTTTCCAAATTGTCGCAAAAAAGGATTTGTATCCGCGCCAGCTTTCCGGCGGACAGCAACAACTGGTCGGCGTTGCGAGGGCGATTATCGCCGGACCGAGACTTCTACTCGCAGACGAGCCGACGGGAAATCTCCACTCCAGTCAAGGCGAAAAGATCATGGAGCTGTTTCGCAAGTTAAATAACGAAGGCATGACCATCATTCAGGTCACGCACTCCGAGAAGAATGCCTCCTACGGCAAACGTGTCATTCAACTGCGCGACGGCTGGATCGTGAAAGGAGAACAATGATCGCTGATCTAAAGTTCGCTCTACGCCAGCTTCGTAAATCGCCGGGATTTACGATTGTCGCGGTGCTGACGCTTGCGCTCGGCATTGGACTGAACACGACGATCTTTAGTCTAATCAACGATCTGTTTCTGCGCCGGCTGCCGTTCAAGGAACCATCGCGCATTGTTCACCTCGACAACGGCGACAAGGCGCGCGATTTGGCGGATGTCGGAATATCGGCGCCGCGTTACCAACTTTATCGCAACGCTCAGACGCTTTTCGACGGCCTCGCCGCCGAGAATTCCTCCACCCAGAATTCTTCTCCGTTCACGCTGACCGGACTTGGCGACCCTGTCCAAATTTTTGGCGGCCGATTGACCTCCAACTATTTCGATTTGCTGGGCGTTCGCCCAATTCTTGGCCGCAATTTTCTGCCGGAAGAAGAGGAAAGCGCCGACGTCGCATTGATCACGAAAAATTTCTGGCAAGAACGAATGGGCGGCGATCCAAACGTGATCGGTCGAAGCATCACCCTCGATGGGACGCTGCACACCATCGTTGGCGTTGTGCCGAACATGCCCGCAGCCTGGTTTGGTGCAAACCCGGTCGCGGAAGTTTGGATGACGAAACCGTTTCAGCTTCCCGGCTTCAGTCATGAGCAGTTGATGCGCGGTACCTTCTTTCTGCGAGTTGTCGGACGATTGAAACCAGGGGTAACCGTTCAACAAGCGCGCGCCGCATTGCCATCGTTGGAAGAAAGTTATCGTGCCCAATATCCGAACAACATCGACAGCGCATTTGTCACGACGCTGCGGGCTTTGCCTGAAGACGTGACCCGGAATTTCCGCGCGGGCTTCGCTACGCTTTTCACCGCGGTAAGTTTCGTTTTGCTGATCGCGTGCAGCAACGTCGCCAACCTATTGCTCGTTCGTTTCAGTGGACGCCGCCGCGAGATCGCGTTGCGAATCGCAGTTGGCGCTTCGCGCACGAGCGTCATCCGTTTGTTCGTGGCCGAAAGTTTGCTGGTGAGTGTAATTGCGGGAGCGAGCGGCGCGTTCGTGGCATGGCATTTGGTGCCGTTGGTCCCGAGGATGGCGTCCAATTTTCTTCCGTTGGAAACCGGAACCGCGACCAGTTTGTCGATTCCAGTTCTACTATTCGCGATTGGGTTGTCGATCTTGACCGGTCTCTTGATGGGAATTTATCCGGCGCTTCAGGGTTCGCACACCGATTTGGTTGATGCGTTGAAAGAAGGCGGCCGCGGCACGAGCGGCAGTGTGCGCCAACAGCGCTTCCGCAAAATTTTGGTCGGCGCCCAAGTCGCCCTCTCGGTTACTTTGTTGGCCGGCGCGGCGCTGCTCATCACGAGTTTCATCCGCTTGAGTCAGCAGAACCTTGGCTTCCAACCCCAGAATCTTTGGACGGGTGTGATTACACTGCCGACCTCCCAGTACCCCGACCGCCCGTCGCGTCAACGTTTTGTCGAACAAACATTGCGTGAGTTGCGTAGTGTTCCCGGGCTCGAGAGTGCGACTATTAGCGGCGATATTCCGTTGGTTGGCTTCAGTCGTTATCTTTATGCGCGGGGCGATCGTGATGTTCCGCCAGTCGAGAAGCGTGAGATCGTGCCTGGTCACGAGATTACTCCCGGATATTTCAAGACCTGGGGAGTGCCACTCTTGGCTGGCCGTGACTTCAATGAACACGACACCGCCGACGGACAGAAAGTTTGTCTGATCAGTCAGGCCGGTGCGAAACAAGTTTTCTCGGGTGAGAATCCAATCGGAAAGACGTTGTTCCTAGCCAACGCGCAGTGGGAAATTGTCGGAATCGTCGGCGATGTGCGCTCAGTGCAAGTGGCCGAGCCAGCGGGTATGGAATTTTATCGGCCGTGGGCGCAATATAATTTTCCATTCGTTAACATCACCGTCCGCACCAATCTAAAAGTGGATGCGGTGACCAAGCTGGTGCAATCCGCGCTTACGAAAGTGAATCCAGGTCTGGCGATTGCCGTGCCGCAAACCATGGATGCGGTCGTCGCGCGAGCGCTCGGGCAAGCGCGTTTGATGATGTGGTTGCTCGGAATTTTTGCTGGTGTCGCCTTGCTCCTCGCGAGCGTCGGGATTTACGGCGCGGTCGCTTACACGGTCGAGCAACGCACCGGCGAGATCGGCGTCCGCATGGCGCTTGGCGCGCAAACCATGGATGTATTGCGGCTGGTCATAGCGCAGGGGATGAAACCAGTGGTCGTTGGCTTGATCGCCGGATTGGCGGCGGCACTTGCGCTCGCGCGATTACTTGCATCCCAGCTTTATCAAGTCTCAGCTTACAATCCGCTTCTGCTCAGCGCGACACTCGTAATCCTCGCCACGGCTGCGCTGCTCGCGTGTCTGCTCCCCGCGCGCCGCGCCACTCTCGTTGACCCAATTCAAGCCCTACGTTCGGAGTAACTATTATGATAAATGATCTGCGTTTCGCCTTCCGGATGCTCGTTAAGTATCCGGCCTTCTCCATTGTCGCCTTTCTCGCCCTCGTTCTCGGAATTGGCGCGAATACGACCGTTTTTGGAATCATCAACGCCTTGTTGCTTCGCCCGTTGCCCGTCGGCCACCCCGAAGAAGTAGTGAAGGTTTTTACGACCGATAATCACATCAAGGGCAACCAATCGACCTCCTACCTAAACTTCCAGGATTACGCGAACCAGAACACGGCCTTCAGCTCGATGGCTGCATACACATTCGCAGGAATGGGGATGAGCCGCGGCACAGACACGCTGAATGTTACCGGTTTGCTCGTGAGCGGAAACTATTTCGATCTCCTTCAGGTCAAGCCAGCCCTCGGCCGCACGTTTTTGGCGGAGGAAGATTCAACGCCTAACGGTCATCCTGTCGTCGTCCTCGGTTACAAGTTCTGGAGAAAACTGGGAGCCGATCCGACGATTGTCGGCAGTCAGGTTACCCTCAATGGACACTCCTTCACCGTAATTGGCATCGCCCCGGCGGCTTTTACTGGAGTGGATGTCGGCTTTTCTCCGGACCTCTGGGTGCCGATTTCGATGCATCAATGGGTGCGGCCGGGCGGCGATTTCTGGTTCGAGGAGCGCCGCGCCCTGTTGCTGAGCGTTGTTGGGCGGCTCAAGCCCGGCGTGACGACATCCGAAGCTCAAGCGCAAATGCGCACGATCGCAAAGCAGCTCGAGCAAGCTTACCCCGATGTAAATAAAGAACGCTCGATCGCGCTGATGTCGCTCGAAGCAGCCAAGTCACAAGCATTGGGCGGCCCAAACAATGAAGACCTCGCGCGCAACGTTTCGCTTCTTTTAGTCACCGCGTCCGCCAGCATTCTGCTGATCGCGTGCGCCAACGTCGCCAATTTGCTGCTGGCGCGATCCACTGCCCGGCAACGCGAGATGGCCGTTCGTTTGGCGCTTGGAGCGGGACGCGGGCGTATCGTGCGACAACTGCTCACCGAAAGCATTCTGCTCGGCCTGATTGGCGGCATCGGTGGCGTTGTTCTCGCCTATTGCCTTGGCGATGTCTTGGTCGCGCTGCTTCCGCCACTTCCGTTTCCGATTGACTTGAATCCGCAACCCGACTGGCGGGTGCTCAGTTTCTCGTGTGTCGTCGCCATCTTGAGCGGGGTTATGTTCGGATTGGCGCCCGCATTGCAGATGGCTCGCTGGAACCTTACCGAGGGTTTGCGGGAACGCGCTTCCACCGGCGGCGGCGCGGTCACGCGGCTGAATCTGCGTAGTCTGCTTGTGGTCGCGCAAATTGCCGTTTCTTTGCTATTGTTAATCGGGTCTGGTTTGTTTCTGAAATCGTTCCACAAAGCCCAGGCGATTGATCCCGGCTTCCGCATTGAGAATCTTGACCTCGTTACGATTAACCCGGTGCTCGCAGGCTATGATAGCGACCGCGGCCTTCAAGTCGTGCGCGCAATCGCTGATCAAATCAGGCACGATCCGCGCGTTGCCGGAGCCGATTTGAATAACTGGGTCCCGCTTTTTGGCGGCGAGGGTCGAACCGTCGTGATCGAGGGTCGCGACCTAACCGATCAACACAACCGTAAATTCGCAAATTACAGTCCGATCACGCCCGGTTATTTCCAGACCATGGGCATTCAACTTCTGCGCGGTCGCAATTTTAACGAGCACGATGCAGAAAAGAACGCGGCGCTGGTCGCGATTATTGACGAGACGATGGCCAACGAATTTTGGCCAAATGAAGATGCTTTAGGCCGCCGATTCAGGTTTCTGGTCTTTAAAACACCGATCGAAGTAATCGGAATCGCCCGGAATTCTAAGGCAGTAACCCTCGGCGAAATTCCGACGCCGATGGTTTACCGGCCGCTAAACGAGCTCACCGACACCGGAATAACGCTGTTTGTTCACACGACCGGCGCGCCCGGAGTGGTGCTGAGCGAGATTCGCCAGATCATTCGTGCTGTCGATGTTCACATTCCCATCACCTACGAAAAAACCATTCGCGACCACATGGCGATTGCACTTTGGCCATCCTGGATGGGCGCAATGTTGCTGGGCAGCCTCGGCTTGCTTGCCTTCATCCTCGCTTCAATGGGGGTGTATGGAGTGATGGCTTACTCAGTCAGTCAACGCACACGCGAATTAGGAATCCGGATGGCGCTCGGTGCGCAAACCGGGCAGATGATTCAATTGGTGTTGCGTCAGGGCATGTTCCTCGCCGCGATTGGACTGGGCTTTGGCTTGCTTGGGGCATTCGGATCGACCCGGCTTGCCGGCTCACTTCTTTACGGGGTGAATCCGAGCGATCCGACAATTTTTCTCGGCGTCACCTTCCTCCTTGCGCTGGCCGCTCTTGCCGCTTGCTATTTCCCCGCGCGACGCGCCCTGAAAATCAGTCCAGTAATTGCGCTGAGAACTGAGTAACTCATTATGATTGCTGACCTGCGCTTTGCTCGCCGGCAATTGCTCAAAACGCCTGGATTCACGCTGCTTGCGCTGCTCACGCTCGCGCTCGGGATTGGATTGAACACTGCGATCTTCAGTCTGATAAACGATCTGTTCCTGCGCGGACTCTCCTTCAAGGAGCCGCAGCGGCTCGTGCACATGTATTCGAACGCGCGCGAGCGCAATCTGCTGGAGCTCGCCATCTCTGTGCCACGTTTTCAGCATTACCGGGATGGCCAGACGATTTTCGACGGTTTCGGCGGCGAAAACGCTGTTCCATTTACTTTGACCGGACTGGGCGATCCCGTTCAACTTTTCGGCGGTAAAGTGACGTCGAACTATTTCGATGTCCTCGGGGTGCGTCCGATTCGCGGCCGCAATTTTTTGCCGGAGGAAGAGGAGAGCGCCGATGTCGCAATGGTGACGGAGAATTTTTGGCAGAAGCGCATGGGCGGCGATGCCAATGTGATTGGGCGCAGTATTACGCTCGACGGTGTGCCGCACACGATCGTGGGCGTGTTGCCGAACCTGCCGTTTTCCTGGACTGGGCCGAATGCCGAGATTTGGACGACGAAACCGTTCGTGATTCCCGGATTATCTTACGAAAGAACGATGCGCGGCAGCGGTTTCCTGCGCGTAGTTGGGCGATTGAAACCGGGAATGACGATCGAACAGGCGCGGGCCGCAATGCCGCCGCTCGAGCAAAGTTACCGCAAGCAATATCCGGGTAAGATCGACAGCTCATCGGTCATGACTCTCAAAACGCTGCCGGAGGATGTCGTTGGCAATCTCCGGCCTGCGTTCGCTACTTTGCTCGCCGCAGTGGCGTTCGTATTGCTGATTGCTTGCAGCAACGTTGCGAATCTCTTACTGGTGCGCTTCACTGGTCGACGGCGAGAAATCGCGCTGCGCATGGCGCTGGGGGCGTCGCGCGCGAGCGTGTTGCGACTCTTTATTTTCGAAAGTTTGCTCGTAAGCGTTCTCGCTGGAGTAGTCGGTGCCGCCCTGGCGTGGGAGTTGGTTCCGCTCGTGCCGAAAATGGCGGCGAACTTTCTGCCGTTTGATCCCGCGACGACCATCAATCTTTCGCTTCCGGTGCTCGGGTTCACCATTGCGTTGTCGATCTTAACCGGCGTGGCCATGGGAATTTATCCGGCGCTGCAAAGTTCGCGCGCTGATTTGGTTGATGGATTGAAAGAAAGCGGTCGCGGAACAAGCGGCAGCGCACATCAGTACCGGTTCCGCAAGATTTTAGTCGGGGCGCAAGTCGCGCTCTCTGTCACGCTGCTGGCGGGCGCGGCGTTGCTCATTACTAGCTTCGTGAAATTGAGCCGGCAGAGCATTGGGTTTCACCCCGAAAATATGTGGACCGGCTTAGTGACATTACCGCAAGCGCCATATCCCGATTCCGCCACACGGCAGCGTTTCGTGGAAAGAACGCTGGCCGCGTTGAATGCAATTCCAAGTCTTCAAAGCGCGACGATCAGCGGCGACATCCCGTTGATTGCCGCCGCCGCCAGTAACATGCTTTACACCCGCCCGGACGGAGAAATTTTGCCGGTGGATAAGCGTGCCGCAGCCGCGGGCCACGATATCGCTCCGGGTTATTTCAAGACCTTCGGCATTCCCATCTTGGCTGGGCGCGATTTCGATCAGCACGATGTGGTCGATCATCAGAACGTGATGCTGATCAGTCAGACAGGAGCGCGCAAAGTTTTTGGCAACGACAACCCGATCGGCAAGACACTTCTGGTGTCGAGCGCGAGCACGCCGGTCGAGATCGTCGGTGTGGTGGGCGATGTACGGACACGGCGCATAGCGGATCCGGACGAAGTGGAAATCTACCGTCCGTGGGCGCAGGAGAATTTTCCCTTCGCTGTGATAGCGGTGCGGAGTAATTTAAGGGAGGACGCTGTGACCAAAGTGGTGCAGTCCGCGCTCAACACAGTGGATCCTGGGTTGGCAATTGCCATACCTCAATCGATGGACGCGATCCTCGCGCAGGCGCTCGGCCAGGCGCGACTGATGATGTGGCTGCTCGGCATTTTCGCCGGCACGGCGTTGCTGCTGGCAACGGTTGGAATTTACGGCGCGGTGGCTTACACAGTCGAGCAACGCACCGGCGAAATCGGTGTGCGTATGGCGCTTGGAGCCCAAACGATGGATGTTTTGCGGCTCGTTGTAAAGCAGGGGATGCGCCCAGTGATTTTCGGATTGGCAGTAGGCTTGGCCGCGGCGCTGGCGCTTGGCCGCTTGATCGCATCGCAACTTTATCAAACGTCAGCGCACAATCCGCTTTTGCTGGCAGCGACGATGTCGATCCTCGCGATAGCCGCGCTGCTCGCCTGTCTCTTGCCCGCGCGACGGGCAGCATTGGTCGATCCAATTCAAGCTTTGCGTATTGAGTGATGAATGATCTTCGGTTCGCTCTGCGACAATTCCGCAAATCGCCCGGATTCACTTTGATTGCGGTGATCGCGCTGGCTTTATGCATCGGCGCGAACACGGCCATCTTTAGCGCGATCAACACACTCCTGCTGCGTCCGTTGCCCTTAGAGGATTTGGATCGATTGGTTTTCAGCATTGCGCTGCGTGAGGGTTTCGATCCATTCGGGTCGTCGTTGCTGGAATTCCAAGCGTACCGGCAACGAAATCATTCCTTCGAAAGTATGGGCGCGGCGATGCAGCGTTCCTTCAATTTGATCGGACGCGGCGAACCTGAGCGCATTCGCGGCGCGTTGATCATGGTAGATTATTTAACAACTCTCGGCGTGAAGCCGCTTTTCGGTCGAGGTCTTACGCTTGATGAAGATCAACCCGGCGGTCCGGCTGTCGCGCTGATTGGATACGGCTTTTGGCAAAAGCATTTCGGCGGCAACACGCGCGTTTTTGGTGAAAAGCTGAATCTCGAAGGTCGCAGCTACACCGTCATCGGAGTAATGCCTCCGGGTTTCGATCTTCCCGAGGCGGCCGAAATCTGGTTGCCGCTGCAAACAAAAATCGACAGTTTGCCATTCGCGGACCGCGCCATTCCTGGCTATGAGGTCGTGGCCAAGCTTCGTCCGAGCGTCAGCCTGAAACAGGCGGATGCGGAATCAAAATCCATAGCGCGCCAATTGGAGCAGGAATTTCCGCAAGTCCGTCGCGGCTGGAGCGTGAAGGTGATTTCGTTACGGCAAGAATTGCTCGGCGATCTGGCCGGCAACGTTCGCAAAGCGCTCTTCGCGCTTATGGCCGGTGTGGTATTTCTCCTGCTCATTTGTTGCGCAAACGTGGCGAATCTTCAGCTCGCGCGCGGCATTACGCGCGCACGCGAATTCGCTTTGCGATGCGCGTTGGGCGCAAGCCGATGGCGATTGGTGCGGCAGCTTCTCACTGAAAGCATGTTGCTAGCGGTACTCGGCGGCGTGGGCGGTTTGCTGCTGGCGCATTGGATCGTGCCGGTGCTCGCCGCGATGAATCCGATCCGGGGTATTTCGCTCGCCACCTTCTTTCACAATTTCAGAATTGACGGCCGCGTATTGAGTTTTGCCCTCCTCGTAACGCTCGCGACCGGCGTGATCTTCGGATTAATTCCGGCGTTGAAAAGCGCCGGCGAACGCGAAGTGATGCCGCGTCTTAAGGAGGGCGATCAAAGAATCGGCGCTGGCGCGCCCGGCCGCCGATGGCTCAATGTTCTCATCATCGCGGAGATTGCGGTCGCGATGACTCTTCTGGTTGCGGGCGGATTGATGTTGCAGAGCTTCAATCGGCTTCAACATGTCGATCTTGGGTTCAGGCCGGACCATCTCCTCACATTGAAGATGGTACTGCCGGTGTCGAAATATTCAGAACACCGACAGCGCGTGGCCTTCGTCGACCAGCTCCTTGAGCGCGCTAAGAATTTGCCTGGCGTTATCTCCGCGGGCACAACGACCAACATTCCGCTTGAGCGCGAAATTGCCTACGATTCGGTCTTCGACGTGGAGGGTCGCCCGCGCCGGAATCCAAACGACGTTCCCATCACGTCGCATCGTCTCGTTAGTCCGGATTATTTAAAGACACTTGGTGTGACCTTGATTAAAGGCAGGCTGATCGATGATCGTGATCGCGCCAACCGTTTGCCCGTGGTTGTGATCAGCGAAGAATTGGCGCGTCAAGCGTGGCCCGGAGAAGATCCGCTCGGCAAGCGAATCAAGCGATTCCGGGGCGATCAGAATTTTCCGTGGATGACAGTGATCGGCGTCATCAAAGACGTAAAAGAAGACCTCTTCAATTACCGAATTAACCGTTCGGTTTGGTACGTGCCGTACGCGCAATCCGAAAATAATTTTCCATTGAACCTGGTGCTAAGGACGAGCGGCGATCCGGCGAGCGCGACTGCAGCGATACGCGAAGTGGTTCATGAGATCGATCCCGATCAGCCGATTTCGAACGTCATGACGATGAACGAAAATCTCAACGGCGTTCTCGTGACCGAACGTTTCGGCGCCATCTTGATGAGCTTGCTGGCCGCGTCAGGTCTGTTGCTCGCCGCGCTCGGGCTTTACGGGGTGATGGCGTATTCGGTTTCGCAACGAACGGCCGAGATTGGTTTGCGGGTCGCGATTGGAGCACGGCCCATGCACGTGCTCAGACTCATCCTCGGTCAGGGGCTGAAGCTCACATTGTTGGGCATTGCGATCGGCTTAACCGCCGTTTGGTGTCTTACGCGGTTGCTCGCGAATTTGCTATTCGGCGTTAGCGCGACCGACCCGGCAACTATTGTCTCGATTT
>Ga0209161_10001299_pt1 | contig 20616 bp, 25 predicted proteins | sample GraSoiAngelo_155_FD_186169 | JGI IMG/M metagenome (GOLD analysis project Ga0209161, IMG submission 186169) | Grasslands soil microbial communities from the Angelo Coastal Reserve, California, USA - 14_1009_13_30cm (SPAdes) (version 2) | ecosystem: Environmental > Terrestrial > Soil > Grasslands... | reverse complement strand
ATGCGATGCAAGGGTCGGTCGCTAAGAGCCCCTATTTTCCAGAAACCATTTTCTGTCCGGTGTTGTTTCTGGGCGAGTCTGGCGATTCAGGGAGCAGTCCAGCCTTTGACGAGAGGGGAAAAGACGGCAAATCTACAGCGATCTCCGAACGATTCACGGGGTGGGATAGGGGCGTGGTCCCAGATCAGGGATCAGGGCTGAAAACGGGCGATTCCGGCGGCTCATCGAATGTTCTCGTGACCCTCATACCAGGGTCAAAAGAATCGGAGACTATTCATTCCTAACACGAGAGCATTTTTCTTGGATTACTCCTACATGGATTAGCGACTATATTTCGGTGAGTCTTTTCCTTACGTGATGCAGTATGTTCGGGGGGGTCCATACTGAGAATACTCTCACGTATCTGGGAGATGCCGCAGCTCGTATCGTGCTCGCGCTTCCTTGCTCCCGATAACCCTTGATGAAAGCATCCACATATCCCGCAAGCGTCTTGTTGAACGAAAGCCAATAGTGACCTGAATAGAAAAGAAACTCTGCCAGATCCCAGGAATAATCCCCTCTGTAGCGGGCTTGTTCAAGATCGACTAGCGTCACTTCGCCTTTCTTCTCAACCAGAAAGTTCTCTGGCTTCGTATCTCCTAGCGCAGCTTCAAGCCCGTGTGCCCCAGCCATCAATTTTCCGGCTTGGTATGCGGCCTCCCGCTCTCTCTGACCGATTTGAGATGTTTCGGCCAACTTTGGAAGAAGACTTGACAACTGGTCCCCGGAGACATAAGAGAACAGAATTGTCCGCGATTTCTGGTCGGCCCCCAGAATAGATGGCACAGGTATTCCGCGTCGCGAAAGAAGGTCGTTGAAGGCGTATTCAGCCTCCATTCTTCTCTTTCCCGATATCGAGAAGTGAACCGACCCAAGCCCGAAGAGATTCAGCGTCACCCATTTCAGAGACACCCAGTTCGTGTAACGCTTGGCCACCAACTTCTCGCTGTCAACCTTCACCAGGAAGACATCGTTGACGAAACTGCCTATCCTCCGAATCGAGACCCGGCCGTCAGGACGATACCTCCTAACGATCTTCAAAATGAGATCCATTTCTTCAGGCAAGAGAACCTCTCCGTTAACTGGCCAATGATGGCCTTAGGACCAGTTTTCCTAAATATCGTCCAACAACCCATCGTCCCACTCTGACAATATAGTCTACCGAGAGAGGAAACTCACACAACCGTCGAAACTTTCTCATATGCTCCGTTGGTACCTTCGCTCTCTTCCTCATCGGCTCATCGACAGTGTTACTGCTTCTTGAATCGACGAGCAGAGCACTCCCCAAGAATGCCCAGGTAGGAACCCTCACACTGGCTTTGAGCGCCACACTCTCGGTCGTAGTCTCTCTCATTGGGATTCCCATAGGGTTCACGTGCATGTACTTCTTCGGGGGTCGTATCAACGAAAGCGATTAAGCTCTATCTCTTCATAACGAAGGGAACTCACATCATCAGTTCTAAGACATCGGAACTCTCGGCGGTCCAAGCTTCTCGAGGCTTGAAACTGAAACTTCGCAGGCAGATCATGTACTTCGGGTTCATTCTCGCTGTAGTAGTGCCTTTTGCAACCTACGAAGCCAAACACAAAGACATCCCATTCTTCTCGCCTCTAGCCCGAACAACCGACATAGTGAACTTGATCACCCAAGATTTCATAACACTCACAATGACCGCGTCGCTAACGCTTCCACTAGTTGCACTTGCTCTCCCGTACTTCGGAGGATTAAGGCTTCGCAGCATCGATGTTGGCCCTTTCCATACTACAGTCATATCCACGGTAGTGGGTACATCAGGCGGCTTTGCGCTCCTCTATGCGGCCTTGACACAACCCATCCTCAGCGTGCTCGCGTACATTTTCCTTCTCTTGATTGGCGTGTGCTGGTGCTTCGCCATGGGCTGCAATCTTGCAGCTGACCCCGCAGACCGTCATATCGCGCGCATCGTACTAGCCCAAAAAGTGAGCTCCAGAGTCGTTTCTTCGAAGATATGGCTGGAAAACCCGGCTGGAAAATTCCGAGAAGTCTAGAAAGTGTTTCGAAATACTATTTTTATACGTTGATAGTCGTTCCATTCTCGAATCTCGATGGATAGAGTTCCTACCGGAATCAAAGGGCTAGACGAGCTTCTGGGAGGAGGCTTCCCGGAAGGCAAATGCATTCTCGTCGTGGGCAGCCCGGGCTCCGGAAAGACAACATTCGCAATCCAATATCTCTACAGCGGAGCCCTTCAGGGAGAGACAGGACTCTATGTTACTCTCGACGAGTACCCTGACGTGATAAAGCAGAACTTCCAATCCTACAACTGGGACTTGGACAGCGTGGAGAAGAAGGGCAGACTTCTCTTCTTAGACGCAAGCGGTCTCCGAAGAACGAGGGTCAAGAACAATGGTCCTCACGCGCTGTATTCCTCCGACTCCGACGAAGGAGTCGGCTTCACCGACGTCCTGAAAACTCTTACAAAATTGGTTGAAGGCGAAAACGTCGAACGGATCGCACTTGATCCTATCACATCGGTCATGTTGAGATACGGAGAGGAGTTGAAAAAAAGAAGAGCTACCGTTGAGTTCTTCGACGCTCTAGCCGACACCGGTTGCACCTCACTGGTGACAAGCGAGCTCAAGACATCGTTGTTGGATCGAAGATTCCAACTTGAGGAATTCCTCTCTCATGGAGTAGTCGTCCTTCACACTCTCATGCATCAGGGGAACTTTGTTCGGGCAGTCCAAGTGGAAAAGATGCGTGGAATATCCCATGACACACAGATTCGCCCTTACCAGTTCGGTACCTCGGGAATAGAAGTCTTCCCGCGCGACAAAGTATTCTAGGTCTTAGGCTTCTTAGAATAGAAAATGATTCCCTTCCCATCTTCTATCGCGAAGACATTCCAACCTTCCTGGTGCCTTCTGGCCCTGAACTTAGCAATTCTAAGACGTCGACGACGAACTCCGCGCTCCTCAAATGCTTCCATTTGAACAACGCAGTCAGCCGTGTCTTCGAGTTGTCGTTGAACCCCCACGTCCATGCTAGGCCCCAGGATAAAAACTGCTTTGCCCCCTATTCCACGCATCCTGGCCCCAACCGATTGCACGAAGGATATGATGCTCTCAGCTTTCACCTTAGACGCAAGGGGAACCAGGGAATCCAAATAGAGGCTCGCTCCCTTCGCCTTGTCTAAAGGTAGCGACGACGTGATCTTTATCCCTAGCGCAGTCAAGTCTCCCAGAGAAGACGTGAAGAATTTCTCCCTCGATTCCTGCCCAGCTTCCGACGAGTACGCATCGACAAAGCTCAACAGTCCACTCTGCTCGTAACCCGTGACGTCGAGTCCCATGGACTTCATATTTGATCGTATATTGGTGGGAAAGTCACCAGTTGCTACAAAGATGCAGGGTCTTCCTCTTCTAAGGTCTTCGTACATGAGCTGCTCCGACAGAAGAGTCTTACCGGATCCAGTATTACCCTCAACAGTCATCGTGCCACCGCTAAGCTCTCCACCTGTTAGGCTGTTGAAATGTTCGAATGGTGTGAGATACCTTTTCGACCTCCTCTTGGTTCCAAGATACAAAGCCCCGCCGACGACGGCCGCTCCACCAATAGCAACAAATGGTATGAAATTGAAAGGTGGAGTTCCCCCCTTGAATAGACCAAAAGAGGAAGAACCTCCGAACGTAGAGGCTAGGCGGCCTTGGGAGTCGATTAGATCAATACTAATCTGATAGACCCCTTCTGAAGCGTTAGAGGGATAGGCCCACTGAAAGTTATAACTGAATGGAGGGAATTGGGTAAGCGGAAATGCTTCATTCCCGTTTCTCGATTGGTTGTAGACCGATACTAGGTTAGGCCCGACTATTGTCAAGTTTACTCTTTCTACGTCAGCTGAACCGAAAGCCGCAACTACCGAAGCTTGAATCAATACTACGTTATTTCCTTGCGAAGCTTGGAGGTCAAAGTTCGGAGCAGGTCGTAGCAGTTTGTCAAGGATTGCAACATTGTTCACGAAGGCGTACCCCGAGAGGGGAATGAGAACCGACGAGGGTTTTGCTTTCGAACCCCAATGAAGGGTCACTTTGGTGTCCTTTGGTGGATTTGCCCAAACTGAGAACTTGACTTGAGACCCGAAAAGCAAGGTGTTGACGGAGGGCGTATAGGTGATGCTGACATTTGCAGGCGTCGTAGTAACATCCTCCTGAATCTGTCCGGTGGTGATATTGAAGCCGCCAGCCAAGGTTAGGCCTAGAGTCACCTTCGCTGTCTTGTTCGAGGACAGCCATAAGGAGAAGACGACTGGGCCTGTGACGGTTATTGAATCGAAGAGCTGGCTTTGCATCGTGAAAATTGAAGAGGAATTTGTCAGATCCTTTGTCATCGTATTGTTTCCTAAGGGAAACTGGAAGGATAGGCCGGCGTTGCTTGTTGAGTTACTTCCTGCGAGATAAAATACTCGAGGTACGGCTGCGGAGGTGCCGTCCGCTGTTGACTGTGGCAGCCAATAGATGACAGCGACTGACAATATAAGGAAAATAGTCGTCGCGCTTTTTGCGTTCAATCCTTACTAAAACAAAGAGCCTGGGGGTTAAAAGGTTCGTAGGTTTAGCCCTCGAATATGGCGAAGGTTGATGAGCCTACTGATAGGGTACGCTCTAGCCTTTGCCGATTCGGAAGACTGAGGTTCCGCAGTTGGGGCAGGTGCCCTTGACCGCAGCCTTTCCGTTCTTGAGCGTGACGTTCTGAGGGTTCTTTATCTCGATGTTCGCTTTGCATTTGACGCAATATGCTTGTGGCATTTCTATTCAGCTGAGCGTGCACTGGAGCGTGGTAGTATTTGAAACTCACGTAGAACGCGGAGATACCCACGAAGGAAGACTGCGAAAAGGAGCAAGAATACGAGCGGTTTCCTCTAAATGAGTCCGAAGGAGTACTTGTTTGGTTGCCCTGACCACCTCTGGGGTTAGAACATCTATTACGGTCGGAAACCTGCTCATTCCTTTCTCCTTCGCTTGAGAGGAAAATTCGGTTCCAGCGTGCCCTAGAATCTCTTCGTAAGGGTTTCATAGGCATCTTTCAAAAGCTTCTTCGTTGAATAGTTGAGAAGCTTCTGAGCCCAAGTACGCTCGAAGAGGTCTTTCATGCTCAGGTTCTTCAATCTGTCGAGATCAACTTGTTTACTTGCCTCCATTAGGCCGGTAGCCATGGTCGAGAATGTCTCGAAGGTGGGAGGCTCCACCGGCTCGCTGCGGGCAACGGCTTGCTTTCTGAGCTCGTTGTAAAATCTGAGCGTGGCCTTCACAGATTTTCCTATGGCCAGGTCCACCTTCTGGTCAAACTGGAAATCCGTTTTTAGGACCCACCTCGATTCGAGGGTGAAGGCACCATTTTAATTGGCACCTCTTCGTACAGCATTGACCCGTCCTCGTGAGTCGCCTCTCCACACGCGTCTAGCGACGCCGCAGTGGACGCGTTTCGAGCGTTGAACAAACTCTCGTGGAATCCTGCTATGGTTCGGACACTATGATTGTCTTAATGGCAGTCTGGGAGGTGCGAGCGTGCTCGATTGCCTTCGAAGCATCTCGCAAGGCAAATCTGTCAGTAATCATCGAGCGAAGATCTATTTCCCCTTTAGCCAGAAGGGCGAGGGCAACGTCAAGATCCGATTCTATACAAGAATAGCTCGTTACGATCGAGTTCTGCCGACTGAATAGAGCGCCGACATCAAGATTAATCTCTGCACCTTGAGCTGGAGCGCCGAACAGGAGAAGTTTTCCTCCCTTTCGAACGGAAGCGAGGGCTGGCTGTATCGCTTTCGGATTCCCTGTGGACACTATTGCCAGATCGACTCCGAGACGGGTCAACTTGGTAACATGTTCGGGGACGCTCAAGGAGGATGAGTTGATCGTCTCGTTGGCGCCCAGCTTCTTAGCTATTTCCCGCCGGTGAGCGAGAATGTCCGCACCAATGATAACCTCTGCGCCCATTTTCCTTAGTAATTGTATTTGTGTCAGGCCGGCTGGGCCCAGACCGACCACAAGGACGTTATCTCCATGTTTTACCTCTACCTTGTCCAAGGCTCTAACGCAGCAGGCAGTTGGTTCTATCATAGATCCTTCCTCGAAGCTTGTTTCAGGAGGCAAGCGCACGACGCCTCCTCTGGTGACGTTGGCCTCGGGAACTCTGAAGTATTCTGCCAGTCCGCAGGGATCGAAATTTGTCTTCTTGAAAAGATCACACATGGTATGATCCCCTCTTTTGCAGTAGTGGCAGCTGTAGCATGGGACGTGGTGGTGTGCGATGACTCGGTCTGATTTTCTGAGATCGGTTACGCCTTCGCCGAGGCTCGCGATGGTTCCACTGACTTCGTGGCCTAGGATTCCTCCCGGCCCGTACGCGCCGTGGACTTTTTCGATGTCAGTTCCGCAAATTCCAGCGGATGCCAGTTTGATCAAGACTTCACCCGGTTGGAGTCTCGGGGTGGGGACCTCCTTCACTTCGGCGTGACCTTCCCCATTGATTAGACAGGCCAGCATGGGTAGTGCGACGCGGCCTTGTGATTTAACGAATTTCCTAAACCTGAGGGGGATCTTGTGGTTTCCGAATTAGAGCTTATTTCATAAGAAGAGTAGATGAGCCATGAATAGTAGTGGGCTACCGTTGTCCCTATGCCAGTATCAAGAACTCGGGGCACCAAGGACTCCGTCAAGTTCATGCAAGTACTTGACAGGGCGGTCTATCTGAGGCTCAAACAGCTAGCGCATCAGAGAGGGGTTACTGTTCAGGAACTTATCCGGGTTCTCCTTATCCCCGACTGGCTGCACGGTGCTGAAGAAAAGCGCCTGAGAGCTGAGTTGGACAGCCGCCATCGTAGAGCTACTCAGAAAAGGCTCTTTCGGACTTCCCTTCAGAAACCACTGGTTTCCAGTAGAAAGAACTGACCCTTCGCTCGTTCTATTGAACGGTGGCCTGTGGGCGACCGTTCCCAATCATAATATACTATTCTGGCCTGGTATCATCAAGGCATCTTCTTGATCAAAGATCTCGACGTAGAGATGGAAAAGGGAAATGTCGGTTCCATCATAATCTTCGGGGATTCGACTGTCGGAAACCCGGACCTTCGATATGTAGCTGGAACATCTCTGCCGCGGGGCGGATTATTCCTAAAACGAAGATCGAACGATCCGACACTTATCGTCAGCAATATCGATGTGGGCAGTGCGCGCCAGGGAAAGGTTCGCAATATCAAGACCTATTCTGACTTTGGCTACGAACGCATAGCGAGCAGATTCGACCGGGACGAGGCGCGGATACGGTTCTATCAAAAGATCATGAAGGACGAGGGATTTCACGGTCCTACGATTCTGGCGGGAAGAAATGACGTATCAAATACCTTGCATTTGATCGATGCGCTCCGTCGTAAGGGTGTGAAGATTATTGGCGAGAAGTCGCCGACGATAGTTGAGACTGCGCGTGAAACAAAGGATCGCTGGGAGATCGAGCGCCTGAGAGTTCTCGGAAAGAAAACCATACGAGTTGTGGAGGACACTCTTCGGTTTCTGAGAGGGACAAGAGTCAATGGAAAAAAGGTATCTTACAAGTCAAGACCATTGAGTGTTGGAATGGTCAAGAAGGTTATTGGAAGGTCGCTTTCCGAGCAGAACCTTGTTGCCCCGGAGGATACTATATTCGCGCCGGGAAGAGGGTCGAGTGATCCTCACTATAGGGGTGAAGACGAGGATGTCGTTCGGGCTGGTGAGCCAATTGTCTTCGACATATTTCCCTCTGAGCCCGACGGTTACTGGCACGATTGCACCAGGACCTACTTGTTCGGTTCGCCACCGAGGAAAGTTAAGGAGATGTATGATGCAGTCCTCGAAGTCCAAACTTCCGCGCTGGACATGGTGAAGGAGCAGGTTCCTTGCAAAGAGATGATGGCGAACGCTTGCAAGATCTTCGAGAGGAAAGGATACCCAACTGCACGCCAGCTGGTGAAAGGGAACAAGGAGGCGCGTACTCGCGGGTTTATGCACGGGCTCGGTCACGGCGTTGGATTGACCATTGGAGAAAGACCCTACCTCTCACTTTACGGGAAGGATCACCTTCGAAAAGGGTCCGTGGTGACGATTGAGCCTGGGCTCTACGAGCCCAGGTGGGGCGGCGTGAGGATAGAGGATATTGTGGTTGTTGGTTCTCCCTCGGAAAACATCACGCCTTTGGCGAAAGATATCGAATTATAGTCCGAAGCCTAGGTTGTACCCATGTACGGGGGCGGGATGCAGCCCAGACAAAGGATTCGAGTTACATCCGCGGGCGGAGTCGTCTATCGCTGGGAAGGCGACAAGCCTCTTTTTCTGCTTCTAGCAAGTAACAAGAGAGGAGTTTGGTGTTTGCCGAAGGGGCTGATCGAGGAGGGCGAGGACGAGGTTACGACGGCTATGCGTGAAGTGCGGGAGGAGACTGGTGTAAGCAGGGTGAAGTTGCATGGTAAGCTCGGGGCGATCAAGTACCAGTTCGGTTTTCGTGCGAAAACCTACGACAAGACTGTCCATTTCTTCCTGTTTGAAACCGATCAGGCAGATGCGAAAGTGGGAACTGAGCATGACGCTATGGAGTGGATGCCCTATGAGAAGGCGCTTCAGACACTGTCTTATCCGAACGAGAAGGAGATGCTTTCCAAAGCATCGAGCATTATCCAGTCAGAGAAGGCTCATTCCGCGGAGGCCAAGATGGGTCAGAACAAGCTTCCAACTAGCTAGAATTGATTATGGAGAACCGGGTTCGTCGAGAATAAGGAGACTAGGAGGCTTCCACGGTGATAGATCCATCTTCTTCCGAACTTAGAGTCTACAATACGCTGACGCGGAGACAGGACAAGTTCGCGCCTATCCGTCCTACCAGGGTGAACATGTTTGTCTGCGGCCCGACAGTGTGGGATGTCTCGCATATTGGGCATGGAAAGACCTACGTCGCCTATGACATTATTGCGCGGTATTTGCGGAGGAAGGGCTTCAGCGTCTTCTTCCTACTGAATATCACTGATGTTGATGATAAGATCATCAACAAGGCTCGCCAACTAGGGGAAGAACCGCTTGCGCTCGCTAAGCGTCTTACGAAATCATTCTTTAAAGACATGAAGGATCTGCATGTGGAAAGCATAAACCTCTATGCGAACGCTTCGGATCATATTCCCGAGATCATCGACCAGGTCGCAGGACTGCTCAAGAAGGGTTTCGCGTACAGAGTTGACAGTGATGTCTACTTTGATATTTCTAAGTTTCCAGGCTATGGGAAACTTTCCCACCAGAAGCTTGAAGATCTGAGGGTTCACCGGGTTGATCCCGATCCGCGGAAAAAGCATCCGGGAGATTTTGCATTGTGGAAGGGCCACAAACCTGGCGAGATATTCTGGGACAGTCCTTGGGGAAAAGGACGACCAGGCTGGCACATAGAGGATACCACGATCACGCTGACGTACTTCGGGCCAACGTATGATGTTCATGGTGGTGGGACAGAGCTGATCTTTCCACATCACGAGGCCGAGATTGCTCAGGCTGAGAGCTTGACGGGTAAGGAGCCGTTGGCCCGTTATTGGCTCCACACTGGCCTGTTGAGTATTAAGGGAGAGGAGATGCACAAGTCTTTGGGGAATTTCATCACGATCCAGGAGATGGTCCGGAAAGTCGGCACTCCGGCCTTGCGAGTGTTCTACGCAGGGACGCACTACAGGAGTCCGTTGGACTTTACTGAACAGGCGCTGGAGCAAGCTGTCAGCCTTGCTAGACGATTTAGGCGGGCGTATGACCAGCTGGTTCTGGCTCGTACTAAGATGGGCGATGAGAGGACTGACCCAACTGCGGTCTTGAAGCGGTTGGATGAGGCACGGGATGACTTCTTCAAGGCGATGGACGATGATTTCAATACTCCAGGAGCACTCGCCGTCTACATTAGAATAATCGGATTGGCGGAGGAAGAGGTAAGGAATCCAAAAGACAAGTCTGCGAAAGCGATAGTCGATGCTTTAGAGGATCTAGGTTCGGTCCTAGGCGTCTTAGAGACAGAGACTTTTGCGCAGGACCGGGTTTCGGAGCTGGTGAGCTTTGTTTTGGACCTGAGGAACGAGCTTAGGAGTAAACGCGATTTTCAATCGGCTGATCGCATTCGCGATCGGATGGCCAAGCTTGGCTTTGTGGTAGAGGATTCGGCCGAGGAAACGCGCTGGATAACCTAGTCCTGCTTGGAAGCGTTCTTCGTCTGGCTTTTGCTTTGAGTCTTTAGTATCTTCTTCACTTCATCGAGCTGCTTGAAAGATCCAATATCATGATGTGGCTCCGGGGTGAGGTAGCCGTAGACTCGTTCTCCCTTCGCAACTAGCGCGGGTATGACGTTTGCGGCAATGTCGGATCCGCTTGAACAATATTTCAGAACAGCAGGTTCGCAGAGGCAGACGCCGATGCTGACCGGATATTCCTTGATGACGGGTTTCTCCTCAAAATATTCTATTCTCCCGTCTTTGTCCACTCGCCCGACGCCGTAGTCGATTCGGACGCCCGTGCTGAGTGCCACTGTGCAGGTTGCTTTCTTTTCTTTGTGGAACCGGATCATGTCGGTCAGGTCGAGGCTTGTTAGGACGTCGCCGTAGTAGACGAGGAATGTTGAATCGATGTGGCCGCTGGCCTCTTTGAGCGCGTTCGACGTGCCTGTTCGCGGGCTGATGCTGTAGCCGATGTTGACTCCATACTTTGACCCATCATCTAGGTGGTTGCGGTAGACTTCGCTATCCTCGTCGGATAACAGCATGATGATATTTCGGATTCCATGGCCGGCGAGGTAGCTGATTACATAGTCGATGAATGGTTTGCCGGCGATCGGTATCATTCCCTTGGGAACGTAGCTTGTGAGTGGGGAGAGCCGTGTGCCGGCGCCACCTGCCAGAACAAACGCCTTCAATGGGATCGGTAGCTTCGCGGCGGGTCTTCGACCTGTATAAGGACTTCAACCTTTCGTAGGAGAGCTAGCAGGGCCAGCCATTGTCTCAAAGCCCTTGTGCACGGGTCCGCGGTCTTGAAATGGTTCCTGGCACTGATTCTCGATGTTTTCGTGAAGGGCGGGGCGCGCGAAAATTGACCACCCCGGGGGGTCGAGAAAAGCATGCTTATTTTCGAAAAGTCGAGCTTACGCCAAGAGAAGAGTTGCGTGGAACGATAATTTGCTGATGGACCCTCGCAAGTACGGTTTTCTACTCCAATTAGTAAGAGTGTAACGATGTCGCTTGGACGATAGGATAGTTTTTCTTTGCTACGCGTGGATGGGGCTTCGGCCAAAGGAATCTTCGAGGTCGGCGTGCTCTTCCTTGAGCCCGTGCACGTACCAAACCTGCACTTCACTCCCGTCAAGATCAGTTGTCTTGGTCGAGAGCACCTTGGCCCCGGGCCTCATGACCCAGTGCGACAAGCCCTCTTCCAATTCCTCTCGTGGAACCTCTGGAAAAGCCGTTTGAAAATCTGCGAAGCTCAACTCAGCTTCGGGATTCAGGTAGGGGTCGTGGAATCGTTGGTGGAAGAATTCGACAAGTTTGCCTAAGGGCAGAATCTTCTCGATCCTTGTCGGCTTGCTCTTCCTCGCCTTACTGGTCATAAACCATCATATCTGAGCTCTGTTCACTGGAAAAATGGCACCGCAAAATATGGCTGTTACAGTACCCGGACTCGACTGTCGAAGTTAGCCATTTCCCGTATCCTCAGTCAATAGAGGATAGTGGGGTCCTAGTTAATGCTGACCTTTGACGGCAGAACCTGTTCCACTACTTTGATCGATAAGCTCAGATCGTTCCTCTCAGCAATCAAAGGCCTCAAACTAGGCTCGATCGAACCCTGAGCTAGTTTTAGAGAGGCCTCGTCCAACTCACCACTTTTATGATCCAGCTTTGCGTTGATTAGATATTTTGTCAGACTCGTGATCTGTCCCGTCAACTCGGCTAGCCTTGATCGCATCGAGCTGACCAGAGCGCTTGCCGTTTTCACCTTGTCCATGTAGCCGGCCTTCTGTGACTCCAAGAGCTCGGAGTAGATTTCACCATCAATCTCCCTCGAGTCCTTCAACGATTCAAGAGCACCAACCCTCTTTCTCAACAGTGTTAGTTCGGAGATGATGTCCTCGGATTCCAGTTTCCACTCCGGGGATATCGTGATTGTCTTCGGCGTTAGTGCCATTTGTCGGGCCTTCGCGGTCAGGATGATTCCACCCGTCGCTTCTACCTGGACGCCTTCCATTTCGCCGAACGGGTTTCGTTCGATACCGATCACTCTTCCAAGCAATCTGCCGTAGATGTCGGTTACGCTTCGGCCGAGGAGAGCTTTCGTCTCTAGCTCGGGAGATAGCATCGATTCTACCTCACTCGATGGGCTGGATTCACGATCTGGGGAATCTCAGGGAACTTCTCTCTCATCTTCGCCTCAGCCATGAGATCCGCCTCTTTCAGAATATGGGCAGACTCATCGTTGACTGGGATCGACATTCCGTCCGAGTCGACAGCCTCCCCAATCTCCATCGTGAGATTTTCCAACGAGTCCTCGACATCGCCAATTCCAGTTGATATCTCGGGAAGTTTGCCCTCTAGCTCTCCTCTCACCGTACCCAAGAGTCCTCTGACAGAACCCATGCTGTGGACCATATCGCCAAATTGTTCTATGGTTTCAAGGCGGAGAAGTGCTTGTTCGAGGCATATCTGGCTTCGGAGGGATGTTTTGATAAGTTTCCGGATTTCTACGCATTCGTTTGCGAAAACAGTGGCGGTTTGAGTATCGCGTGCTTCCAATGCTTTGGTGCACTTGTCTCGAAGTGTCTGGTCTCGTGATTCCATCTGGGTTATGCTTCGCTCCAACCGCGTGGTTTGTGTGCGGAGCTTGTGGGTGGCGAACTGGATCCTTTGTTTCATCGGTGTCGGCTTGATCGCTTCTCGAATTCTATCGGTCAACGAGGGATTGTCGCGGAACATTGTTAGTCTCCTATCATCCTGTTTTCCGGCGCGAGATATGTCGGCGGTCTCAGGTGTACCTGGTGTTTGGCTTGTGACGCTTGGCGAGGCAGGGCGGTGGTCATGAAGATCGTTGTTCCCTGGTTCCGGTTCAGTCCTCTCAACAGAGGGATAAGCAGATTTGTGGCTGAGCCATCCAAGTCGCCTGTTGGCTCGTCAATCACTAGTAGCTCGGGTTTGACGGCCAAAGCTCTAGCCAAGTCAATTCGTCTCCGTTGTCCGGCGCTCAACCCGTCAGGGTATGAACGTTCGATTTTGTCCAGCCCGAAGAAGGCGAGGGCTTCTTTGATCCTTTCATCTCGCTCCTTTCTCGGGACCCCTGCTAGCGATAGAGCTAGATGCAGGTTTTGCGAAACTGTCATCTGTGGTAGCGCAGTGGGTCTCTGAAAAACGGCAGCTGTTTTGACCAAGCCGCATCGTTTTACAAACGATTCCCTGGTGACATCATGGTCGCGGAAGCTTACGGACCCGCGAATGGGCCTCTCCAAGCCTAAGACTACGTTGACCAGTGTCGATTTTCCCCAGCCGGACCCGCCGAGGACGGCGAGGAAGTCTCCTTGATCCACTTTCAAGGAAACGCCTTGATCGTAGAGTCGGAGGACCCCTCTGATTGAAGGGTATTCGACTATCACTGACCTGGTTTCGATCACGGATATCATTGTTGCTAGCTCTTGTAGTTCTCAACGAACGAGGAGGATTGTAACCTGCGAAGACTTGGTAGTGAATAGAACAAGCCTCCCGCGAGGAACAGAACGATCACTGGGACGATAAGCTCGAAAAGCGAGGTAGTCGCAAGGAATACCTGCAGTATAATTGGAGAGAATGCTACCAGGGCGATGATTGCACCTCTGAAGAAGTAACGTAGGAGAATCTGCCAACTGGAGCCTCCGTACGCGAATAGCGCCAATTCCTCCCTTGTCCGTCGCGTCGTTGTCGAGACGGACGCCAGCGCGCAGGTTGGGGGAACGACTAGCAGAGAGAGCCAGATACGTGAGTTGAAGGCAGCTGGACCTATTGTCGCGAGGGAAGCTTCGAGAGCCACAATTCCCATTACGAGGATCGCAAGTAGGTCCGTGGCTTCTCGTGGGATAGCGCCGGATAGGACGATAGGAGTCCAGGATGGCTTTTCCAATTAGAGTCGACCTTCTATTCTGGACCTGCCATGGATCGGAGGAACATTCCTAATCGTCCTTCGTCGTAGGTCCTGATTACTGAGGAGGCGAAGTCGATGTCAAGGTTCATCGAACGGAGCTTAGATAGAACGGCGTTGACGTCCTCTTTGTTGCGGGCGACTATGAAGACGAGTCCTTCTGGGGTTCCGAGGGAGCTGATGACGTTGAGAGTTTCCGGAATCTCACATATCTGTTTCAGGATGTCTTCTCTGGATGGGGTGCTTGGGAAGTTGGCGGCCACAATGACTTGTTCCGACAGCCCGAGTTTTGAGAAGTCGATGAGTGTTGTGTACTCGCGAATGATGTGCGCGTCTTCCAAGCGATTGACCCTGTAAGCGATAACGTTGGGGTGGAGCGCGAGTTTGCGGCCTATCTCAACGTAAGACTGTTTGGAGTTCTCCACGAGCTCCGCGAGAATGCGCAGGTCAGTTCCGTCAAGGTTCACTTCTTTCATCCTCTATGATGCCTTGAACGACTCGTCCCAGTCGAAGTAGCGCTTGATGATGTTCTGCGAGACGCTTGGACGTCGGCCTACGATGATGGTCTCGAAGTCTTCCATGGTAATCGGGTCAGGAATGGCGTTGAGATCGTTAGCGGCGCCACGCTGGAAGAAATCGCGGACCACCTTAATCTGGGTGGACTGGAATAGATCGCGAATATCCCCACCGGAATAGCCCTCTGTCCTACGGGCTAGCTCGGCGAAGTCGACGTTGTTCTGGAACTTCAGGTTCTGAGAGTAGATCTGGAACATGTCCATGCGGGCTTTGACATCTGGGAGTGGGACGTAGATTCTCTTCTGGAATCGTCGGATGAATGGCTCGTCTAGGACCCAGGGCTTGTTTGTTGCGCCGATGAGATAGACGTGTAATTTCTTGTTCTTGTCGAGGATGCCGTCCATCTCTTTGAGGAACTGGTTTCTGACGCGGACTTCTCCTCCGACTTCTTCTCCCCTGACGCCCATTAGCGAGTCGATTTCGTCGATGAAAACGATTGCCGGTTGTCCTTTTTCAGAAACCTCCCTGGCCTTAGTGAACAGTTGAGAGACATTTCTTTCGGATTCTCCAAGCCATTTCGACATTAGGGAGGCAGCGTCGGCGCAGAAGAACATCCCTTTGATCTCGCTCGCGATCGCCGCTGCGAGTAATGTCTTTCCACAGCCTGGTGGTCCGAAGAAGAGTATTCCTCGCGGCCAACCGAGTGGGAAGAGATCTGGTCTTCGTACAGGGAAGATTATCGATTCTTCGATCGCCCTTTTCGGCCTTTCTAGGTCTGCGATATCGCTCCAGCTTATGTCGGGTTTCTCTGTTAGGACCCACTGGTCGAGCTTGATAGTCTTTGAGTCTCGGGTCTCAATGGAATCCATCGGATGAGCCATGGGCTCATCTGATTGGAGCTCTTGGATTCGTTTCTTGTACGCTTCTACGTGTTCTGTGTAGACTCTGTTTTGTGGTGCGGCTGGGTAGAGGGAGCATAGTTTGAGAAGGACTTCGATTGCTCGCTGGTATTTTGTGGCGGCTAGTCGTTTGGAGCCTTTTCTCTCGAGCTCGATGGCTTCTTTCGCGTATTTTACTGCGAGCGATTCCAGTTCTTCTGATGCTGAGATTTCTTGTCCCTCCTTGTGACACTGAAGGGCTTGGACGGGAGCACTTGTCTCCCGTTCTAGTCCATGACTATCTTTCCGTCATCCTTGAGCCGTTGTAGAGAGCGTCTGATGTCGTCGCTTGGTACGAGGAGTTCTGCGGAGCAATTGTTCAGACTTAGCTCGCCGTTGTGCGATTTGATGTAATCAAGGAGCTTGTCTTCCAATGGAGCCTCTTCTGATCCTGAGGTAGTGATGGCTATAGGAATTCTTTGTTCGGGGGATCTTGTTGCTGCTTCTGGGATGGGTTGGCGGGCTTCAGGTAGTGGCAGCTCTGGGAATCGTTCTTTCATCTGTTGAGACGCGATGGCGCTGGACTCTTCGAGTACTTTGCGTGCTTCAGTGCTTGAGGCACTCATGTCGAAGCCTTGGTCTTCACCGACTTGTCCAGTTTCCATGCTCATGTCGCTGAGCATGTTGTTAACCTCGCCGAGCTCATTGGCTACTTCAGGTATGACGCCTGCGATTCTGCCGCGGGTCTCGCGTACGACTCCGATGACTGGGGCGATCTGAGCCATTATGTCGCCGAACTCTTCTACTGTCTGCATTCGGAGTATGACGCGTTCAAGGGCTAGTTCACTGCTGAGGGTGAGATGGGCCATTTTCCGGATCTCGGCGCACTCGTTGGCGTAGAGGGCGGCGTGAGCGGGGTCTTTGGAGAGCTGCGCACCAATGCATCGTTGGAACATCTCTTTGTCTCTCTGCTGGAGCCTTGCGGACATGTGCTCCAGTTTTTCCTTCTGGGATCCGAGCCGGAACAGGGCTTGCGCTATGCGCTCTTTCAACGGAATAGGATGGACCTTCTCTTCGAACTTTCGGAACAGCCCTTGAATCCTCCTAAGTCTCCCTCACGTGAAGTACTAGAACAGGGTCTCTTGGGGGTGAGGTTGTCGTTGTGGTCGGTTGAGGAACTTGGGGTATCGGTTGGGGCTGTTGTGCAGCGGGTGGTCCTTGGGTCGCGTCGAGCTTCTGCAGATAACTGTAAATGCTCTCGACATCCTTCTTCTCCGCCATCGCGCGGACAAGGCCACTGTCGATGGCGTCGCTAGCTGCTTTGTAGTTCATGTCGTCGAACTCGCCGGACGCGTGCAACATCTTGTTGCCTGCGAGGTGAGTCTGTAATTGTCGGAGTTGTGTGTTGAGTGTGCTGGTTCGTTGGCTCAGGGTATCGATGATCTCCTTTCTCTTGCCCTTCAGCTCGTTAATCGCGTCCTCATGCTGTTTCCTTAGATCCTCATAGACATCCTTCTGGATGTCGCCGACACTGAAGAGCTCGTCGAGAGCTCGGAGGCGTCTGGTCACGATATCGAATTCTTTGCGGAATTCCTCTGCTTCAACCTTCCAAGCAGGCGCCAGGATCAGGCTGTCACCTGTTATGGTGACCCTGTCACCGGGGCATTGGAGGAATTCTCCGTTGCCTTCTTCAATTCCTACTCCGGTTACCTCGTCTCTGAGGTTGGCGGAGATGCCCACGACTTTGCCGAATGCTCTGCCGTAGGGGTCTTGGAGGGTCCTGCCGAGGAATCTTCGGACTTGTTCAAGTGTTATCGGCATGATTTTGCACCAAAAAATGTTGTCGGAGTTACTCCTACCTTGGAATCACTGTCTCGTGTTCTGCGATGGCGGTTGGAGAGGGTAACTCCGGGAACTTCTCACGCATCCGTGTCTCTGCTATAGTGTTGGCTTCGGAGATGATCTTAGAGGCTTCTGGGCCTGATGCTTCCAGGTCGTAGCCTTGTCCGGTTGCTTCGCCGACTTCCATGACGACGCTGTTGAGTGTGTCAGAGATCTCGCCTAGTTCGTATCCGACTTGTGGGATGACTCCTGCGATCTGGTTCTTGATTTGGTGCACAACTCCGGCTACTGGGCCCATCATGGCTGCGACATCGCCGAATTCTTGGATTGTTTCGAGTCTGAGTACGACTTGTTCGAGGGCGAGTTCGCTTCTGAGTGTGACTTTGGCGATTTTCCGGATCTCAGCGATCTCGTTGGCGTACATAGCGCTTCGCATTGTGTCTTTGGCCATCTGGGCTTGGACGCACTTGTCGAAAAGTGACTTGTCGTGTTGTTGTGTCTTGAGGTTAGCGCCTTCGAGCCTGTTTTGTTGGACTTTGAGTTTGTAGACGCACTGGGAGATCTTTTCTTTGAGTGGCTCTTGGTGGTGGATGCGATCGGTGACCTTCGAGAGTAAGGGTTCCCTTTGCTCTCGGTCCCAATTCTTCATGGACTTGTATGACATTTCTATCTTGAAAGCTGGTTTACTTGGGACGCGTTCCAAGTGGGTTCTTGACACGTAAAGGTATGATTCCGTACCCTGCGTGCTAGAGAAATTCTAGCTCAGGCAATAGGTTGCATGTTGTCAACAGATATTCGGCGGGTATGTTGTGTGGGCCACAGGACGATTTTGGTTTATATGCGGTGTCAGAAAATTGGTAGGAAGTTGTGCTTTCCCCAATCCCAGTTTAGCATTGCTAGTTAAAAACGATACAATACAGCGCGCATCATTGACAGTCTTGTTTCTACCAAATTGCTGATTCTGGGTTTACACGCCCCGTTTTGCAGGGTTTTTGCGGTCGAACGCTTTTACCATTTTACCTCATAGAAGTCGTTTCCCTAGGATGAAAAAAATGGTACTAAACGATCTAACTCTAGAGAAGTTAGTCAGCGAGATCAACGGCTACAAGGAAAAAATGCGAACCATCTACGAGGAGTACGGACGAGCCTCACAAGACCTCCAAGACAGAATCAATGTGCTAGGATACACGTTGAACGAGCACCTCAAGGAAACAAAGGACCAGATCGGCAACACACCACAACGATTGCTGAACCTTGAGACGAAGTACGTGACCGGTGAAGTCAGCGAACAAGAATACCGCGGACAGCGGGAAGAGTTCAAGGGCCTACTACAGCGAAATCTTCACAGCATCGAAGAGATCAAAGACATGATCGAAGTCCTAACCCATATCGAAACCAGACCACTGGCTTCAGCAGACTTCAAACAGGCCAACCCACCAGCCCCACGAACTCTAATCGAGGAATGGGCGAGGAACGCGGTTCCACAACAGGCACCAGCCGCTACACAGCAGGCCCCTGTTTCGACCCCGACTTCGCCAAGCATCAAGTTCTCTGCAAGCTCCATTGTCTCAGAGAGACCATGGGCTCCACCCGCAACACCTACAACACCCCAATCATCCAACGCACCAATCAGCGCACCCATCTCAGCTCCGACCTCAGCGACTGCACAAGTCCAAGAACAAGCTCTACACGTATCACCGATCACTGCTGATCCCACCGTCGCCGCCCCTGTTCCCCCATTGACCCAAGCAAGCGATTCTACAGTTGACGACTCCTTCACGACAACACCAGCGCAAGAATACGTCGAGGATGTCGCAGAAGCGCTCGTCGTTAAGGTCGTCGATGATATGCCAATTCTTGATGCCTCCTCAGCAGTCGCGACAGCGGAGACAGAGATTCAGCCAAGCATTCCAAGCACTGAAACTATTCCAGGCATACCCTCAGGACCAGACGTCTCTCAGCCAAACCTCCAGCTGCCAAGCCAGTTCTACAAGGTAGTCTGTCCAAAGTGCGGTGCTGACGTTCCCAAGGCAGCGAAGGTCTGGGAGCTCAAAGGTGGCAAGTCCAAGAAGAATGTGCTGATCGGCCTCTTCCAATGCCAAGACTGCCGAGTCAAGTTCAGAGAAGCCCTCACCAGGGACATCATCTAGAACTTCGAGAGCTCGGCTCCTCAAATTCCCTTCGCTTTTTTTCCCGTTTCTTTTTGTCTAGGGTTAGCAAAGCCTTAAGTCGCAAGAACCTTCCCCGATTCTTACCGTAAGGATTCAAAGAGGCTAGTGTTTGCAAGTGGAGAAAACAGAACCGAAACGTGTTGCACGTACAGAAAGAACACCGGAAAGAATTCCAGAAGGGGCTCCCGAAAGAGCTCGTGAGACCCGTCCTATGAGCCGGGCTCCCCCTGATGTTGTGTTCATCGGAAAGAAACCGTTGATGGCCTACGCGACGGCCGTAATGATGCACTTCAACAGTGGATCCAATCAATGCACCGTCAAGGCTAGGGGCCAGTCTATCAGCCACGCCGTGGACGTTGTGGAAGTTGTCAGGAACCGGTTCTTCCAGGGCAAGCTCGTTATCAAGGAAGTCAAGATCGGGACTGAGCTGCTGGGAGAGGGAGACGAGCAGCGAAACGTGTCCACGATAGAGATTGTCCTGAGCAAAAACGACTGAGATTCTTACTTCATCATTCTAAGAGTGCTTAGACCCCAAGTTCTCTCCACGCTGTATAGCTTCACTTCCGAGATCACTAGAGGCTTCTTCATAGCGGACATGTTCCGGGGGGTCCATTCCATGAAGAGGGGTCTCTCTGGACTGTTCGTGTAGAGTGCTCGATCGACGAGGAAGAGTTTGTTCATGTCATTGAGCGAGTTGTAGATTATCGCTTTGATCCGAAGATATTCCTCGCTTACGCAGTCGAGCAGGACTTGGTCTGTGTATCCTGAGTCTAGGACCGTTAGCTCTCCAGAAGGGCCTTGGTCAAGCTTCATTTGCTAAGCCAACAAACAAGCTCGTAGCTGTTCTGTTCGTCAACTACTACTGATGGAAACGGCTTATAATTGGTATCGCTACCCACGCATCCATAGTATGGAGAATGCTAACCGGGTTGGTTACTATTCTACAGAAAGAGATCCTTCCGGCAGAGTCTGGTGCAGGCGCGGCGCGAGACTTGAGT
>Ga0209161_10001295_pt1 | contig 20645 bp, 25 predicted proteins | sample GraSoiAngelo_155_FD_186169 | JGI IMG/M metagenome (GOLD analysis project Ga0209161, IMG submission 186169) | Grasslands soil microbial communities from the Angelo Coastal Reserve, California, USA - 14_1009_13_30cm (SPAdes) (version 2) | ecosystem: Environmental > Terrestrial > Soil > Grasslands... | reverse complement strand
TCGAAATGAACCTCAACCCGCGAGGGGAGGGAGATATGTCACCGAAGTCGCTATTAGCTTTGGATCTGGTTCTAGGTTCATTCCATTCCTCTCTGCGGAGAATTGAAGATCAAACGCAGCGTTATCTCGCAGCGCTTCGCAATCCAAATATTCAGATCTTGGCTCATCCGCGCGGCCGCATTTACAATTATCGAATCGGCTTAAGTGCAGACTGGTCGCGCGTTTTTGCAGAAGCCGCCGAGCTGGATAAGGCGCTGGAAATTGACTGCTATCCTGATCGGCAGGATTTGAACGTCGGGCTACTAAAAGTCGCGCGAGAACACGGAACTCGTATTTCGATGGGCACGGATGCACATCATCCGTGGCAGCTGCAGTTTATCGAGCTGGGGTTAGCTGCCGCATTAAAAGCCAAGATTTCGTCACACCAAATCATCAATTTCATGTCAACCTCGGACTTGACGAACTGGGTAAAGCAAACACGACAACGCAGTTAAAGAATAACGGCATCGAGGGCATCTGGCTGACCTGCTTCCGCCTTCCTCTCACGACCGAAGGAGAGTTTTTCTTCGATTATACAGTGTAACACGCCGGGGCGTTCTTTCCGAAATCGAGGGAAGATCGGCAGCGGGAATGTTCGCCCCTCGCGGAAAGAAATAAAAAAGGAAAGCACTATGAAACAACTACTACTCAGTATGGCCTTGGCAGTTGCGGCTCCGTTTGCGTGGGCACAAGTCTCGGAGACTACCACAACAACAACCACGACCGAAGGCAATGGGACGATCACCGAGTACACTCCGGGCAGTACAATCGTGCTCAGAGAAAGTGCCGGGCCGCGTACCTACCACTTCGGAAAGACCGTCACTTATGTAACGCGGAGTGGCAGGACTCTGGATGAAGATACCGTAAGAACGAGAGTTAAGGTCGGTATCCCAGTCCGGGTTCATTACGTCGGAACTGGCGACAACATGATGGTTGATCGCGTGATACTCGATGAGGATTAAGAGCCAAGACGGTTAGGCTCGTTTGTCTCCTCGCGCCTTCCTGTTCTTCTTATGGGAGAACAGCGAAGGCGCGTCTTGCGTACATCCACGGCCAAGCCTGGCAATACGACTTCCTTCGCGCATTGGGCGAACATCGGCGTCCATCACCCCCCATCGTAATTATGACAATGCTTCTTCTGACAGAGCCGAGGTCGATCGGCAAGGAACCTAGCTAGGATTTTGACTGATAGACCAATCGGGCGTGCGCCGGATTGTGTCAGCATTCGAAGAAGAGGATGTTTCGGCCGATGACGGCTGTTTCTTCGATCAACTTATCCGACGAAGATAGACTGGATACGTTGCAACGACTCGATCAATTCCGCCATTGGCACTCGCTGGATGAGAAACGTTATTGCCTGGTTTGCGGCGAAATCATTACCGGACGCCAAATCCAGGTGATTATGAGCACACATGGAAACAGGTCACTGCGCCTGATTTGTCCGACGAAACATTGTGATGCGATGCCGATAGAATGGGTGTGGCCAACCGACGACCTCTTGATAAAAATTGCCATGGTAGAGATCGAGCGGAATTGGCTTTGCCTGATTAGGCGAGTAGGCCGAGCAATGCAATCCTACCGTCGAAAAACGACAAGCAGTACGATCAGCAGACCAAGGTTTAAACCGCCACTCGGGTAACGTCAGCAAGCAGAAGACTCAAGCGCGTGGATGCGAAGTACGGTGCGATTCATGAGCATAGATGGGTTTGCCCCCAATGAACGCGGAGTCGCGCGGTGACGTTTCCGACGACGAGAATCAAGCGGGAATAGTCACGTCCCGTGCCCGTTTACGCACCGCCGAACTGTTGCAGAAACCTTTCGATGTCAGGTCGATTGCGCTTACCGGTCTGTTTATCCTGGCACTCTTCTACACCATCTACTTCATGCGTTCGATCCTCCTGCCGATCGTTCTTGCGCTGCTGCTTAGCTATCTCTTGCGGCCGATAGTGCGGGGACTCGCTAAATTGAAAATTCCCCTGCCCGTGAGCGCCGCCTTTATCCTTATCGGCGTTCTTACACTTGTCGGTTATGGAATCTCAGCGCTGGCTGCGCCCACGGTGGCGTGGCTCCAGAAAGCACCAGCCGGTTTGACAGAACTGCAACGCAAGCTTTTGCCGGTAAAAAGATCGGTAGCCCAGGTGACGCAGGCAACCGGCGAAATCGAGAAGCTGGCCTCAACGAATGCGGAAATTAAAACCGTGGAGGTAAAGCGGCATCCCATTACTGAGACATTCGTCACGCGGACGCCAGAGTTTGTCGCCAGCGCTGTTTTGTCGTTAATTCTACTCTATTTCCTGCTCGTGTACGACCAGGCCTTCATCGCCAAGCTGGTCAAGCTGTTGCCCACCTTCTCAGATAAGAAGACGGCCGTCGCCATCGCGCATGACATTGAGTCGCAGATCTCGCGTTATCTTTTTACCATTACCGCGATTAATGCCTGCCTTGGACTGGCTGTTGGAACCGCCGTAGGGCTGCTCGGTCTGCGTAACCCGGTTATGTGGGGTGTGATGGTCGCGCTGCTCAATTTCGTCCCTTACCTGGGCGCGCTCACAGGTATCATCTGCATGACGATCGGCGCCGCCCTGAGCTTCGATAGCCTGGGATACGCCCTCATCTTTCCTGCTGTCTATCTCGCTTTTGGCACATTGGAAGGCAGCTTTATCACGCCGTGGATTATGGGACGCTCTCTTACTTTAAATCCTGTGATCATCCTGCTCTCACTCACTTTCTGGGGCTGGATGTGGGGAATCGTCGGCATCATCTTAGCCGTGCCAATCCTGGCCGCTTTCAAGATTTTCTGCGCTCACATCAAACCGATGGAGCCGCTCGCAGAATTTCTTAGCTAACGCAACTAGAAGGCCGCCTATTGGGTCAGAATACGATCCACATCCCGACGATTATCCGGAAGCGCGAATCGCCATTGCGGTGATCTGATCGCGTTTAAGACTTCCAGTGGCTAACGTCCGACGTCGCCGCGAGCGCTTAGCGCCATCAGCTGACTTGACCTGCGCTGGGAGCCTCGAGGAAGCCAAAGGGTTATTTTGGTCCCTCGCTTGGGGCCGCTGTTAATATCGAACTTGCCTCCGAAACTCCGTACACGGTCGCGAATGTTAAGAAGGCCAAATGTTTGGGCGCCAGTTTGCGTATCGTCAAGCGAGGTAGGATCAAACCCAGGACCGCCATCGGCGACGATGATGCGCACCTTGTCTGGCCTCAGATGCTGCATCGTGATACACACGGCACTCCCGACGGCGTGCTTCACTGAATTTAGCAATAGCTCGCGCACGGCTCTGAAAAGGAAAATACGCACATCGGCGACTTTCGGGTTCGCTGAAGAGTCGGCTTCGACCGTGACTTCAACCTTGCAATTCTTGCGTGTTTCAGCCGCGAGCCACTCAAGTGCTGCGGCTAGACCGTGCTCGTACAAAACTGGCGGCGCGAGTTCCACACTGAGCGTTCGCGTTAGCTGAAACGCGCGCTCAAGTGCGTCGGCAATTTCGCGAGCAATCGGTTCTCGTTGGGCGGCGTCTTGCGTTCTGCCCAGCGCGGCAAGTTGCATCCGCGCCGCAACCAGTAATTGCTGGAGATCTTCATGCAGCATCTCTGCTATGCGCCGACGCTCCGCTTCTTCTGCAAGCGACAATTCGGCCGAGAGCAAGCGGAGTTTCTGTGCCTGTTCCACTGCTTCTGCAGTGCGTTTAGCAACCCGTTGTTCGAGCGTTTGGTTTAAGTTCGCGAGCTGGCTGACGAGATCTCGGACCTGATATTGCCGACGGCGAGAACGTAATGCAACCTGCACCGAGCGCATCAGCGTCAGGGTGCTGATAGGCCGCTCCAGCAACGTCACAGATCCAGCCGCCGCAGCCGCTAAATTAAGTAATCCCGCCCGGCGCGATTCGCCGCCGCTTGTGAGAATGATGAGCGGTAATTCGGACCACGGCGACTGCCCCTTAAGAAGGTCCAAAAGAAGCGAACCTTGTGGAGATTCCAGCGCTTCCTCGGTAAGCAGTAGTGCTCCGGCGCTATCTATCATTTGCCGGGAATATCCATCTAATCCATGGCAAATTTGTGTTTCAAAACCTTGACCGTCGAGCAAAGTCGCCATGGCTGCGGCATCCTGTCCAATAGGCGCAATGACCAACACGCGCTCGTTTTTTGGCATTCGGGGCGTGCGGGGGTGTTCGTCGCGAGTGGTATCATCCATCGACGGCCTGTCCCCTGATGCACGGGAATTGAAATTGCTCCGCGATGGCATCCTTACCTTCAACGACCCTTCATTATTTCCTTCTCACTGCCACGGAAGACGGGCACGCCGGTGAGCACGCCTTGAAACTGTTTTAGCGGCTTGCCGATAACGATACCTTTGCCCGACACCAATTTGAATTCACGGATAGTTTTCTCGTGCGCTCCACTACGCTTCTTAACCACCGCAATAGCTTGTTTCACTTCTCCGTAAGCTTCGAAATATCGTAGGCTTACAACAGTGTCCGAAAGATAACTCAGATCCACGGGCGCTTCGGCAGCAGCAGCCACTCCATGCTGGGCTAAAATGAGGATCGTTACTATACCCTGCTGGTTGAGGTAAGAGCAGAGTTCGTGCAGTTGGTTGTTGAGATACTTCTCTCCCGGCATGGCGTTGAGATAACCGTTGAGACTGTCAATCGCGACGAGTTTGCAACCTGCCTTTACGCCATCCAAAATGCGAACGGCGAACTCACCGGGAGAAAGTTCGGCGGGATCAACTTGCTGTACGTTAATCGTGCCGCTTTCGATCGCTTTTTCCAGTTCGAACCCCAGCGTTTTGGCTCGGCTCAGCATCACGCTGCGCGTTTCGTCAAACGTGAATAGCATACAGCTCTCACCTTGATCGGCCATTCGAACAGCATATTGCAAAGCTAGAGTAGACTTGCCAGTGCCCACCGGGCCGAGTATGAGGGTGGTCGTCCCGCGATCCAGCCCACCGCCGCACAAGGCGTCCAACTCCTTGATGCCGCTGGAAACGGCTCCGTGCCGGAAATCGGCGCGATGCTCGGCGGCGATCATGCGCGGAAAGACGCGCAAACCGCCGGTGGCGATGATGTAGTCATGATAGCCCTCCCGGAATTTTACGGCCCGCAATTTCGAAATGCGGAGGCGGCGGCGTGATGTGCCGTAATCGGGCGAGAGTTGTTCCATGTCGATGACGCCGTGCGTGAGGCTGAGCACGTGCGGGTCGATCACCCCTCGCTTATTCATTTTATCGTCAAGCAAAAGAACAGTGCTCTTGAATTTTGCGAACTGCTGTTTGAGCGTTAGAAGTTGGCGCCGGTAACGTAAAGCGGTTTCGGCCATCAATCGGAATTCGGAAAGTGAATCGAAGGCGACTCGTGCCGGTCGCGCCTTGCGCACTTCATCGAGCAGTAGTTGGCTCACTTTTGCCAGCTCGACTTCGGATGGATGGAAGACCGTGGTTTGTGCTTCAGGCCGCAGTAGGTTTTCAACGGCGGACAAATCTAAAACCGGGATTTTGCCGAGCGACCAGCCGTGTGATCGCGCCACTTTAAGCAACTCCTTTTTGGTCTCCGAAAGCGTGATATAAAAAACCTTCTCGCCTAGCCGTACTCCCTCGAGAAGAAACTGCAGCGCCAGCGTCGTCTTGCCAGAGCCAGGGTCGCCTTGAACTAAATAAAAGCAGTCGCGCGGCAACCCACCCGCAAGGATATCGTCCAGTCCCTCGACTCCACTGGGGCACCGGTCCGCGGCGAGGTCGGTTGAGACAGTTGCGGCGGATTTCTGGATTGATTTGCGCTTCACAATATTGCCGTCGAAAAGGCGATGGTTCGGTTTTTCCTCCGCAACGTAGTTCTGGGACTGCAATTTTGAAAGAGCGATCGCTCCGAAAGTGCTTGGCGCGCACAGGCTTCGTGTAACGCGAAAGCTAATCGCAAAAGACACTGGCCGGAATAAGCCGCATCAAAAAGCTTCTAGGTGCCCTGCTTCACAGGAACAATAACGTTAACTGCTCTCGAAACAAAATCGATCTCCGCGCCCCTGCCTAAATTTACTGTTTCGCCATCGAGTGTCGCAGGAATGTCTTTGCTTGATTGCACATCTACCCGCTTTGTTTTGGTGAGAAGTATATTTCTGTCATCGCGCCATTTGCCAAACGCCGCGGTACTGGCAAGGCCGATCACTTCAGCGGTGCTTTCCACATCAATGACGGCGGCTTCAAGCGCTTGCTCCCAATCAGACATTTCTTGCGATATCAGGGGACAGATTAGCGCCACGGCTTCAGCCTCACCCTTTATTTCCTTTGATATGAGATACCGCACCTTGGTTTCAAACATGTTTCGGAAGGCAACACTTCCCTTTTCGATAGTATCAACTATATCTCCTTCGCGTATAGCTTCGCGCGGTTCTGCCCAGAGCGCAGGCGCTCCCACAATGGCGGCAATAAAAAAATGTTTGTCCGCGATCCGACCTCCGGAAAGAACTTTTACTGATGGAGCAGTGAGCGTTTTTTTGAGTGCTTCTTCCCACGACACGTCTCCATATAATGCTCGAGGAAGCATATTCATCGTTCCACCGGGAAGCGTGATAAGATAGGTCCCTTTTTCGGCGCATGCTTGTGCAGCTGTCCGAATGGTGCCGTCGCCACCAAGTACGATAAGCACTTCCAGCTTCTGCTCAGCCGCGTCTGCAAACGACGGCTCCATGTGGTCTGCCCCGCCACACCACATCCTGGGCTCCACAACGCCCGCACGCTTCAGGATACTGAGCATCTTCTGCTCGGATTCCGAATCGTAGCTCCCGCTTGAGGTGTTGATTATAGCCCCAACTTTCAATTCGGATAAACGGATGTCGTTAGGCACAAATCACCTATGCGTAAGGGGCAAAGTCTGGTGGCGCGCCTAATCGCCCTTGCCCTTGGACGCTCGCTCAGCGCGGTTCTCTCGGCGCATGCCGCCAGGATTGTTTCCGTTCCGCTCTGCTTTTTTGCGAACTCGCTCGAACTGTTTCTCAAGGCTGGTGAGATCTTCATCGGCAAGTTTTTCCAGATCGATGAGTTCATTTCGAGCGCCTTTCAGCGCTCGAATTACTTCGTCGAGTTTCAAATGAGCCGCTTTAGCATCGCGGTTCTGCGTATTCTGAATCAGAAAGACCATCAGAAAAGTAACAATTGTCGTCCCGGTATTGATAATCAGCTGCCACGTATTCGAATAATGAAACGTGGGGCCGGTTAGTGCCCAAACGACGATAATGAGAATAGCGCTTGCGAAAGCCCAAGCGCTACCGAGTACTATCGACGAGCGCCTTGCAAAGATCCGGAAAGCATCGCTCACTAGGCAAAAGAAATCTCGCGATTCTTCCCGTTGCTTAAGTTTCTCCTTCTGGGTGTCCACTGTCATAATATTTTGGTCGGCCCCGTGCAACCCGGAAGCAGCGCTTATGCGTCCTGCACAAGGAGCTGCGGAGCCGCACATCCTGCGGTCCGCCATTCACTGCCCTAACGGCGGAAAATCAAACCGAGCACGAAACCGACCCCGAGCGCGGTAAAGACTGCCTTGGTCGGATTCTCGCGGACGTATTGTTTGCTGTCGTCCTGAAAACTGCGGACGCGATGAAGTGCATCGTCCAATACTTCTTTCCCGCGCTCCCGATATTCATCGGCCATTGCGCCTGCCGCCGAGCGGAGATCTTCCGCCGCCTTGCGCGCATGCGTCACGCCGCGATTTGCTTCTTCTTTCGCCTGCGGCGGAACCGCAGGGCCTTGGTCCATTTGATTTTCGTCAGCCATAGATTCCCTCCTTCATCATTTGTTAAACTTTCGGTGCCGATGCTTCGCTGACGGTGCTGATATCCTCAGCGCCGGCAGCTTTGAAAATGTCCTTTGCCCGATCAACGTCTTCGCTTTCATCCGTGTGCACCGCGATCAGGTAATTTCCCTTTTTTAACTTCTCTTCGTACCGCTTTGCCTCGATCTCCGGAATGCCGAGACCAATCAAACCGCCGACGACACCGCCGGTCGCTGCTCCGACGGCCGCGCCACTAAGCGCCGCCATAATTGGACCCGCGGCAATAAACGGACCGACGCCGGGAATGGCCAAGGCGCCAATTCCTGCCAACAATCCGATCACGCCGCCGGTAGCGCCACCAGTAGCTGCACCCGTAGTTGCGCCCTCCGGCGCCTTTGTCGCTTTAACGTGACCTATGTCACGCGTGCCGCCTGTATCAGGCATGAGCACTGAAATTTCCGAGGTTCCGAAGCCTTGAGCCTGCAGCTGCTGGACAATCCGTTCAGCTTGGCCCTGTGTAGTTGCAATACCGAATACTGATTTAGACATAATGATTTTCTTTCGTTTGTGTGAGGTTGTTTGTTATTTCGATCCTTTGACGTCGAGTTGATCGTCGATCTGGGCGCCGCCTGCCGCTGATTTTGCAATCTGATCGATTTTTGCTTTTTCTTGCGCACTCTTAACGGGTCCGCGGAGTGTGACTTGGCCATTGGCGGTAATAACTTTGATATTTTTCGCAGTCGTTGATAGCTCGCGGTCTTTCATTAGCGCCTGCCGGATAGCCTGTGTGATTTTTAAATCCGCAGAACTGTTTGACTGGTCGCCAGATGTTTTGGTTTCTCCCGAGCGATCGCGCTCGTTTGTTGCCGTGTTATCGGGTTTCGTCTTCTCATTGTCTTCAGCCAATGCTGCCAGGCTAAGTGCGCTGAGACAGGTTAATACTAGTAAAGTTCGTTTCATAAGTTCCTTCGTTTAAGTTTGGTCGGGTATTACTGATCGCAACCAGTACGCCCACCGGCTTTATTTATTTAGCCCTGATGTTGATTATGGACTTAGCAAGGTTGGTGAGCTTTTTGTCTGTGTCTGATTCTTCGGTAAGGGTAGTCTGAAGCAACTGCGCCGCATCCGGATCCCCCAGTAACTCAGCGTACGTCCGAGCGCAGCCGTAACCGGCCATCTCATAGTGCTCAACGCGCTGCGCCGCAGCAATTAGTCCGGCATCGCGCACTTCCTCTTCAGCATCTTCTTTGATCATTTCCTCTCCTTCCTTGAGGAGACCTTCCATGCCCTCGCACTTCGGACCGCGCGTTGACTCATCGTGGCCCGCTAAAATCTTTTCAAGCCGCGCCACGTGTTCCTTCGTCTGCTCGAAATGTTCCTTGAATCCCGCCGCAAGCTGTTTGTTAGTAGTGGCTTTAACCATTTTCGGCAGCGCCTTTATAATCTGCTTCTCCGCGCTGTAGAGATCTTTGAGTTCGTGAATGTAAAGATCTTTGAGTGTTTCTAGTTTCATATGTGTGGATGTGATATTGTTGGTGTTACCCTAGTCTTCGAAGAAGCGACCTAGCTCCCGACATCTTTATGTGCAACCCCGCAGCAGAAAAATCAGGAGCAAAATGGGAATCGGAATCCCCAGAAGCCAAAGTAAAATGTACCCAGTCGCACCCGCTTCTTTGATTTTATTTGTTAAACGCATCTCAGATATCCTTTGTTGACGTTATTGATAACTCTTCTTAATGCGCAGGAACTTGCTTCAATTGACGAAGACACACAATCGGGCCCGTGGATGGTTGGCTACTCAGACAAAATCCTATGGCACGTGACGTTAGCCTTAGGACGCGCGATGTTTCTACCAGCAAAACGCCGCCGTGGTTATGTTAAACAACGCAACGAGACTCGAGGTCTTGATTATCGCGCGGACTGCGCCGTTATCGTTTCGTCATGTTTGCCTCGTCGTTCATACTTAGAGAATTAAGCGCCTGCGTGCTTCGCATCTTTTGACGGCTAGCGCGGAGAGCAGAAGCGTAAATAGATTAGCCCAAAGAAAAATGACATTCGAATTATGACCTTACGTAGGATATGCATTTTATTATCACTTTTCGCATCGTTGTTGGTCGCGGTGAGTTGTAACCGGAGCGTTGTTACAGGATCGAAATTGACGCCCAGTAATTACGATCAAATCACAACCGGAATGACCAAAGCACAGGTAGAAAGAATTCTCGGGCCGCCGACTACAGTCGAAACGAAGGATATGATGATCTTTAAAAAAACAACTTACCGGTACGAAGATGGCAAGAAATTCGCCATGTTCACATTCAAAAACGACGAGCTAGATAGTAAAGAAGGAAATCTTCAGCGCGAACCGTAACAGTCGACTTCGGAGGCACTATGGGCATTGCTTTTTGGGCTCTTCGACGGTGAAATTTTCGGTATCGGCTCGGTTTTTCTGCAAATATAAAAGCTTCCTAAGAGAAGCGCCGATTTAGAATGATGTTTCGCGTTCGTTTCGTTGATTGTTCCCCTCGCCATTCGGTCGTTAGTCCCGTCGGCTTGCGACGGGATTGTGGTGAGCGAGACGAAAAGGAAGTTTTACTGCATCTGTATCGAAGCCGGCGCGCAAATTGGGCTCCCTCGCAGATCATCTCGACAGCAACGCGAAAGCTAACAAATAGGCCAGCGTTCTAACGTCTTTTCGTGCGACCGCTACGGCGTTTTTGCCGCGTACGCGACGATGTCAATTTTTGCCGAGACCTTATCGATTTGCGCGGCTGGCGTACCGCTCGCTTCTGCGCCTTCGCTGCGGACGATTTTCGAGATCTCATCCTTGTTGAACCCTTGGCACGTAACCGCCGCCCGCCGCCTTTTTGCGACTTACGCAGGGACTTTTTTACCGGATGTCGTTTTCGTGCACGTTTTGAAACGGCTTTGGCACGTTTAACAGCCTTTCGAACTGGCCGCTCGGTGGTAGCTGCTTTTCCCGCGAGAGCTCCGACGACTCCTCCGACCATGGCACCAACTGGTCCAGCTATACTACCGATTGCCGCACCCGTCACGGCGCCAGCTGTTTGCTTCGGGATCGGTGGAACCTGGATATTTTCAGACGGTGTCTGGCTTTTTTGCTTTTCTGGCTTTGGATGGTTAGGCATAAATGGCGGTCTCCTCAATATCTTCGTTTGCTACAGGATACGCATGACAACATCGACATAGCCTTAACAAATTTAAAAATGCCCTGTGACACTCATCAGCGACCGACGTGTGACTTCGAATCCGAGAAACACTGTCAGTTTCTCGGAACTGACAATGAAACGCTGAGCGTCGCCATGCGCATCAGTGACGACGGTCCTTGGTTCGCGGCAGCTATCTGCAAGGCCAACTTTCTAAAACAGGCCGAGCAATTTGAGGACGATTACGATAACAACAATGACTCCGATTATATAGAAGATGCTTCTGTTCATGCTTTGACTGGATATCAGATTGGGTTTGCGGGGGCCAGCATTTTTGCAAACTGACCGTCGTCGATAACATTGGAAAACGGCGGGAGTTGCCTCCCGCCGCTTATTAATCCAAGGCACAATCACCAAGCGCCTTGGCTGTCCTCTTGCGAAGCTTATCGTCTGCCGCTTTCTTGGCCGGGCTCTTGGCTGCCACCTCCCTGTTGGCTACCACCGCCCTGTTTTTCGCGCTCGCGCTCCTGGCTGCCACCGCCTTGTTTGTCACGATCACGCTCTTTGTTGCGATCGCGCTCTTGGCTGCCACCGCCCTGTTGGCCGCCTTCTTGTCCGGTAGCCGTCGGTCTGATAGGTTCGTTCGGATTGCCTTGTGTTTCCATGGTGTCTTTCTTTATTTTAGTTATTGAGTTCATTGATCAATGTGCGCGAGAGTCTCCTTCGATTGCTGAAAACACACAATCGGGATGCCGGATGATTGTCTAATCAGACAAAATCCTATCGAACAGCTGGCGATCTTCTCCTCGAAGCCTTCATCAGCCCGGAGGGTCTCTGCGGGCTTTAGCGGCTCCCGTCTGGCTACCCACCTGGGACCTTTGTGACCGTTTGCAACCACTTGTCAGGTTGCGTGCGAAGTCAAGGCGATGGTAATGAAAACCCAAACCGAAAAGTTAAAGAAAAAAGAAAAGGAGCGGGATTTTTTGTGCGTGGTGAGCGATGCATTTCGGGTCTTTGCCCGTCATTCCTCAATCGCTCTCGGAAGTGCATGGGCTTTTGCCGGAGCCGTGCTTGTCATCCTTGTCTGGGTTCTTACCGGACCAATGTTTCATTTTTCCGATACCTGGCAATTGGTGATCAACACTGCGACCACGATCGTGACCTTCCTCATGGTGTTTCTTATCCAGAACACGCAAAACCGCGATGCTAAAGCGGTGCATCTCAAGTTGGATGAGCTGATCCGTGCCCTCAAAGACGCACGTAACGAACTTGTTGATCTGGAAAATTTATCCGATAAGGATCTGAAAAAGCTCGAAGAACAATTCAAGAGCATGCGCAAACGAGCTGAGGACGATGGAAGTCCTTCACGTCACGCCGAACCTTCCGAATTACGCTGAGAGAGCGTTTTAACAACATGGGCTGGTTATTATTTGTTTCTGGCGCTCTAGCGACCTTTCGCCTTAGCCATTTAGTTGCGAGAGAACGCGGGCCCTTTTCCGTCTTTGAACGAATTCGAAACGCCTTGCCACGGGGTCGGGGGTCGGCTCAGGAATGGCTCAGCTGCATTTTTTGTTTCTCTCTCACCGCGAGTGCTGTCATTTGCGCCCTGCTTTGGACCGGTGGTTTGCGTCTCACGCTGCAGGAATGGGCCGTTCATTGGCTTGGCTTCAGTGCTCTAGCTCTGATAATTAATCAGTCGCTTCGTTTCGATAAATGATCTCGAAGCTTGGAAGATGCCGGAAATAAACGTCGATCTGCACGGCAGCGCACCGGATAAGCATAAGTTCGCGCTGCTTTTAATTGACGTCATTAACGACTTCGATTTTCCGGAGGCCGATCGGTTACTCAAATATGCGCGGCCGATGGCGAGAAATCTCTTACGCTTGAAACGGCGCGCGCAAAAAGCAGGCGTACCAGTCGTTTATGTAAATGATAATTTCGGCCGATGGAAATCCGATTTCCGCCGCACCGTAGACCACTGTGCGCGGCATGGTCGTGGTCGTGAGGTGGTGGAATCACTGCGGCCAGAAGAAAATGATTACTTTGTGCTCAAGCCGAAGCATTCCGGATTTTTCTCCACCACACTTGAGACGCTCCTGCGCTACTTGGAAACACAAACCTTGATTCTCACGGGCATTGCTGGGAATTTTTGTGTCCTTTTCACAGCAAACGATGCCTATATGCGTGATTTCGACTTGTTTGTGCCCTCGGATTGCACGGTATCGAACACAAAAAAGGAAAATGGCTCCGCACTTGCGCTCATGAGGAAATTCCTCAAGGCGGATACCCGCGTGTCTTCTAGAATCGTACTGCACGTGACACACAAGAAGAGTCGAAAACGACGACGTCGTTGATAACCAGGCTCGTCCGGTTTAGTTCTCCGCAAAACCGACCTGATTCCGGTGCCCGACAGGTGCAACCCGCAACGCTTCCGTAACTAATCACGCCGCTGATGATGCAATCAACAATCACCTATTGATTGCGACTTGCCAATCATGGGACACCTCTGCCTCGCCAGCCGAAGATAAAAAAGATTATGCACATCACCAGAAACAGAAAGAACAAAACTTTCGCGATTCCCGCTGATGCCGCGGCGATGCCGCCGAATCCAAGTACTGCTGCTACTAACGCAATTATTAAAAAAGTTACAGCCCAACCTAACATGATGTCATCTCCTTAAAAGCCTGAATCGAGTCAGCCGATTGCTTCGCGTGTATTTTGTCAAACGGCTCCTAATCTGACACTCGACGACTCGCATTGTTATAGCTGCATAAGCTAGTACTATCCTAGGATTGTGCCTGAGAGCCTTGTCATTAAAAGTCCTATCGGCGTTAACGGCTTGTAACTAGCGCCAAGTGGGAACAGACCAATCGCTTCTGGGTTATAAAGGCAGAGTTCAAATTCTTTCCGCTAGGTCGGGCTGGCATAACAGGCGACGAAAGAACGCTTCCGCCGCCCGTTGATGCGAGGACAATCAGCCTTATCGTCCGCCTTGCTGACCGCCGCCTTGTTGGCCGCCACCGGGTTGACCACCACCGCCGCCGCCCTGCTTCTCGCGTTCGCGCTGCTGGCGTTCGCGTTCCTGTTTCTCGCGATCTCCCTGTTGGCCGCCCTGCTGTCCTGGACCGCCGGACTTACCCGGTTCGTTTGGATTACGTTGTGTTTCCATGAGTGCCTTTCGTTAGTGTATCAGTGAATCTAGCTCATCCTTCTTGAGAAGCGATAAGGTCGAACTCCTTTCTTCCTTTAAGATCGCTTTGCGCAGGCCCTTTGGACTCAAGAATTTGCGATAAGCTCCTCGGTTGAAGATAACGAGGTAAAACTACTGATTCCTTGCCTCGGCTAACTCAGCCTCCACAAGAGCCTCCGGGTTCACGATCTCTTCAGCCAGTTGGTTGAGCGCCTCATTCGTCTCGGATTCCTCATTGAGGGTGGTTTGGAGAAGCTCCGCGGATCTCTCCTTTCCGAGCAGATCAGCAAAGGTACGGACGCTGCCGTAACCGGCGATCTCATAATGTTCGACTTTTTGTGCCGCGACGATGATACCAGCGTCAATGACGGATTCGTCGCCTTCTTCCTGTAGAATTTCCGATCCTTCCTCGATGAGCCCTTTCATTCCATGGCACGTTTTGCCTTTAGGCTTCTCGTTGATGTCCTCGAAGACTTCTTCAAGTCGTTCAACGTGAGACTTAGTCTGTTTCAGATGCTTTTCGAAAGCCTGCTTTAGCTCTGGCGATGAGGCAGCCTTCGCCATCTTTGGCAAAGCTTTTAGTAGTTGGTTCTCTGCGTTATAGAGGTCTCGCAATTCGTTAATGTAAAGTTTTTGTAGCTTATCCAACTTCATAATCCCTTTTTTTCCTTTCTGATTCTACGTTTTGACTTTCTTAGTTTTACTCGGTGCTAGTGCGCTTCAGCACCAGCCGCAAGAAAGAAACGCCGCCAAAGATGTTACTGGGCGTCCTTAATTTCAGAATTTTTCGGAGCTTATCCTAACTTCACAGCCGCATCGACTGATAGAGGAAGTTCAATCAATTACGCCGGGTCTCACGTTTGTCTGGGCGTCTGGGTTTTATCGCGTGCGTTTCACTGATAGGACGCAAAGACGACTCCATACTACGATCTAGATTCCTCATCCGGGGATCAATAACACGCATATATACTTTCAAATAGTCGTTTGCCATCCTGGTGACAGTGAAGCGCTCCTCAAAAATGTCCCGGGAACGTGTACGACTCAGATCGGGAACCCGTCGAACCGCCTCTATCGCGTCTTCCAGTTCTGTTACGATGAAGCCCGTTCGCCCTTCTTCTATCACTTCGGCAACCGCGCCACCCTCGTACGCGATCACTGGAGTCCCGCAGGCCATGGCTTCGATCATGACGAGTCCGAAAGGCTCCGGCCAGTCAATCGGAAATAGCAACGCGTACGCACTGCCGAGGAATTCGTCTTTCTGTCGGTCACTGATTTCACCGACCCATTCCGCAGTCGAACAGTCACGTAGCAGCGGTTCGACCACCCGTTTGAAATAGCGCTTGTCTACCGGATCAATCTTGGCGGCAATCTTCAATGGTATCCCCGTTCGTTTCGCGATTTCGATCGCGCGGTCGACCCGTTTTTCGGGACAGATTCGTCCTAGAAAGGCGAGATATCTTCCTGTTTCCGGCCTAAACCGAAGCAGGTCTTTCGGCAGCCCATGATAAACCGTCGCCTGCCAGTTCGCCCAGGGCAAAGGGTCACGTTGGGAGGTAGAAATCGACACGACCGGCATATCTCGAAAGTGGTCGTAAAGCGGAGCAAGATCCGGTAGATCGAGCCGGCCGTGAAGGGTTGTGACATGCGGAATTCGCAAGAGTCGGGAGACTGGAAAATGCAGGTAATCAATGTGAAAATGGATGACATCAAATTCGTGCGCGCGCTGAGATACCTGGTCCAACAGCAGGACGTGGTGTGCCAGCTGATCTATGCAGCGTTCATCCAGTCGAAGTGAGCGATGGCATGCGGGAATAAGCCGAGCGGCGGTCTCCGAATCCCCGCTCGCGAAAAGGGTCACATCGTGTCCCTGGCGGATCAATTCTTCAGTAAGATAAGAAACGATTCGTTCGGTCCCTCCATACTGTTTTGGAGGCACGCTCTCGTATAGTGGCGCTACCTGGGCGATACGCATATTCCTCCCCTTCTTCCCTTTTGCGATACGTGCTTTGCTACTCTCAGCAGTAGCAAAATACGCTTTTGGTCCGAAAAATTACGCTCGCACCACAGTGCCCCAGAGATCTGCATAAATCAAAAATCATAACCGTCCTCTAAATCGAATACCCGCGTGGCTTTGGTTTTTAGAAATTGACGCGAAAGATTCGTCTTCCACTAACCGTTCTCGATTTCCTTCATTTCGACGCGCACTGCGTATTCGGTCGGTTTCAATTCTCGACCGGCTCGCGACGCATACACTTGGGTGAATTCAGCTCCAAAAAGAAGAATTTGTGATGAATAGTAAACCCACAACAATAACGTAACGAGTGAACTGGCTGCGCCATAAGCTGAAGCGGCAGCGCCGCTGCCCAGGTAGAATCCCAACAGCCATTTGCCGAGGCCAAACAGAACCGCAGTCATGACCGCGCCGATCCAAACATCTCGCCATTGAATTGTGACATCAGGCAGGAACTTAAAGATCATGGCGAAGAGTAAGACGACAACTGCGAAATCAAAAACGAGGTAAACCGCTAACGCCACGACAAGTCCGCCCGGCAAAGCAGATTGCACGTAATGACTAAAGCCTTTAAGCAGGGCTTCGATCGCCAGCGATACAAGCAGCAGAAAACAGATGCCGCCAACCATTGCAAATGAAAGAAAGCGGCTCCGTAGAAAACCCGAAAGACCGCGACCGGGCGTGGCTTTTACGCCCCAGATTGTGTTCAAGGCATCCTGGAGCTGACCGAAGACGCCGCTTGCGCCGAAGAGTGCCAGCGCAATCCCGATGATTGTGGCGATTGTGCTTTTTCCCGGTTGCGACGCCGTCTCGGCAATCTTTTGTACAGTCTGTACCGCACTTTGATCGAGAAAGTAGCCCATCTGCAACATGAGTTTGCTCCAAGCGCCTGCTGGATCGTCTCGGAAAACCACGCCCACAATCGCGAGCAGCACTAGGACCAGCGGTGCGAGCGAGAAAACGACGTAATAGGCAAGCGCCGCGGCTAGTTGCGGCGCTTTATCCTGCAGCCATTCTTGAAAGGTTTGCTTTAACAGACTCAATGCGGTGCCCAAAAAGGATAAGTTTGATGCCGCCGAGTTGCTCTGTCTTGCCATGAGGAAACCTCCAAGAAAGTTCGCTCTTAGGGGTGTGTCTGGTTTTGGGAAAGAAACGTTGCTATTCAATTACGCTTTGGATCGACGCATCCACCACTCATTTCGCTGCGAACTACCTCACAGAATGCTGTTGAATCCACCATTGGCGCCGATGGAGGCGCGTTCAGTCGATGAAATTCCGACTGGAGAGGGCTGGCAGTACGAGCCGAAGTGGGATGGCTTTCGCTGTATTGCATTTCGTGATGGTGAACAGATAAACTTACAATCGAAGGCCGGTCAGCCGTTGGCGCGTTATTTTCCCGACATTGTTCATGCGATCGCTCGGTTGCCCGCGCCGCAGTTTGTTTTGGACGGCGAGCTTGTTGTACCCGTGAGCGGCGCGCTTTCATTCGATGAATTGCAACTGCGTCTGCATCCCGCCGCGAGCCGGGTTCAGACACTGGCCAAAGCCCATCCAGCAATGTACGTCGTCTTCGATCTCCTAGGTGAGAGTGAACGATCGTACTTGAAACAGTCTCTGCGGGAACGCCGGCAACTTCTCGAAAAGTTCGCACGTTTGAATTTCAGTTCGGCCAAAGCTTTGCGCCTTTCTCCGGCAACGACTGATCACCGAACCGCCAGTGACTGGTTTAAAAAGGCCGGCGGCGACCTTGATGGGATCGTTGTGAAACGTCTGGACGCTGCGTATGCTTCAGGCGAACGCACAGCAGCGGTTAAGGTAAAGCAAATCCGCACCGCCGACTGCGTCGTCGGTGGATTTCGGTACGGGCGCGGCACGCGCCTGGTTGGTTCTCTTCTTCTCGGCCTTTACGGTGACGATGGCTTGCTCCACCACGTTGGATTCACTTCCTCTTTCACCAAATCAGAGCGTCGCGAGTTAACAAAAAAGTTTGAAGCGCTAAAGAAAGCACCTGGATTCACTGGCAACGCGCCTGGAGGACCTAGCCGCTGGAGTACGGACCGCACCGGCGAGTGGGAACCTGTCGCTCCTAAAACAGTCGTTGAAGTCGCCTACGACCATTTCACCGGTGGGCGCTTTCGACACGGCACAAGATTTCTTCGCTGGCGTCCCGACAAAGCCCCTCGCCAGTGCGCCATGGATCAAGTGGAGCAGCGTGAAGGTAAATTGGTCGCACTTTTGCACCGATAACAACGTCCAATAGTTCCCAGACTGGAAGGTCAGAATGGAGGACATCAATCGATAAGTGGATTCCATGTGAAGGGCTCGTGGGCCCAGAGAAGTCGTCTGAGCGCCATCCACTTAAAAGAGCTTTCGCTACTCATGCGTTGTGAACCTTTAGACAACCAAACGTTCTGCGGGACTCGAACTGAAACTCAGAACCTATGAACAAATACCTATTGTGTTTAATCAGCGCCGTAATCGGAATCGCATTCGTCGCTTCTTGCACCCAACAGCAGGGAACGACTGCGACTTCAACGGCACCGGCAGTCACCAACCCGTCACCCACCCCGTCGCGGACGCGGCACAAGGCCGCAAGACGAAATCCGCCGAAGACGGAGGGTTCAGTTGAGGCGCCCTCGCCCTCGCCAGGAGAGTCGCCCGCGCCGACGCCGTAAGATAAGACAGCGGTGGCTTACGGCCATTGTTGGATACAGTTTGCGACGAGCTAGTCACACGCCTGTCGAACAGGAGGATTGCATCCTTTTTGGTGCTTCGATTCTTGTAGCCGCTGTTAACCACACTTAACTCGTTGCTAGTCTCGGACTGTCGCGCGAAGAGACTTCAGAACAGCTCTCTCGACGGCATGCAGATTGATCTTAGCAGAGTTTTTGATGGCTTGTCCAAGGCCGGCAATTTGCGTTCCGCTTAAGTAAGCTTCGATGATGGCTGGATGTACGTAACATTTACGGCAAATCGCCGGAGTGTTCCCGAGAAGTTGTGCCACGGCAGAAATCGCCGTCTTTACATTCGCCTTCCCCTCTTTGTTCGTTTTAAATCCGCCCTGTGCGTTGAGGGCTAACGCTGACAGAAGCGTACCAGCCCAGGTTCGGAAATCTTTCGCCGTAAAATTTTCATTCGTGATACCGCGCAGGTAATCGTTTACGTCCTGCGATCTTACGTCGTGTACCTTGCCATCATCATCGATATATTGAAACAGCTCCTGGCCAGGCAAGTCCTGTAGCCTGGAAATGACCTTCGCGACTTGCCTGTCTCTTATATCTACTTCGTGTTGTCGTCCGCTCTTTCCACGAAAACGAAAACGTAAATGTGCGCCCTTCAACGTCACGTGCCGATCTTTGATCGTGGTTAGGCCAAATGATTTGTTCTCGCGCGCGTATTCATCGTTGCCGATGCGTATGAAAGTTCGCTCCAACAGTCGTACCACTGTTGCGAGCACCTTCTCTCGCGGCAGACCGGGCAATTTGATGTCATGATCGACTCGTTTTCGAATCTGTGGCAGCGCTTTGGCAAAATCAGCGAGGCGGCCGAATTTATTTTCGTCGCGTATCTCGCGCCAACGCTCGTGATAGCGGTATTGCTTCCGCTGGCGTGCGTCACGACCGGTAGCTTGAATATGGCCAGTAGGCGATGGACAAATCCAAACGTCAGTCCATGCCGGCGGAATGGCCAGCCGTTTGATTCGAAGAACCCGTTGCTCGTCGCGGATTCTTTTGCCTTCTGTATCTAAATACTTGAAGTCTTTACCGTTCAGCCTGCGTCTGTAACCTGGCCTCTCGTCGCTTACGTACTGCAGCCCGGCTTCTTCTGCCGCAGCCACGGCTTCATCAGAGGCGACTTCGGTTCCGTTCCAGTTACCAACTTTTGTTACTGCGGTGCCCATCAGAAGCCATTATCCTTAGTCAGTCGTGCATTTGTAAGAGTCAGTTCTTTCATGGGATCGAATCCAGTGCCTGCGGACTAAACCGAACTTAACCTTTCTTCAGCGGGCCCAGCCATAACCTCGCCAGTCGCTTTGAAGCGTGAGCCATGACAAGGACAATCCCAAGTTGACTCAGCCGAGTTCCACCTAACAAGGCAGCCAAGGTGCGTGCAAACAGGCGAGAGCTTGTATATCTTCCCCTTGCGGTCGCGGAAAGCGGCGCATTTCTTCCCGCGCGAGCCGATTATCATACCCTCGCCACGTTTTAGCTGTCTGACAGAATCGGCTTCGGGACGAGCGATCCGATCTTTGATCATGTAGTACGGGTAGTCCTTGTTTTCCCGGAGATAATTCCAAGTGGCGCCTTTGATTTTTTTTCGGTCTACGGCGAATAGATCGGTCCACGGATTTGTTCTTTCCGTAGCCCAATCGCGTGCCATGATTGCGGCCATCGTTCCAAACGTGATGCCATTTCCGCAATACCCTGTCGCGATGAACTGGCGTTCGGCATTCTCACCGATATAAG
>Ga0209161_10001288_pt1 | contig 20695 bp, 22 predicted proteins | sample GraSoiAngelo_155_FD_186169 | JGI IMG/M metagenome (GOLD analysis project Ga0209161, IMG submission 186169) | Grasslands soil microbial communities from the Angelo Coastal Reserve, California, USA - 14_1009_13_30cm (SPAdes) (version 2) | ecosystem: Environmental > Terrestrial > Soil > Grasslands... | reverse complement strand
ACCGCAAGACGACGAACGAGGCCGCCTGTCTGGGCTTTTGCCCGCCGGCCGGGGTCATCGTGCCTCGCGTCATGGACTTCGCGCTGCAGGTCGAGCCGCCGCCCCACGATCCGCAGAAGGCCAAGCAGCTCCTTGCCGAGGCCGGCTATCCGAACGGGCTCGACGCCGGCGAGTTCGTGCCGATTCCCGGGTTCCCCACGGTGGCGGAGGCGACGTTGAACTACCTCAACGCGGTCGGCATCCGGATGAAGATGCGGCCGATGGAGCGCGCCGCCTTCTACGCCGCATGGCGGGAAAAGAAGCTGCGCGGCGTGTTCATGACCGCGGTCGGCAACTCGGGCAACGCGGCCAGCCGGGTCGCGGAGTTCATCAGCTCCAAGGGCGCCTACGCCTACGGCGGGTATCCCGACATCGACGACATGTTCCAGCAGCAAGCGGGCGAGCGCGACGTCAAGAAGCGCGAGGCGCTCCTCCACCGGATCCAGCAGCTCACGATCGACCGGGCGATGTTCGCGCCGATCATGGACCTGCGCGCGCTCATGGGCATCGGGCCGCGGATCGCCGACCACACGATCAACCTGGTCCCGATGACGGTGTGGCCGTCGTACGAGGACATGCGCGTCAAAGCCCAGTAGCGCAGTACCATCGCTTCCAGGAGGAACCCAATGACCTTCGATCGTTACGCGAAGAGCGTGCTGACCGTCATCGCCGTGGCCCTCGTGATCATCGCCGTTCGCCCGTGGCTGCCCGAGTCCCTCTCGCCCGACGCGTTGTCGACGACGTCGGCGATGGCGCAGACCACGATCCCGAAGTACGGCGAGCTCGTCGTCCCGAAGTCGTGGGGCAAGTTCATCGCCTACGGCAACAACAACCTGCTGCTGGAAGCTCCCGACAAATCGCTGCGGGTCGTCGACCTCGACGGCAAGGCGCCCGAGTATCCGAAGCTGAAGGTCGTCATCCACTGGGGGCAGTAGCTCCCAGCCGGCGCTCAGGCCGGACGGCGGGCGCTCACGGCGCCGACGCAGAAATCCGGGAAGTCGGCCCGGAGGCGTCGGAGGTCTGGGTACATGCGCACGTCGACGAAGCCGGCGGCCTGCAGCGCGCCCTGCCACTGCTCGGGGGTGAGAAAGCCGCCGTTGGGGCGGTAGCTCGGGTTCAGCACCGGAGACCGGAACGTCTCCATCAGGTTGAAGATGAACTCGACGTAGATCACGTGCGCCGAGGTCGTCCGGATGCACTCCGAGATGACGAGCCGGCCGCCGGGGGCGAGGGCCTGGAAGATCTCGCGCAGGGTGAAGCCGAGATCGCGCGCGACGTGGACCGTGTTCACGGCGTAGACGAGCGAGACGCTCCCCGGCGCCACGCCCTGCTCGCCGAGCGGTCGGTTCATGTCGAGCGACGCGAAGCGCAGGAACGACGCGTCCGGGAACCGGGTCTGGAGCGCGTTCTGGCCGCGCCGAAGGAACGCGGGCACCAGCTCCGTGAACCGATACTCGCTGATCTCTCCCCAGCGCCCGGCGCGTCGTAGCGCGTCCAGCACGGCCGTCGCGCCGCTGCCGAGCCCGCCGCCGAGCTCGACGATGGTCGCCGGACCCCGCGGCATCCACTCCTCGACGGCGCCAGCGCCGACCGAGTTGTTCACCGCGTAGAGGCCGTTGTCGTTCGAGAAGAAGTCGACCCACAGCCGCAAGCGGAGGGGCGAGAAGAGAATCTCCTCCCCCACCCGCTCGCCGCGCAGGAACGCCGGATAGTCCTTGGCGACGGTCTCGGCCAGGACGTACGACGGAAGCCAGGACGGATCCAGGTGGCGCTGCTCCTCCCGTACCGCGAGGGGATCGAGGTCCGGGAGTTTCCCGATCAGACGAAAGCGCGTCGCGCCCCCGCCCTCGCTTTGCTCGAGGATTCCGCGGCGACCGATCCGCCGCAGGATCCACTCGACGGGCACCCGGGCTCGGCCGGGCTCGAGGCCCGCGCGCCGCACGATCTCGTCGGCCGTGCCCGGTTCCCGCGCCGCTTCCGCGAGCCCGACCGCGCGGAACACCGAGAGCACGAGGCCGTCGACGTATTCGTCGAAGAGCGTGCTGGAGCGGACGAACGCGCTCGTGAACGGCGCGCTGATCCGCGGCGGCAGCACCTCGGCCAGCCGCCGGGCCATCTCGTCGGCTTCCGCGGCGCCTAGGACCCGAACGGATTCCATATGTCGAAGAAATTGAACCACTGCGTCGGCTTTTCGGCCACGACGCGCTCGAGGTTGGCCACCCACGTCCGTAGTCCGTCCTCCTCCGCTCCGCGGACGACCGGCAGCGGATCGAGGACGCGGACGACGTACTCGCGGTCGGCGCCGAGCGTGCAGAACGCCGGAACCAGCGGGACGGCCGCGGCGCGTGCGAGCTGGAAGGGGCCCACCGGAAACGGCGCGGGACGGCCGAAGAAGGGCACCATCACGTCGCCGCGATTGCCGAGCGCGCGGTCGCCCTGCAACGCGACCGCTTCACCGCGGCGCAGCGCGGCCATCAGCGTCAGCGAGACCGTCGGCTGCGCGCGGGCCACGAAGCGCACGCCGGCGCCGTCGCGTCGCAGCCAGCGCTCGAGGGCGCGCGCTTCTTCCACCGCCACCACGACGTGCGTCGGGCGCGCCGAATGCTGGGCGAGCAGCCGCCCGGCCAGCTCCCAGTTGCCGACGTGGGCCGTCAGCGACACGACCGCGCCTTCCTGGCGCAGGAGCTGCTCGATGCCCCGCACGGGCCCCGTGTGCGCCGAGACCCGGGCCGGGCGGCGGCTGGTCACGATCAGGTCGCTGAAGCACATCGCGAACTCGCCGAAGACGTCGCGCGTCAGCTCGTCGAGCCGTGAACCGACGGCGCCGGTCATGACGGACAGCGTGTTTCTGACCGCGGCGCGCTCGGCCGGCAGAACCCGCGGCGCCAGGTGGCCGATGCGGCGGGCCAGCTCGAGGCGCGTGGGACGCGGCAGCCATCGCGTCGCCGCCGCGACCAGCCGATACAGCTCGGAGCGGTTGTAGCGGTGGGCGTACCAGCGCGGGAGCGGTGCTCGGATCGCGGACGGGCTTTCCACGCGAGACATCTTAAAGCGCGTTCACCGGCGCGGAAGGAGGCGAGTGGTGGCGTCTCGCCGGTCGGGGTGCGCCTCCTCCATGGGGGCGCCGCGCCGCAGGCGCCGGTCGATGCGGGCGAGCGAGCGGCGCATCTCGACGAGCATGAGGAGGAGCTGGCCGCGGAGCACGAGCCGTGAGCCGATGACGATGCCTAGCAGGAGGACCGCCAGCGCCGCGAGCGGCTGGACGAACCCTCGCCACTCCGCCGGCGCCCGCGCGAAGAGCTCGGCGGGCCACCACAGGAGCGCCGCGCCCGCCGCGACGGGCCCCAGCACCATGAACAAAATACCCACGGCGACCTGACTGCGGGCCCAGGCGCGTACGAACCCGAACCGTGCCATCACGGTGCAGTCTAGCCAGCCCCGGCGCGCCGAACAAGGTACGATGATGCGCGGAGGCGCGGCGATCAACAGATGACGCGAGTCCTGATCCTCAGCGCCAGCTACGGCTCGGGTCACAACGCCGCCGCCCGGAGTCTCGCCGCCGGCTTCGAGCGGGCGCAGGCGACGGTGACCGTCGTCGACCACTTCGCCGAGCTGGTCCATCCCGTCTTCGATCGCGCGAGCCGCGCGGTCTACTACGCGTTGCTCCGGCAGGCGCCGTTCTTGTGGGGCCTCGGCTACGCGCTCGGCGACTGGATGGCGAGCGACTCGTCGCTGACGCTCGGCGTGACGCGCCTCGGCACCCGGCGGCTCTTCGCGCTGCTCGAGCGGCTGGCGCCCGACGTCGTTGTCACGGTCCACGCCACCCCGGCGGCGGCGATGTCGGCGCTCGCCGGGCTCGGGACCAGGATGCCGCCCCACACCACGGTCGTCACTGACTTCGTCGCGCACAGCCAGTGGATCGCGCGCCACGTCGACCGCTATTGCGTTGCCGCGGGCGAGGTGCGTCACGAGCTCATCGCGCGCGGCATCCCGGCCGAGCGCGTGGTCGTGACCGGCGTGCCGCTCCGCGCCGACTTCGCCGAACCTGTGGCACAGTCGGCGGCGCGGGCGAGCCTGGGTCTGTCGGCACAGGCGCCGGTCGTGCTGGCGATGGCGGGCTCGCAGGGCTCGCTCGGCCGACTGCCCGACGTCACCCGCGCGCTTCTCTCGATGCGCCGGCCGCTCCAGGGGCTGGTCGTCGCCGGGCGTGACCGGCCGCTCCACGCGACCCTCGCGCGACTGACCGATGGGAGCCCGATCCGTGCGCTGGGCTACGTCGACGACGTCCGGCGGCTGATGGCGGCGGCCGACCTCCTGGTGACGAAGGCCGGGGGCATGACGCTCGCCGAGGCGATGGCGAGCGAGACCCCGCTGCTCCTCTACGGCTCGCTCCCCGGGCAGGAGCGCCGCAACGAGCGTTTCGCGGCGCGCGCCGGGATCGCGCTCGCCGCCCGCTCGCGGTCGGAGCTGACCGCGCTGCTCGAGCACGCGCTCGCGGAGCCCGAGCTGCTCGAGCACCTCCGCGGGCGAATGCGCCGCCTCCGCCGCCCGGACGCGACCGAGCACATCGTCGCCGCGGTGCTCGAGCGCGGAGTGCGCGCGCCGTGATCCTGGCGCGGCTGGCGCTCGGCGCCGCGGGCGCGTGGGCGGCGTACGCCTGGGGCCCTCACCTGCTGACGACCGGCTGCGTCCGGCGCGGCCCGGCTGCGCGCCGATCGATCGCGCTCACCTTCGACGACGGCCCCGACGCGGTCTGGACGGAGCGGATCCTGGACATCCTGGTCCACAAGCACGCACGCGCGTCGTTCTTCCTGGTCGGCGAGCGCGCGGCGCGTGTGCCCGAGACCGTGCGACGGATCGCGGCAGCGGGGCACGAGATCGCGAGCCACGGCTGGTCGCACCGGAGCCTCTGGCTCTGCGGCCCGCGCCGAACCGAGGACGAGATCGGTCGCGCTCACCGCCTGCTCGGGTCGCTCGCGGGCCGTCCGCCCCGTTTTTTCCGGCCGCCGTGGGGCATGGTCAACGCGGCGATGTTCGGCGCGCTCCGTCGTCATCAAGAGCGCTGCGTGCTCTGGTCGATCCAGCCAGAAGGTTTGCGTCCGGTCGCGGCGGCGCAGCAGGTGGGCGACGTCCTGCACCGCGCCCATCCCGGCGCCATCGTCGACCTGCACGACGCCGAGGGCACCCGCGGCGCGCCGCTTCGCCTGGTCGCAGCGCTTGCGCCGATGATCGACGGCATGCGCGAGATGGGCTACGAGCTCGTCACGGTCGGCGACCTGCTGGACGGACGCGAAGCCGACGAGCGGGCCGAGAGGGTGGCCGACGCGACCGCGCCCGGCGATCCCGTCGGACGGGTCGTCGCTATGCCGACGATTGACGGCGCGCGAGGAAGCGCACGAACTCGGCGCCCTCGGCAAGGCGGCGGCGGCAGACCGCGGCGTCCGTCGCCATCTCCCTGAGGAACCCGAAGATCTTCCGCGGCCGGAAGTAGAAGCGCCGGTAGAAGCTCTCGACCGACGCGAAGATCTCCGTGCGCGACAGGTGCGGGTAGCCGAGCACGCTGGCCTGCACACCGCCCGCGTCCACGAGCTCGTCGCGCTCGAGCCAGCCGCGCTCGAGCGCCTCCTGGTAGAGCGCCGTGCCCGGGTACGGCGCCGCCAGCGACACCTGGAGCGAATCGGGATCGATCTGGCGCGCGAACGTGATGGTCTCCTCGATCGTCTCGCGCGTCTCGCCCGGCAGCCCCATGATGAACGTGCCGTGGATCTTGATCCCGAGCGCCTTGGCGTTGCGGGTGAACTCGCGGGCCAGGTCGAGGCGCACGCCCTTCTTGACGTTGTTCAGGATCGCCTGGCTCCCGGACTCGTAGCCCACCAGCAAGAGCCGCAGGCCGTTGTCGCGGAGCACCTTCAGCGTCGAGGCCGGCACGTTCGCCTTGGCGTTGCACGACCACGTCACGCCGAGCCGGCCCAGGCCGCGGGCGATCGCCTCGGCGCGCGGCAGGTCGTCCGTGAACGTGTCGTCGTCGAAGAAGTACTCCTTCACCTGCGGGAAGTGGCGCCGGGCCTGCGCGATCTCGCTCACGACGTGCTCGACGGAGCGCGTGCGGTACCGGTGGCCACCCACGGTCTGGGGCCAGAGGCAGAACGTGCAGCGCGACCGGCATCCGCGCCCCGTGTAGAGCGACACGTAGGGGTGCAGCAGATAGCCGATGAAGTACTGCTCGACGACGAGGTCGCGCCGGTAGACGTCGACCACGAACGGCAGCGCGTCCATGTTCTCGAGCGGTGGACGCTCGGCCGTCCGCTCGAAGTGCCCGTTCACGCGATAGCTGAGCCCGGCCACCGCGGCGAGCGGGCGCCCCTGCGCGATCTCCTGGATCGTGAAGTCGAACTCGTTGCCGGCGACGAACTCGATGGCCGGCGACGCGGCGAGCGCGCGCTCGCGCTGGACGGCCACGTGCGCGCCGACGAAGCCGACGCGGAGGCCGGCGTTCTCGCGCTTGAGCGCCTCGGCAACGCGCACGTCGTGCGCGAACGAGGCCGCGCTCGTGTGGAGCACCGCCAGGTCGTACTCGCGCGCGAGCGGCGCCACGTCGGGCAGCGCGAGCCCGGCCGGCGGCGCGTCGACGAGGCGGCTGTCGGGCACGAGCGCCGCGGGCTGGGCCAGCCACGTCGGATACCAGAACGACCGGATCTCGCGTCGCGCCTGGTAGCGGGCCCCGGCCCCTCCGTCGAATCCCTGAAACGACGGCGGGTGCAGGAACAACGTGCGCAGGTAGTCGGCCATTCGTCGTTATCTTAGCTCATTCACCCAGAGGGCCCGTCCGCCGGCCACCGCGAGCAGGCGCGCGCCCGGCAGATCGGCGACGAGGCTGCGCGCCGGGCTCCGCACGCTCACGACCCACACGCGCCGGCCGCTGGTCCACGCCTCGCGGAGCCGGTCGCCGCTCCAGAAGACGTCGCGCGCCTCCGGCCGCTCGGCGCCGAACCCCAGCACGCTGCGCCGGCCGTCGACGATCACGGGCCTGCGCCCGGCGTACCACTCGAGGGCGCCGGAGTTCTCGAGGGGGCCCTCGTGGACCAGGAGATCCTCGGGCGCCATCAGTCGCCCTACGTCGCGGGCCAGGCCGCTCACGGCGCGATGGGACGCTACGAGCCCGAGCGCCGCCGTACACGAAGGAAGCGCGCCGACCATGGTCGTGATGACCGCGAAGACGACGAGTCGCCGCGCGCGCTCCGACCAGCCCGCGAGGACAGTCAGGAGGCTGGTCACGAGCGCGCCCGCCGCGAACACGACGGCGTTGGCGCCGAGGAGCGGCCGGAACTCGGCGAACGGCGGGATCGGAGGAGGCAACCCGGCCGCGGAGCTCTTCAGCGAGGCGACGTCGGTCGTACCGACCACCGAGGAGAGGAACCGCGAGCCGTCGCTCGCCCACGCCAGCACGGAGCCGAGGGCGACCAGCGCGAAGAAGCCGGCGTGAGCCAGCGCGAGCCCGCGACCGCCATGGCCCTGCCAGCCGCGCGCCGCGAGGAGCGCCAGCGCGAACGAGGCCGGCAGGCCGTAGTGTGGCAGGCGGAACGGCGACAGCGCGGTGAACCCGAGCACGCCGACGATCCAGATCGTCAGCGCCACCCAGGCGATCTCGTCGGCGTCGCGCCACGCCCGCCGCCGTACGAGCGACCAGATCGCGACGCCGGCGGCGAGCGCCCACGGCGCCGAGCCCAGGATCGCGACGGTGAGGAAGTGCACCGCGGACAGCGGCACGTCCTCGTCGGGAAAGTAGCGGGCTCGCGCCACGTTCAAGACGTGGTTGTCGATCGCCGTGTACCAGCTGAACCCGGGCGTGCGCAGCTCCATGCCGATCCACCAGCCGAAACCGACGACCAGGCCCCCGAGCACCCCCGACCACGGCAGCCACTCGCCGAGGGGGCGCGCCCGTCCGGCCAGGACGAGCGCCAGGCCGATCGCCAGCGGCGGCAGCACGGCGCCCAGCGGGTCCTTGGTCAGCGCGGCGATCCCGAAGACGGAGAGGCCGCCGACACAGAGGCCGCGCCGGCCCTCGCTGATTCCTACCAGGCACAGGGCGAATCCGCCGGCGAGCGCCGCCACGAACAGTGTCTCCGGTCGGACGTAGCGACCGAACGCGAAGAAGCCCACGCTCGTCAGCAGCGCCAGACCCGCCACGACGCCGCCGGAGCCGTCGAGCAGCCGCGCGCCGAGCCACGCGGTGGCCCAGATGGCGGCGAGCGCGGCCACGGCCGGGACGGCGCGCGCCACCGCTTCGCTCGGGCCCACCGTCGCGAAGCCGAGGGCGGCCAGCACGTAGAGGAGCGGCGGCTTGTCGACGTAGCGGACGCCGTTCAGCGTCAGCGTCAACGGATCGCCGGACGCCGCCAGCTCGCGCGCGATCTCCGCGTGCATCCCCTCGCCCGGGTCGTCGAACGGCGCGGCGCCGAGACCGCCGAAGAGGAGCGGGGCGGCGGCGAGCGCCGCCAGCGCCGCGGCGAGGAGCGGCGTCGTCCCCTGTTCATAGCCGCGCCCCGCGCGCGTCAGGTTCGTGAGACCAGGAAGACGCCGGCGACGATCAAGAGAATTCCCGCCCAGCGGGTCGGCGTCACCGCCTCGGCGAGCACCAACCGCGCCACCAGCGCGACGACGATGTAGTCGACCGCGGTCAACGGCAGCACCTGGGTCACCGGGGCGCGCGAGAGCAGCGTCAGGTACATCACGAAGAACGCCGCCTGGAGCGCTACGCCCAGCAAGAGCCACGGACTCGTCAGGGCGGCGGCGACCATGGCGCCCAGGCGAAGGGCCGGCGCCTCGGTGAGATCTCCCACCGATCGCATGCCCTTCGACAGGAGGACGTGGCCGGTGCCGCTGATCAGCGTCGCGATCAACACCAGGACCAGGGTCTTCGGCATCAGAGCGACTTCCGGATCGCCGCGAGCAGGCTCTTCTCCACGGTCTGGTCCGTGGTCGCGATCGGCTCGTCGTTGTCCATCCAGAGGATCCGCTCGCGCTTGAACACCGTGCGCTCCACCGAGAGCGTCGTCCGGTCCGTGCCGGCCGCCTTCAGGTGGATGACCAGCCGATGGCGCGTCCCCTTGGCGTAGACACCGTAGTCCTCGCCCTCGAAGCGCCGCGAGTCCGTGGTGATCCAGCCGATCTCGCGGTCCGCTTTCTCGATGTCCCAGCCGAGCTGCTTGAGGACCGCCTGGGTGACGCTCCAGGCCTTGTCGAGCGGCACCCCGTACGTCTCCGACACGGGCTCGGCGGCGCAAGTGACGGTCACGAGGCTCAGCACCAGCGCGAGCGCTCCCAGCATCCGATTCATGCGATTCCTCCTCTGTTCATAGGCGCTCTGAGCGACCTGCACGCGACACACACGTGACTACGGTGACTCGAGCGCACCGTTCCGGAGCCGGTACACGGTACTGGCGCCGACGGCGGCCTCCGGGCGGTGGCTCACGACGACGACCGCCCCGCCGGCGCGCGCCCGCCCGCGCAGCGCGGCGAGGATCACCGCGCCGTTGGCGTCGTCGAGGCTTCCGGTCGGCTCGTCGGCCAGCAACAGCGGCGGATCGTTCAGCACCGCGCGGCAGAAGGCGACGCGCTGCTGCTCGCCGCCCGAGAGCTGCGGCGGGAAATGGTCGCGACGATCCGCGACGCCGACCTCGGCCAGGAGATCGAGCGCCCGCTGTCGGGTCGCCGGCCCCGAGCGCCCGACGTAGCGCGCGGCCAGCAGCACGTTTTCCAGCGCCGTGAGCGACGGCAGCAGCAGGAACGACTGGAACAGGAAGCCGACGTAGCCGCCCCGCGCCCGGCTCCTCGCGGTGCGGCCGAGCGCGGTCACGCGGTCGTCCTGGTACCACACGTCGCCACCGTCGCCGTCCTCGAGCAGCCCGAGGACGTTGAGCAACGTGCTCTTGCCCGAGCCCGACGGGCCGGTGACGACGACGATCTCGCCCGCCTTCACGGTCAGGTCGACGCCGCCCAGCACGCGAATCGGCGCCCCCGACGGGGCCCGGTACGACTTGACGAGCCCGACGGCGCGCAGCATCAGCTGGCCCGGCGGATCGCCTCGGCCGGCGAGACGGAGACGACGCGGGCTGTCGCGTACGCCGCGGCGGCGGTCCCGAGCAGGACGGAGAACGCGAGGGCGCCACCGAGCAGGCGCGGCGAGAAGTGGAAGAGCTGCTGGTTGCCGCCCGCGACGAAGGCGTCGATGAACGATCCGAGCGAGAGCGCCAGCGCGATGCCGGCGAGGCCGCCGACCAGCGTCACCCCCAGCGCCTCGGCCAGCACCTCGCGCCCGAGCTGCAGGTCGGTGGCGCCCAGCGCGCGCTTCACGCCGAAGTCGCGAATGCGCTCGAAGACGGCGGCGGCGACGGTGTTGGCCAGCGAGAGGCCGCCGATGACGAACGCCAGGACGCCGATGCCGGCCAGCAGCGCGGAGAAGAACGCGGTCGACGAGCGGAGGAGCTGGCTCAGCTCGCTCGGGAGCTGGACGTTGACGCCCGGCACGCGCTCCCGGATGCGCAGCGCCACCGCATCCGGGTCCTCGCCGTCGCGCCACCCGACCGCGGCGCCGGTGTTGAGGTCGGAGGCGGTGAGCGGCATCGCGCCCGAGGCGAGCACGGTGCGCAGGAGCGCGTCCTTCGCGACCCACTGCGCGCGCGCGTCGGCGATCGGCACCATCACGAATCGATCGGGCGCCGTCAACATCCGGTCCAGGACGCCGACCACCTCGTACGACTCGCCCTCGAGCGTGAGCCGCGAGCCCACGCCGAGGCCGCGCGACGCCGCGAACGCGGCGCCGAGGACCGCGACCCGGCGGTCGCCGTCGCGCAGGAAGCGCCCGGCGCGCACCGGCAGCGAGCGATAGTGGCGGTTCGGCATCGGGACCGAGAGGTCGAAGCCGAGCACCAGCTCCTGGGTCAGCGTCATGAACTGCGACGTGCTCGGGTTCAGCGGGAGCATCACCTGCGGCTGGACGCCCGCCACGCCCGGCACGGCCGCGATCGCGGCGACCGCCGAGGCCGGCAGCAGGCCGCCGGCGGTGAATCCGGCTCCCATGCCCATGCCGCGCCCGGCGACGGAGATCTGCCCCAGGACGAACCGATCGCCGCCGTCGATGAAGCGCACGATCCGCTCGCTCATCGCGCCCAGCGACACGAGGCCCGCGACGCCGATCGCGATGCCGAGGACCGTGAACAGATAGCCACGGAGCACCCGGAGGGGCCTCACCACTCGAGTCGCGACTCCACCGGCCGGCCGGCGCGGCGGCGCGCCCAGACGTTGATGCGGGCCGCGGCGAACAGCACCTCGAGGGCCACTCGCGTGCTCCAGCGCATCCTCAGAAACGCGCCCCCGGAGAGCACGCTGAGGACGGCGTGCAGGACGAAGCGTGTCCGCGGGCGCATGAACGTCTCGAGGAACGCCGGCTCGTAGTACTTGTGGATGAAGCGGAAGAATGGCCGCAGCCCCCGCTCGAGCGTCTTCTGATACGGCGCGAACCGCGCCGCGGTGAAGCGGTCGTCGGCGAGCGCCTCGTCGATCGCGCGGGCGGCCAGCTCGCCCGACTGCATGGCGATGTGCACGCCGGTCGAGAAGATCGGGTCGACGAACGCGACCGCGTCGCCGACCGCCAGGAACCGGTCGCCGACGATCGGATCATTGGCGTAGGAGAAGTTGGCGACCCGGTGGATCTCGGTCACCCGCTCGGCGCCGACCAGCCCGCGGGCGACGCGCTCGCACCGGCGGATCATCTCGGCGTAGAGCGCGTCGAGGCTCCCCGGCCATTCGCGCACGGTCCGGGCGTGCATGACGCAGCCGACGCTGGTGAGATCACCGGCGAGCGGAATCCACCAGAACCAGCCGTCCGCGAAGACGTGGATCTGGATGTTGCCCTCGTCGCGGCCGTGGGCGCGCTCGGCGCCACGGAAATGGGCGAAGAGCGCGACCTTGCCGAGGTTGGGAATGCGCTCGCGGTGGCCGAGCGTGGCGGCGAGCAGGGCGTCGCGCCCGCTCGCGTCGACCAGGAATTTCGCGCGCGCCGTGAGCGGCGTCCCGTCGTGGCGCGCCGACACCGTCACGCCGTCGGCATCGAACGCCACCGACTCCACGCCGGCGCGGTGGCGGACCTCGACGCCTTGCTTCGCCGCGTGGTCGAGCAGCAGCGCGTCGAAGTCCCCGCGCTGGACCTGGAAGGAGTAGTTCGGCCACGGCTGGCCCCTGAGGAAATAGAACGTGTGCTCGATGGCCGACTCCTGGTCGGAGAACGCGGCGCCGTACTTCGTCTGGAAGCCGTGCGCCGCGACGGCCGGCAGCGCGCCCAGCCGGTCGAGGATCGGCACCGTCGCCGGCAGCAGGGACTCACCGACGTGAAACCGCGGGAACTGCTCGCGCTCGAACAGGAGCACGCGCCGGCCCGCCCGGGCGAGGAACGCGCCGGTCGTGGAGCCGGCCGGCCCTCCCCCGACCACGATGACGTCGTGGAGTTCGGGTGCCATCAGCGGTGCGGGCTGATCGGGTTCGCGACGGTGGCGAGCGGCTCGGGCTCGGCGTCGAGCCGGTCCTGCGAGCAGAACCAGCGCACGAGCGGCGAGACGAAGTCGGGCATCCGCGGCGGCGCGAACGCCTGCACGACGAGGAGTACCAGCAGCACCGGCGCGGCGACGGTCGCCTGGGCGGCGACCAGCGCCCGGCGGGGCCGCGGGTCGCGCCGCCACAGGTTGACCCGGTTCACGACGTGCTGGATCGCCGAGCTGCCGATCGACAACGCCCACAGCGCCGGCGCGCCGGCGTAGATCGCGGCCTGCTCCATCGTCACCGCGTGCCGGGCGCGACGCCGCTCGCCGAGGAAGGGCTTCACGAGCGCGCCCACGAGAGCGCCGGCCTCGATCGCCCAGCGCACGGCCACGCGGCCCGCGAGATAGCCGCCGATCGCGACGCCGTCGCTGACCGGGCGGAACCGGCTGCGCTGGCGAGCCCGGGGAATCGCGGTCACCGGCACTTCGTGGACCGGCCAGCCGCGCGCGACGCCGGCGACCAGCACCTCGGTCTCGAACACGAAGCCGCCGTGACGGGGCTGGACGTGGTCGAAGAGCTCGATCGGGTAGGCCCGGAAGCCCGACTGAGTGTCGTCGAGCCTGAGGCCGCACGCCCAGTTGACGAAGAATCCGGCGACCCTCATCGCGTTCAATCGGTCGGGCGGCAGCCCGCCGCACTCTCCGCGACGAACGCCGACCACGATGGCCCGCGGCATGGTCCGCGCCGCGTCGAGCAGGGCGCCGAGCTCGGCCGGGCTGTGCTGTCCGTCGCCGTCGAGCGTCACGACGATCGACGCGCCGCGCGCCTGCGCGGCGGCGACGCCGGTCCGGATCGCTTCGCCCTTGCCGAGCCGCTGCGGGTGGCGGATCACGTCGGCGCCGGCCCGCCGCGCGACGTCGGCGCTTCCGTCGCGCGAGCCGTCGTCGACCACCAGCACGGCGCCGTGCGCCTGCGCCGCGGCCACCACCTCGCCGACCGTGCCGGCTTCGTTGAAGACGGGAACGACGATCAGCACGCTCATGAATCAGAACCGTCCGGGCCGCGGACGAGGATCGCAACCTGATTGCCGCCGCGGGCGACCGCGTGGACGAGCGCCAGCTTGTCGCGGCCCTCCGACGCTGCCGTGGCCACGGAGTGCGCGGCCAGGCCGGAGTGGCGCCCGGCCGGTACGCTCAGCGAGCGATGCGTCAGGCGGTGCGGGGCCAGCGCCGCGTCGACCAGCGCGCGCTCCCATTCCTCGCGGGGACCGTCGCCGTTCGCGCTGGTGTAGACACGCCCGACCTCGGCGGCGCTTGCGCCCGCCTCGGTGAGGGCGGCGGCGATCGCGCGCGAGCTCGCGGTGCTCCCAATCCTATGAGGACGCGCCGGCACCGCGCGCCAGGCGGCGCCGGCGATCTCGCCGAGGATCCGGGCGCCACGCTCGCGCGCGCCGTCGAAAGTCTCGAGCACGACGAAGCCCGCGCCGGCCGCCCGGAGCTCTGGCGCGGCGCCCGCCTCGCGCAGCGCGCTCATGACGAGCGGGGCGGGCTCGTCGGCGCCGCCCGCCAGGCACGCCCCCACGCGGCCGGCGCGGATCGCCGACGCCGCGCGCGCAATCGCCAGCTCGCCGGCGACCGTCAACGCGCTGAGGGTCAGCGAAAGGCCCTTCGCCGAGACGGCGATCGCCGTCGTCGCCGCCATCGTGTTCATGACCGTGTGCGGGAAGAGCAACGCCGAGAGGCCGCCGGGCCCGCGACCGAGGTATCCGTCCACGAACGAGATCGTCGAGACCATGTCGCCGAACTCGGTGCCGACCATCACCGCCAGCCCGCCGTGGGCGTCGAGGCCGGCGTCGGCCAGCGCCCGGCGGCCGGCCGCCACGGTCAGCTGACAAATGCGCGAGAGGCGCCGGGCTTCCGACTCGTCCGCGAGCCAGGTCGCGACGTCCGGCGTGCGCTCGTCCACCACGCCGACACCCGTGATGGCGACCCGCTGTCCCATCACGCCGCGCGCTTGAACAGGAGCGTCACGTTCTGGCCGCCGAAGCCGAACGAGTTCGAGATGGCGAACTCCACCGTCGCCTCGCGCGCCACGCGCGGCACGCAATCGAAGGGGATCTCCGGGTCCGGTGTCTCCAGCTGCGCCGTCGGCGGCACGAGCTCACTGCCGAGCGCCAGCACTGTCGCCACCGCCTCGAGCGTGCCGGCGGCGGCCATCGTGTGGCCGATCATCGACTTCGTCGAGCTGACGAGCAGCCCGCCCTCGCCGAATACGTCACGCATCGCGCGCGCCTCGATCCGGTCGTTCTGGGGCGTGGCGGTGCCGTGCGCGTTCGCGTACCCGACCGACGCCGCGGCCACCCCCGCGCCCTGCAGCGCGATCCGCATCGCCCGTGCCATCCCCTCGCCCTCCGGGTGCGGCGACGTGACGTGAAACGCGTCGCCGGTCATCCCGTAGCCGACCAGTTCGGCGTAGACTCGCGCACCGCGCGCTCGTGCCCGCGCCGGATCCTCGAGCACGACGAACGCGGCCCCCTCGCCGATCGACATGCCGCGCCGATCGCGATCGAAGGGGCGGCAGGGGGCCGCGTCGAGGAGCCGCAGCGCGTTGAATCCCATGAAGCAGATCCGGGTCAGCGCGTCCACGCCGCCGGCGAGGGCGACCGGGACGACACCGTCGCCGACGAGATCGGCCCCCATCGCGAGCGATGCGGCGCCGGAGCTGCACGCGGTCACGACAGTCTCGCGCGGCCCGGTGAGGCCGAGGGTGCCGCCGATCACGTCGGCGTGCGCGGAGGGGAAGCTCGAGGCGAGCGGCCGGGGCACCGGCTCGGTGCTGCCCCGCATGCGGCGCCAGTGCCACGCTTCGGCCTCGAGCATGCCGCCGCCGACCGCGCCCACGATCACCGCGGCGTCCTCACGATCGCCGCGATCGACCCCGGCGTCGTCCAGCGCCTCCCGTGCGGCGGCGAGGGCCAGCCGGTCGGCGCGCGAGCGGCGCGCCGAGCCGGCGATGGGCCCGGGCACCTCGGCCGCGATCCGGCAGCGGAACCCCTCGGTGTCGATCAGCGTGATCGGCCGGATGGCGCAGACCCCGCTGCTGAGCCCCTCCCAGAACGCCTTGACACCGGCGCCGAACGGGCTGACGACTCCGAGCCCGGTGATCGCGACGGGCTTCACGCGCGGGTCGTCCGCGACGCGATGTAGCGCGACAGCGTGTCGAACGACGCGAAGTGGGGGGCCAGATCCGCCGACTCGTCCATCGCGATGCCGAAGCGCTCCTCGATGGCGATCGACAACTCGATGAAGTCGAGCGAGTCCAGGCCGATCGAGTCCTCGACGCCTTTCGGCAGCGCCGTCTCGAGGGTCAGGTCGACGGCGCGGCGCGGATCGAACTTGAGCCGGCTCACGAGGATCGTCTTGAGCTCGTCGAACACTTCCTTGGGTTCCATAACCCTCCTGATCTGTTGAAGGGTCGCCTCGTGGCGCGGCGCCCCTCGGCTCCTACTGCCACTTTGAAGGGTCGCCTCGTGGCGCGGCGCCCCTCGGCTCCTACTGCCACTTACTCCCAGTGCAAGCCCGCGCGGCGGCCGCGCCACTCGCCGGTCACGCTGATCGGTTCCATCGTCCCACCGTTCCGGGCCAGCGCCAGCGCGATCAGCGGCGCGCACGCGAACGTCTCGCCGGCGCGGACGCGCGCCAGCGTCTCGAGCGCGGCGGGCTCGCGCGGGACGTCGTACCGCGCGGACCGCGCGCCGGGCACCAGGAGCGCGCACGCGGCGGCCTCGACCAGCGGCCGCCGGACGAGCCACCGGCCCCGCGCGTAGAGCGGCTCGCATTCTTCGAAGGTCTCCACCGCCAGCACGAGCGCGCGCGCGCAACGCCCCCCGGCCAGGAGCCGCGTCGCTTGCCAGAGCGCGTCGATCGCCGCCACGGCGCCGCCGATCAGGATGCCATACTGCCCGGTCAGTCCGAACTCGATCGCGACCTCGCCGGCCATGGCGCTCGGCGCAGTGTACGGGAAGTTCAGCGCCCCGGCCCACGATGAGCCGTGCCGCGTCTCGCGCGTATCGCCACCGGCCACGCGACTCGACGAGCCGGCGATGAACGCGGCGTTCGAGGCGCCGTAGGCGCCGCCGGTGGCATAGATCAGCGCGGTCGAGGTGCCGCGGATCGCTTCCCGCGACATCCCTCCATCGCGAAGCAGCGCGTCGACCGCAGCGATGCCCAGCAGACATTCTCGCGTCGCGCGCCTGAACCGGTCGCCCCCGAGGTCGGGGCGAGGAATCGGGATCACCAGGCGGCCGGCCGCGGCGCGCGCGGCGTTCTCGGGCAACGCTCCGAGCCCGTCGCCCCATCCCGTCAACACCGCGACGCGCTCGACCGCCGTGCCGACCATCACGCCTCGATTCCCTCGAGCACGAGCGCCGCGTTACAGCCGCCGAAGCCGAGCGACGTGCTGAGACTGATCCGTGGATGGACGGCGCGTGGCGACCCCATGACGTGGTCCAGGTCGCAGGCGGGATCCGGCTCCTCGAGCCCGAGCGTGTGGGGCACGACGCCCTCGCGCGCCGCCAGCAGACACATGATGGCCTCGAGCGTCGCGCCAGCCCCCATCGTGTGGCCCAGGCCCGCCTTGATCGAGTTGACGGGAATCGTCTGGACCCGCGGGCCGAGTGTCCGCTTGAGCACGTCGGCCTCGATCCGATCGTTGAGCGGCGTGCCGGTGCCGTGCGCGCTCACGAAGTCCACGTCGTCCGGTATGAGCCCCGCCTCGTCGATCGCCGAGCGAACGGCCAGCTCGAGGCCGCGGCCGTTCTGGTCCGGCGCGGCGATGTGCGCGGCGTCGCTGGCGCTCGCGTGGCCGAGCAGCCGACCGAGCGTCGGCCCCTCCGACCATCCGTCGCGCGTCATCAGCACGAGCGCGGCCGCCTCGCCCAGCAGCAGGCCGTTGCGCCGGCGGTCGAACGGGCGAACGCGGTCACGCGTGAGCGATCGCAGGGCGTCGAAGCCGCGCAAGACAAATCGACAAAGCGCGTCGTAACCGCCGGCGACCACGACGTCAGCGAGGTCGGCGCGCAGCAGGTCGGCCGCCGCGCCGAGGGCCGTCGCGCCCGCAGCGCAGGCGGTGGACACGGTCACGACCGGCCCGCGCGCGTCGACCCGGCGCGCGAGCGCGTGCGTGGGCGTGTCGTAGAAGGCCGCGGCGGCGTGGCGCGGGCGGCCCTCGGGCGCCAGGGCTCGCTCGAGCTGTTCGACGCCACCGAGCGCGGTCCCGACGACGACCGCGATTCGCGCGGGCTCAGCGGTGATCGCGGCGCGGGCGAGCAGGTCCTCGGCCGCGGCCAGCAGAAGGTGCGTGGCACGGCATGCGGGCTGGCGCACGCTCGGCAGCGGCCGCAGCTTCTTGATCTCGCCCGCGCGCCCAACACGCAGGTCGGCCACCGGGAAGCGCTCGATCGCCGAGATCCCGTCGCTTCCGGTGACGAGCCCGGACCAGAAGGCGTCGAGGTCGGCGCCCAGCGGCGTGACGGCGCCCGCGGCTACGAGCGTGACGGGCTCAGCGCGCAGGCGCGTTGCTCCGGGCATCGCGGGCACCACACCGCCGCGCCGGCAGGTGGCAGACGGACGTCGCGAGCTTTGTCATAGCAGCGGAGAGTAGTACATGCGGAACGCCCGGATCGGTCCGGGCTCCGTGTCGTACAGGTGGGTCGCCCAGAACCGACGGGCGGTCTGCTCGAAGGTCATGAGGCCTGGCTCGGACGGATTGTTCGGATCCCACACGCCGAACTCGATACCGGCCTCGGTCGAGCGGGACTCGAAGACGACGACCGTGTGGTTCAGCTCGGGCTTCGGCCAGTTCGTCACCAGGAGTTGGACCAGCCGGCCGGCACGGAGGTCGGCGAGGATTTCCCGGGCGACTCCCTCCTGATGGCCACCGGTCACCGGAAGCGTGACGCGCCAGTTGGTCCAGTGCACCCAGGTCCAGAACGGGCCGCCGAGCCCTTCCTTGACCGCGCTCTCTTCGGCGTGCGAGAACTCGCGCAGGTTCGCGTAGCCGGGAATGACGACGCGGTCGTCAGGGGACAGCGCCGGCTTCCACACCGACAGGTCGGCGACACGCTTGACGCGCTCGACGTACCCGGCCCGATCGAGCTTGGGCAGTGCCGGGTCGAACCGGCCGAACTGGGCGAACTGGCGCAGGCCGCGCGCAAGCACGAAGCAATAGTGCGCGTAGATATCGGGCTCGTTCGGGTGCCGCGCGCCGATCAGGTTGGGGAACGCGAACGTGTCGGCCGCGAAAGCGAACGACGGCGCGGCGATCCGCTGGTCGAGGCGGGGCGGCGGCGCGTCGCCCGTCGCCAGCGTGTTCGCGCAGGCCGTGGTGAGAACGACGATGCTGACGAGAGCTGCGCGGCGCCAGTTCACGATGAATTTCAACATCTTACCCTAAATGGCACCGTCGCTATCGTCAAGAGCGCAACGGAGCGCGTGTTATCCTCCGGCCCGTCGCGGCTACAAACCCCATGAGCCGATCGATCGCCGCCCTCTACCGGTTCTTCTACGACGGCCTTCTCTCGCGCCTCCCCGAGCCGGCGGCCATCGCGCTGGGCCAGAGCGTGCTCCGCCGGGTGCCGCTCGATCGGCTCGGCAGCTTTCGCCTCGAGGATCCGCGGCTCGCCGTGACGCTGGGCGGCGTGTCCTTGCCCAACCCCCTTATCCTCGCCGCCATGTACTACGATCCCCGAATCCTTTCGCGCGCGATGGGCCTGGGCTTCGGCGCCGTCACCGCCAAGTCGATCACGGTGGATCCGCGCCCCGGGCATCCCGAGCCCAACCTGGTGCGGACGCGCTCCGACGCCGGCCCGGGCCTCGTGAACTGCAACGGCTTTCAGAATCCGGGTCTGACGGCGTTCCGCGCCGCGATGGCGCGCCTTCCCCATCGCGTCCCCCTGATCGTCAGCGTGGCTGGCGAGTCTATCGATCAGTACGTGAGACTCGTACGCGAGCTCGGACCGCTCGGCGATCTCGTCGAGTTCAACATCTCGTCGCCTAACACCAAACTGGTGTACGAGTGGAGCCGCAAGCCCGGCGAGCTCGCGGCGCTGTTACGCGCGGTGCGCGACGCCACCGCCAAGCCGCTGATCGTCAAGCTTTCTCCCGACTTCGACGAGACGAACCAGAAGCAGATCATCCCGGCGGCGCTCGACGCGGGCGTACGGATCGTCAACTACGGCAACACGCGACGCATCGAGGACCCGCGGCTCTCGCAGGGCGCCGGTGGGCTCTCCGGGCCCGACATCTTCCCGGCGACGCTCGCGAATCTCCGCCGCACGCGCGGCGCGTTCGGCCGCGAGCTCGAGATCATCGCGACCGGCGGTGTCGATTCACCCGACAAGGCGCTGCAGCTTCTCCGCGCGGGCGCGAACGCCGTGGGATATTTCACCGGATTCGTCACCCGCGGGCCCATCCTGGCTCGCCGCATTCTCGAGCGCGTGCTCGCGGAGCGCTGAGCGCGCTCGGACGGCAAGGAAAATGCTCCACACGTTATCCACTTGTCCACCGTTGTCCACAGACGAGAAATTCGCACGGTCTGGCGCGCTCTCACGCAAGCGTCGCCGAATTATGACGGTCCATTCGTCCACGGAGAGCACACCCTAAAGATTCCCGGATTCCACGCGGCGCGGCTCGCGCGCAGCGCGGCATGCGCGCATTTTTTGCGGGTAAACGAGACCTTGACACTGAAATCGCCGCGCTCGTAAGGTTGGCGGGCGATGACACCCGTCGAGTTCAACTTTGCACCGCGGTCATTACGACCGAGCCTTTTCTGGAGGAACAAAGCGCGATGGACGGCAGTAGGAAACCACTTGCGAAGGTGGAGGGCCGGCGACGCCTGCGTATGAGTGGCGTCACCGTCGCGTGGAGGGGTACGCCCGATCTCGACGATTGGGCGGCGTACATCGTCAACGGGACCCGCTCCAAGAAGCTGATCCTGGCCGACCATTCGAGCGAGCGTAAGGTGAAGTTGCTGCTCTCACGTCTCCAGGCCCTGCCCCGGAAGGAGATCGAGAAGCTCGCGAAGAGCTGACGCCGGCCCGTCCTAGATGATCCCTCGTTCGGCC
>Ga0209161_10001287_pt1 | contig 20699 bp, 21 predicted proteins | sample GraSoiAngelo_155_FD_186169 | JGI IMG/M metagenome (GOLD analysis project Ga0209161, IMG submission 186169) | Grasslands soil microbial communities from the Angelo Coastal Reserve, California, USA - 14_1009_13_30cm (SPAdes) (version 2) | ecosystem: Environmental > Terrestrial > Soil > Grasslands... | reverse complement strand
TGGCGACCGCTCACGTGCTCCACGGACCGATTCCAGCACATGCCCTTGTGGGGACAATTCGTGAACCGCGACGGGACGGTGAAGGAGAGCGACGAGTGCTTTCCGTTGCCGGTGCTCACCGCTGAGGCCCCGGCCCGGGAGTTCTATGAGTTCTACGGCATCTGACCAGCGCGCGACACCACGCTATGACGCCGACTGAGGGCGATGACGTGGCCGCGGTGATCGAGCGGCTCGACGAGCTGCGCCCGGAGAGCGTCGACCCGCTGGTCGCAGAAAGCGAGCAGGCCGGCCTCGGGTTCGTACGACGGCTCGCCGAGGAATGGGCGAGCGGACGGAATCGATTCGACCGCCCGGGCGAGGCGTTCTGCGCGGCCACGCTGGACGGACGCATAGTCGGGGTGTGCGGCCTCAGCATCGATCCCTACACGTCCGTACCGAAGGTCGGTCGCCTGCGGCATCTCTACGTCCTGGTCGAGTGTCGCCATCTCGGGGTCGGCCGCCAGCTGGTCAGCGAGATCATCCGAGTCGCGCGCGACTCGTTCGAGAACCTCCGCCTGCGCACCAACAATCCGGCGGCGGCCCGGCTCTACGAGCGGATGGGGTTCCGTCGATGTGACGATGTGGCCGATTGCACGCACGTCATGGAGCTCTCCTGATGGCTCGCAACATCGAGATCAAGGCGCGCATCGAGAGCGTCGACGCGATCGAGCCCAGGGCCGCCGCGCTCGCCGATCAGGGGCCGATCGAGATCCAGCAGGACGACACGTTCTTCGCCTGTCCGCGCGGCCGCCTGAAGCTTCGCGCGTTCTCTGCGACCGAAGGCCAGCTCATCTTCTATCGGCGCGCCGACCAGGCGGGCCCGAAGGAGTCGTTCTACGTCATCGCGCCGACCGCGTCCCCCGATACGCTCCGTGAGACGCTCGCGCTCGCCTACGGCCAGGCCGGTCGGGTGCGCAAGCGGCGGACGCTGTACATCGTCGGCCGAACGCGCGTTCACCTCGACCGCGTCGAAGAGCTTGGAGACTTCCTCGAGCTCGAGGTCGTTCTGGCCGACGGCGACGCGCCCGAGCCTGGGATCGCGGAAGCGCGCGAGCTCATGGCCGCGCTCGGCATTTCGCCATCGCAGCTCATCGAGGGAGCGTACGTTGACCTCCTGGCGAGGCCGGTGGCGCATGGCGTATAGAGGACACCGATGATTCTGGACGAAGCCGCCGTTCACGCGCTGCTGCGGATGGAAGACCTGATTCCCGCCATGGCGGGGGCCCTGGCCGATCTCTCCGCGGGGAAGGTGGTCCAGCCCATGCGAGTGATGCTCCCGGTGTCGGAGCACCAGGGCTTTCTCGGTATCATGCCGGCCTACGCAGGCGCCCTCGGCGCCAAGCTGGTCACCTTCTACCCGAACAATCAGGGCGTGCGGTCACACCACGCCACGATCTTGCTCTTCCGGCCCGAGACGGGCGAGCCGCTCGTCTCGATGGACGGGCGGCTCATCACCGAGATGCGCACTGCGGCGGTGTCGGCGGTCGCCACTCAGCACCTGGCGCGCACGGATGCGTCGGTGCTGGGGATCCTGGGCGCGGGCGTCCAGGCGCGGAGTCACCTCGAGGCGATGCGACTCGTGCGGAAGCTGCGCGAGGTCCGCGTGTGGAGCCCGCGAAACGCCCGCGCCTTCGCCGCGGAGTTCGGCGTGCACGCCGCGGCCTCGGCGGAGGAAGCGGTGCGCGGCGCCGACGTCGTCGTGGTCGCGACGACGTCCCAGACGCCGGTGCTGCAGGGCGCGTGGCTGGCGCCCGGCGCGCACGTCAACGCGGTCGGGGCGCCTCGCCCGACCTGGCGTGAGCTGGACGACGAAGTGCTTCGCAAGAGCCGGCTCTACGTCGAATCGCGCGCCGCGGCGACCAGCGAATCCGGCGACGTCATCGCGGCCGGTCACGTCTTCGCGGAAATCGGTGAAGTCGTGCGGAGCGTCAAGTCTGGCCGTGAGTCCGCGAGCGAGATCACGCTGTTCAAGTCGGTCGGCGTCGCGGTCGAGGACGTGGTGACCGCCGACCTCGTCTATCGCAAGGCCCGGACGGCCGCGGCCACCTGAGCGTCGTCAGCCGATCGCGGGGCGCCGTTGCGCCCACGGGCGCGCTTCTTCGAACGCCGCCGAGGCGCGCAGCACCGTGACGTCGTCGAACCGGCGCCCGATGATCTGAAGCCCGATCGGCAGCCCGGCTTTCGTGAACCCGCACGGCACCGTCGCCGCCGGTTGGCCCGTCATGTTGAAGATGAACGTGAAGGCGCTTCCCGCGTCGCGGCCGACTTTCACGCCGCCGATCTCCATCGCGTAGAACTCGCCGATGGGTAGCGGCGGGCAGGCGACGGTCGGCGTGAGCAGCAGATCGTGGCGCTCGAAGAAGGCGCGTGCATGCTGCCACCAGGCGAGGCGCTCGAACCACGCCTCGACGGACTTCGTCGGCGGATACTTCGTCGCCTCTTCGACGATCGGCAGCAGGCCGGGGTCGATCTGGTCGCGCCGATCGAGATAGGGCGCCAGCCGCGCCGCGATCCCGCCCAGGAAGATCGTCCGCCAGCAGTCGTAGGGCGACGGCCATTTCGGCTCGACGCTCTCGACGCGGCAGCCGAGCTCGCGGAACGCGCGCGCGGCCTTCGCGGTGGCCTCGCGCACTTCGGGATCGACGGCGGGCGCGACCCCGAGCGTCGCGCTCCACGCGACCCGCAGACCCTGGAGGTTGCCCTTGAGCGCCTTCACGTAGTCGACGCCGGCCGCCGGCAGAGAGTACTGATCGCGCTCGTCGGGCCCGGCGCACGCGTTCATCATGAGCGCGGCGTCCTTCACCGTCCGGGTCATGGGCCCCGCGTGCGAGAGACTCCACGCCGCGCCGTGCGGATAGACGGGAATGCGTCCCCACGAGGCCTTGAGGCCGAAGATGCCGCACCAGGCGGCCGGTTTGCGGATCGAGCCGCCGCCGTCGGTGCCGATGGCGAGCGGCGCCAGGCCCGCGGCGACGGCGGCGCCCGCGCCGCCCGAAGAGCCGCCCGGAGTGTGGCTCGTGCTCCACGGGTTTCGCGTGACGCCGAAGAGCAGGTTGTCGGTGACGCCGACCCAACCGAGGGTCGGCGTGTTGGTCTTGCCCAGCATGATGGCGCCGGCGGCCTTCATGCGCGCCACCGAGGGCGCGTCCTCGGCCGGCACGTTGTCGCGATAGAGGGGCGTGCCGAACGTCGTCCGGATGCCCTTCGTGATGATGAGGTCCTTGACCGAGAACGGCACGCCGTGGAGCGGGCCGAGCTTGACGCCACGCTGCCCGACCGCGCGCTCCGCCGCCTTCGCGGCCTTCCGCGCGCCGTCGGCGTCGAGGGTCACATAGGCGTTCAGCTCCTTCAGCTTGTCGATGCGCGCGAGCGTCGCGTCGACCACTTCGACGGGCGAGACCTTCTTCTTTGCGATCGCGGCGGCAAGATCGAACGCGGACACCCAGCAGAGGTCGCTGTCATTCATGGCGGCCGCTATTGTATGCTGCCTCGTTGCGTTCTGCCGAGGGAGGCTCGAGACCGAGTGATCGACGCGCCGCTCGACCGCTATCGCGACGTGGTGCGACCCGAATGGATCGACCACAACCGGCACCTGAACGTCGGCTACTACCTCGTGGTGTTCGACTACGCGACCGACGAGTTCTTCCGCTGGATCGGGCTCGACGCCACCCATCGGCGGGAGCGGACGGTGACGACGTTCTGCCTCGAAGCCCACGTGACCTACCATCGCGAGGTCCGGGAGGGCGATCCGCTGCGCTTCACCACGCTCCTGCTGGGCCACGACGCCAAGCGCATCCACTACATCCACGAGATGTATCATGCCCAGGAGGGTTATCTGGCGGCGACGAACGAGCTGATGTCGCTGCACGTCAGTGAGGCCACGCGCCGGAGCGCGCCGATGGCCGCGGAGATCCTCGAGCGGCTCGCACGAATTCAGGCGGCGCACGATGCGCTGCCGCGACCGCCGCAGGTGGGCCGCACGATCGGTCTGGACCGCCGGGCCGCCGTGGTGCACACCGCAGGCCGTCGCGGGGCTGGGGCCCCGCCGGCCGAGGCGGGCTAAAAGAGGAGGTTCGGACATGACCACGATCGGGCTTCTGCATCCAGGTGAGATGGGCAGCATGGTGGGTGCCGCCATGCGTTCGGGCGGCTCCCGCGTGCTCTGGGCCGGCGAGGGACGGAGCGCGGCCACCCGTAAGCGCGCGACCGACGCCGGGCTGGAAGACGCCGGCTCGCTGGCGGCGCTCGTGCGCGCGAGCGAGGTGATCGTCTCGGTGTGCCCGCCGGCCGCGGCCGCGGAGCAGGCCGAGCAGGTCGCGAAGCTCCGCTTCGCCGGGACCTATGTCGACGGCAACGCGGTCTCGCCGGCGACGGCGCGCGAGATCGGCGGGATCATCGAGAAGGGCGGCGCCACGTTCGTCGACGGCGGCATCATCGGCCCGCCGCCGGTGAAACCCGGCACCACTCGCCTCTATCTCTCGGGCAAGAGCGCCGAGCGCATGGCCGCGCTGCTCACCGCCGGACCGCTGGCGGCGATCGTGGTGCCCGGCGGGCCCGGCGCCGCTTCGACGGTGAAGATGGCGTACGCGTCGTGGACCAAGGGCAGCGCTGCACTCCTGCTGGCGTCGTGTGCGCTGGCCGCCGCCGAGGGCGTCGAGGAGTCGCTGGTGCGCGAGTGGAAGATCTCGCAGCCCGAGCTGTCGGCCCGCGCCGAGTCGGCCGCGAAGGGCAACTCCCGCAAGGCGTGGCGGTTCATCGGCGAGATGGAGGAGATCGCGGCGACGTTCGCAGCGGCCGGGCTGCCCGACGACTTCCACAAGGGCGCCGCCGAGATCTACCAGCGGATGGCGATCTACAAGGAGGGCCCGGCGCCCTCGTTCGCCGACGTGCTGCGCGCGCTCACGCCGCGGCGGCCGGCCTGAACGCGCTCTTCCATCTGCTCGAGCGTCCGGGGCCAGTCCTGCTTGAGGAGGCGTGACAGCGCGCGGTCGGCGAGGAGCCGGCCGCCGGTCTGGCAGCTCGCGCAGTAGTTGGTCTCGTTGTCGGCGAAGACGATCCGCTGCACGGGCGCGCGGCACGTCGGGCAGGGCTTGCCGTAGCGTCCGTGCACCGCCATCCCCGCGCGGAAGGCGGTCACACCCTCCGGGAACTCGCCGCCGGCCTCCGTCCGGAGGCGCTCGCACCAGTCGAGCAGCGTCGCCCGCGTGGCCTCGAAGAGCCGCGCGATCTCCTCGGCCGAGAGCTGGCGCGTCTGCTTCACCGGCGAGAGGCGCGCCCGGTGCAGGATTTCGTCGGAGTACGCGTTACCGACGCCGCTGAAGATCCCGGGGTCGGTCAACGCGCGCTTGAGCGTGTGGTTCTCGGCGGCGAGCGCCGCGCGGAACGCCTCGAGATTCGCGTCGAGCACCTCCAGGCCGCCCGGATCGTGCTCGCGCAGCGCGGACTCGCCGCCCGCCAGATAGAGCGCGGCGCGCCGCTTCGTCCCCGCCTCCGTCAGCGTGAGCGTCCCGGTCGAGAAGTCGAAGGCGGCCAGACCGATCTTCCCGGGCAGCTTGGCGCCGGCGGGCTTCCAGTGTAGCCGCCCGGCGATCATCAGGTGCAGGACGAGAAAGACGTCGCCTTCCAGTCCGATGACGATGCGCTTGCCGAGGCGGCGCACCGCGATGACGCGCCGGCCGGCGGCCGCCGAGAGCGGTGGATCGACGGAGCGCAGCAGAAAGGGGCTCGCGACGCGCACGCGCTCGAGGCGCGCCTCCACGATCCGCGCCGCGAGGGCTTCGACGTAGACCGTGACATCGGGCAGCTCAGGCATCTCGGTATACTCGGGCGACCAGCGCAACCCACTGCGCTCGCCCAAGGAGGCCCCCATGGCCGTGAAAGACGTCGTCCTGGACCTCGCGATCCGTTATGGGTTTCAGGTGATCGGAGCCCTGGTCATCCTGGCCGCCGGCGCGATCGTGGCCCGATGGGTCGGCCACCTCGTGGATCAGCGGCTCCAGCAGCAGATGGAGCCACCGATGCGGCTTCTGATCGTCCGCGCCCTCAAGATCGTCGTCATGCTCTTTGCCGTCGTGGTGGCGCTCGACAAGTTCGGCTTCCAGATCGCGCCGCTGGTCGCCGGCATCGGCGTGGCCGGCCTCGGGGTCGGCTTCGCGCTGCAGGGAGTGCTCAGCAACCTCGTGGCCGGCCTCACGATCATCTTCACCAAGCCCTTCCGCGTCGGCGAATACGTCGAGCTCCTGAGCGTGCGCGGCGACGTCTCGAAGATCGAGCTCTTCTCGACGACGCTCCTGCATCCCGACCGGTCGCGCGTCGTCATTCCGAACCGGCGGATCGTCGGCGAGATCCTCCACAACTATGGCTCCATGCGCCAGCGCGATCTGGCCGTCTCGGTTCCTCACGACGCTGATCTGACAAAGGTGCTGGCGGCGATCGGCGACGTCGTGAGCCGGAATGCGCGCGTGTTGAAGGACCCTCCGCCCGTCATCGGGATCGCCCAGGTCACGGAGTCGAGCATCAAGATCGGCATCCAACCCTGGGTCCGCATCGTCGACGTCGGCGCGGCGGAGGCGGAGATCTATGGAGCCCTCCTCCAGGAGTTCAGGGCTCGCCGGATCGAGCTTGGGCTCGCGCGCCAGGAGGTCCGGCTCATCAACGCCTGAGCTCATCGACGCCTGAGAGGACGATGAGGGCTACACGAGCGGCCAGGGATAGCGATGGCCGCCGGTGTCGACGGGGAAGCACTCGGACGCCGCGACTTCTCCCGCGCGCGCCCGCAGCGCCTTCTGCTCGGGCCCGTCGAGCAGCGCGGCGAGCGGCGTGGGCAGCTTCGCGCGGGCGAACCGGCGGACGTCCTCGAGCATGGCGTCGGGGATCGGCTCGCCGCCGAATTCCCAGATGACCGTGCGCAGCTTCGGTTCCTCGTGGAAGCAGAGCCCGTTGTCGACCGCGTAGATGTCGCCGTCGGGGCCGAGCAGGCAGTGGCCGCTCTTGCGGTCGGCGTTGTTGGCGAGCAGGTCGAAGAGGCAGATGCGCTTGAGGCGGCTGTGATGCGCGGCGTTCTCGTGCAGCGTGAAGTAGTGCTGCTCGAAGTCGGCCTGGATGAAGAGCTGGAACGACCCCTCACCGTAGGGCCCCTCGCGCCGGATCGTGAGCGGCACCAGCCCCCAGCCCAGCGCCTCGGAGAGATGCCAGGCCGCCAGCTCACGCTTGTACAGGCCGCGCGGAAAATCCCACAGCGGCCGCTCGCCGCGCTCCGGCTTGTACACTGCCAGCGCGGTGGCGCCCTCCAGCGTCACCTCGGTGAGGAACGTCGCGTTCGAGCTCCAGGGCATCCGACCCTTCAGCGTCACCTCGCCGCGAGTGAGGAGGTCGGCGGTCTCAGTGGTGGACGTGACCGTTGCTCCGCGGGCACGTGTGACCGGTCGGATCCCGGGGCTGGTTGCACCACGGGCAGATGGGCCGGCTGGCCTTCATGAGCGTGTCCGCCTGCTTGACGAACGCCGCCGCCTGCGCGCGGTTGATCAGGAAGCGCGCGGAGGCCGGCTCGCCCTCGGCGTCCTCCTCCACCGCCTCGTTGGCGACGACCAGGATGCGGTCGCGCGCTTCGTCGTAGCCCACGGCGATCGACGCGACGGCCCACGCCGCGTCGATCGGCTCGATCAGCGCCAGGTTCCCCGGCGTCGCCACGCCGCCGCCGGGCAGCCGGTTCAGGAGCGAGCCGAGATACTCGGCGAGCGCGCGGACCTGCTCCTTCTCGCTCTTGAGCGTGACGAGCTGGCCCTTCTCGCGCGACTGGACGTAGAAGACCCGCTGGCCCGGCTGGCCGACGGCACCGGCGGTGAAGTGATCGGGGCTCAGGAACTCGAAGGACGCGCTCATGGTCAGGAGAGCCGGCCGAGATCACCGTCGGTCGAGTTCACGGTGAGCACGATCGGCCCTTCGCGATGGTACCCGATCACGGTGATGGAGCACGGCGCGATCATCACGCGCTGGAAGAGATCGAGGTGGATTCCGAGCGCGTGCGCGACCGCCGCCTTGATCGGGTCGGCGTGGGACACCACGACCACCGCCGCGCCCGGATGACGGGCGACGATCCGGGCGATCGCCGAGGTCATGCGCGTCTGCATCTCGGTGAAGGACTCGCCGCCCGGGAAGCGAAACCCGCTCGGGTGGCGCTGCACGATCTGCCACTCGGGCTTGCGGGCGAGCCGCCCGAGCTTCTGGCCGGTCCATTCGCCGACGTCGCAATCGGCCAGGTCGCGGTCGACGCGGACCGCCAGGTGGCGGGCGCGCGCGATCGGCAGCGCCGTCTCGCGCGCGCGCTCGAGGTTCGACGCGTAAACGGCCACGACCTTGGGCAGCTTGCCGATGCGGGCGGCCGCCGCATCCGCCTGCTGCCGGCCCTTGTCGGCCAGGTGGAGGCCGGGCGCCTGTCCCGGGAGCACCACGCCGGTCGTGGGGGTCTGGCCGTGGCGCACCAGCAGAGCGATGGTCGGGCGCATGCGGGGAATTATAGCCGCGGCTCAATAGTCCCGGGGATCGAGCAGGTCGCGCAAGCCGTCGCCGGCGAGGTTGAACGAGAGCGTCAGCGAGAAGATCGCGATCCCCGGCCACCAGGCCATCCACGGCGCGGTCTCGAGGAACTGCTGCGCGGTGTTGAGCATCGTGCCCCAGCTCGGCGCCGGCGGCTGCACGCCGAGCCCGAGGAACGACAGAATCGCCTCGGCGATGATCGCGATCGGGATCGAGATCGTGGCCTGGACGAGGAGCGAGCTCACGATGTTGGGCAGGACGTGCCGGGTCATGAGGCGCAGGTCGCCGGCGCCCAGCGCCCGCGCGCCGTGGACGTAGTCTTCGGCGGCGATCGCCAGCACGAGGCCGCGGGTGAGTCGGATGTAGGTCGGTGTCGCGCCCAGGCCGATCGCGATGGTCGCGTTGGTGAGCGACGGGCCCATGATCGTCACCAGCCCGATGGCCAGGATCAGGAACGGGAACGCGAGCCACGCGTCGGTCAGGCGCATGATCACCTGATCGAGGGCGCCGCGATAGAAGCCGGCGACGAGGCCGATCGGCACGCCGACCGCGATGGCCAGCAGGATCGAGAAGACGCCCGCCTGCATCGAGATGCGGGCGCCCCAGATCACCCGCGAGTAGGTGTCCCGGCCGAGGTCGTCGGTTCCGAACGGATGCGCCCACGTGGGCGCCTTGCGGATTTGCTTCCAGTCGCCCTGAATCGGATCGACCGTCGCGATCCACGGCGCGGCGAGCGCCGTCGCGACGAACAGCAGCACGATGAGCGCGCCGGCGGCCGAGGCTGGGCGCCCGCGGGCCCGTCGCCACGCGCGGAGCCAGGGACCGGCCGGCCGGTCCGCCGGCATTGGTCCCGCGGCCGTCGCGGAGGCGCTAGGCGTCACCGGCCGAGCTCCGGATGCGGATGCGCGGGTTGAGCAGCGAGTACGAGACGTCGACCAGCAGGTTGATCAGCACGTAGGAGCTGGCGGTGATGAGCACGACCCCCTGCACCAGGGGATAGTCGCGCGTGAACACCGCCTCGACGATGAGCCGGCCGAAGCCGGGGACGACGAAGATCTGCTCGGTGACGACGGCGCCGCTGATGAGGGCCCCCATTTGCAGCCCCAGGATCGTGATCACCGGAATGAGGCTGTTGCGGATCGCGTGGCGGAACACCACGACGCGGCCGGCCAGGCCCTTGCTGTACGCGGTGCGGATGTAGTCGGCGCTCATCACCTCGATCATGCTGTTGCGGGTCTGGCGCATCAGCACCGCGGCCAGCGCGGTGCCGAGCACGAATGCCGGCATCAGCATGCGCTGGAGATTCGCGAGTGGGCTCTCCCAGATCGGCACAAACCCCGAGGCGGGCAGCCAGCCGAGCCGCACCGAGAAGAACAGGATCAGCATGATCCCCAGCCAGAAGTTCGGGATCGAGACCCCGCAGAGCGACGCGCCGCTGGTCACGACGTCCCAGATCGTGTTGCGCCGCACCGCCGCCAGGACTCCGGCGGGAATGGCGATGCCGACGGCGACGATGAGCGAGAGGGCGGCCAGCTCGATCGTGATCGGCAGCTTCGTCGCCACGGTCCGCACCACGGCCTCGCGCGTGCGGATCGACTCGCCGAGGTCGCCCTGGACGGCGAGGGCCGCCCAGCGCAGGTACTGGAGGGGAATGGGATCCGTGAGCCCGTACTTCTCACGGACCGCCTCGAGACCGGCGGCGTCCGCGTCGGTGCCAGCCATGACCCGGGCCGGATCGCCGGGGATCATGCGCACGCCCGTGAAGACGATCATGCTGATCACGCAGAGGGTCACCACCGAGATGAGAGCCCTCTGGACCAGGAACTCGAGCACGGGCGACCGTGGCTAGGCGATCAGTTCCAGGACGCGCCCTTGATCCGGATCAAACCGTCGGGGACGGCTTGATAGCCCTTGAAGTTCTTCGGAAACGCCACGATGTAGTTCAGGTGGTAGATGTAGACGATATTGCGGCGCGCCGTGAAGAGATCGATGGCCTCGCGATAGAGCCCGCGCCGCTGGTTGATGTCGCTGATCTCGCGCGCCTTGTTCAGGATCGTGTCGACCCGCTCGTCGCAGGCGTGGGTGGCGTTGAGGCTGCCCTTACACGTCTGGTTCTGATGAATGTTGCCGTCGGGGTCGACGCGCCCGCTCCAGCCGATCAGGAACGCCTGCAGCTTGCCGTCGTCGTCGTCCTTCAGCGCCGAGGCGAACTCCTGGGGTCGCAGCGTGATGTTGAAGCCGGCCTCGCGCGCCATCTGCTGGATCACCTCGCCCACCCGCCGCTCGCGCGGATTGTTGACGATCGTCATCTCGAAGCTGTAGCCGCCAGCCAGGCCCGCCTCGGCCAGGAGCTTCTTGGCGCGCGCCACGTCGCGCGCCGGGCACTTGCGGCTCTTGTCGAAGAAGATGCTGATCGGCGGGATCGGCGTGCAGCCTGGCGTGTAGAGCCCGTCCCATGCGACCTGGTTCAGCGTCTCGCGGTCGATGCTGAGGTCGAACGCCTCGCGCACGCGCGGGTCGTTGGCGAGCGGCGTGCCGAGATCGCCGGGCGGGTTGAGCTTGCCGGTCTTGTTGCGCAGATTGATGGTGATGCCCTGGTAGCCGAGCCCGGTGACGTTGGACAGCTCGAACTTCCCCTCTTTCTTGATCGCGGTCGCGTCGGTGGGCGAGACCAGATGCATGACGTCGATGTCACCCGATCGCAAGTTCGCCAGCCGCACGTTGTCGTCCGGGATGATCCGGAAGACGATCTTGTCGAACTTGGCCTGCGCGGGCGCGAAATAGTGCGGCGACCTCTCGACCACGATCCGATCCTGGGCGACGCGCTCGGTGAACTGCCACGGGCCGACGCAGACCGGCGCGGTGCCGAACTTGTCGCCGAGCTTCTTGAGGGCGGCCGGCGAGAGCGGCATGCCGGCGCGATCGGTCAGCTGGGCCAGCAGCGGCGAGAACGGCGCCTTCAAGCGCAGGCGAAGGGTGAGCGGGTCGACCACCTCGACGGCCTCGACCGGCGCCAGCTCGCTCGCGCGGTTCGAGCCCGGCAGCGTGCGGTGGCGATCCAGCGAGAGCTTCACCGACTCGGCGTCCATCGGGGTGCCGTCGTTGAACTTCACGCCCGCGCGCAGCCTGATGGTGACGGTGCGGCCGCCGTCGGTGATCGCCGGCAGGTCGGCGGCGAGCTGCGGGTGGATCTTGAGGGACTCGTCGATCTCGTAGAGCTTCTCGCACATCTGGGAGAAGATGATGCGCCCGACGTAAGTTCTGGCCAGCGTGGGATCGAGGATGTCCGGATCCTGGTTGAGGGCGACGACGAGCGTCTTTTTCTGGGCGTGGGCCGCATCAGTCAGCACCAGCGCCGCGAGCGCGCCGGCGACGAGCCACCAGCCCTTCAGTGTCTTGCGCATGGGCATGTCCTCCAGGAAGTGCTGATCGGGACGACGCGCATCTTACCCTACGCCGGCGGGATGCGCCGGAGCGCCTCCTCGCGGAGCTTCACCTTCTGGATCTTGCCCGAGCTGGTCATCGGGAACTCGTCCACGAAGACGACGTGGCGCGGGGTCTTGAAGCTGGCGATCCGGCCCTTGCAGTGGTCGAGCACCTCGGCGGCGGTCAGCGCGCGGCCGGCCTCGCACTTCACGAAGGCGACGCCCACCTCGGCGAGCCGCGGGTCGGGAAAGCTCACCACCGCGGCGAGATTGATCGCCGCGTGGCTCATCAGGAACGCCTCGACCTCCATCGGGTCGACGTTCTCGCCGCCGATCTTGAGCATGTCCTTGTAGCGCCCCATGAAGCGCAGATGGCCGTCGGCGCGGATCAGGCCCATGTCGCCGGAGTGCAGCCAGCCCTCGCCGTCGAGGGCGCGCGCGGTCTCGACGGGCTTCTCGTAGTAGCCCCGCATCGTCATGTAGCTCCGCACGAGGATCTCGCCCGGGACGCCCGCGGGCTGCGCGCGCCCGCTCTCCGGATCGACGACGCGGATCTCGTAGCCCGGTGCTGGATAGCCCGAGGCCTCGGTGCACTGCTCCTCGGTCGAGTCGAGCGCGCTGAGCGCGGCGCCGACGCCGAACTCGCTCATGCCGTAGCCGGACAGGAGGGAACCGAAGACTTTGCGCGCCTTCCTGGCGATGGGCACGGAGCTCGACATCCCCGTCGCGAGAATTCCGGTGCGGATGCTCGACACGTCGCGCATAAAACGTTCCTGCGCCTCCATGAGTTCCTTGAAGTGCGTGTCGAAGCCGTGGAGGATCGTGGCGCGCTCCTGCTCCACGAGGGCCAGGCTCTCCGCGGGGTCGAAGGTCTCGGTGAGCACCTGGCGGGCGCCGCTCACCACCGACATCAGGACGCCCTCGGAGAAGCCGAAGAGATGGAAGAGCGGCAGGTACATCATGATCGTGTCGGCTGGCGTGATCGACATGCGAAAGGCGCGATCGGTCACGTTCCGGACGATCGCGTGGTCGTGCATCGCGCCCTTCGGGAAGCCCGTCGTCCCGGAGGTGTACATGAAGAACGCGGTGGCGTCGGGGCTCACCGCCTCGGCCCGCGCCCCGAGCGCCGCTTCGTCGACCGCGTCCGCCGCCGCCAGCACGGCGTCCCAGTGCAGCGTCCCCGTCCGCGGCGCCTCGCCGACCACGACGATCCGGCGCAGCCGCGGCACGCGCGAGGGCGGGACCTCGCGCACCAGGCTCAGGTAGTCGACGGGCCCCGAGCGCTCGGCGATGACCAGCGTCGTGGCGTCGGACTGCCCGAGGACATAGGCGAGGTCGTCGGCGCGAAACCGCGTGTTGATCGGCACCAGCACCGCGCCGATCTTGAGCACCGCGAACATCGTCTCGAGGAACTCGGGGCGGTTGACCATCCAGAGCGCGACCTTCTCGCCGGGCTCGATGCCGAGGTGCATCAGCCCGCGGGCGAGCCGGTCGACGGCGGCCGACAACTCTCCGAAGCTCCAGCGTCGTCCCTTGAAGTACACGGCTTCGCGCGCTCCCCAGCGCCGGGCCGCGTGCTCGGGCAGAGACCCGAGGGTTTGCTTCGGAAACCAGTCGCCCATGGCTCGCCGAGGGAAAGATTACCCGATCATCGCCTCAGGCGCTTGACGGCCACCCGTCACCCGTCTAAGGTCGCTTTCAAAGGAGCGAGACGATGATGACCGCCCTCGAGTTCATCGGAAGCGACCTGAAGCGCATGCACGCGATGCTGAACAACGCGATCGCCGACCTCTCGCCGGAGCAGCTCCACACGGTGCCGGGCGGTCACCCCAAGGCGAATACGATTGCGTGGGGCCTCTGGCACTACGCGCGGACGGAGGACAACGTCGTGCGCTTCGTGCTCCAGAATCGTCGTCCGACCGTGTGGGCCGAGGGCGGCTACGCGGAGCGGCTCGGCTTGCCGCCGGTGGCCCAGGGCACGGGGATGTCGACGGCGGAGGCGCAGGCGTTTCGGCTCAAGGACATTCCACTGTTCAAGGACTACATGCAGAAAGTCTGGGCCAGCACCGAGGAGTTTGTCAGCAAGGTCGACGCGGCGGATCTGGAAATGGTGATCACCGTGAAACCGCTCGGCGATATGCCGAAGATCCGCGCCCTCGGCCAGACCTGCCTCTGCCACGGCATGACCCACGTCGGCGAGATCGAGCTGGCGCGCACGCTCGTCGGCGCCGGCGCCGCCCTGGGCGTGTGATGCCCGCCCGGGCGTGTGATTGACAAGCGACTTCGGCGCGCGACATAGTGCCCACATGAACAAAGCGCGTACCGTCGGTGAGCTACGGTCGAGCGGGTATCAGCCGAAGTCGGTGAAGCAGGAGCTCCGTGACAACCTGATCGCGCGCCTCCGTTCAGGCGAAGCGCTCTTCCCTGGGATCGTCGGCTACGAGGAAAGCGTCCAGCCCCAGATCGAGAACGCGATCCTCTCGGGTCAGGACATCGTGTTCCTCGGCGAGCGCGGCCAGGCCAAGACGCGCATGGCCCGCCTGCTGATCGGCCTGCTCGATCCCGAAGTGCCGGCGCTCGCCGGCTGCGAGATCAACGACAACCCGTTCGCGCCCATCGGCCAGGCGTGCCGGCAGCGCGTGACCGAGGTCGGCGACAAGGCGGAGATCGTCTGGATCCCGAACGACCGCCGCTACGGCGAGAAGCTCGCGACGCCCGACATCACGATCGCCGACCTCATCGGCGAGGTGGACCCGATCAAGGTCGCGGAGGGCCGCTACCTCGGCGACGAGCTGACCATCCACTACGGGCTCGTGCCCCGGACCAACCGCGGGATCTTCGCGATCAACGAGCTGCCGGACCTCGCCGAGCGCATCCAGGTGGGGCTGCTCAACATCATGGAGGAGCGCGACGTCCAGATCCGCGGCTACAAGGTGCGTCTGCCGATCGATGTGTACGTCGTCGCGAGCGCCAACCCCGAGGACTACACCAACCGAGGCCGGATCATCACACCGCTCAAGGACCGCTTCGGCTCCCAGATCCGCACGCACTATCCCCGCCGGCTCCAGGACGAGATCACGATCATGGAGTCCGAGCTCACGGAGTTCCCGGCCGCCGGCTTTCAGTACGCGCCGGCGGAGTACATGAAGCAGGTCGTCGCCGAGCTGACACACCTGGCGCGCAAGGCGCCGGAGATCAGCCAGCGCTCGGGCGTGTCGGTGCGCGTGAGCATCTGCAACTGGGAAAATTTATTGTCGAACGCGCTCAAGCGCGCGATCCGGCTCGACGAGCGGGAGGTCGCGCCGCGGGTGAGCGATCTCAGCGCCATCGTGGCCTCCACCAGCGGCAAGATCGAGATGGAGACGTTGGGCGATGGCGGCGAGGACAAGGTCCTCGCCAAGCTCGTGCAGCGCGCCGTGCTGAACGTCTTCAACCGGACCTTCACCGGCGGCGAGCTCGATCCGGTGGTGGCGGCGTTCCAGGGCGGATTCGGCATCGACGTCGCGGACACGATGCCCTCGAAGGAGTACGTCCGGCAGAGCGCGGAGGTGCGCCCGCTGCACGCCGCCATGGACAAGCTCGGCGCCAAGGACGCGGCGAGCATCGCGGCGGGGCTCGAGTTCGTGCTCGAGGGTCTGCACCTGAGCCGCAAGCTCAACAAGGACGCCAAGGCCGGCCGCTACCGCTACCGCAGCTAGGGCCGGTGCTGCTGGACGCCGCGACCGTCATCGGATCCAGCGGTGTTGCGCTGCTGCTCCTGGCCTTCCTCCTCCAGCTGCTGCGCTTCGTGCGAGCCGACGGCGCCGCATACGCGGCGCTGAACCTCGCCGGCGCCGGGCTTGCGTGCTACTGCTCGACCTGATCGACTTCAAGCCATTCGTCGTCCTCGAAGGCACCTGGGCCGTCGTCGCGGCGGTGGCGCTGGCGCGCGCCCTGCGCGTCCGCCAGTTACGGATACCGAATGGCTCGGCGCCCTGACGGCGGGTCGCGCGCCGTGGCGCTGGTCGCCGGCGCCAGCCGCCGCCGCGGAATCGGTGCGGCCATCGCCCTGAGCCTGGCGCGCGCGGGCTGGGACGTCGCGACGACGTGCTGGCGCGCCTACGACCAGCGCATGCCCTCGGGTGGGTCAGCCCGAGGATTGCGCGAGCCTCGTGGCCTTCCTCTGCTCGGTCGAGGGCGGCTGGATCAACGGCCAGCTCGTGCGCAGCGACGGCGGCTTCCGCTGAGCCGGCCACCGCGCCCCGCCCCCGGGGCGGTGCGCTACATCTTCCAGTCCTGATACCAGGTCGAGTCGGCGCCGACGCCCTCGCGCTGGACCTTCACGTCGATCACGTAGGGCTTGTTCTCGCGCGTCGTCTTGTCCACGCCGCGGCGGAGCGCCCCCTCCAGGTCTTTCAAGATCTTGACGGTCTCGCCCTCTACGCCCTGCGAGCGGGCCAGCGCGGCGTAGTCGGTGGCCGGCGCATCGAGGTAGAGGCCGGGGTACTTCCCGGTGTGCACCATCTTGCTGTCGGGGACCTCGCGCGCCCAGTTCGTGCGGACGACCTGATAGGTCTCGTTGTTCGAGATCACCGTGAGGATCGCGGTGTTGTACCGGGCCATCGTCCAGAAGCCCGCCGCGCTGTAGGTCAGAGCCCCGTCGCCGAGGTGGAGCACGACGGGCCGCTCGCGGCCGACGGCGATCTTGGCGCCGATGGCGGCGCCCACGCCGAATCCGAGCGAGCCGCCGCCGCTGCGGGTCCAGCCCATCGCGTCGTGGCCGAACGGCAGGAGCGTGGTGCGGGCGGTCGAGCTCTCCTGGACCATCACCGAGTTGCGCGGCAGCAGCTGCGCCAGGTGCGTCTCGAGCACGCTCGGATGCACGATCGTGTCGTGCTCGTGCTCGCGCGCCAGGTCTTCCTCGCGCGAGATGAGGAGCTTCGCGTAGTCGCGCACTGTCGCGCGCCGACCCTTCCAGCCCGCGACCTTGTCGGACGCGTGCAGGCGCGGGAGGGCCGCGGTGATCCCGCGCAGTGTCTCGGGAAGCTCGCACTGCGCGGCGATGTCGAGCGGATAGTGGCGGCCCATGAGCAGCGGGTTCGGCCCGATCTGGATCACGAACGGCTCGGCGACGCTCCCGTGTACACCCTGGACGCCGGCGAGGAAGACCACGTCGGGCTTCAAGCCGGTGATCCGCTCGAACTCCTTGGATACCGGATACATACCGCAGTAGAGCGGGTGGCGCGTGGGAAAGTTCGGGAAGATCTGCCGGGTGCTGAACGCCGGCGCCTCGAGCGCTTCGGCCAGACGCACGGCGTCGGTCGAGGCGCGCGCGCGCCAGACGTCGTCACCGAAGATCAGCACGGGGCACTTGGCCTCGCCCAGTCGCCGGGCGATCTCCTCGACCGTCTTCGCGCGCGCGGGCCCGGGGCGCTCGATCTGGTATTGCGCGGCTTCCCCGATCTGTGCCTCTAGTCCTTCGCGCAGGAGTAGCTCGGCGCTGATCGAGAGGTAGACGGGCCCGGTGGGCGGCGTCGTCGCTTCGCGGAGGGCGCGCGTCGTCGCGATCGTGATCGCCGCCGGATTCGCCGCCACCTGGTACGCGGCGCGCGCGTCCTTGGTGATCGGGCGCATCGATTCGGCCTGCGTCAGGCCGGGGAACGGCGCGAGACCGCGAAAATCCTGGATCTCCGACGCCCAATCGCCGGCGACGACCAGGAGCGACGAGCCGGCGTTCTGGGCGTTGAAGAGCTGTCCGGCCAGTTGCCACGAGCCGCCCATCACGTGGGCGATGATGACGCCGACCTTGCCGCTGATCCGGTGATAGCCGTCGGCCATCGCCGCCACGAGCCCCTCGTGCTTGCCGACGATGAGCTTCTGATCCTGATCCTCGGAGAGGGCCGCGAAGATCCCGGTCTCCGCCGAGCCGGGATTCGTGAAGAGGTACTCCACACCCGCGTCCTTCAGGGTCTGAATCAGCAACATTCCGCCGGTGCCGGTGATCGTCTTGCGCATGGTCTACCTCGCTCTCGGGTCTGTCGCTTCGCCGGGTTCTCGTTCCCTCGTGCGCCTGGGTGCCGTTCAGCGCCTGCACTATACCAGTAGGCCCCGACTGCGGCCGGCGGCCGGCCAGATCGACACTCTCAGTCTCGTTAGTGGATGAATCTCGCCCTAGTGGATGAACCCTTGCCAACCCTGGTCCCGAATTTGACGCTAGGACACTCCGGCACTAGAAGAAGGCTGCAATGGCAGGTACTTAGAAAACTCGCCTCATGGTTTCTGATTTGCACACTTTCAGGAACTTGAGCATGCCCAATCTCCGGACCGCGCGGCTCCGATATGAAGGTGCGCTCACGTGCGCGACCGCACCGGGCTTCTGCCGAGCGATCCAGGCGGCGCTCAGCGACCACCCCGCGTGCCTGCTCCTGAACCTCGAGGAGGTCAAGCACGCCGACGCGGTGGGGCTCGCGTCCCTCTGGCAGGCCGTGCGGTACGCCCGCGGCCGCGACATCGAGTGCCGGATCTTGCCGAGCGCCGTCGTGTATCGCGCGCTGCTCCGCGCCGAGCTCCTCGACGAGCTCCCGCTCGAGGGCCCGGGCCGCGGCTCGCCCCTGCTCGAGGTGACCGAAACGGCGCTCGACGACACCGCGGCCGCTCCCGTCGCGACAGGCCTCCGGCTGGTCCTGCGTCCGCCCGCCTGGGACGAGCTGCGCCTCTTCGCGCAATGGGCGAACGAGCCCCTGCTCGATCAGATGGTCGGCAGCCCGCTCCTCTATCACGGGCGTCACACCGATCCCTATCACCCGGAATTCGTCAGTCGCGTGCTCTACGACCCCACGGCCATCACGCTGCTCATCCAGGCGACCCAGGGCGGCTCGGCGCCGATCGGGTTCGTGCGGATCCACGGCATCCACCTGGTCGAACGCTTCGCCTTCGTCGAGACCGCGCTCGGTGAAACGACCTCGCTCCGGCGGGGCTGGGGCGTCGAGGCAACGCGGCTGGCGCTGGCCTACGCGATGGACACGCTGGATCTGCACCGGGTGGAGGCCAAGGTCTACGCGTACAACCTGCTCAGCATCAACGCGCTCCGCCGCAACGGCTTCCATCTGGAAGGCACGCTGCGCGAGGCGCGCAGCTACGACGGCCGACGCTGGGACGTGCTCGTATACTCGATCCTCGAATCGGAGATGCGTGCGCAGCGGGTACGCGACCACTTCGCCCCGATGGGCTTGTGGCAGGCCTCCGATGCCAGCGCGTGAGCTTCTCGCGCTGATCGCGATCGCGCTGAGCCCGGTCGCGCGGCCTACGCGGGCTCGCGGAGCAGCCGGCCGAACCCTGGGACGGAATCCGCGACGCGCGCCAGCCGAAGCGCTCGCCAGAGCGATGCCTGCTGGCTCGTCACCACCGGCTTCCCGAGCTCGCGCTCGAGATCTTCGATAATCCCGGCCGTCGGCAGGCCGGTGCCGCTGACGAGCACCGCGTCGGCGGTGGGAGCGTCAGCCGCGCGGGCGAGGGAGCGCGCACGGTCTTCCGTCTCGTCGTAGATGTTCGCCACGCCCTCGAGCCGTCGATAGCCGACGATCTCGAATCCCGACGCTTCCCAGAACGCCCGGCCGGCCTCGCTGATCGAGGGCGGATACGGGGTCGCCAGCGCCAGGCGCTTGACGCCGAGGCGCCGCAGGCCCGCGGCGATCGCGCCGGCCGCGGTGGTGACCTGGGTGCCGGCGAGATCGGCGAGCCGTGTCGCCAGCGCCGGCTCGCCGTTCACGCCGTTGACGTAGCTCACCCCGGTGTGGGCGAGCAGGATCGCGTCGAGCTTGATGGCCGCCAGCGAGCGGACGGCCGCCGGCAGCGCATCGAGGTAGCCGAGGGTCCGCTGCTCGATCGCGTCGGGCGTGCCGGGCGCGCCCTCGCCTGAATCGAGCCGGGCGAAGTGGATCGTCACGCCCTCAGGCGCCATCCGGTAGAGCTCCGGCTCCACGGTGGGATTGCCCGAGGGCACGAGCACACCGATCCGGGCGCGGATCGTCACCGGCCGGTATCAGCGCCGCGCGTCGAGGATCGCCCTGGCGAGGATGCGGCAACCCTCGTAGCACTTGTCGGGCTGCTCGTAGCTGAACGCCAGGCGGATGTGGCGCTCGCCGCCGCCGCTGGGGAAGAACGCGCGGCCGGGCGTGTACTGTACGCGCGCCGCCAGCGCGAGCTCCTCGAGCCGCGCCGGGTCGGTACCGGACGGGAGCTTGATCCAGATGAAGAACCCGCCGGCCGGGCGGCTGATCTCGACGTCAGTGCCGGTGAGCACCTCCCACAACCCGCGCAGCATCGCGTCGCGCTTGGCGCGGTAGACGTTGATCAGCAGCTTCACGTGCGGCTCCATGTGCTCGCGCAAGAAGTAGGTCGCCACGCGCGACATGAACGGATTCACGCCGCCGCCGAAGTTGAATCCCTGGAACGCGGGGAGCATCGCCGGCGGGGCACAGAGCCAGCCGAGCCGGACGCCGGCGCCGAGGATCTTCGAGAACGTGCCGGCGCGGATCGTACGGCCGTTGCGGTCGAGCGCGTAGACGGGCGGCTTGGTGTCGCCATCGAACCGGAGCTCGCCGTAGGCGTCGTCCTCCAAGATGAAGGTGTCGTACTCCTCGGCGAGCGAGACCAGCTCGTGCCGGCGCGGGATCGACAGGTCGGGTCCCGCCGGGTTCTGGAAGTTGACGATCGTGTAGA
>Ga0209161_10001286_pt1 | contig 20720 bp, 24 predicted proteins | sample GraSoiAngelo_155_FD_186169 | JGI IMG/M metagenome (GOLD analysis project Ga0209161, IMG submission 186169) | Grasslands soil microbial communities from the Angelo Coastal Reserve, California, USA - 14_1009_13_30cm (SPAdes) (version 2) | ecosystem: Environmental > Terrestrial > Soil > Grasslands... | reverse complement strand
CGACAGCCTGCGGATCGACGACCTGGGCCTCGAGATGGGGAACGACGTCTGGCTGCGTTCCAACGAGGCGAACATCCAGCTCACCGGCTCCGTGCGACTCACCAAGCGGCGCAATTTCTATCTCGTGAGCGGCTCGCTGCAGGCGGTCCGCGGAACGTACCGGCTCAAGGTGGGGGTGCTGTCCCGCGACTTCGTCGTCACGGAGGGGACCGTTAAGTACTTCGGCACTCCCGACCAGGACGCGGCGCTCGACATCGTGGCCAAGCACGTGGTGCATCCCGTGCCGACGCCCAACCAGCGCAACCCCGAAGACATCACGGTCGTCGCGCACATCACCGGCACCCTTCTCGTGCCCAAGGTCACACTCGAGGCGGAGAAACGTGACCTCTCGCAGACGGAGATCATTTCCTACCTGTTGTTCGGCAAGAGCACGGTCGACTTGGGTGGCGACCAGGGCGGGATCGCCGACCAGCGGGCGGTGGTGCAGAGCGCCCTGTCTCTGCTCTCGGGTGAGATCGAGCAGACGATCGTCTCGGGTGGGGTGCCCGTGGACTACGTGGAGATCCGCCCCGGGGGAGGTGGACAGGGCGACCCGCTCCTCGGTTGGCAATTCGCGGTGGGCCGCCAGCTCGGCTCGAAGACCTTCCTCGTCGTGAACGCCGGATTCTGCGGGGGGCGGCCGGTGTACGTGAGCAACACGCTGGGCGTGTCCCTGCAATTCCGGATCAGCCCCGAGTGGCGGACCGAGGCGAGCTTCGAGCCGGCGCAGACGTGCGTTGACCCCTCCGTCGAAACGCTGGGCACGACGGTACCCCGCCAGGTGGGTCTCGATCTGTTCTGGGAGAAGCGCTACTAATGTGACGCGGGCCCTGCTGATCGCCAACCCGGCTGCCGCGCGGACGGAAGCGCGCGCAGTGACCGCCATCCGTGATACGCTGCGCAAGGGCGGCTGGACCGTCGAAGTACGGGCCACCGCCCAGGCGGGCGACGCCCGTCAGTTCGCCCGGGAAGCACGCACGCAGGGATTCGACGTGCTCGTGTCCTACGGCGGTGATGGCACGGCGATGGAGATCGCGGCGGGGGCGATGGAAAGCCGCATCCCGCTCGGGCTCGTGCCGGGCGGCACGGGGAACCTGCTCGCCGGCAACCTGCGGCTGCCGCGCGATCCGGCGGCGGCCGCGCGCGTGATCCTCGCCGGCCAAACCGCCCCGATCGACCTGGGCGCGGTGGAACGCGCCGACGGCACCCATTTCTTCGCGGTCTGCAGCGGCACGGGGTTCGACGCGCGGTTGATGGCTCGTACGCGGCCCGCGGAAAAGCGGCGCTGGAAGATGGCCGCGTATGTGATGCACGCGTTTGCCACGCTCCCGGACGTGACCAGCCCGCTGCACCGCATCACCGTAGATGGCGAGGCACACGACCTCCCGGCGGCCCTGGTGCTCGTGGCGAACTGCGGCGAGCTGGTGCCTCCCTTCCTGCGGCTCCGCGATGACATCGCCCCGGACGACGGATGGCTCGACGTGCTTGTGCTCCGGGCGGAGGGCGTGATCCAAAGTCTGGCTGCGTTCCTCGAGCTGTTGCGACGGCCCGTGAACGGCGCGCGGCAGCTGTGGTTCGGCCGCGGCCGCTCGGTTCGCGTCGAGGTGCTCGAGGGGCCGCCGCAGCCGATGCAGCTCGACGGCGAGCCGTGGGGGCACGCGCCATTCGAGGCCCGGCTGCTGCCCGCCGCCCTCTCGGTGATCGTGGATCCCGCGACTGCGCCGCTCGGCAGGAGAGCACCGCGTCGTGACTGACAGCCTGCTCCTCGTCGACGACGACGTCGGACTTCTCCGCGGGCTCGGCGAGTACTTCGACCGGAACGGCTACGAAGTGGGCCGTGCCGACTCCGCCGAGGCGGGCTTCGAAGCCTTCGAACGGCTGCGGCCGGACGTGGTGATCCTCGACCTGCACCTGCCGGACATGAACGGTCTCGAGGTGCTCGAGCGCGTGCGCGCGCGGGGGGGATCGGTCATCCTCCTCACCGGGCAGGGCGACATCGAGACCGCCGTGCGCGCCATGCAGCTCGGCGCGGAGCACTTTCTGACCAAGCCCGTCGACTTGAACCACTTGGCGGCGGCCATCGCGCGCGTGTGCGAGAAAATCCGCCTGGCACGCCAGAACACGCTGCTCCGCGCGCGCGAGCACGAGCACGAGGGACTCGAGTCCCTCGGCGTCTCGCCGGCGATCCGGGAACTGGGCCGCCAGGTGGAGCTGCTCGCCGAGAGCGAGCGCTCGACGGTGCTGCTGACGGGGGAGAGCGGCACGGGAAAGGGCTGGGTCGCGCGGGTGATTCATCACCTCTCGCCGCGGGCGGGCGGCCCGTTCCTGGAGGTGAACTGCGGGGGGCTGTCGGCCACGTTCCTCGAGTCGGAGATGTTCGGGCACGAGAAGGGCGCGTTCACGGACGCGAAGGAGCGCCGGCAGGGCCTGTTCGAGCTGGCGGATCGCGGAACGATCTTTCTGGACGAGATCGGCGATCTCGCCCCCGAGCTCCAACCCAAGGTGCTCAAGGTGCTCGAGACCAAGACGTTTCGCCGGCTGGGAGGCACGCGCGAGATGACGGTAGACGTGAGGCTCGTGGCGGCGACCAATCGCGATCTCACCGCCGAGGTGAGCGCGGGGCGCTTCCGGGAGGATCTGTATTACCGGCTGAGCGTCATGCCGCTGCGCCTGCCCGCCGTGCGCGAGCGCTCGAGAGAGGATCGACTGGTGCTGGTCACGCGAATCCTCTCCGACCTCGGACCGCAGATGCCGGGTTGTCCGAGTAGCTGTAGCGCCGAGGCGCTCGATCGGCTGCTGTCGGCGGCGTGGCCGGGCAACGTGCGCGAGATGCGCAACGTGCTGGAGCGGGCCATGATCCTGGCCCGGGAGGTCGGGCAGATCGGCGTGGAGCACCTTCCGGCCGACCTCCGGAGAGCGGGTGCCGAGCGGCGCCACCAGCCGCTGGCGCTGGCGGAGGTGGAGCGGGTGCACATTGAAAAGACGCTCAAGTTCCACGGCGGCAACCGCACGCGCTCTGCTCAGGAGCTCGGCATTTCGCGCGCGACGCTGATCAATAAGATCAAGTCCTACGGGCTCGACCTCTGAGGGGGGCGGGTTATGACGGAGAAACCGAAGCTGATGGAGCACGACGGGATGGTATGCCGCTCTTGCGGGAACGAAGAGCGCGCGTCCGAAGGCTACCCCTGTGCGGACTGCGGCACGTTCATCTGCCTGATCTGTTCGTTCCGGGGCATCACGCGCTGTAAGGCGTGCGAGCAGAAAGCGAAAGCCGCACAGCGGGCCTAACTGCCACCGCGACGTTTGCGCACCTCGCGCGCCACGTCGTCCGCCGAAGTGCCGAGCTCCTTCGCCAGTCGCGCCACGGCGTCGCCGGCCCCCGGCCAGTCGCCCGCGGCCGCGAGAGCCGCGAGCGCGATGTCCTCGACCACCGTCGTCCGCTCCTCCAAATCGCGCGTCCGGACTGCGACCTCGCGGGCCAGCCACTGCTCGAGCTCGCGGCGGTCGATTTCGAGCTGCCGCTGGCGCAGCGCGCCCTGGAGCGACATCTCCAGCTCGTCCAGGTCCACCGGTTTGATGAGGTAATCGTACGCGCCGAGCTTCAGGCACTCGATGGCGGTGCGCGGCTCGTCGATCGCCGTGAGCATGATGATCGCGAGGTCCGAGTCGACCGCCAGGGCCTTGGGCACGAGCTCCACACCGCTCATGTTCGGCATGCGGATATCGGAGAGCATGCACTCCGGCTGTTCCGCCGCCTGGCGCTCCAGCGCCTCCGCGCCGCTCGCGGCCTGGAGCACCTTGTAGCCGAGGCGCGTGAGGAACCGGTCGAGCGCCTGACGGATGCCTTCTTCGTCGTCGACGACGAGGATGGTCGTCGGTGAGTCCTGCGGAGCGGGGTTGGCCATGGCGCTAACGTATGTACCCTCCACAACCCGAGCAAGCCGACGTATCTTCGCGCTTCCATGGCGTCCGCCGTTTCCGCGCGCATCACCGACGTCCGGGGCGTAACGGTCGGTCACTGGACCGACGTCCCGCGCGCGACCGGTTGCACGGTCGTCCTCGCGCCAGAGGCTGGCGTCCGCGCCGCCTGCGCGATCCGCGGGCGCGCCACCGGTACGCGCGAGCTGGACGCGCTCGACCCCCATCACCTGGTCGATCGCGTGGACGCGATTCTCCTCACGGGCGGTTCGGCGTACGGGCTCGGCGCCGCGGACGGCGTGATGCGCTGGCTGCGGGAGCGCGGGCGCGGCCTGCCGGTAGGGCCGGCGGGCATGGTCCCCATCGTTCCCACTGCCGTGATCTTCGACTTCGACCTGGCCCCGGGAGGCAAGGCGGATCGCTGGCCCGTCGCGGACGACGCGTATCGCGCCTGCACGGCCGCGTCGAGCGAGGTCGCGGAGGGCAGCGTCGGCGCCGGGACGGGCGCCACCGTCGGGAAAGCGCTCGGACCGCGCGCCGCGATGAAAGGCGGCGTGGGCACGTGGGCGGCAACGGGCGGCGACATCGTGGTGGGCGCGTTGGTCGTCGTGAACGCCGTCGGCAACGTCGTCGACGCCTCCGGGAAGATTCTGGCGGGCGCCCGCGGCCCGGATGGCGCATACGTCGACGCCCTCTCGCACCTCGCGGGCGGGGGCACGCCGTTCGGCGCGCGAGAGGCCGGCACTCCGACCGCGGCCGCCGGCCGCAACACGACGCTCGCCGTGGTCGCGACGAATGCGACCCTCGACCGGACGGCGCTCCAGGGTCTCGCCCAAGCGGCCGGCGACGCCCTGGCGCGGCGCATCGTCCCCTACGGCACCCTGTTCGACGGCGACGTCGTATTCGCCATCTCCACGGCAGCCAGCGTGCCCGCGACCCCGCTTCAAGCCGAGGCGCTCGCGGCGCTCGCGGTCCCGATCGCAGTGGAGCGCGCGGTGCGGCTCGCCCGCGGGGTACGGGACATTCCCGGCCTCGCGGACGGTCGCGCGACGTGAGCGACCACCTCGCGCGCGACCTGGCGGATGTCGCGCGCCAGTGGGTCCCCGATCCGCGCCTGGGTGTCCTGGAAGTGTCGGTCGAGCCCGACCGGCTGGTGGGATGCACCACGAGCCGCGAAGCGTTGACCGCGCTCCGGCGGTTGGCGGCCGACCCGGCGGTAGGATGCGTGGCCGACGTACGCCTCCTGCCCGACGCCTCCGTGGGTGATCAACCGGTGGCCGTCGTGACAGCCGCGGTGGCGCCGCTCGTCCGCGAGCCACGAATCACCGCCGACCGTGTGAGCGAAGCGTTGCACGGGGAGTCGCTGACGTTGCTCGAGCGACGCGATGGCGCGTGGCTGCGCGTGCGCGCCGGCGACGGCTACCACGCGTGGACGCACGCCGGCTACGTGTCCACGGGCTCGGTCGACTGGGTCGAGGACTGGAATACCCGAGCGACAGGAAGGTCGCTCGGGGCGGAGGTGCGTCTGGAGGATCAGCGCTTCCGGCTGGTGGTGGGCGCGCGCGTCGTCCTCCGGCACGACGGCCAGGTGGAGATCGCCGACGGGCGCATCGGCAGCGTCAGCGCCGGCCTGGTGCGGCTCGACGCGGCGCTGCGCGCCGAGGCGCGGCTCATCGCGGCGCCCGAGTGGGCGTCGCGCTGGTTCTCGGGCGCGCCATACCTGTGGGGCGGGCGCACCGAATGGGGGGTCGATTGCTCGGGCTTGGTGCAGGCCACTTACGCCGCGCGCGGGGTGGCGCTGCCGCGCGACAGCGACCAGCAGTCGCTCGCCGGGCGCGAGGTCCCGATCGACGTCGCCGGCGCGGGTTACGAGGCGGGCGATGTACTCTGCTTCGCGGACGGGCGGCGGGTCTCCCACGTGGCCCTGTGGGCCGGCGCGGGCCGGATCGTGCATTCGGCGCTGTCCCGGGGCGGGGTGGGATCGGACGACCTATTCGCGGATACGCCGGCGGCCAAGCGGCTCCGAGACTTCCTGGTCGCCGTGCGCCGTGTGGGGCCGTCGGACAGTCGGCGTTAGACCCTGCGGCGGTCGGACAATCCGACGCCCTTATATTTTTCTCGCATGAAGCTCGTCCTGTTCGACATCGACGGTACGCTCCTCTGGACCAATGGCGCCGGACGACGCGCCATTCATCGCGCGCTGCGCGACGAGGCGGGTACGGCCGGACCGATCACGACCTACCGCTTCGATGGGAAGACCGACCCCCAGATCGTGCGGGAGCTCCTCTCGCTCGCGGGCCATCCGGACGCAAGCGACGACGCGCTGATCGCCGCCGTCTGCCTCCGCTACGTCGAGCATCTGCGGGTTGAGCTCGACCGTCCCACTCAGACGACCAAGGTCCTGGCCGGCATCGAAGAACTGCTCGCAGGGCTCGAGCCTCACGAGGCGGCTGAACGGGCCCTGGTCGGTCTGCTCACCGGAAACGTGGCCCCTGGCGCGGCGTTGAAGCTTCGCTCGGCGGGACTCGACCCCGAGCGTTTTCGGGTTGGCGCCTACGGTTCGGACTCCGCGCGGCGCGGGGATCTGCCGCAGGTCGCCGCCGCGCGCGCGGCGGTCCTTACGGGCCGGCCGTTCGCGGGGGCGGACGTCGTCATCGTGGGCGACACGCCGGACGACGTCGCCTGCGGTCGGTCGATCGGCGCCTGCAGCGTGGCGGTGGCCACCGGCTTCTACGACGCCGCCGCGCTCCGTGCGAGCGGCGCGACGTACGTGTTCGAGACGTTGGCCGATACCGCAGCCGTCCTCGAGGCAATTTTCGCGTGAGCGCGACCGCGGCGTCGACCACGGACGAGCTCGAGGTCAAGGCGCGGGTGGACGACCCCGACCCGCTCCGGGCCGCGCTGATCGCGGCGGGAGCCAAGCTCGAATTCCGGGGCGAGATGAGCGACCGGCGCTTCGATCGGAAGGGATCGCTGGCGCGACGCGACGAGGTGTTGCGCCTGCGGATGTTCCGACCGGCGGAAGGCACCCCCGCGTACGGCGTACTGGCCTGGAAGGGGAAGCACTCCCGGCGAGGGGAGTATCGCCATCGCGCTGAGGTGGAGGCGCGCGTCGTAGACGCCGATGGGGTGGTGACGATCCTCGAGCACCTAGGGTTCTCGGTTTCGCTGCGCATCGACCGTCGCGTGGAGGTGTATCGGCTTGGCGGGGCGGTACTCCGGCTCGAATGGTATCCCGCCATGGACGTGCTGCTCGAGGTCGAGGGGGAGCCGGACGCCATCGAGCGGGCCATTGCGGCGACGGGCCTCGCCCGCGAGGCATTTCTTCCCGAGTCGTTGCCGTACTTCGTCGCCCGCTACGAGGCCCGCACCGGCCGCGCCGCCCTCCTCGCCCGATGAGCGCTCAGGTCAAGATCCCCATGCCCCTGCGGGTGCCAGAGCTTGCCCCGTCGCTCGGCCGCGTCCTCGTCCCCCGTCGACTAACGGAGCCGTGGGTGCCCCTCGACGAGATCCGCGAAGAGCTCGCCACCCGCGTGATGGAGCTCGGCGGTGAGGCGCGGGCGGCCGCGGTGCGCGAGGAGCGCGACCGCGTGCTCGAGGCGGTCAGCCGGCGCGCGTGGCTCGCGGTGTGGGAAGCGGCGGCGCGCCGCGTGGGGGACCGCGTGACCGCGGCGATCGACCTGGAGATCAGGCGGGCGGCCGATCGGGTACGGATGCCCCGGCGGGTGCGGCGCCGCTACTTGCTCGCGGGGTCGGAGAAGCGAGCGATCGGTGCCCGGCTCGCCGCCGGTGGGGAAACGCTCGTGGCCGCCCTGGACGCGCTCGATGCCGCGGCCGCTCGCGTGCAGCAGGCCACGGTACTCGACAAGGGCGCGCACGCGGAGTGGCAGGAGGCGTTGCGCACCGCCGCGCGCCGACTGGAGGTCGCGTGGCTCGCGTTGGAGGCGGAAGTGGCAGAGGAAGGGCGTCGCTGGGCCGGCGAGATCGATGCGATCGGTCGCTGGCGGCCGCCCCTCTGGCCGCTTGTCGCCGTGTGGACACCCCTCGCCGCCATCCTTCTTTGGCTCGGCCTGGTGCTCGGCGGGTACGTTCCCGCGCCGGCGTGGCTCGCGGCGCGGCTCGGGTTCTGACGGGCGTGACCGCGATCGGCGTCGGCATCGATCTGGTCGAAGTAGCCCGCGTCGCGTCGATCATCTCCGACAAGGGATCCCGCGTCTTCGCGCGTCTCCTGACCCCGGCGGAGCGGTCCTACTGCGAGAGCCGACCCGATCCGGCGACTCACGTGGCCGTGCGGCTCGCCGCCAAGGAGGCGGTCTACAAGGCGCTCCAGGGAAGCGACGCCGCGCGAGGGATCGGGTGGCGCGAGATCGAAGTCACGCGCGCGTCGGATGGGCGTCCCGATGTGGAGCTCAGTGGGTCCGCCGCCGCCCGGGCGCGCGAGCTCGGAGTAAAACGCGTGCTGCTCTCGCTCTCGCACACGCACCAGGCGGCGGTAGCGATGGTCGTCCTGCAGCGGGACTGACGGCCGCTGCTTGAATTCCCGACTGAATTACTCTAGTATTTGAGACCTCGAGCTTTGAGAATCGTTCTCATCTACCGTAAGCCCCTCCTCAGCTTGTTGTTGAGTACATGCCTGGCTGCTCACGCGGCCGGGCAGGCCATGGATTCACTTTCGGTGGCGAGGCGAACGGTGGCCGCTGCGTCGCTCGCCGCGAAGGAATACGCTTCCGGTGTCGCGCCGGGCGGCGGCACGGTAACGGCCCCCGAGGAGGTATCGGAGGCCAAGCAGTTCCTCGAGCATGCCCGCCTCGATGTAGGCGCTTTGCCCGCCGCCGTCCGAGCGACGGCGGACGCGGACCTAGTGGCGATGGTGGCGATGATCGACCGCATCGTCCCGCCCGACTCGGTCGCCGCCCGCGCCAGTGCCCTGATCAAGCGCATCACCGCCGCGACGGGGGCGGCACTCGATCCGTTTCCCGGCCAGCCGCCGTCCCTCGCCCGTGGTGCCGCCGTCTTCAAGGAGCAATGCATCCAGTGTCATGGCGCCACCGGTCGGGGCGACGGGCCCAAAGCGCGGCACCTCGAAGGACCACCGCCCGCCGATCTCGCGGATGGCACGGCGATGGCCGATGTGTCCGCCGTCGACGCCTATCGAAAGGTGACGATCGGTGTCGCGGGGACGGCGATGCCCGAGTTCGAGGAGTCGCTTTCCTCCGAAGACCGCTGGGCCGTCGCCATGTACATCGCCACGCTCCGGACCGATCCCGGCATGGTGCGGGCCGGGGCGACCCTGTACGCGGCCAAGTGCTCGACCTGTCACGGGGCGACCGGAGGGGGGGACGGCCCGTTCGCGGCCAGCATCTCGGTGCACCTCCCGGCGCTCCGCGATCTCGCCGTCCAGGGCCCGCTCACCGACCGCGACCTGGAGCAGCTCGTGCTCCACCGCCGGCCCGGAGTGCCGATGCCGGGCGTCGTCCGCGCCCTCAATCCGCGGCAGGTGTCGAGCCTGGTGGCGTTCCTGCGGGTCCTGCCGGCCGCCGAGCGCCAGCAAGCACTGGGGTCGCCCGAGGCCGCAACCTTCGCGGCCGTGCGGCGAGAGATCGATTCCGCCGTGGCGCTCGGCTCCGATAAGATCGCCTTCGATGCCTACCTGACCTTCGAGCAGGTCGAGACGGCCGTGCGGGCCCGGAACCCGGGGCTCGCGACGGAGCTCGAAGGGGCATTTGTCGATCTGCGGACGCGCACCACTCGGGGAGCGGCCGACGCCGACCTCGAGGCGATTCGGGGCCGGTTGCTCGGCGACTTAGAGCGCGCCGAGCGACTCGTGGCCGACCGGGGCTCGACGCCGACGCTCTTCATGCAGTCGTTCGTGCTGCTCCTGCGCGAAGGCTTCGAGGCGATTCTGATCGTCGCCGCGTTGATGGCCTTCCTGGCGAAGGCCGGCGCGACGCACAAGCGCCGCCACGTCGCGGAAGGCGCGTGGGCCGCGGTGGGCGCGAGCATCGTGACCGCGGTCCTGCTCGAGCTACTGTTCGAGATCACACCAGGGCAGCGCGAGGCGCTCGAGGGCATCACCATGCTGCTCGCGACCGCCGTGCTGTTCTACGTGAGCTACTGGCTGCTCTCGAAGATCGAGGTGGCCAAATGGAATGCGTTCGTGAAGGGCCGCATGGAGGACGCCTTGTCGAGCGGCTCGGGATACGCGCTCGCCTCGGTCGCGTTCCTCGCCGTGTATCGTGAGGGCTTCGAGACGATCCTGTTCTACAAGGCGCTGATCACATCGGCCGGCCCGACCAGCGGTGGGGCTGGCGTCCCCGCGGTGGCCGCGGGCATCGTGGCCGGTGTGGTGGCTCTCCTGATCGTGTACATCGCGATCGACCGGTTCGGCATGCGCGTGCCCCTCAAGCCGTTCTTCGCGGTGACGAGCGCGATCCTCTACTACATGGCGTTCGTGTTTGCGGGGAAGGGGATCGCGGACGTGCAGGAATCAGGGCTCATACATACCACGGTGGTCGAGTGGGCGCCCCGCGTCCCGATCCTCGGCATCTATCCCACCGTGCAGTCGTTGTCCGTGCAACTCCTGCTGATCGTGCTGCTGCTGATCGCGGTCGTGTGGCTCCAGCGGGATCGTTTCAGCCGGACCGGGCAGGATCGACGGCCGTCGTTCCCCTGAGGACGGCGGGGGCGGTCGCCGGCGCCGGCTCGGGGTCACGCAGGCGTTGCATGACGATCACCCCGGCGACGATCAATAGAATGCTGGTGAGCTGCGCGAGCGTAAACGATCCGAGCAGCCGGTCGTCCTTGGCGCGAACCATTTCGATGAGAAACCGCTCCGTTCCCGCGAGCACGAGGTAGACACCGAAGCGCCAGCCCACGGCGTGCCGGTGATCGCGCAACCGCCACAGCCACGCGAACGCGAGGAGCATCAGCGTCGTCTCGTAGATCTGTGTGGGGTGGACGGCGACGAGGTCCCCGGGGTTCGCGCCGGGCGGGAATGCGACGTGCAGTTGTCGCAGGTTCTCGACCGTGGTGGGTGGAAGGCCCTCGGGGAACTTCATCGCCCACGGCAGGCTGGAGGGAATGCCGTAATCGTCGTTCACGAGGAAGCAGCCCACGCGCCCGAGCGCGTACCCGAGCGCCAGCGGTGCGGCCGTCAGCTCCATGGTCCAGCGCGCCGGTACGCGCTTCCACCAGCCCATCGCGAGCACCCCGGCCACGCCACCGAGAAATCCGCCGTACCAGACGAAGCCGCCGCGTCGGAATAGCGCATCCCATTCCCCGGTGAGCAGCACGTACCAGATCTTGGCGCCGATGATGCCGCCGACGACGGCGGCGAAGATGATATCGGCCGCGTAGTCCTGATTCATGCCGCGACGCTCGAGATCGACCTGAATGGCCCACGCGGCCATGAGAAAGGCGACCATCATCATGATGCCGTAGCCGGTGATGGTGATCGGCCCGAGGTGAAATGAGAGAGGATAGATCGTCATGAGCGGGCAGCGCCGTGGGTGAGGGGTACGGGTTCCAGGCCTGGCAGGGGCAGATCGGCCTTCGCATCGAGTGTCCAGTCACTCGTCTCCCCGACGTTCAGGCGATGCCATCCGGCCCGTGCGATCATCGCGGCGTTGTCGGTGTTGAGGCGCGGGCTCGCCACCGCCACGCGCGCGAGCCCCGCCAACCGTCGAGCGGCAAGCTCAACGAGCGCCCGACTGCACGCGACGCCGCCGCCCAGCACGGCGGTGCGATGGTCGGTGGCTCGAATCGCGCGCTCGAGTTTCGTCACGAGCACGTCCAGGACCGCGTCCTGAAAGGCGCGCGCCAGGTGCGGCCGGTCTCGCTCGAGGTCGGTGCTCCCGCGGGCGGCGTAGAGGACCGCCGTCTTGAGGCCGGAGAACGAAAACTCGTACCCTTCATCCCTCATCGGACGGGGGAACGTAAACCGCCCGGGATCCCCCTCCGCCGCCAAACGCTCGATGGCGGGACCTCCGGGATAGCCGAGACAGAGGAGCGTCGCGACCTTGTCGAACGCTTCGCCGGCCGCGTCGTCGCGCGTCGCCCCGAGTAAGCGGTAGCGGCCCCACGCCGGCACGTCGAGGAGCATCGTGTGCCCGCCCGAGACGAGCAGCGCGACAAACGGCGGGGCGAGATCGGGATCCTCGATCGTGGGTGCAAACAGATGTCCCTCCATGTGGTGGACACCGATCAACTGGCGCCCGCCAGCGTAGGCCAGCGCCTTGGCATACACCACGCCCACGAGCAGGGCGCCCACAAGGCCCGGCCCCTGTGTCACCGCGACCGCGTCCACCGCGCTCCAGGCGAGGCCGGCCTCGGCGAGGGCGCGATCCACCACCGCCGGCAGCGCGGCCAGATGCGCCCGGCTGGCGAGCTCGGGTACGACGCCGCCGAACACGCGATGGACGTCCTGGGACAGGATGACTAACCCGGCGAGCTCCGGCCGGCGCCGGCCGCCGACCAACACCGCCGCCGACGTTTCGTCGCACGAAGTCTCGATGCCGAGAACGACGTCAGCCACGGCCGCCCCTGCGCTTCAACGACACGGAATCCGGCACCGCATGCGCGAGGATTCCCGGCGGCGCGCTCACGGTGAGTCGGGCGTAGCCGCCGGGGCCCGCCTTGCCGACGAGATGCGCGACGACGCGCACGCTATCGCGCGTGAGGGTGTTCACCCGCGATTCGGGGCCGCGCACCGTGACCGCCACGCGCTCCGGCGACAGCAGGAAGCCCGTGAACCCGGACGCCGCCGTCGTGATCGGAACGGCGCCGATCGACCGCTCGATGATGGCGCTCACCTCACCCGCCATGCGTACCGCCTTCGGCATAATGCGGATGACGCCGAGCGGCGCAGTGTCGATCGGCACGGTCTGGAAGAACGGACCGTTGACGCTCGAGATCACCGTCGGCAAGGTGGTCACCGAGTCGATCCCGGCGAGGCTCTTCTCGGGTCCGATCAGTCGCGCCAGGCTCGGCGTGATCGAGAGCCCGCGCACCACGTACCCCGACTCGGCTTCGACCTTGACCCGGGGGACGATGCGCACGTCCCGGTGAATCACCGAGTCCAACACGACTTCGATGTCGCGCGGACGAATGTCCGCGACCTGGACGTCGATGCCCTTGGGAAGCTCGACGTCGGCCGGCCCGAGCTGCACGCGCCACACCGATGCGGAGAACGTGTCCGGTATGACTTTGCGGATCGCCCGGGGGAACGACCGCAGCTTGAGGATCTCGCTGCCCTTCCCGGAGAGCACGACCGTCACGCCGGCGGGCTGCTGCCGCACGGTCCGACCGGGGGGCACGCCGACCGAAAGCCGCATGGCGAAGCTCTGCGACAGCGGCTGTTCGGCCGCCACCGCGACGTACAGCATCACCGCGAAGAATCCGGCCGCCAGCTTGATCGGCCAGTTGCGCACGAGGAGCTGCACGAGGCTAGCGCGCTTGCTCATCGAGCAGCCGCCGGATGAGGGTTTCGTTCACCGGGCCATCCCATTCCGATGCACCGATCACCTTCTTGATGATCACGCCGTCGCGGTTGATCACCCAGCTCTCGGGCACCCCTGTGGCCTGGTACGCCCGCTTGATGGCTCCGCTCTGGTCGTGCAGGATATCGAAGGTGAGCCCGAGCTGACGCGCGAACGCCGCCACCACCGAGTCGCCGTCCTCGTCGATGCTCACGGACACCACGCGGAAGTCGGTCCCGGCCAGACGGCGGTGCAGGCGCTCGAGCGAAGGCATTTCGACCCGGCAGGGCTCGCACCAGGTCGCCCAGACGTTCAGCAGCACGACCTTCCCGCGATAGTCCGCGAGCGTCATGGCCCGGCCAGTCCCCAGGTCCTTGGCGCGGAATTGCGGGGCGGTGGAGCCGACGCCCACGAGATCGATCTGAGGGCGGATCTGGATGACGAGCGCCGTCCCGAAGACGAGCGCCATCGCCACGCCGATCCCGATTGTCCACCGCCGAGGTGAGCTCATACCGTCACCAGGCAGCGCCGGCGCAACGCCTGGACCTCGCTTGCCGGATCGCTGCTCGTGAAGATCGAATTGCCCGCCACGAACGTATCTGCCCCCGCCGCATGCGCGGCCGCGATCGTGTGACCCGTGATTCCGCCGTCCACCTCGAGAAACGCCCGCGAGCCGTGTTCGGCGAGGAGCTCACGGGCGCGCCGGATCTTCTCGTTCGCCGCCGGAAGGTACGTCTGTCCCCCGAAACCCGGATTCACACTCATCACCAGCAGCAGATCGAGATCGGCCACTACCTCCTCGGCGAGCGCCAGCGGCGAGCCGGGGTTGAGGGCCAGGCCCGCGAGCATGCCGTGCGAGCGAACTGCGGCGAGCTGACGTTGCACGTGGACCGTCGCCTCCGGGTGAAACGTGAAGACCGACGCGCCCGCCTCGGCGAACGGCTCGATGTAGCGCTCCGGCTCCTCCACCATCAAGTGGACGTCCAACGGCTTGTCGGTGAGCCGGCGCAGCGCCTCGATCATGCTCGCCCCGAACGTCAGGTTCGGGACGAAGCGGCCGTCCATGACGTCGACGTGGAGCCAGTCGGCTCCCCCGGCGATGACCTGCTTGACCTGGTCGGCTAGCCGGGTCAAGTCGGCCGACAGGATGCTTGGGGCGATGCGGATCCCGTTGGTCATTAGGGGCTCCGAGCAACTACGATGTCGATGACCGTCCCCGGGGCCGCGAGCGTACCCGCCGCCGGCTTCTGCGCCACTACTGTGCCCGGATTCGCGTCGCGGGTCCGTCGGCGTGTCACCGTGCCCAGCGCAAGCCCGTCCAGCTCAAGCCGCGTGCGGGCGTCCGCCCCCGACAGGCCGAGGAGGTCGGGCACCGCGATCGTCGGAGCCCCGCGGCTCACGACGACGGTGACCGGCGCCCCCGGGCTCAGCACCGCCGTGGCGGTCGGACGCGTCAACATCACCACGCCAGGCGGTGCGGCGGCCTGCACCGACTCAACGGCTGCCACGGAGAGCCCCGCCGCCGCGATCAAGCGCTGCGCGAGCGGGCCGTCCAACCCGGCCACGTCCGGCACCGCAATCTTGGGGGGACCTTCGCTCGCCACCAGAGTCACCCGCAGCCCCGCCGGAGCGGTCACGCCGGGCGGTGGATCCTGCCAGATGATGACTCCCTGGGGTGCCGTGGGGTGTGGCTCCGTTCCTCCGTCCTGCACCTGCAAGCCGACATTCCGGAGCTGCTCCGACGCTTCCTGCAAGGAGAGGCCCAGCACGCGAGGCACGACGCCGTGACGCGTCAAGAGGGGGGCGGGGAACAGGAAAAGGTACGCCGTCAGGTACCCGCCGAGCATCGCCCCGACGAGGGCGAGGGCCCAACGTCGCGCGCCCAAGGCGGAGAACTCCGGCAACCTCCACGGAAGGTTCCATTCGTGCACCGGTGGGATATGGCGACGGAAGCGCATCAGTTCGCTCGCACGAGCCGCGCGGCGTACGCACCGTCGGTGCCGTGACGCTGAGGCAGCGTCTGGAAGTCCCCGTCGGGCGTGAGTACGTCGGCGGGGACCGCCCGGCTCGCGGGTGCGCGGGCGAATTGGGCATGGCGAGCCAGAAAATCGCTCACGATGTCGCCATTCTCATCCGGTTCGAGCGAGCAGGTCGCATACACCAGCAATCCTCCCGGCCGCACCAGCAGGGCGGCCGCCGCGAGTAACGCCCGCTGGCGAGCGGCCGCCCGCACGATGGTGCGGGGCGTCAGGCGCCAGCGGGCATCCGGGTGCCGCGCCATCGTGCCCGTGGCGGAGCACGGAGCATCCACGAACACCGCCCCAAAGGTCGCGGGCCGGAACGGAGCCGACAGAAGATCGGCGACGGCCACCCGAATCGCCACTCCCGCACGCCGTGCCGTCGCGATCAGGGCGCCGAGCCGTTCGCGACGCACCTCGCCCGCGACAACCCGCGCACCACCCCATTCCAGCATCGCCGCCTTGCCGCCCGGTGCCGCGCAGGCGTCATACACGACGGTGCCGCTCGGGATCGCGGCGTATCGGCAGAGGAGGGCATGAGCCGCGTCTTGGACGATGAATGCACCTTCCTCGAAGCCTGGTAGCCGCGCCGGGAGCGGGGAGCGGGGAGCGGTACCCCCCGCTGTTATCTGGAGACCGGCTCGCATGGGCGCTTCTCGTACCCCGAAACCCGCTGCCGTGAGCCGGGCGCGCAGGACGTCGCCGGTCCAGCGCACGGGCTGGAGCGTGAGCGCCGGCCTGGCGTCGTTCCAGGCGACGAGCCGTGCGGTCTCGTCGATACCGAAATAGTGGCGCCAGCGAGCCAGGAGCCACTCCGGATGGGAGGGTCCTGCTCCCCCCTCCCCGCTCGCCGTTTTCGCGAGCGTCCGGAGCGCCTGGTTCACGTACCTCGCCCCGCCTTCACCCGCGATCTCCCGCGCCAGCTCCACGCTCGTCGAAACCGCCGCATAGGTCGGCACGCGCGTCAACGCCCGCAGCTGGTAGGCGCCGAGCCGCAGCACGTCGTGGAGGCGGGGATCGACGGTCTCGAGCGAAAGCGTCCGATCGAGCTCGGCCCGGCGTCGCAAGACACCGGCCGCGAGCTCGTACGCGAGCCGTCGGTCCCGCTCGACCAGATGAGGGAGCGCCCGGTCGCGAGCCGTCTGAAAGGTGGCTCCCACGCGCACCGCGTCGAGGATCTGCAGTGCCGCGCGGCGAGCGGCAGTCGCGTCCTTAATCCAGCATTCCTTCGAGCGGCGAAGAGGGCACGGCGACCTCGCGTCTGGGCATGCGACCGGCGAGGTAGGCCGCGCGCCCGGCGTCGACCGCGAGCCGCATCGCGTGCGCCATGGCGACGGGGTCGCGCGCCGCGGCCAGCGCGGTATTCATGAGGATACCATCCACGCCCTGCTCCATGGTGAGGCACGCGTCCGATGCCGTCCCGACGCCCGCGTCCACCACGACCGGTACCTTGAGACGGCGCTTGATCGTGCGGACGCCGTACGGGTTCAGGAGCCCGAGCCCGCTCCCAATCGGCGAGGCGAGCGGCATCACGGCGGCGCACCCGACCTCCTCGAGCCGGAGGGCGGTCACCAAGTCCTCGTTGGTGTACGCGAGAACCTTGAACCCCTCCCGAACGAGTGTGCGCGCTGCGTCGAGCAGGCCCTGCACGTCGGGAAGCAGCGTCTCCTGGTCGCCGATCACCTCCAGCTTGACGAACTCGTTGAACCCTGCTTCGCGAGCCAGGCGCGCGTACCGGATGGCGTCTTGAGCGGTGTAACAGCCCGCCGTATTCGCCAGCAGGAAATACTTCCGCGGGTCGAGATGGTGCAGGATTCCCGCTTCCTTTGTGCGGTCTAAGTCCACCCGTCTGACCGCCACGGTAACGATCTCCGCTCCGGATGCCTCGATGGCGCGAACCATCGTCTCGTTGTCCCGGTACTTCCCGGTCCCGACCATGAGGCGTGACTGAAAGGTCCGCCCAGCGACGATGAATGGCGTGTCCCGGAGCGTCTCTACGGCCGTGGTCATCGCTTCAGCCCCCTCCGACGAAGTGCACCAACTCGATCGAATCCCCTTCCGCTACGGCCACACCCGAGAGGCCGGGGCGTCGCACGATCGCGCGGTTATGCTCCACCACCACGGCGCGGGGATCGAGCTCGAGCGACGTCAGGAGCTCGAGCAGCGTGGCGCCCGCGGCTACCGTACGCGGCTCACCGTTGATTGTGATGTGGATGGTACCGCTCATCCGGTCAACTCCTCGAGCATCTGCCGCGCTGCCGCCGCAGGATCGGCTGCGTCCCACAGCGCACGTATCGCGGCGATGCCGTGTGCCCCTGCATCCCTCAGCTCCGGGACTCGCTCGGCGGTCACTCCTCCGATGGCGATCGTCGGGATGCCGAGCCGGGCGATCGCGCCGAGGCGCGCGGGGCCGAGTGGCTCCCGGCCCGGATGGGTCGGTGTGGGAAACACCGGCCCTACTACAAGATAGTCGGCGCCCGAGGCGCGCGCGGCCTCCGCCTCGGCCAAATCGTGCACCGACTTACCGATCCACCATCCCACGTTCAGGCGGCGTGCCTCCTCGACGTCCAGGCTCGAGTGGCCCAGCTGGACACCGTCCGCGCCGACCGCGAGCGCCACGTCGAGACGATCGTTGACGATTAGGCGGGTAGGTCGATAGGCGGATAGGCGGTTAGCCAAGTCGAAATGCTCCAGACCGGAGAGCGCATGGCCGCGTGCGTGCAGTGCGAGCTCGTGACCCGCGGCACCGGCGAGCTCGCGGGCGACCGCGTCCAGGTCCGGTCGCCGGGCGATCCGTTCGTCTGTTATCGCGTGGAGCCGCGGGAGCACCGACCTCACGCGAATCGTTGGCCCACCTGCGCGCCGCGCCCTCGAACCCAGTCGGCGGCGGCCATGCGCGACTTGCCCGAGGGCTGGATGTCGTCGATGGCGATCACGCCTCGGCCCGTCGCGACTTGTAATCCGTCATCCGTCGTCCGTATCTCGCCGGGCGCGCCGCCGCCTTCGACGAACCTGGCGCCGAACAACTTCACCTCGCGGCCCTCGAGCTCCGTCCACGCCCCGGGGGTGGGGTCGAAGGCGCGGATGACGCGGACGATCCGCTCAGCGGGGTCGCTCCAGCGGATGCGCCGCGTCTCGCGCGTCACCTTGGGCGCGTACGTCGCCCGCGCGTGGTCCTGCGGTCGGGGCGTGAGCTGGTTGGTCTCGAGCAGCGCGAGCGCCTCGACCAGCGCCTGGGCGCCCATCTCGGAGAGGTGCTCCGACAGCTCCCCGCCGGTGATGGCCGCGTCGATGTCGTGGGGGATCTGCAGCAGGATCGGGCCCGAGTCCAAGCCCGCTTCCATCTGCATGATCGTGACGCCGGTCTGCGGCAGCCCGTTCAGGATCGCCCACTCGATCGGCGCGGCGCCACGCAGGTCGGGGAGGAGCGACGGATGCACATTGATTATCCCATGCCGGGGGAGGGTGAGCAGCTCCGGCATGAGGATGTGGCCGTAGGCGACCACCACCCCGACGTCCGGGGCGAGCGCACGCAGGCGCGCCAGAAACTCAGGCCTGGTCGGCCGGTCGGGTTGCAGGAGCGGCACGTCCTCGGCTTCGGCCGCCGCTTTCACGGGTGGGGGGATGGTCTCGGAGCGCGAGCGACCCTGCGGCTTGTCGGGCCGGGTGACCACGGCGACCACGTCGAACCCCTCTCCCAACAGAGCTTCGAGCGACGGGACCGCGAACTCCGGAGTTCCGAAGAAGACCACGCGCACGTTACAGCTCGCCTGCCGGCTCCGGCGTGACCTCCTTGAGGTAGCCCGACTGGCCCTTGCGCGATTTCTTCCACTTGGCGAGCAGCAGGCCCCGTTTCACGGCGCTCAGGTGGTCGAGGAACAGGACGCCATCCAGGTGGTCGATCTCGTGCTGGACGGCCCGCGCCTTGTAGCCCGCCACGTCGAGGCGGTAGGGGCGGCCATCGCGGTCGAGCGCCTCGAGCGTGACTTGGAGCGGCCGCTCCACTTCGCCATAGATCTCGGGGATAGAGAGGCAACCCTCCTCGGCGACCTCGACCACGTCGCCCGCATGCACGATGCGCGGGTTGATCAGCACCAGGGGAGGCGGATCGTCTTCGCCCACGTCGACCACGGCCACGCGGCGGGCGACGCCGACCTGATTCGCCGCAAGCCCCACGCCTTTCGCCGCGCGCATCGTTTCGAACAGATCGTCCACCAGCCGGCGCACGTCGTCGTCTACGGCGGCGACCGGCGCCGCGCGCTGCCGGAGCACCGGCGAGCCGAGCAGGTGGAGTTGGCGAACGGTCACTGCGGCTTGGGTTCGACGGACCGGTTCACGATGTTGGCGATGTTGGAGCGCTGCACCACGAGGCGCGACTCGGCGCTCCGGATCGTGACCTCGTCGTCTTTGAGGTGCACGACGTCCCCGATGATCCCCCCGGAGGTGACCACACGGTCGCCGCGTTGCAGCGAGGCGAGCAGCTGGCGGTGCCGCTCCTGCTGGCGACGCTGAGGACGGATCAGCATGAAGTAGAAGATCGCGATCAGGGCCGCGATCTGAAACAAGAAGACCGTGATACCGCCCCCGGCGCCCTGGCCGGAGGGGGCGAACAGCAAGGCGAACGTGCCGAGCGAGGTCATGCGGATCCCGGATGGAGGTAGCGGCGGCGCCAGTCCGTGGCCCACGGGCCGAAGGCGTTCCGCCGGATCGCGGCGCGCATTTCTGCGGCGAGCCGGGTCACGAAGCGAACGTTGTGCAAGGAGAGGAGTCGCAGGCCGAGCAGCTCCTCCGCCACGAAAAGATGGCGCAGGTAGCCGCGCGAGAAGGTCACGCACGCCTCGCAATCGCACGTCTCGTCGAGCGGGCGCGGATCGTCGCGGTGCTCGGCGTTGCGGATGTTGAGGGGGCCATCGGGCGTGAAGGCGGAGCCGTTGCGTCCGTTGCGCGTCGGCGCCACACAGTCGAACAGGTCCACGCCTCGCTCAACGGCGGCCACCAGGTCTTCGGGGAACCCCACACCCATAAGATAACGGGGCGAGCCGGGAGGCAGCCGCGGCTGCAACGCCTCCAGCATGCCGTACATCACCGGCTTGGGCTCGCCCACGGAGAGGCCGCCGACGGCGAGCCCGGTCCAGGACCCGAGTTCCAGCATACGCCGCAAGCCTTCGAGGCGGAGCTCTAGATGCGCACCGCCCTGCAAGATCGGCCAGAGAGTCTGATGATGAGGCGGCGGATTTGACGACGACGGATGATAGGGCGTCGGAGGGGG
>Ga0209161_10001284_pt1 | contig 20724 bp, 14 predicted proteins | sample GraSoiAngelo_155_FD_186169 | JGI IMG/M metagenome (GOLD analysis project Ga0209161, IMG submission 186169) | Grasslands soil microbial communities from the Angelo Coastal Reserve, California, USA - 14_1009_13_30cm (SPAdes) (version 2) | ecosystem: Environmental > Terrestrial > Soil > Grasslands... | reverse complement strand
AACTGGTGACCGACCGGACGTATCTTTTTGGGGTCCGGATCCTCCCTGCGAATTGGTTGCGGTCTTTGGGCGAGAGCCGTTCTCCTTTTTCGGCTTCTTTGGTGTTGTCGCATCCGCTCCAGCGTCCTTGGTCGTCTTGTCCCAGTCGAAAAGTCGTTTCCAGACCACGTCCAGTATTTCTATTGACCTCTTGCTGAAGAACCCTAGTAGGAAGGACAGTACTACTAGCAGGAATAGGTTGGGCTTGACAAAGTCGATGACAAAGGTCCCTCCACCACCGGTTCCTGAACTCGTGATAGTAAACCCAAGAACGTTCAGTGACGCAATGATTGCAAACGATACAAGGGGAGCCACTGGAATGCGATACGTGTACTTGCCAACGTTTCTCGGATCGAACACTTCGCTATTCGTATCTTCACTAATTGAAATTACAGAAAATGCAACCGCCCCGAAGACTGACCAGAAGGCTACTTCCCAGTAGGGTCTCAGCCACGAGATGCCGTAGCTCCCCCACCACTGAGGATTGAAAACCACATAGAGAAGGACGGAGGGGAGCAAATAATTGCGGAAGAGTCGTCTCTTTTCTGCAGACCCGATTTCTTCCTTGAGATTCTTCATGTGTCCTTGGGCCGCTGTGAGTTGGTCCCGGGCCGACGCCACAACCGTCATCGCTGCAGAAAGAACAACATCATCGTCTGGCTTCGGCGTTGAACTGCCAAGACGCGCGTATCCAAACATAACTCGCTCTGTGAGAGAGAGAAGAAAGCCGGCCTTTGTTGTCATAAGCAGAACACTCACAGGAGTAGCGGAGGTGACCTGCTCTGTGTTCCTCTGTAACTTGCGAGCCGTCTGCTCGGCAGTTTGTGCCAAGTCGTTGAGATTTTTGGAATTCTGGAGAGGGAGATGGTTTATGTTTTCTTGGGCTGTTTGCATTATCTGGAAAGCATCGTCGTCAAGTTTCTTCGTCTGTTCTGCCTGCAACTTCGAGCTACCTTTCCAGTCGCGTTTGTGACCATGAATCTTGTAGACCTCCGTTCTTACCGAATCGATCTCAACGTGGACTGATTCCCGGATTTCCCATATTTGTCGCACGAATTCATCTAGGTCCATCCTGCCAACCTTCAATGAGAGCTGATCGTCTTTTGTAGACGCTCTCTTCGGAGAACATCTAGTAATTCCGATTTCGATCGAACAATGAGTCCATTACTGCTCTGTATCCAGAACTGGACTTGGAGATTGACGGTCGCGCCAACGTTTTCTCCAGACTGACGAGAGTCACCCCTATACCCTATGATGCGTTTTCCTCTCCCTCGGGCGTATCCGATTTCACTAGCGGTTCCCGAGTCAACGTCGGGTCCGTCCAACCCCGCAACAACAATTTCGGACCAGTCAATATCCGCCTGATTCTTCGCTCCTGCCCTGCTGTTAATCTCCAGAAGCTCTGTTCGCATCTGGTCGATGGGAACATCTCCTGATCGACTCTTGAAAGGGGCGAACAGATCATCTCCCTCCCAAGGGTCTCTAACTTCATGTCCAAGATCCCTCAGTTCCCGCCTAAGATCCTTCAAAAACATCTTTGTTGATTCGGCGAATCCGTATGGCGAAGCCAGATAGATTCTTGACATTCCCAGCCGGTCAAAAGAGTTTGAGGTGGCTTAAGGTTTGCATTCGGCTCCCTGTCGGGGCCCCGCGGTGGTCCAGTCGAAATCGGTTCAAGACACGAGTTTCCATCATACTGTCCAGTATTGCTCTTTGGCAAGATCATTCTGTCAGATACGACACAAGCCTCCCTTACCCTGAAGCGGGACAGCCGATCCCTCTGGCCGCCACCAAGAACCTGCGTCGGATATTGACCACACGTGCGTTCTACAACCGTTCGAAGCTCGGATAAGCTAATTGCATAAATATGGGCGGACGGGACTTTCCAAACGTCCTTGGCAAGGCCGGGTTCGGTAAAGACACCAAAGTCAGAGCTTCCAGTCGAAGTGGTTGTTCGTAGCCGCGGACTTCAGATCACCGTCAAGGGAACCATCTCCGATCTCTCAAAAGAGCTCTCGTCGATTTCTAAGTTCGTGGACCTCGCGAATTCAAAGTTGTCAGATCTCAGCTCTCCAAGTACAACTAGGGATGACGAGGCCGTTGCTGGTGTTGATATTGATGCTGATGAACAGGCTCCAGTAATAAAAGTCAGCAAGAGTCTAGCAGACAACGTCTTATCATTATTTAACACGAGTTGGGGCAAGACTCCCCGGACATTGCAGGAGGTTTCGAAGGCGTTGGAAGTAAACGCAGTTCCTGCCCAACTGGCGTCGATAAACTTGGCACTCACGCGCTCAATAAGAAGAGGAACACTGAGACGAATAAAAAGAAGTGGCAGATGGGCATATTACCGATTGCCTGTCGGGTAGTTACAATTGCCCGGACACTTCTCCCAGATATTGGGAGATAGTGCGGAAGAAGATTTCTATGCGTTAGCTCGTTCACTAGGATATCGAGTTGACCGTTGGAGGAACCCCAAACCTGGGATAGATTTCGTGGCACGTTTTACCGGAGACGGTATCTCAAGGTGCCGGTTACTTCAGCCTGCCTTTGGTCCTCGAGGAAGTACGGCTTTCAGTGTGAAAAGTGGCGATTGTTCTCCGTCCGATGTTAGAGAACTAGTGGACTATGTGAGTGATTGTCGAAATTCTAATGATCCGACCCTGCAAGCTGTCACGGGTGGCGTCATTGTGGTCGGGACTTCGAAAACCGTTGGTGAATTAGATGCTATGAAGTCGAGCGAAATCTATTGTTGGGATATGAAGAGACTAGTGTTCTACTCCATGAAAGTAAAACTCGCTGACACTCTCGCAAGCAGCGGGAGGGTGAACGAGCACGCCCTTACAGGGAGACTCTCAGGGGGTTTCATGTTTGTTGCTCAGGAAATGAAAGAATCCGTTGTAAGAGCTGAAGCTTATGCATTCATCGATGATCATAGTCTGGTGGTTCAGGGAGACGATATGACGTTGCTGTTGAATCATATATATGACGAAAGACTTAGGCCATATATTCAGGCCTTCGACGTAGACGTTGATTTCCGTCTCTTTGTTCATTCTGTAGGACCAGTTCGCAGACAAGTGATGGAAGACGCATACAGGGCCTTTGCTCGGGAAGGTCGCCCTCGATTGTCACTGCCAGCGGAGGGGGGTCTTCTAATCCAATCGTATTCGACTGGTCCTTGGACAGCGGTCTTTCGCGTGTAGTTGCTGATAGAACAACATTCTCGGCTTCGGTAGAGTACTTAGGTCTCCGGGGGCTCGTTAGGATTCCCGTGATCATTTATCCAGTCGTCGAAGCGTTAGGGTGTGTAAAAAATACTACTAACTTCCCCGGAAGTATATGCTACTGCTGGCTCGTCTTATCTTCCAATCTTCGGAATAGAGATTCCGCCTTCTTTCTCCCAGTCTCCGTAATCGAATAATTTCTTTTCTTGGAGCCTGGAATCTCCTCTGACCGAACAAGACCGCGGTATTTCGTTCTCTGGAATTCTGTATTAAGCCAATCGTAGGCAATGGGTTTCCCAATCTCCTTTGAAATGGAAATGAGGTCATCATAGCTAAGCGATCTTGGCGAATGATATAGAATTGCAAGCACTAGGTCCCAGTAGGGTACTCTTCTTACGCGCAAAGTAATTTTTTCTTTCAGCTGAGGACTCATGCTCAGATCCGCTAAGGACACGACCGGAGGCGACACGGCCAAAATCATTTTCTTTGTGGCAAGTTCTTTCGAACTTATAGTGGCTAGAACTTGTCCGTGAGTCTTCAGAATCTTCTGAATCGCCTTGATAGAATGCTCTATATCCGCTCCTGACTCGTCGGTCCTGAACGAAAACATGACATTGCCGATCTGTACTTGGATGGTTATTTCTGTAGTCAAGTCAAACTGTCCTCAGTAAGTCCAATCTAGCTGCCGGTTGCCTTCCGCCTACGATAAACCCACACTTTCTTGTTCCCGACGAGTTCAAAGTCTCTCTCCAACAGTTGTCTCTGAACGAGTTCAGTCAGTCGGGCAGAGAGCGTTGTGACTGGTTTTGTGATACCCTTCTTTCGAAGAACTTCCTGAATCTCCTGAAGTTTCTTGGGTGAATCAAAAAACCCTTCTTCTACGAATTCCATTATCTTGGAAGGTAGGCCTCGTGGCATCACTTCTCTTTTAGAGGCGGTCGGTTCGAGTTCCTTTGCCAGCCTATTTGCGGACTTTACACCAAGAATTCTGCCGACTTCCTTGCTTATGATTCTGTAATCCTCGACAATCTCTTTCGCTGTATCGCCCGAAACGGTAATGTCGAATATTTGTCCTTTGAACGTGACCTGATATTTTGACATTAACTACAGACAGCAGGTATGGTTGCATATATTCTCTAGAGCCGACTCGTCAGTGGCAGAGAATGCTTTCCTTCGGGGCTATCGTTGTATAATGCATAACTATATGGCTAAAGTTTGAGGATACGGTCAACTAGTTCCCCATGGAATTTCACAATGTCATTTGAGTCTTCCTTACGTTTTGTCGGGCGAGAAGGTGAACATTATTCTTCCTTAGAACAACTGAGAAACTTCTCTCTCGGAAACACCACCCTAAGCCAGGAGATGGTCAAAGGAGTTGCCAAAACTATCAAAGACTGGACCGAAATGCTAGGCTCTAAGTCCTCAATGATTAGCACCTGTGATCGATATCTTAGCAGAATCTTAGTCGGAGATCGAAACGCGGCAAGAACTCTATACATGCTCGTGAGCCCAATTTTCTTCTACGTGCACACACTGTACCAGTTGCAACGAGAAGCATGGAGGACGGCAGTTACGGCATGTGGGATATTCTGCGAACGCGTCGTACGAAACCTGTTGATAGCTATAGATGCCAGAGCGGGTGGCGAAATTTACAAGGATTTTGAGGACAAAACATTTGAGATGAGGAACGGCAAAGTCAAGAGTGAACTTGAGAAAGTTTTTCACAAGGCTGATGATTTATTTTTTCTTCTCAAGATTGTTTACTCAACTCGATCCACAACCGGACCGCACGATGTGCCCCCTCCTGAACCAGACCAAGCTCGGATTAACCTGACTTTTTGCTATCCAATCTACCTTCTATACCTCCAGGCCCTAAGTCAATTGGGAAATGATCTTTCTGCGGACAGTAGTGATTTCATAACTTTCATGAAGCGCTCCGCGCAGCTTGAGGTTGCTCTAGCTTTCGGCCAAGAAAGCGAGAACAAACCGGCTAAACTCATCGTGAAAGAGAGGCTCTACCGTCTGGGTTTCTTTTCCGAAGATCGGACGCTTACGGATATTCACCATAGGTTGGTCGACCTCAGATACTCGTATTCTCCGTCTCTCCTAGCGCATTGCCTTACAGAACTCTCAACAGGTCGAGATGCTGTGCTTACGAGGACGAAACGCAATGGCGTTTTCCACTATCGAGAGCGGCTTTCCCCTACAGAGTACTTCGGGACAGTCCTTTAAGATCCATTATTCACATGGAGTGTCACTGTTCCCGCCGTTCTCTATGCAAGCTAACGTTGAGTAGCGAAGGTCATCTTGTTCATACCATGAACAAATATCGTAAAATAGCGATAGATTCCCTAACGCCGGAGCATCGTGCTCAACATACTGCAGGTCTCTGACCTACATCGGTCCGAGGCCGCTCCGGTCTCAAATGACGTCCTCTTGGGGTCTATACTTTCCGATATAGAAAAACATCCCAACCAGTCACCGAGGATTCCTAAGTGTGACGTCATCGTGGTAACCGGTGATTTAGTAACGGGTGCGAAGATTGAAGATCCAAATGCCCCAGACACCTTGAAGAGGCAATATGCGCAAGCGAAGGACTTTCTTCTTCGCCTATGCCATGAGCTTTTGGATGGAGACACAAGTCGGCTGCTCATGATTCCTGGAAATCACGACGTCTCCTTCTCTACTAGTAAGAACTCGATGGAAAAAGTCGTAGACTCTAGCCAATATGATGTTTTTGAGGTTCTCCGGAAACCCGGAAGCGCGTATCGTTGGTGTTGGAAGGAGCTAGCGCTCTATACGATCCGAAATCCTCAGGAATACGTGCAAAGGCTTTCTGCTTACAAGGAGTTCTTCGATGATTTCTATCACAGTCTTAATTTCAAGTTTGGTCTAGAGGATCAGGAACAGACCCTGAATCTGGTTTTCAATGGCGGTCGCGCTCTTCTGACGGGGTTCTGCTCCCTTCATGAGAACGATTGTTTCAACCGTCGGGGGAAGATATCGCTTGACGCCGTGGCCTCCAACAATAAGAAGGTTAGAGAGTCTGAGTGGCGCAGCATCCCTCTGAAGGTCGCCCTTTGGCATCACAGCATAGAGGGATTCGGATACGAGGACGATCACATGAACTCCTCTGAGGTACTACCTCAACTGATAGATCACGGATATGCGTTAGGTTTGCATGGGCATCAACACAGAAGCGAAGTAGTTTCGTACGAGTACAGCTTGAACCCTGAACAGGTAATGCCCATCGTCGCGTGCGGATCACTTTGCGCTGCTCCCTACGAAATCCCAGCGGGATATCGGAGACAGTATAACATGATTGAGATCGATGATGTCCAAGCGACAGTTAGGGTCCATGTTCGAGAATGGTTCAATAATACTATCTGGATTGGTCCAAAGCTTCCTGAGTTCGGAGGAAAGAGCTACAAGGACCTCCAGCTTCCTATTCTGGGCGGTTTTCTCGCGAAATTAAGTCGTCAGCCTGGCACCGCGACGGGTTTCGCAATCGAGCAAGCTGAAATTGCAATCCGGAATAAGGACTATCGCAGGGTGCTGAGCCTTTTGACGAACGTCCCAAAAGATATTCCCATAGTTCGAAGGTTGCTATTCGAATCCTTCCAAATGCTAGGCTCTTGGCGAGAACTCGTCAACCTCATCAATACCCCGACAAATCCGGAAGAACTCGCCCTAGTAATAGACGCCTTGTCAAAACTCAAGGAATTCTCTACCGCGGTCAATGTTCTAGACAAATCTTCTGCAGAACCAGACAAATATGATAGATCGCTCATTGAGCGACTGAGAAACAGATTGGATACTGAGAGAAGGATCGATAAGAAATGACTGAGAGCATTAGATTCCAACTGGATTTTCCAAGGGTTTTGGAGCTACTCTCGTCAAGAATCTACGATTCTCCTTATGCAATGCTTCGTGAAAACATGCAAAATGCATACGATGCCGTTTTGATGAGAAAGATCAGGGCTCCTGGAAGTTTTGATCCGCTCATAACGGTCACTGTAACTGATCACCAAGTAAATGTGAAGGACAACGGAGTTGGGATGACTCCCTTAGAAATCGGGAACAATTTTTGGCGGGCAGGAGCTAGTGGCAAAAACACTGATGAAGCGCGTTCGGCCGGCGTAGTCGGAACCTTTGGAATTGGTGCACTTGCCAATTTTGGAATCTGCCAGAGGTTAACGGTGGAGACCGAATCGATGGCTGGCGGTGAGCGGACTATATCTAGGGCCGACCGAGACTCCCTTTCCACTGAAAGGAAAAGCATTACGGTTGAGAAATTCCAACCGATTGGATTACCCGGAACATCGATAACTGGCGATTTAGATTCAAACAATCGGATCGATGTCAGTGGTGCCATTTCATACCTACAACCGTTCATTCGGCATCTGCCCATACCGGTGAAAATTAACGGTATTTCGGTCAGCATGAAACCGCTTGAAGAGGCCTATCCGAGCGATTCATCTCGATGGTCACGGAATGTGAGAGATTGTTCCGCCTATGGATGGGCATGCGACATCGAAATTAGGATCTTGGAGAACGGGATCGTGTGGCTGAACATCAAGAACATCAAGTTTGGCGGCACGCCGCTAGAAGGTCAAGCAGTCCTGAAACAGGGAGTGGGGCAAGTTATGGCCTATCATAGTGGGTTTGGATTGGCCAGAACCGGAGTCTCTTCGGTGTACTCTTTTGGTGGAGTTGCGGATATGAAGATACTCCAACCAACTGCAGGACGCGATGCCCTTACAATCCAAAGCATTCAGACGCTCCAGTCAATGGTCACCGCTGTGGAGGACATGATTGGCCCGGTTGTCGCGGAAACAGAGTATGTGGATTTGAGTACCCCATTCATGACGTGGGCAGCCAAACGAAAAAGATGGGATCTTTGTGGCAAGCTAAATGCGACCGTCACTCCTAGCCACAAGAAGCTCACCCTTCGAGATGTATCCGAACTTTCTAAGAGGACCCACGTGAACTCTTACGATGGCTATGACGAAGCGGTTGTAAAGGCATATGCGTCGGAGGACACTCCGCTAATACGCATATCTCACAGTAATCCGCGTGCCAAATGTGAAGAAGAATATTTGGCGCACTATGGAAATGTAGGAAAAGTCTCCAACGAGCCTCACATCATCGGTGTTCGACCCACCAGTTCATGGACAACCGCAGAATCCGCCCTAGCGTTCCGTCTTGCCGAAACCCTCGAGACCGATTACTTCGTTTCAGCCACGATACAATATGGCAGTATTTCTCATAACCTTCCGCTTCTTTTCAAGGAGGACCCAAAGACGCCGGTCCTCACATTGTCGTCTCAGAATGCCTCCATAGGTATGCTCCTGCAATGCTATCAATCTGACCTGTCTGCGTTTGGTCCATTCGTAAAAGACTTCACGAGAAACATTGTTTACCCAAAAATTGTAAATCTTGTTCCAAGTAGCACACGAGAAGGCGCCGAAGGCTTTCTGAAGATGCTTCGTCGACAACGCGACACTTTCGAGTATGACATGAACGATATGCGCAGAATGGAGGAAGTAATTGCGGGGTTTTCCAAGGGGAAGCTATCGTTCACCGAAGTAGTAAATCGAACACTCGCGACTGCCCATAAACAACAACAAGTTGTATCTGCACGAGACATGCAACCCGTCCTGTCAGTTATTCCCGACGTGTTCGAATATCAACGAGTTTTGCAGAAGGAGGAAGCCAAGCCTTCTGAGAATATTTTCACTCCATTCTCACCCAAGCCAGCGATCGTTCGCTCAGATGTAGAAACTAACGCAAAATTATTGATGTTAGATGAATCACAATTCAGCTACGGGTTCAAGGGATTGCTTAGACTATCCGAAAGAGCGTACTCCGACAAAGCGGAATTTTTCTTGCAGCCACATGGCACCGAGGTGATCTGGGGAGGTCAAAGGATAATTTTCATCTTCAAGCACGTGTCAGGGGCATTCGCATTTTATTATGATGTGCTCTTGGATGAACTCTTGTCCATTCCATCAGGCGGAAAAACTTTCGAAACCCTAACTATCGTACTGAAGAACTCTGTCTTTATTCCTATTCCTTCAAACCTGTATCAGTATTTCACACCTATTGAAAATGAAAAGAAGAGATTTGACGTAAGATACGACATTCTCTACCCTGACTGAATCAGAACCTCGTAAGGTGGAACTCCCGGCGTCCCGGTCCTGATTCCGCCTTTCTTGGACCTCAACACTCTCTCCTCGATTGAGTGCTCGAGTAATTTGGTTAGGCGAGTTCCTGCAAGGCAATTGGCTCTATCTTGCGATAAACATGAAATGGGTCAGTGGCTCGACCGTGAACGGTTAGAATATCTTCCTTCAAGGAGATTCCGAGGACCTTCTCATTTTCTTCTAGACAGGGAAGAATCAGTTCCCAATCTTTCGTGGTGAATTCTGCGAGCCGCCCGCCGTTCAATTGATCGCTCGAAACCCTTCGGTATGGGTCCCGAATGAATATCGCTCCTCCAGAGGCTAATGAGAATAGGTTGCTTCCTGGATACGGGTGCTCCTGTTCTACGAACCTGCCATTGAAAGACGGTCTCAATCCATTGACAACGACGAATCCCCCGCCTTTGTACGGGTCTCCTGCCATGAATGATTCTGCAAGATAATCAAGACACGTCCCGTTGATCACGACTCTCGGTCTACCTACTGCGTTGATGAGTGGTCGTCCCGCCGCGTTGCCGAGCACATACACGTCACCCCCCTTCGCCGCATACATGAATGCCTGGCCTACGTCACCGTGAACCACTAGTTTTCCGTACTTGAGAATCTGCGCTGCCTGGTCCTGAGCAGCACCATGAACCGTGATCTCACAGCCATCAATACCAGACGCTACGTAGTCGCCAACATCACCGTAACATTCAACCTTCAAACCATTCGTTCGTGCGCCGAGCCCGCTTCCGATGAACCGGTGTCCTCGCAAATTGTATAGAAGAATGTTCTTCCACCCCTGTCCATATGCATCAACCACGAACCTAGCAGCGCTCTCCTCTCCCTCAGCCGGAAATTCTAGAGCATCAACAACCAGCACCTGCTCCTCCAACCCTGGATGGATCAATCGGGATCGATTCTTCCAATCCAGTCGAGTGTACAAATCATAGTTCGACAGAGAAATCGACGAAAAGACGTCGTTCAGCGCTTCGTGGTATAGTTGTAGTAGTGAGCTGCGTTTCTTTCTTCCAGTATCGTAGATTCTGTCGTAGAGTAGTGAGAGTGATTTTATCGCGAATTGTCGGGACTCTTGTCCCTTCATAGCCAATCTTTTCAGTTCTTCAAGAATCTCTCCCACGTACTGGAAGCCAGCATCTCTCAACGCGGGACGAACATACTCATAGAATCCCATTGGGTCCTGGGTACCTGGAACCTTCTGCAGTTGGATCGCAATACTCGCGTTCAGAGAGACACTAGAACCCACATTCGGCACCCAGTCCTGCTCCGGAAGATCAATCGACCTTCCAAACTTGTCAGCGCACTCCAACTCCTTCCCCTCCACTCCATCCTTCACAGTAAAGAGGAATGCTCCACCATCCGTGAAGCTTCCACCTCGCGCATTCCAGTAAGAATCCGCAAACCTACTCGGAATCTTCTGATCTTCCTGCAACTTTCCTAGAACAGCATTAATCGCCTGCCTCTCTGAAGCAATAATCCCGATCTTTATCGGTCCTTCCTGAATAGCAAATACCTGCGGTCTCAACATCGACGTATCAGTAATCCCGAGCAACTGCCACGCATTCTTCTCCACATCATTCCTGGTCACGATGAAGAACCATGGGCCGTCAGGGGACCCGTGAATATGCGTTGACTGTATCAATCGGTAGATCTTTTTCTTCTCCTCCGGCAGCATCTCAAAATCCCTCTCCGTTGTCGGCGCCAGAGCTTCAATCAGATACTCCAGTGGATACTTGTAGACGCGGCTGAGAAGGTCGAACAGTAACACTGAGACCTCGGTATCCGTCAAGAATAACGGGTGAATGTTTCGCTGGGCCAGATACTCCATTATCGAATGATAATTCGCAAAATCACCATTATGCACCAACGCCTCATGCAAACCTACGAACGGGTGCGCGCCACCTGGATGCCAGACACGGCCCTTCGTCGGATACCGATGATGACCAATCCAAACATGAGCCTTGAACTCCTCCAGCCTGTAATACCGTACAACATCATCCCCAAAACCCACCAGCTTCAATACAACCATGTTTTTCCCATGGCTGACAACGAAGGCCTTCTTCTCGCCGAGAGAGGAATAATACTGCTGATTCAGCCGGTAAGAGTTCTGGTAGAGAAATTCATCCCCAACTTCACCCTCCTTGAGACCCACTAGACTATTCTTACGAGCAAACTCCGCAAGAACATTTTTTCTGATCTTTACGAAATACCTGTAAACTTCAGGCGGTTCTACATCAAGACCCGGAATCGAACGATAATCATCAACAGCCTCAACCCTCGCCTCATAATCAACCACAAAGAACGGCCGAATATGCTCGTCCTCGACCTTCTTTCTAACCGATTTATCCAGATAAGCAACCTGTAAGATGTAATCCTCTTCTAGGATTTTCTTAGAGACACCTAATTGTTCTGGGACAAGGCCCACAGCCGCGATTCCTCCGCCCTTCCCATTCCCCCGGTTCCGCATCTGAACAAGGGACTGGAGCAGATACCTTCCTTCAAGAGGAGCATTGCATGCTAATCCGACAACACCACATCCACCCTCCGCCTCCTGCTTGCCGACCTTGACCCTATCTACCGGGAGTGATCTTCTCGAATCAATAATCCGCTGTCCAGTCAATTCTCTCACTTGTACCTCACCAGCAAGTCCCTTCTTCCCCGGAGGTCTCGGACACTCTTCAATCCGAAACCTGCTAGAATCGATCTCAGCCGTTTCGTCCAAGCAGTGTAGAGATTGACAATTCTCGTCTCTCCCCATTCAGGCTCGATGAATTGGGACAATTCAGGGTCCGTAGTCGTAATCCCGACTTGGCATCCGCGTCCCCTCTCACAGTTCCCACAGTGAGTACAGCCAACAGCAACCGCTTCCGCGGTCGCAACCACACAACCGTCAGCACCTAACGCAATAGATTTCGCGATATCGTCGGCAGTTCTGATACCCCCACTCGCTATGAGGACAATATCATCCCGAACCCCTTCAGATACTAGATAATCGTGAACCTTTGGAATAGCATACTCTATCGGCATTGCGATGTTCTTCTTCGCAATCTCCGGCGCCGCCCCCGTCCCACCATAGCCACCGTCGATATGGATGATGTTCGCGCCAGCATAGTAGCTCCCAATCGCCACCATGTCCACATCCGTCGGGGTCGACACTTTCACCGATACAAGCGCGCGGGGATTCACTGTCTTGATCCAGTCAACATGTTTCTTGTGATCCTCCACTGAATAGACGCTGTGGAATGGAAACGGCGAGTAAAGACTAGTAAACATCGAGGACTCCCGCATCTTCGCAACCTCCGACGTCACCTTATCCGCCAACAAATGCCCGCCAAGACCCGGTTTCGCACCTTGCGCGTACTTGAACTCGACAATCGGCGCATACTGTATCGTCTCCTCCCGAACCCCAAACATACCAGTCGCGACCTGCGTAATCACATGATCACGATACGGAACAATAGCATCCGGATAACCACCCTCACCAGTACACGTGTAAGTCCTGATCCTCTTCGCAGCCCTCGCCCGCGCAAGCATGAAATTGAGACTGATAGATCCAAAGGACATCCCGCCACCATAAATCGGCAACGGAATCTCGATTTTCCGATCTTCCCCTCTCTTGTTCAATGGGATAGAAAGATCGATACTATCTTGATCAACTTTCGGAAAACCATTGTTCTTCCATCCCAGAACATCAAAACCCCCACCAGAATCTCCAATCTTATACTCCAGACCATTCTTCGGCAGATCCCCGGTCAACGCCATCTCGTAAGTCGCCAGGATCAACTCCGCGGTCCAGCGCTTGTTCCCCAACCCTGCCGGCAAACCATGACGGAGGCTCGGAAGAACCTCTAGTCCATGATGGATTCTCTCCGAATGCTTCTCGACAATCAGTTCTAAGTTGCCCATGCTATCCCCTTGAACGACTGCTCCCGAAGCTCCGCGTCCATCATCGACCGGCCAATATCCCCTCGCAACCGCCTCACATCCCGCATGCCCATCGCACTGAGAATCTCGATCAACTGATCATGCCAGGCACCAAAGAGATTCACAAGACGCTGAGCACCCCACGCCGGGTCAATCCTCCGCGGTCTCAACTTGAGACCAGCCCTGTCCCGCGTCTCGCCAAGAAACTCCGCTTGCAAAGCCACGAGAACCGTTGTATCAATACCGACAAGATCCGCGCCACACATGATCGCCTTTGGAACATGTTCCGCCAAGGTTATTCCACCGCTCGCGATGATCGTAACTTGGTCCCTGAGTCCCTCCTTCACCAGCTGCTGGTGGACCTCTTTCAGAGAGGCCGAGACATGCCTCGGATCCTTGGAGTAATCTTGACCATGATAGTCAGCGTAGAGGTGTAATCCGTGCACTCCCTCCCGTGCCAGTTCGCACGCAACATCACCAGTGTCCTCCCGAACAGGCATTCTCGCGATAACAATAGAGGACGAAAGTCGGCTCGCCAGCTTCTCGAACAAATCCGATCTTTCAGCATCATACTCTACGACAGCCGGGTTCTTCTCTATCGTTTCATGGAAGCTGTTCTCGTCAACAATCGGAACCATACTCCCCCTGCCCTCCCCCCTCGTCTGGTCACGTGTCACAAAAAAGGTCCCAAGCTTCTCGGACGCCATTCCAATAGCCCTCCAAGCACTCATGTCCCCCGTAGGCAACTCGTCAAAGATTATCGGAACGGGAACGGTCACAGCCGAAGGAGCCTGATCTAGTTTTGAAAAATCCACACGCGTAGATTTTCTGCCAATATCAACACTGGTCGAGATATACTCGCGACCATACACACCATCCCTCGTCGGACGGACGATCTCTGACATATCCGTCCATATCCCATCAAACCCCTCTCCGCCGAACGCGCCCTTGTAGCCCATCCCCTTCACCGGGATCTTCCCAGTCGACGCCTCATTCCATATCGTGAACACAGCCTCAGGCGTCCAGAACGAATCGCCCAGCCTGTTGTATTCTTCCGACTGTTTCACCGTCATAATATGCGGATACTCCTGAACACACCTCATACACCCGACACACTTGTGCTTCAACGGCTTGAACCCACCAAAGTGTCCACCGAAAACCCCGTAGATACACGGCCTGCTGAGAACAACTTCCTTGTTGAGCTTGAACTCGAAAGCCTCATGCACCAGCATAGCCGCAAGCCGCACTTTCTTCGCGCTTACATCGAACCTGTTCGGAATCTTGTAGACATGCGGGGCCGGTTTGGTCTCTATCCTGAAACGCTCATACTTCGAGGGCTTGAAGGTTTCAGTTTCCAAGTACCATGCCCTCTACAAACGCACAGGAGAAGGCAAATCTTTCGAACAAATATAAGTTCTCTGCGACCAGAACCAGACATTCGTCCAAGCTAGTTCCACCCGGCCTCGCCCTCGTAGATTGTAATATTAGATAGTTACAAAGTCTTGGTGTTGACTTCGATGGAAGAGAGTGAGAGATACCTCGGGGGAATGTACAGTTCAATGCAGTTGGCCCTGAACAAATGGAAAGTTGGGGCTGGAATCTACGTAACTGACAAGAGACTAGTCCTGACGGGGTTTGGAGGGGATATGGATGTTACATTCAAGAAAATTGTCACCGGTTCAGGGCGCAAAGATCTTGTCCCGGCCAATTTGACTCCAGAGCAGAATCAGGCCATAGTGAAGGAACTCTCTGCACAGTCTCCTCAACTAATGTCTTTGAGAAAAGATCAGATATCGCTCCTCGAGATGAAGCCCCCACCTGGCATGTTCCGCACCGGGCATCTCAAAATAGACCTAACATCCGGTGAGTCATTCCAGCTTATCATCGCCAAGAAGAAAGAATACGAGTACATTCTCTCTCTTCAATCATTCAATCCTCAAGTCCTGCAACAAGTCTAGACGTTCACCAGGCTCTTCCAATCATAATATGTTCTGAGAGGAGAGGATTCCTTATGGAGACCAGTTACGTCGAGCTTCAAGGCATACCCGTTCTACGCGTCAAGGCCGACATGAAAGGAAAAGGGCCGAAGGCCGCCTTCGACCTTCTCGAGTCGAAGCTTCCCACCCTCAAAGGTCGCAAGTTCTATGGAACATTCCAGTTCACGCCGGATGGGGAAGATTACTATGCTTGCGTGGTCCGAATCGACGCTGATGATCCAGAGAAGATGAAACTGGAGACAGGAGTTAGTCCCAGGCGGATGGTACGCCCGCAGCAAGCTCATGGACTGGGAGAAGAACCTCTCCAAGCTACCCAGTCTCTTCGAAGAAATGGCCCGCACTCACGACGTAGACCCAGAGCGTCCTTCGCTGGAGTTCTATCGAAGTCAAGCCGAAATGCACCTCTTCCTCCCCGTCCGAAGTCATCCCCCGATCGAAGCAACATAGACAACACTCAGTCGCAGCGAAAAATGGTCTGGACTATCGCCCATTATGCCAATCCGATGTCGTTCTCTTAGACTTGAGCCCAGTATTCGTCCAGAAATCAAGCCCAAAGTACCGTAAGGGCATCTGATAGGAATTCTGGAGCATGAAAGGTCTCCGATTTGCATAGTTTTCTACCAACTGATAGCCTAGGGTATCGTCCTGTGAGGAAAGTATTTATTCGCGAAACCCCACCGAAAAAATCATATGAGAGTGCTCTCCGCCAGGCTACCGTCTTCACCTTCCGGAGGGATATCTCTAAGAAAAATAGTCGTAGCAGTATTCCTGATTCTACTCTCAACTCTAACGGCACTCCCTAGCCTGAACACGATCCTTGCCAGGGCCCAAACTTCCGATCCCTGGAGCTTCCGGGACGATTTCAACTACAACTCAATTGACCAGCTTCAGGCTGCAGGATGGACTACGGGTGGTGGCGCCCCTCCGTCGTACTTCAATGTCAGCAATGGGATCCTGACGCTCCTCGACGATGGCTATGTTGGTGCAGCGGTTGATTGGAACCATGCTCCCGCAGGGGTAGCAAACTGGAGCGTCTCACTCCGCGGACGGTGGATCGGCAACCCAGTCGGGTCCATTGCTCTCGGCGTTCGGACAGCCGGCCACTCGTACAGCTTCCTCGCCGATGGCTACTATGTTCCCGACCCCCTCGGCCAATGCGGCTGCGTTCGCACCAATCCTGGGTTTGGGATCATCGACGATGGTCGCGGTGTGGCGCGATTTCCGGGCTATTCGCCAGAGTTGGACACGTGGCACGTCCTCAGGGTAGACATGGTGCAGGGGACACTCTACACCTACTTCGATGGCGTCCTAGTAGGAGATTTTACCGAATTTGACACCTCTGCCGGGAATACTAACCTGGCCGGTATCGAGGTTGGCGCGCCTTGGTTTGCGAATGTCCAGGTCGACTGGGTGCAAGCGTCTGATTCTCCCGCGACACCGCCTACCAATCCTTACTTCATGGTAGCTGGTGCTTCGTCAATCACCGTCCTGCCGGGACAGAATGTATCGGACCCGATCTACGTGAGCAGTCTAGGGCGGTTCGAGGGGACCGTGAACCTTGCCGCTGTTGCTGCACCGTCATCCGGGCTTTCGGTGACGATGGATCCGACAGTCACTGTCTGGGTTGGTGAGCCCAAGGAGTCAACACTCTACGTGGCGATTAAGAGTACCACCATGGTAGAACAGAGCTTTACAATAACTGTGACAGCGACAAGCGGAAATCTATCCACCTCAGTGACGATAAACGTGAATGGTCTTACTGATCGCAATTCGATCGTCATAAACGGAGACGCGGGTTTCACAACTGCGAACGGTGTAACGGGAGGGTCAGGAACATTGACCGATCCTTATGTGATTCAAGGTTGGGCGATCTCCACAGACTTCTTGTGTTGCGCCAGCCCTGGAATCGTAATATCCAACACGAAAGCGTACTTCACGATAAACAACGTCTATATCAACAACCCCGGGTCGGCTGGCATCGAGCTCGCGAACGTGCAGAATGGGGTGATCAAAGACTCCGCCATGAGCAATGGCGTAGCATGCTATGGTTCCCCTGACTCGTGTAGCAACCCAGATGGAGTTGACATAACTTCTAGCAGCAATGTCAAGCTGCTCGGTAACGAGTTCGGAAGGGCGATCAGCAACATGTACGGTGATGCGGGGTATCTCGATGTAAGTATCTCCAGCTCGACGAATGTAACTCTGATGGGAAATCGATTCGATGCTAGCGGAATCGATGTGACTGGGTCTCCTGCACAGCTCAGCTCGTACAATATCAACCCCTATCCGAGCACGTACACGTACGGTGTCGACCCGAGCTTGTACAATCTCGTAAGCGGCCAGCCTCTCTACTATTACACGGACTGCTCAGGCCTGACTGTGGATGGAGTAAGCGTCGGACAATTGATCATCGCAAACTGTCGTAATGTCAGAGTTTCAAACTTGCAACTCAGTCTCTCAAGGTATCCTCTGAAAGTGATGTTTGTAAACGGAGCGACGATCTCAGACAACACGATAAACGGGGGAGCCTTCATCGACGGTCTCTTAATCACCCATTCGAGCAATCTGATGGTCACAGGTAATAGTATCTCCGACGGTTTCTACCAGGCTTATGGTGAAAGCTCGGGCATTGAACTCGACTATTCCACAAACGTAATCGTCGCAGGGAACAACATATCGTACACTCACATCGGCATGCAAGTCACCGGGACAAGCCAGTCTGCTATCTATCACAACAATTTCATCCAGAACGACTCGCAAGCCTACCAGTCCAATACCGGCATCACTTGGGACAACGGCTATCCTAGCGGTGGGAACTACTGGTCCGACTACGGCGGAAGCGACCTGGACAATGATGGCATAGGAGACACTGCGTACTCGGTCTGTTGTGTCGGCTCAGCTGACCGGTATCCTCTCATGAAACCCTTCCACGCTCAGACCACCGACCCACAGTTTCAGCAAACCACAACTTTTGACGGTCTATCCGTATCGCTCTCCGGAAGCCTTACACAAAATACAGCCCTCAAGACCGTGAGCGGGACCATATCGGCCACCGTGACAAACAGTACCACGGGACAGATGGCGTACTCCAAGAGCTTCTATGTATCAGTTGGTTACTCGTCAAGTTCCATAGCAAGATTCGTACTTTCACTACCGGCCGGTAGTTCTTGGCTTGGCGCTACTTGTAGCGTTAACGTCTCCACCGATAAGGCCAGCTGCATAGTCTCTCGAGACCCTGATGTAGACCATAATGGAGTGATCAACCTACTCGACGTGTCCCAGGTATTTCTCGCATATGGTTCATCGGTGGGAGATGCGAGATACAATCGCTCATTTGACCTGTACGGGTATGGAACCGTCAACTTATTCGATGCCTCACTTGCAGCCCTCGACTATGGGTTGCCTGTTTTCAGCTAGCCTTGGGCAGTTGTGGTCGTCCGATAGGTACGCCGATTAGTTGCGAACTGGGCGAAGCAACATAGGCATACGCGGCGGATTTCGGCTATCGACGGTCACCTGTTATCCAAGAGTGTCCAAATGATACTCGTTGATCTAGAGATCTCGCCAAAGGTAATGTAGGTAGCAGAGAATTTCTAGCTCGGCTGTTAGTAGCAGAGTGTAGTGAAGTTGTACTTGACGAATCGGCATCCTACTCCAAACAGGCGTGCACCGATCGACCTGTACTCAAGCCACGTGTAATTGATTGTCTTCCACCTGCAATGCCTAGCCCCGAAGGAATCGGCCGAGGCCGCGACACTAGTATGACCTTGAACGGGGACCGCTGGAGCCAGAAAGAAGAAAGCCAATCCCACAGTTGCTAGGACCGCAATTATCTTGCGCTTCTTTGAAAGAGTCACATCTGATGCCGCAGGGGAGATTTTGGTTGTTAGGATACTCGATCAGAATATTCTTTGCGGACCATTGTTTCCGTGAATTAGCCGGATCACGCCGACCCGAGAACCGAGAAAGGGTTTCGTATGGTCTGTATCCTGTCAACTGACAGAGGCAAAAAAAGAAAGAGAGAGGGGTTGGGATTCAGTCAGGCACTGTGGTCAGGTAGTTGTCCTGTCCGTAGGATGGGGGAGTGCCTTTCTGGGCATAGTTCGCGGTGTACCCAAGGTAGATTGTTCCAGAGCTTGCCGTCGCTTGGATGTAGTCGCCGAGGAACCCGCCGTGCAGGAGAGGGTCGGCATCAGGCTCGTCGCTAGCGGTAGTAATTCGGGTAACTGTCGGAGTCCCGGGGAAGGCGCCCGATAGATACTGGGACACAAAAAGGTCCAATTTATGGGCCCACGGGTCGTTTATCGTCGAATAGTAAGCAACGTTGGCCGTGCCCTTCGACGGGTCGATAGCCACTGCAGGGAAGAAGCCGTTGGACGTGACGTTGACCGTGGTCCAAGGCCCGGCCATCGACGTAGCGTCATTGTAGGCGGCTCGGACGAAGGGCTGCGGACACGTAAGGATGACGAACGTGCTTCCCGCCACACCCTGAGTGTTACACTCCTGCCAGACAACGATTACACGGCCAGGGTGAGCACTGCTATAGTCCACCGCGACCTGTGGAAGGGTGGGGACGCGGAAGTCGTCGTTCACGAGCGAGAAGACCTCGTTCGTGATACTGGCTATCGTAGTGGGCGCAGTACATGTGAAGGTCACCGCTGTTCCAGGCGAACATTGGATACCGCGTATTCTCAACGGTAATGTGTCATAGCTAACGTAGACGATGGCGATGCTCCCGTCCGGGCGTACCGCTACGAACGATCCCTGGGTGCTCACGTCGGGTCCGCTTATGATTGATGGTGAGCTACACAAGGTGAGGTCGTAGGTGCATCTGACCATGTTTATCGTGCTCTGCGAGTTGCCTAGGTTGAAGGCTGTGTACGTCACGTACAATCCTGAAGCGTGAGAGGTTCGGTCGACGACTATCCAGTCTTTGTCGTTGAAGATGCCGCTCGATGGGGTCCCGGTGAACGTAGTGTCGACGACGATTTTCGGCGAGCCCCAACAACCCGTTCCTAGACACGAGGAGAGGGATGAGGAGGAGACTGAGGGGAACACGAGTATCGCGCTTTCGCAGGGTGCCCTCTTCGGGCATCCTGCGAACTTGCTGGTGCTGAAGTTATCGTAGAGGTTAGAGAAGTAGAATGCTCCAGTGTTGCTCGAGTCCACCGCCGGGTCCCCTCCCGAGAGTGTGGGGCTGTTCGTTAACGGCAGCGTGACCTTGGGCAGGTCCCCATCGGTTCGCACAGTCGTCCCGCCATCGTTCGATATAGAGAAGCCCGTGAACCCCGCTGGGACTGTAGGAAAAAGCAGTGCGAGTATTCCCCTGAAATC
>Ga0209161_10001283_pt1 | contig 20727 bp, 17 predicted proteins | sample GraSoiAngelo_155_FD_186169 | JGI IMG/M metagenome (GOLD analysis project Ga0209161, IMG submission 186169) | Grasslands soil microbial communities from the Angelo Coastal Reserve, California, USA - 14_1009_13_30cm (SPAdes) (version 2) | ecosystem: Environmental > Terrestrial > Soil > Grasslands... | reverse complement strand
GGAGCGTCTTCACCGCAGCCCGAAGCTTAGAGGAAGATGCCGGTCCTGACAAGGGATGGTCGCGCTGGCCGGCGCCCGCGGGGCTCCGGGCCGGGGCGGCCGGTTCCCGCCGGGTGGTGGGCCCGCGGGCGGTAACCGTCCCGCGCCGCCCTCGCGTGCTCACCTGATGATCAGCAGGATGTCGCCTGGGTTGACGGTCTGGCCGGCCGATACGCGCACGTCCGTCACCGTCCCCGCCGCCCTGGCCTTGAACTCGTTCTGCATCTTCATCGCTTCGATCACGAGGAGCGGGTCGCCGGCGGCGACGATGTCGCCCCGGCGCACGGCGACATGCGTGACCTGTCCGGGCATCGGCGCCTTCACGACCTGCTCGCCCTCGCCGCCCACCGCCGCGCCCCGCGTCCGGACCGCGTGGCGCGTCGCCTCCTCGACCCGGATCCCGTACGTCTCCTCCGCGACCTCGACGACGAAGGCGCCCTCCTCGTCCCGCACGGTCGCGAGGTACGACACCCCGTCGATCAGGAGCGACCAGCTCCCCGGCGGAGAGAGCCGGGCGTCGACGTCCCACACGTGGTCGCCGATCGTCACGCGGAAGCGTCCGTCGCCTCCCGCGACCTCGATCATCTCGGCGGCGTCGTCCAGCGTGGCGGCGAACCTCACGCCCGGCCCCCTCTCCAGCCGGGCCGCGCGCCCAGGCGCCAGGCCGGCGGGCTCGCCGGTCCCGGCTGGAGCCGGCCCGCGCGCGCGTGGGCGGTGAGGGCGGCCGCGATCAGCGCGATCGTGCGGTGCCGTCCGCTCGCGGGGCGGAGCCCGGGCAGGATCCGGTCGAGCAGCCCCGTCGAGAGGCGGCCGGCCGTGAAGTCCGGGTCAGCGAGCACTCGGCGGAGCACGGGGATCGTGGAGCGGACGCCGACGACTCGGTACTCGTCGAGTGCCCGCGCCATGCGGCCAATGGCCGCCTCGCGATCGGCGCCCCAGCAGATCAGCTTGGCCACGAGGGTGTCGTAGAAGCGCGGGACCGCGCTGCCCTCGTCGGCGCCCGAGTCGTTCCGCACCCACGGTCCCCCGGGCGCGGCGAGCCGGGTGATCGTGCCCGGCGAAGGCAGGAAGTCCGCGAACGGGTCCTCGGCGTTGATGCGGCACTCGATCGCCGCGCCGCGAAGGCGCACGTCCGCTTGGCCGAAGCCGAGGCGCTCGCCCGCCGCGATCCTGAGCTGCTCCCGGACGATGTCGATCCCCGTCACCATCTCCGTCACCGGATGCTCGACCTGCAGCCGGGTGTTCATCTCGAGGAAGTAGAAGTTCCGGTCGCCGTCCACGAGGAACTCCACGGTCCCGGCGTTGACGTAGCCGACGGCCGCGGCCAACCGGCAGGCCGCCTCGCCCATGCGCGTGCGCATGGCCTCGTCCACGAGCGGAGACGGCGCTTCCTCGATGAGCTTCTGGTGGCGCCGCTGGATCGAGCACTCGCGCTCGCCGAGGTGGACGACGGTGCCGTGGGCATCGGCGAGGATCTGGATCTCGATGTGGCGTGGCTCGGCGAGGTAGCGCTCGATGTAGACGGCGCCGTTGCCGAAGGCGGCGACGGCCTCCGCCCGCGCCAGGCGCAGCGCCGAGCCGAGCTCGCGTTCCTCCCGCACGAGCCGCATCCCCTTGCCGCCCCCACCCATCGCGGCCTTGATCATCACGGGGTAGCCCACCTCGCGAGCCAGGCGGGCGGCTTCGGCCTCGTCCGCGACCGGGCTTGCCGTGCCCGGCACGACCGGCACCTGCAGCCCGGTCGCGACGCGGCGGGCCGCCGTCTTGTCCGACATGGCCCGCATCGCCGGCGCCGGCGGGCCGACGAACGTCAGACCGGCCGCCACGCACGCCTCGGCGAATTGCGGGTTCTCGCTGAGGAACCCGTACCCGGGATGGACGGCGTCGGCGCCGGTGGCCTTCGCGACGTGGACGATACGGTCGATCGAGAGGTAGCTCGACGCGGGCTCCGCCGGACCGATCGCGTGCGCCTCGTCGGCCATGCGCACGTGGAGGGCCTCGCGGTCGGCGTCGGAGAACACCGCCACCGTGGCGAGCCCGGCCTCGCGGCAGGCGCGAATCACCCGGACCGCGATCTCTCCCCGGTTGGCGATCAGAACCTTGTTGATGCGACGCTCTCCGCGCGGAGCCGGAAGCCTTGGGGGGGCCGCATCGCGGACGCGCTCAGCGCGGCAGGATCTCCAACCCGCTGAAGAAGTACGGGATCTCGAAGGCCGCGGAGTCCGCCGAGTCGGAGCCGTGCACCGCGTTGGCCTCGATCGACGACGCGAAGTCCTTGCGGATCGTCCCCGGTGCCGCCTTGGCGGGATCGGTTGCGCCCATTAGCTCGCGCAGCCGCGCGATCGCCTCGTCGGCTTCCAGCACCATCGCCAGACACGGCCCCTGCGTCATGAAGGCGCAGAGGCTCCGGAAGAACGGCCGGCTCTGGTGGACGGCGTAGAAGCCCGCGGCCTGCTCGTGGGTGATGTGGATCAGCTTCGCGGCCGCGATCCGGAAGCCGGCCTGCTCGAAGCGGGCGATGATCTGGCCGGCCACGCCCTTGGCGACCGCGTCGGGCTTCACGATGGTCAGCGTGCGCTGAATCATGCCGTCCCCAGCGCCTCCGCGACCTGCTTGCCCATGTCGGCCGGACTCGGCACGAGGCGCGCGCCGGCGGCCTCGAGCGCCCGCATCTTCTCCGCCGCCGTCCCCCGCCCGCCCGCGATGATCGCGCCCGCGTGGCCCATGCGGCGGCCGGGCGGCGCCGTCTGGCCGCAGATGAAGGCGACCACCGGCTTCCGGACGTTCGCCCTGATGAAGGCCGCCGCCTCTTCCTCGGCCGAGCCGCCGATCTCCCCGATCAGCATGATCGCGTGCGTCTCGGGGTCCTCGTTGAGGAGCCGGAGCACGTCGACGAAGCTCGTCCCGGTGACGGGGTCGCCGCCGATGCCGACGCACGTCGACTGGCCGAGGCCCCGCGTCGTCAGCTGGTGCACCACCTCGTAGGTGAGGGTGCCGCTCCGCGACACCACGCCGACGTGCCCCTCGCGGTGGATGTGGCCGGGCATGATGCCCACCTTGGCCTGCCCGGGCGTGATCAGACCCGGGCAGTTCGGGCCGACGAGCCGGCTGGTCGTCCGGGAGAGAAACTCCTTGGCCCGGACCATGTCGGCCACCGGGATGCCCTCGGTGATGCAGACCACGAGCGGCACGCCAGCCGCCGCCGCCTCCATGATCGCGTCGGCGGCCGCCGCCGGTGGGACGAAGATCAGCGCGCAGGTGGCGCCCTCGTTCGCCACCGCCTCCGCCACGGTGTTCCAGACGGGGAAACCCTCGTGGGTGGTCCCGCCCTTGCCGGGGGTGACCCCGCCCACGACGGTGGTGCCGTAATCCTTGCAGCGGGCCGCGTGAAACGCGCCTTCCCGTCCCGTGATGCCCTGCACCACCACCCGGGTCCGCTTGTCGACGAGGATCACCGCGCCGCCCTCGCCAGCTCGACCACCTTCTGGGCGCCGTCGCCCATATCGGTCGCCGTCGTCAAGGCGAGCCCGGACTCCGCGAGCATCTTCCGCCCGAGCTCCACGTTGGTGCCCTCCATGCGGACGACGACCGGCAGCTTGAGGCCGAGCTTCCGGACCGCGGCGATCACGCCGGCGGCCAAGCGGTCGCAACGCAGGATTCCGCCGAAGACGTTGATGAAGACGGCCTTGACGCTCGGGTCCGAGGACAGGATCCGGAACGCGTTCTCGATCTGCTCCGGCGAGGCGCCCCCGCCGACGTCGAGGAAGTTCGCGGGCTCGCCGCCGGCGAGCTTCACGATGTCCATCGTCGCCATCGCGAGCCCGGCGCCGTTGACCATGCAGCCGACGCTGCCGTCGAGCTTGATGTAATTGAGGCCGTAGCGGCTGGCCTCCACGTCGAGGGGCAGCTCCTCGTGGACGTCCCGGAGCGCCGTCACGTCCGGATGGCGGTAGAGCGCGTTGTCGTCGAAGGTGAGCTTGGCGTCGAGCGCCAGCAGGCGCCCGTCACCGGTGACGACCAGGGGGTTGATCTCGGCGAGCGAGCAGTCCTTGGCGCGGTAGCAGGCGAAGAGGTTCAAGGCGAGGGTGCCTCCCGCCGTCTGCTGCGCCCCGGCGAGGCCGAGCGCGAAGGCCAGGCGCCGGGCCTGGAAGGGCTGGAGGCCGAGGGCGGGGTGCGCCCACTCTCGCAGGATCTTCTCTGGCGCCCGCGCCGCGACCTCCTCGATCTCCATCCCCCCGGCCTGGCTCGCGATGACGACCTCGGTCGATCGCTCGCGGTCGAGCGTGACCGCGAGGTAGAGCTCCGCTCGGACCGGCGCCGCTTCCTCGACGAGGACGCGGCGGACCTCGACGCCCTCCGGCGGGGTCTGCGGGGTCCGGAGCCGCATGCCGAGGAGCTGCTTCGCGGCCGCCTCGGCGGCCGACGGGCCGTCCGCGAGCTGGATGCCGCCGGCCTTGCCGCGCCCCCCCGCATGCACCTGCGCCTTCACCACGACCCGGCCGCCGAGCGCCTGCGCGATCTCGCGCGCCCGCGCCGGGCTGTCGGCGACGTCGCCTCTGGGCACCGTCACGCCGAACTCGCGCAGCAGGGCCTTGGCCTGGTATTCGTGAATCTTCACGAGGCCGGGGCTTCGGGCCCGCCGCGGAGCTTGCGCAGGAGCCAAATGACCGGATCACAGAACTCGTCGACCACCCGCTCCTTGAGCGGAATGATGCCGTTGTCGGTGATGTGGATGTGTTCCGGGCAGACCTCGGTGCAGCACTTGGTGATGTTGCAAAGGCCGAGCCCCGCCTCGCGGCGGATCGCGTCGATCCGGTCGCGAGTGTCGAGGGGGTGCATCTCCAGGCTTGCGAGCTTGATGAAGAAGCGCGGCCCCGCGAACGCCCGTTTCGTGTCGTGGTCGCGGATGACGTGGCATACGTCCTGGCACAGGAAGCACTCGATGCACTTGTGAAACTCCTGGATGCGATCGATGTCCTCCTGCATCATGCGGTAGCTGCCATCGGCCTCCGGCGCCCTGAGCCGGAGCGGCGCGATCTGCTTCGCCTTCTCGTAGTTGAAGGAGACGTCGGTGACGAGGTCGCGGATGAGCGGGAACGCGCGCATCGGCGCCAGCGTGATCGTCTCGCCATCGGCGAAGAGGTTCATGCGGGTCATGCACAAGAGCCGCGGCACGCCGTTGATCTCAGCGCTGCACGAGCCGCACTTCCCCGCCTTGCAGTTCCAGCGCACGGCGAGGTCGGTGGCCTGCGTCGCTTGCAGCCGGTGGACCACGTCCAGCACGACCATGCCCGGCTCGGTCTCGACCCGATAGTCCCGGAAGCCCCCGGCGGCCGCGTCGCCGCGGAAGACACGCAGCGTGACCACGGGCATCAGGACGACTCCCCGAGGAGCTTCTGGAGCTCGGCGGGCAGGTCCGGCAGCGGCTCGCGGGCGAGCGTGACCCCGCCGTCCTTCCGGCGGAGGACGACGTTGACCTTCCCCCACTCCGGATCCGCCTTCGGGTAGTCCTCGCGCGTGTGGCCGCCCCGGCTCTCCCGCCGCTCGAGGGCGGCGAGCGTTGAGCACTCCGCGACCGCGAGCAGCGAGCGGAGGTCGAGCGCGGTGTGCCAGCCGGGATTGTAGGCCGACCCCCCGTCGACGCGGACCCGCCCCGCTCGCTCCTTCAGCCGCTCGATCGCCCCGACCGCCTCCCGGAGCTCGGATTCGGTCCGGATGATCCCGACGAGCCGCTGCATCGTCTCCTGGAGCTCATGCTGGATCGCGTAGGGGTTCTCGCCGCCCGCCCTCCGCGAGAGGGGCTCGAGCGCCTCGCGCGCCAACGACTCGACCTGGCTCGGCTCTACCTTCACCTGGCCGCCCCGATCTTTGGCGTAGAGGGCGGCGTGGAACCCCGCCCGCCGCCCGAACACCAGCAGGTCCGAGAGCGAGTTGCCGCCAAGCCGGTTCGACCCGTGCAGGCCGCCCGCGACCTCGCCGGCGGCGAAGAGGCCCGGCACCGTCGACGCGGCGCTGTCGGCGTCGACGCGCACGCCGCCCATCACGTAGTGACAGGTCGGGCCCACTTCCATCGGATCCTTCGTGATATCGACGTCGGCGAGCTCCTTGAACTGGTGGTACATCGACGGCAACCGCTTCTTGATGTAGTCGGCGGGTCGGCGCGTGCAGATGTCCAGGAACACGCCGCCGTGCGGGGTCCCCCGCCCCGCCTTGACCTCGGCGTTGATCGCACGAGCGACCTCGTCGCGCGGCAGCAGGTCCGGCGTACGGCGGTTGTTCGTCTTGTCCGCGTACCAGCGGTCGGCCTCGGCCTCGGTGTCGGCCGTCTCGGCCCTGAAGTACTCGGGGACGTACCGAAACATGAAGCGCTCGCCCTGGTTGTTCTTGAGCGTGCCCCCATCCCCCCGCACCCCCTCGGTGACGAGGATGCCGCGCACCGAGGGCGGCCAAACCATGCCGGTCGGGTGGAACTGAACGAACTCCATGTCGATCAGGTCGGCCCCCGCCCACAGGGCGAGAGAGTGGCCGTCACCGGTGTACTCCCAGGAGTTCGAGGTGATCGCCCAGGCCTTGCCGATTCCGCCCGTCGCCAGGACCACGGCCTTCGCCCGGAACACGACGAAGTCGCCCCGGTCGCGCCGGTAGGCGAACGCGCCGCACACGCGATCGCCGTCCTTCAGGAGCCGCAGCACTGTCGTCTCCATGTGGACGTCGATGCCCTGGTGGACCGCGTGGTCCTGGAGGGTGCGGATCATCTCGAGGCCGGTGCGGTCGCCGACGTGCGCGAGACGGGCGTAGCGGTGGCCGCCGAAATCGCGCTGGAGGATCCGGCCGTCCTTCGTCCGGTCGAAGAGAGCTCCCCAGCGCTCCAGCTCGAGGACCCGGTCGGGCGCCTCCTGGGCGTGGAGCTGGGCCATCCGCCAGTTGTTCAGCATCTTGCCGCCGCGCATCGTGTCCCGAAAGTGGACCCGCCAGCTGTCCTCGGGCCAGACGTTGCCGAGGGCGGCCGCAATCCCTCCCTCGGCCATCACCGTATGGGCCTTGCCGAGGAGCGACTTGCAGATCAGGCCCACCGACACGCCCTGGGCGGCCGCCTCGATCGCGGCGCGCAGGCCGGCGCCGCCCGCGCCGACGACAATCACGTCGTGCTCGTGCGTCTCCCAGTCGCGCGCCATCAGAGGATCCTCACATCGTGGATCAGGCCCGCCGACACCAGCCGGATGTAGAGATCCGTGAGCGCCACCGAGAAGAGAGAGAGCCAGGCGAACGAGGGGTGGCGCTCGTTGAGCCGGCTGACGAGGTGCCAGAGGCGATAACGAGAGGGCGCCCGCGAGAAGGCGTCGACGTGGCCGCCGCAGATGTGACGGCACGAGTGGCAGGAGAACGTGTAGAGCCCAAGCAGGAGGACGTTGGCCCACATGACCAGCGTGCCGACGCCGATGCCGAAGCCATCAGGGAACCGGAACGCGAGGAGGGCGTCCCAGGCGAGGAAGCCCAGGAAGATGAGCGCGACGTACCACGTGTAGCGATGGAAGGCCTGCAGGATCAGGGGGAACCGGGTCTCGCCCGTGTAGCCCGACGCGGCGTCGCGCACGCCGCAGGCGGGCGGCGCGAGCCAGAACGAGCGGTAGTACGCCTTCCGGTAGTAGTAGCAGGTCAGCCGGAATATCCCGGGTCCCCACAGGATCAGGATGGCCGGCGACACGATCCCGATGAGCGGCACCGCCAGCTCCGGCAGCCCGCGCCCGGGGCCAAAGGTCGGGTGGAGACACCGGGCGTAGACGCAGGGCGAGTAGAACGGTGACAGATACGGATCGACGTAGTAGTGGGCGTTCTGGAACGCCGCCCACGTCGCGTACACGACGAACGCGGTGAACACGACGAAGACCGTCAGGGGCAGGGCCCACCAGGGGTCCTGCCGCAGGTGCGGCGCGGCGATCGGCGCCCGCGCCTCGTCGGCCACGCGTCCACCCTGGTCCCGCAGGCCCGCTCCGATCATGCGTCCTCCCGTGCGAACGCCCGCACGCCGTCCTCGTAGAGGTCGCCGCCGTGGCAGTCGTTGACCACGATCGCCGGAAAGCCCTCGACCTCGAGGCGTCGGATTGCCTCGGTCCCGAGGTCCTCGTAGGCGACGACCTCGAGCCTCTTCACAAACTGAGAGAGGATGGCGCCGGCGCCTCCGATCGCGCCGAAGTAGACGGCCGTGTGTTGCCGGAGCGCGTCCTTCACCGTCTGGGAGCGCGCCCCCTTGCCGATCGTGCCCTTCAACCCGAGCGCGAGCAGGGCCGGGGTGAACTTGTCCATGCGCCCCCCGGTGGTCGGGCCGATCGACCCCACGACCGCGCCCGGCCGCGCGGGCGACGGCCCCGTGTAGTAGATGATCTGGCCGCGCACCTCGATCGGCAGCGGCTTGCCCTGCTCGACGAGGGGGAAGAGCCGGGCGTGGGCAGCGTCCCGCGCGGTGTAGAGGACCCCGCTGATGCGGACCCGGTCCCCCGCCTTGAGCGACGCGACGTCCGTGTCGCTGAGCGGCGGCGTCACCTCCTTGATTCCGTCCGGGGCGGCCTTGATCACGCGCCCTTCCCCGCCACCGGTCGAGCCGGACCGGTCACAGCGTCACTTCCTTGTGGCGGTGGGCGTGACATTCGATCGTGACGGCGACGGGGAGGGAGGTGATGTGGCAGGGGGCGGCGAGGATGTGGACACCGAACGCGGTCGTGTCGCCGCCGTAGCCCTGCGGCCCGATGCCGAGCCGGTTGGCGCGCTCGAGGACCTCCCGCTCGACCGCCCCGATCGCCGGATCCGGGTTCGGGGAGCCGAGCTCCCGGAACAGCGCCTTCTTGGACAGGATCGCCGCCTTCTCGAACGTGCCCCCGACGCCGACGCCGACGATGAGCGGAGGGCACGCGTCCGGACCGGCCGTCCTGACGCACTCGAGTATCCAGCCCTTGACGCCCTCGAGCCCGTCGGCCGGGGTCAGCATCCTGTACTTCGAGCGGTTCTCGCACCCCCCGCCCTTGGCCATGACCGAGAGCTTCAGGGTGGCGCCCGGCACGACGTCCACGTGGATCACGGCCGGGGTGTTGTCACCGGTGTTCACGCGGTCGAACGGCGACCGGACGATCGAGGCCCGGAGGTAGCCCTCGGTATACCCTTGCCGCACGCCCTCGTTGATCGCGTCGTCGAGGCCGCCTCCGGTCAGATGGACTTCCTGGCCCAGCTCGACGAAGCACACCACGACGCCCGTGTCCTGGCAGTAGGGCATCCGCTTCGTCTGCGCCATCCGGGCGTTGTCCTTCAGGGTCTGCAGTACCTGGCGGCCGGCAGCGGAGCGCTCCGTGGCGAGCGCCCGGTCGAAGGCGCGGAGCATGTCGGGCTCGAGGTCGTAGTTCGCCTCCATGCAGAGCTTCTTGATCGCGTCGACGATCGCGCTCGCGTCAACGTCGCGCATGCCCACCCCCCGCCGGCAGGAGCGCGCCGCCGGGCGCCGGCGTGTCGACGTCGATCGGGGCTAGGGCGTTTGCGCACGACCGGCGACGGCGGCGCGGTGTGGCAGCCGCGAGGGCCGCCCCCGCCCCGCTCCTCGGACTCGACGTGTTCGACGCCGCGGGCCCCGGAGGCCTGGCCGACCGTGTCACGGGACGGTCTCCCTCACAGCTTCAGCTTCTCGACCAGCTCGCGCACGGCCGCCGCCGAGCGCTGGAACGCCGCGTTCTCCTCGGCCGTGAGCGTGATCTCGATGACCTGCTCCACGCCCGCCCGGCCGAGTTTCACCGGTACGCCGACGTAGAGCCCTCGGACCCCGTACTGCCCGGTCAGATAGGCGGCGCACGGGACGATCTTCTTCTTGTCTTTGAGGATCGCCTCGACCATCTCGACGGTAGCGGCGCCCGGCGCGTAGTACGCGCTCCCCGACTTGAGGAGGTTGACGATCTCCGCGCCGCCGCCGGCCGTCCGCCGGACGAGCGCGTCGATCTTCTCTCGGGGCAGGAGTTCGGTGATGGGGATGCCCGCCACGGTCGAGTAGCGCGGCAGCGGCACCATCGTGTCCCCATGGCCGCCGAGGACGAACGCGGTGACGTTCTCGACTGACACTCCGAGCTCTTGGGCGATAAACGTCCGGAAGCGGGCCGAGTCGAGGAGGCCGGCCATGCCGATCACGCGCTCGGAGGGGAACCCGGACTTCTTCCAGGCGAGTTGGACCATCGCGTCCAGCGGGTTTGTGACCAGGACGAGAATGGCGCGCGGCGAGCGCTGGACCGTCTGCTCGACCACGCTGCCGACGATCTCGGCATTCTTGAACAGGAGGTCGTCCCGAGTCATCCCCGGCTTCCGCGCCAACCCCGCCGTGATCACGACCAGGTCGGAGTCGGCGGTCGGGTCGTAGGCGTTGGCGCCGGTGAGGCGCGCGTCGTAGCCGCGGAGCGGGCCCGCCTGGGCGAGGTCGAGGGCCTTGCCCTGCGGCACACCCTCGACGACGTCGACGAGGACAACGTCGCCGAGCTCGCGCTCGACCGCGTACTGGGCGACCGTGGCGCCCACGCTGCCGGCCCCGACCACCGTGATCTTCGCGCGGGCGGCCATCAGAGCTTCTCCATGTTCGCGACGATCGCGGTGCCGAACTCCGAGGTCTTGACCTCGCGCGCGCCCTCCATCAGCCGGGCGAGGTCGTAGGTCACGACCCTCTGGCCGATCGTCCGCTCGAGGCCCGCGACGATCCGGTCGGCGGCCTCGGTCCAGCCCATGTAGCGCAGCATCATCTCGCCGGACAGGATCACCGAACCCGGGTTCACCTTGTCCAGACCGGCGTATTTCGGCGCGGTGCCGTGGGTCGCCTCGAAGAGGGCGTGCCCGCTCTCGTAGTTGATGTTGGCGCCGGGCGCGATCCCGATCCCCCCCACCTGGGCGGCGAGGGCGTCGGAGAGGAGATCGCCGGTCAGGTTGCAGCAGGGCACGACGTCGAACTCGTCAGGGCGCGTGAGGATCTGCTGGAGAAAGGCGTCCGTGATCGCGTCCTTCACCAGGATCTTCCCGGCCGGCGGCCTGCCACCGCACTCCTCCCACGCGACCAGCCGGTCGGAGAACTCGCGCTTGGCCAGCGCGTAGCCCCACTTCATGAACATGCCTTCCGTGTACTTCTGGATGTTGCCCTTGTGGACGAGCGTCACGTTGCGTCGGGTGGTCTCGATGGCGTAGCGGTACGCGGCGCGGATCAGCCGCTCGGAGCCCTCCTTCGAGACGGGCTTGATCCCAATCGAGGACGTCTCGGGGAACCGGATATTCCGGACGCCCATCTCCTGCCGGAGGAAGCGAACGACCTTCGCGGCCTCGGGCGTACCCTGCTCCCACTCGATCCCGGCGTAGATGTCCTCCGTGTTCTCGCGGAAGATGACCATGTCGACCTTCTCGGGGTGCTTGACCGGCGACGGCACGCCGGCGAAGTACCGAACGGGCCGGAGGCAGACGTACAGGTCCAGCTCCTGGCGGAGGGTCACGTTGAGCGAGCGGAAGCCCTCGCCCACCGGGGTCGTCAGCGGCCCCTTGATCGCCACGAGGTACTCGCGGATCACGTCGAGCGTCTCCGGCGGCAGCAGGTTCGGCGGACAGTCAGCGCCGTAGACCCGCCGGGCCTTTTCCCCCGCGTAGGTTTCCACCCACACGATCGTGCGCCTGCCGCGGTAGGTCTGGGCGACCGCGGCGTCCAGCACGCGGACGGCCGCGCGCCAGATGTCGGGGCCGGTCCCATCGCCCTCGATGAACGCGACGATGGGATGGTCCGGGACGACGAGCTTGCCGTGCTTGAGCGTGACCTTGTCGCCGGCCGGGACCGTCACCCTCCCTGGCATCGGAGCCCTTCCTCTGACCGAATCATGGGTGGTCGCGGCCCCTATTTGACGGCGTTGAGCGCCGACCCGGCCCTGAACCATCCGAGCTGCTCCTCGGTGAGGCTGTGGCCAGCCCGGATCGCCTCCGTGGCCCCGTCGGGCCGCGTGATGACGACCGTCACGGGCGCCCCCGGCGCCAGGCGCCCGAGGCCGGTGACGCTCACCCGGTCGGTCTCGCCGAAGCGGTCGTAGTCGGCGGGATCGACGAATGTCAGCGGCAAGATCCCCTGCTTCTTCAGGTTGGTCTCGTGGATGCGCGCGAAGCTCCGCGCGACCACCGCCCGGCAGCCGAGGTACCGCGGCGACATCGCCGCGTGCTCCCGGCTCGAGCCCTCGCCGTAGTTCTCGTCGCCGATCACCACCCAGCCGACGCCCCGGGCCTTGTAGTCACGGGCGATCTTGGCGAACGGCACCCCGCGCTCGCCCGTCAGCACGTTGAGCCCCTTGCCCGTCTCGCCGGTGAACGCGTTGACGGCGCCGAGGAACATGTTGTCGCTGATGCGGTCGAGGTGGCCTCGGTAGAGGAGCCACCGGCCCGCCGGCGAGATGTGGTCGGTCGTCGTCTTGCCCTTGGTCTTGACCAGGATCGGCAAGCCGAGAAAGTCCTTACCGTCCCAGGCGGGAAACGGCCGGAGGATCTGCAGACGCTCGCTCCCGGCCGGGATCTCGACCTGCACGCGATCGCCGTCCTCCGCCGGCGGCTCGTACCCTTCCGCCCCCCCCACGAAGCCGTCCCGCGGTAGCGCCTCCGCCTCGGGTGGCGCGAAGCGCACCGGGCGGCCGTCCGGACCCGGGAGCGTGCCGTGGACGGGGTCGAAGTCGAGGGTGCCCGCGAACGCCAGCGCGGTGACGATCTCCGGGCTGGTGAGGAACGACAGCGTCGCCGCGCTCCCGTCGTTCCGGCCCGGGAAGTTCCGGTTGAAGGACGAGACGATCGTGTTCGCCTCCTCGCGTCCCACATCCGAGCGCTTCCACTGTCCGATGCACGGCCCGCAAGCGTTGGCCAGCACCGTCCCGCCCATCCTCTGAAACGTGTCGATGATGCCGTCGCGCTTGATCGTCTGGTAGACGCGCTCGGAGCCCGGCGTGATCAGGAAGGGGATCTTCGCGCGGAGCCCCGCCTTCATGCCCTGTTGGGCGATGTGCGCCGCCCGGCGCATGTCCTCGTACGAGGAGTTCGTGCAGGAGCCGATGAGCGCGTTCTTGATCTGGAGCGGCCACCGGTTCTGCCGCGCCTCCCCCGCGAGCTGCGAGATCGGCCGGTCGCGATCCGGGGAGTGCGGGCCGACCACGTGCGGCTCCAGTTGGTCGAGGTCGATCTCGACGATCTCGTCGTAGAAACGCTTGGGGTCCTCGAGGACGGCGGGGTCCGCGACGAGGTGCTCGGCATGTTTGTCGGCCAGCGCCGCCACGTCGGCGCGGTCGGTGGCGCGCAGGTAGATGGCCATGCGGCCGTCGTACGGGAAGACGGAGGTGGTGGCGCCCAGCTCCGCTCCCATGTTGCAGATCGTCCCCTTGCCGGTGGCGCTGATCGACTCGGCGCCGGGGCCGAAGTACTCGACGATCTTGTTGGTCCCGCCCTTCACGGTCAAGACGCCGCAGAGGTACGTGATGACGTCCTTGGGCGAGGTCCAGCCGTGCAACGTGCCAGTCAGACGGACCCCGATCAGCTTTGGATGCAGGACCTCCCACGGGAGCCCCGCCATCACCTCGCCCGCGTCCGCGCCCCCGACGCCGATCGCGAGCATGCCGAGGCCGCCCGCGTTCGGGGTGTGCGAATCGGTGCCAATCATGAGGCCCCCGGGGAACGCGTAGGTCTCGAGCACGACCTGGTGGATGATTCCGGAGCCCGGCCGCCAGAAGCCGATCCCGTACTTGCGTGAGGCAGAGCGGAGGAAGTTGTAGACCTCATTGTTCTCGGTGATGGCGCGTTTCATGTCCTCGGAGGCGCCGCTCTCGGCGCGGATCAGGTGGTCGCAGTGCACCGTCGACGGCACCGTGACCTTCTTCCGGCCCGATTGCATGAACTGCAGCAGCGCCATCTGCCCGGTCGCGTCCTGCATGGCCACGCGGTCCACGCGGAGCCGGAGCTGGGCACGCCCCCGCTCCCACGCCTGGGTATCGAAGTCGAGGCTGTGGACGACGAGGATCTTCTCGGCGAGGGTGAGCTCGCGCCCGAACCTTCGCCGGGCCCGGGCGAGCCGATCCGGCATCGAGGCGTACAGGGCTTGGAGCTCGGGCGCCGCCATCCAGGCCTCCTTCACAGGTCGTCCCGACGCAGGGCAAAAATATCGCCCCCCATCCGACGAGACAGGAGGCGGGCGAAACCAAATCACTCTACTCTCGGGCCGAGTTGCGTGTCAATTCGACGCGACGGCGGTGGACGGCGGTCGACGCGACGGTGGCGCTGTGTACCAGCTTCCCCGGGACGGCCGGTGACGCGAGCGGGCCTTCCAGCGGACGGGGTCGGTCGAGGCTGAGCCGCCCCCTTCCCCTCAGGACATGCGCGCCCCGGTCGCCGCGCGAGGCGCGGGGCTCCGCTCGCCGAGCCCGACTAGGCAAGACCGCCGGGTCTGGGGAACCGGCGTCGACATCCGCCACCCTCCGGGGAGCGGCGCGGGGGAACCTGCTCCTGCTCCTGGCGGGGGGCGGTGCACGCGCGGCGCCGAGCGGCCAGCTCGAGTCGGTCCCGGTCGTTCTCCGAGCGGGGACGAAGCGACGCCGGCCGAGCCGCGCCGCCACCCCGAGCCCGCCCCGCGGGCTCGGTCCGACGGGCGCCGGCGGTCGGTGGGCCCGGCCGTTCCCGGGCCCCACCCGGCCGCCGGCGGACATCAGTGCTTCTCGGCCTTCTCCTTTTCGGCCCGCGCGTCCTTGATGATCTTCTCGGCGAGGAACGCGGGCAGCTCCTCGTAGTGCGAGAATTCCATCGCGTACCCCCCGCGTCCGCCCGTCATCGAGCGGAGCGCCGGCTCGTAGTTCAGCATCTCCGCCATCGGCACCTGGGCGCGGACGGCCGCGGTCTCCCCGGCCGGCTCCATGCCGACGATGCGACCACGGCGGCCGTTGATGTCGCCGATCACGTCCCCGGCCTGCTCGGCGGGACCGGTCACCTCCACGTTCATGATCGGCTCGAGCAGGATCGGATGCGCCTCCATGAAGCCCTTCTGGAGCGCCATCGAACCGGCGATCTGGAAGGCCATGTCGGAGGAGTCCACCTCGTGATAGGAGCCATCGTAGAGGGTGACCTTCAGGTCGACGACGGGATACCCCGCCAGGATCCCCTTCTTCATGCAGTCGCGGACGCCCTTCTCGACGGAGGGGATGTAGTTGCGCGGCACGGCGCCGCCGAAGATCTCGTCGACGAACTCGAAGCCCGCCGAGCGCGACAGCGGCTCGACCCGGAGCCAGACGTCGCCGTACTGGCCGCGGCCGCCCGTCTGCTTCTTGTACTTCCCCTGCACCTCGGCGCGTCCCTTGACCGTCTCCTTGTAGGGCACGCGCGGCGGCAGCAGGTTGACGTCGACGTTGTACTTTCGCTTCATCCGCTCGACGGCGACCTCGACGTGCATCTGACCCACGCCGGCCACGATGAGCTGCTTCGTCTCGGGGTCGTAGTGCGAGTGCAGGGTCGGGTCTTCCTCAGACATCCGGTGCAGCGCGTTGCTGATCTTGTCCTCGTCGCCGCGCGTCTTGGGCTGGATCGCGAACGACATCGACGGCTCGGGGAACTCGATCCTCGGGAGCGCGAACGGGTGCGCCTCGTCGCCGAGGGTGTCGCCGGTGAGCGTCTCCTTGAGCTTCGCCGCGACCCCGATCTCGCCGGGGCCGAGCGTCTCCGCGTTCTTCTGGGTCTTACCCTGCAGCCACGCGATGTGGCCGAGGCGCTCCCTGACGCCCCGCGAGACGTTCAAGAGCTGGGAGTCGGCGGTGACGGTTCCCGCGCAGACGCGGAACAGCGAGAGCTTGCCGACGTGGGGATCGGACAGGGTCTTGAACACGAGCGCCGTCGGCGGCGCCTTCGGGTCGGGCCCCCGCCGGCCGGCCTGCTTCGTCCGGAGGTCCGTCCCTTCCACCTCGCCACGGTCGAGCGGCGAGGGGAAGGACTCGACGATCAGGTCGAGCAGCCCCTGGGCGCCGATGGTCTTGGTCGCGGAGGCACAGAGGACCGGCACGAGCGTGCCCGCCATGATGCCGGCACGGAGGGCCCGAGCGAGCTCCGCCTCGCCGAGGGTGCCCTCCTCGAGATACTTGCTGAGCAGCTCGTCGTCAGTCTCGGCCACCGCCTCGATCAGCTTCTCTCGCGACTCCCGGGCTTGGTCGGCGACCCCCGCGGGAACGTCCTTCATGCGCACGAGGTCGACGACCCCCGTGAACGCCCCCTCGGCCCCGATCGGGATCTGCACGGGAACGAGCCGTCCCTTCAGCCGTTTGCCGAGCGATTCGAGCGTCCGGAAGAAGTCCGCGCGCTCACGGTCGAGCCGGTTGACGACGACCGCGCGCGCAAGCTCGTACTCGGTCGCAAACTTCCACACTCGCTCGGTCTGCACCTGCACTCCGGCCACGGCGTCCACGACGACGACCGCGCCCTCGACCACCCGCAGCCCGGCGCGCGCCTCGGAGATGAAGTCACCGTAGCCGGGCATGTCGACCAGGTTGATCCGGTGACCCTTGTAGTCACCGTAGGCCACGCTCAGGTTGAGGGAGATCTTCCGCTTGATCTCGTCGGGATCGAAATCGGCGGTGGTGGTGCCGTCGTCGACCCGGCCGAGCCGCGTCACCGCACCGACCGCGAAGAGCAGCGCTTCGACGAGGGAGGTTTTGCCGACACCGCCGTGGCCGACGAAGCCGACGTTGCGTATCCTGGCGCAATCGATGGCCATGCCCGCCTCCTGGACCGAAGGTGCGACACATGCTACCACACGGCCGTGGACGGGGGCTACGGACGGCGCGCTACTGCTTCTCCTGCTGTCGCTGCTGGAGCGCCCGGAGCAGACGCTCGGCCTGCTCGATGTTCTTCCGGGCATCGGCGTGAGTCGGATCGTACTCGAGCACGGCCCGCCACTTCCCGATCGCGCCCTGCAGGTTCTCGTCCCGGTAGAGACGGATCCCTTCCTGGTAGAGGTCCTGGATCAGGCGACCTCGGACCTGGTCCCGGAGGGCGGCCGAGTCCAGGTACTTCGGATCGAGCTTGGCGAGATCCGAGAGGACCCGGTAGGAGCCGGCGTACCGCCCGGCATCGAGCTGCGACTTCCCGTAGCGGTAGAGGATCGTCTTCTTTAGCTCGACGCCCTCGGGGGATCCCGGGCTGTCGCCGAGCAGCTTGTCGACATCGGAGAGGGCGACGTCGAACTCCTGCGTCTCGAGCGCCTCGCGGGCGTCGGCCAGCAGCGGGTTCACCTCCACCGCCTCCCCGGTGCCTCCCCCCGCGTCCTTGGGCACCTCCGACCCTGCCGGCGGGGCCAGCAGCGGCACGCCGGGAAGCTCCGGAATCCTCAGCGCCGTCCCCGCCGCGAGCTTGGGATTCTCCGGCAGCCGGTTGGCCTCCGCGATCATCCCGCTGCGGGCCCGATCGCCGTAGTAGTGCTGGGCGATCGTCTCGAGGGTCTCTCCGGTGCGGACTGTGTGGGTGACCGACCGAAGGCCGCCCGCCTCGGTGCGCAGCAGGTCGAACGCTTCCCGGTTGGCGGGGTCGAGCGCGAGGACGGCCAGGAACTGGCGCCGGGCCTCGAAGGGCGCCGCCCGCTTGAGCGCCTCCCGCCCCTGCCGCAACCGGTCGGCGACCGTCTGCTCGATCTGCGCCGCGAGCTTCGTCCGGCCCGCCTTAGCCGCGGGATCGTCGGGCTCGATGGTGAGCGCGACGTCCCACTCCTCGAGGGCGCCGCGGAGGTCCCCGCTTTGCTCGAGGGCCGCCGCGCGCTGCCGGTGCGGGGCGACGAGCGCCTCCAGGCGGGTCGGCGAGAGTTCGGGGGTGAGGGCGAGAGACCCGCAAGCGCCGAGAATCACGGGAAGCCCCACCAGCAGCCAGCGTCTCACCCTCATCGAATCTCCTCCTGGTGGAAGACCGTGAGGTTGCGGGCAAAGTCCTCGAGCGTCATCTCCGAGTAGATCTGGCACCGGTCGAGCATGAGCGGATCCCCGAACGACGGGTTCGCCTCCCGGTGCACGGAGAAGGCGGCGAGGTACCCGTGATCCTTGACCTGCTGGACCAGCGCGGCGTTGTACTCCCCGTAGGGGTAGGCCAGGATGCGCGGGGTCAGGCCGAGCTGCCTCTGGAAGGACGCGATCGGATCGCGCAGCTCTGCCTGCATGCGGCGCGCGTACTGCTCGGCCGTCTCCGCGGGCGCTCGGCGCAGGTCCCCATGGCTCTTCGAGTGCGCCTCGACGTCGAAGCCCTCGCCGGCGAGGCGCCGCAGGTCGTCCCATCCGAGCGCATTCCGCCCGGTGCCAACGTAGTCCGTGTAGACGAAGAGGGTCGCCGTGAACCCCAGCTCCTTCAGAACCGGATAGGCGTAGAGGAGAAACGACTTGTACCCGTCGTCGAAGCTCAGGACCACGCTCCGGCGGGGGAGTTGCCGGCCGAGCGTGGTGAACGCGATCAGGTCGGCCAAGCTCACCACGCGATACCCCTTGGCCTTCAGGTACCGCATCTGCTCGGCGAACGCGCCCGCGGCGATCACGAGCCGCCCCTGTGCCTGCGGTCCGAGCCCGTGATAGACGAGCACCGGCACGAGCTGATAGCCGGCGGGGAAGACACCGCTCGCGTTCCAGTCGTGCTTTGGGATCACGACTTCCTGCCCGGGGGCGAGGTCCCGCCCGTCATTGTAATCGTCGATCATCCACGCCTTGGCCGGGTCACCCAGGAAGCTCGCGGCCAGGCTCTCCGGCGTGTCCCCCCGCCGGGCGAGAACCACGACGAAGTCGCGCGACTCAAAGCTTCGGGGTCGAGACCCGATCCGAAACGTCACCGGGAACGTGGAGCACGCCCCCAGCACGATCAGGGCGCCGCCGGCGGCGAGCACCCGCACGAGAGTGCGTCGGCCCATCGACGCGCGTCCCTCAGGCGGTGCTCATGCCGAGGACCTCGTACGCCTCGACGGCGTCGTCCTTGCCCTTCACCCTCACGGTCCCGAGCGACCGGACGGTGACGAGCCCGTTCGCGCTCTCGTACGTCCGCGGGCTGATGAGGATCTGCGCCGGCTTCGCCGCGGACTCGAGTCGGGCGGCGAGGTTCACGCTGTCGCCGATGACGGTGTACTCCATCCGCTCCTCGGTCCCGACCGTCCCCGCGACCGCCTCGCCGGTGCTGACCCCGATCCCCGCCGCGAGCGGTTGCTTGCCGTCGCGGAGCCGCCGGGCGCTCAGCTCCTTGATGCCGGCCTGCATCGCCAGGGCCGTCCGGATGGCGCGGATCGAGTGGTCTTCCTGGTGGACCGGCGCGCCGAAGACGGCCATGACGGCGTCGCCGAGGAACTTGTCGAGCGTCCCCTCGTGGCGGAAGGTGGCCTCGATCATGAGCTCGTAGAAGTCGTTCAGCAAGTGGACGACCTCCTCGGGCTTCAGGTTTTCCGCCAGCCGCGTGAAGCCACGGAGGTCGCAGAAGAGGACCGTCACCTCGCGCCGCTCTCCGGTCAGCACCAATCGCTCCGGATCCCGCAGGAGCTCGTCGACGACCTCGCGGGCCACGTACCGCGCGAACGCGTGCTTGATCATCTCCTTCTCGCGGAGGCTCTTGGCCATCTGGTTGAAGGCGTCGGTGAGCACGCCGATCTCGTCCCGAGACGTGACCGGCAACGAGACCTTGAAGTCCCCTGCCGCAATCGCGCGCGTCCCTTCGACGAGACGGAGGATCGGGCGAGCGAGGAGCGTCGCCAGGCCCAGGGCACCGCCGATGCCGAGCAGGACCATCGCCACGCTGATCACGATCGTCCCGTTTCGCTCTCGCGCCATCGCCTCATCGATGGACTTCTGACTGAAGCCGAGGTAGAGGGCGCCCACGCGGACCCGGCTGAAGACCAGCGGCACCGCGAAATCGATGAGCCGCTCCAGGTCGGCGTCGGTGTACGTCTGGACCATGAGCGTGTCGCCGAGGGACGCCAGGTTCGCCGGCCGCACGAGCGCCTTCCCGCTCAGGCTCACGTCGGAGTGGGCGAGGACCTTGCCGTGGTGGTCGGCGATGATCACGTAGGCCACGCCCGGCGCTTGCATGGCGTCCTTCACGAGCAGGTTCAGGGTCAGGCCGTCGTTCGAGAGCAGCGGGTTCTTGGCGCTCGCGCCCAGCTGCTTGGCCAGCGTGAGACCGCGCTTGACGATCTCGGCGGTCACGTTCTTCTCGGCCTGCCGGAGGAGGAAGACGCTCAGCAGGATCACCGTCAGTGCCAGCAGGGAGGTGATGACCAGGCTCAGCTTGAGCTTCAGGGATGGTCCGAGCCGGGAGTCGCTCATTGGTCGGCGTGGCTCACGTCGTGGCGGCGCGCGGGGACCCGGGCCCTGGCCGGGCAGGCTCGAATCCGAGCATACATCTAATGTGTCACGAGGCGAGGATTTGCCGTAAGCAATATCGCGCCGGCCGGGGCGCGGCCTCGAGGGGCCGGCGAGGGGGCGTCGGAGGGAGGCGGAGGCCCGGGAGGGGCCGCCCGGGGGTGCCGGCGTCAGCGGGACTGGCGGGCGACGGCCGTCCGCGGCGGGAGCTGCTTGCCGTTCTCCCGCGCGATCTGCTCGAGCTCGCTCGGCAGCCCGAAGCGGACGTCCTCTTCCACGACCTGGACCTCCCGCACGCTCACCGCGGCCGACTTGCGGAGGGCCT